>JAEEGI010001601.1_pt1 | contig 56297 bp, 42 predicted proteins | sample 8958751 | NCBI WGS metagenome assembly JAEEGI01 (sample SAMN16246545, study PRJNA631951) | gut metagenome | biome: gut microbiome; feature: rumen; material: KS-attached | host: Bos | place: Iran: Karaj | collected 2018-10
AAATTGAGTGTTGGTTTTGCCAAATAGTTCAGACCTACACTCCACAATGGCCCTGTTCTTACTGAGGTATATTTAGAGTCAAAGACATCTCTATATGCGGTCGTCTCATCAGAGCCAAAAACAACTGTGCCGCCGTTATAATCCGCTTTGCGGTTCACATATTGCCCCACAAGCGAACCTGAGAACGAGAATTTACCGTACTTCCCACTGAGATTGACCCACCCATCATCAGATACACGGCGCCGGATTTCAAGGTTGTTAGTTACCGATACGCCCATATAGTCTTTGAGTTGTTTTTTCAGCGTTATCTTTATCACGGCGCCAGACTCCGCTGAATACCTTACGCCAAGGTCACGGATCACTTCTATCTTGGACACCTGATTGGATGGTATGGAAAGAAGGATGTTTCTATCTGTCACTTTCTGCTCGTTGATATAAATGGCCCCAACACTTGTTGATCCACCGGCTTTGATGTTGTTGATGTCATAAGTAATAATACCTGGTGTCCATCCAAGCATATCGTATAGTGTGCCGGCATCACCAATATGAGTGCCCGAAAGGTTTGAGATCGAATAATTCAATCCATCTCTCGTCACTTTTGCCTTTTTCGCTGTTACGACCACCTCATCGAGTTTCGTCGTTTCGGGCTGCAAGCAGATGATCCCCATATCATTGCTTGTTGGGTTAATCCATTTCGTTAGAAAACCAATGTATGTAATCTTCAGCAACAAGGGTCGGATGTCTGTTTCAAATGCGAACTGCCCCATGTCATCAGTCATAGTTCCAATCACGTATGTGCTATCGCTTGGAGAAATAGCCACAACTGTTGCAAAAGGAATTGGGTTGCCAATATCATCCACAATCTTGCCCTGGTAGGTATTTACAAAAGTTGTGGCACTTATCACAAATCCAGACAAAAGCTGTAAGACAAGGAGGCAGTATGCCAAAAAACTAACTCTTAGTTTCATATGGTTTAATGTATGATTACTAATATGGTTTTTGCTAACGATAGTGACATGAATTCAGCGATTCCAATAGCACTTTTATGACCGAAGAGCATGAACGTGCAGATAACGTTTCTTCGAGAATTACGGTTGATCCCGAGAAATCAATCGGTGCTGACTCCAAGCGGATTGCCAATGCAGTTGGCGAACCTCGTTGGTTGCTTTCGGTTTGATGGCTATCCCCATCGATGGAGCCAAGGCAAAATGCAACCAGTATCACCAATATGGAACGAAAGTGTCTCATTTTCTCACTTCGTTTAGTTGTTTGACAATCTATCTACTCTATGCAAAAGTATATTGAGATTTCGGCATTGAGAAATATTTGTTGTTTCAATGTGTTTCTCTATATTAAAATTTTCGTTGGGTGATTTTAATCGGCATGGTTAATAGTCATGTAGTCAGATATTTATAATACTGGCTGTTGCTGCGCTTAATTCAAGCAGCAAAAATAAGGTTGAGAAACACAGAGAAACAATTATTGCTTGGTTATTCGCATTATTCTACCTAATTTTGTGACCTCGAATCGAACTTCAATATGAATACCAAGCTATTTTTTATCCAGATTTTGTGTGCAACTTGCTTGTGCCTGTTATTCTCATGTTCTGACAAACAAGCGTTGGAAGACTATGAGAAGATTAAAAAGATTGGCGATAAGGACCCCAGCTATGCTCTTGCCATGCTTGATTCTCTGGAGATCGAAATCCGAGAGCAGGGCGATTATGTCAGGAACAAGTATGATTTATTGCTAATCAGACTGAATGACAAGGCATTCAACACAGCGAAATCGGACTTGATGATAAAGAAGCTGCTCAACTATTTTGAGGAGAAAGGTTCCTTGCCTGAGAAACAAGAAGTAACCTACTACGCCGGTAGCGTTTACCGTGATTTGCAAGACGCACCGCGTTCGATGGAATACTTTCTCAAATCATTAGAATATGCACAAAAGGATGGAAGGGATTGCGATTCAATCATGATGCGTAACGCCTACTCCAATCTGAATGACCTCTATTACAAGGTACAGAATTATGATGCCGCAATCAAGATGGCACAGGGAGAACTTGAGATTTCCAAGCAGATGCATAAAGACGTTATTCTACCATACTTGCATCTCGGCACGGTATATCTGGCACAGGAAAAACGACAGGAGGCCGAAAAAGCCTTTGACGCTGTCTTGGATGAAATCATCCGTTCAAAAGACACGTCAAAGCATCAGTACGAACTTCTCTATCTGTTAAATGATTATTCCTACATGGATCTATTGCCCAAAGCGAGAAAGTGCTTTTCGATGATAATAACAGACCCATTAGAAGAGTTTTCCGATTTCCCGTGCATGGCATTTGCCCAATACTATGATTTATGCGGTAAGACTGATTCGGCCATCATTTACTGTAACCTGGTGCTGGAAAAAGGAACAGACATCTATAATCAATATGACGCGACAAGGCTGCTGCACCGGATATATAACAGACAAGGGGACATGAAAAATGCCAACCGGTATGCTGCGGTTTATATGGCCCTGAGCGATTCATTGGATTTCGGGAAACGTCAAGAACTGGCGGCCACGGTAAACAATCAGTTTCAGTATCACTTAGACCAAAAGAAAGAACAAAGCCTGAAAGACGAAAGAGAGAGGTACAAGAATACTCTTATTATTGTGTCATTGGCAGCAATACTGCTGGCAAGTTTCGCCTATCTGTATAATGTCAGAAGGCGCAGCAAGCATCTGAAGGAAGTGCTTAATCTTTCGTCAGAACTGCAGCAAGTGTCAAGTGATGAGAAACAACTGCGCGGGTATGTTGAACAGAAGGAAAAGGAATTGAAAGAATTAAGGACATCATTGGAGAAAACTACTGATGAACTCAGCAACGTGAACAGCGAACTGCAACGGGTCAATGCCGAATTATCGGAATATGAAGAAACCTTGAAAGAAAGAGAGCAACAGTTGTCTGAGAAGATGGAGCAGAACAAGACCGTTATTAAACTGCTCCATCAATCCGAACTAGAGGTCGAAGCCGAAGATGTCATTTATGCGATAAGACAATCATCAACGGGCAAGAAAAACATGACATCCGCTGACTGGAAACAGTTCTATCATGCAGTTGATGAGCTTTATCCATCATTCAGGGATAGATTGTTGAAAAAGTTAGGTAATTTCACCGAGCAGCAGATGCAGGTTTGTTACCTAATGCGTATCGGTTTATCCAAGCCACAGATACAAAACATGACCAACCTCTCTCGCGTCACCGTTTGGCGGTGGGTGAAGAAATTTGATTGGGTCTTGACAAATGATGATGATAATGATGCAGCAAGGCACAATGATGATAATAAGAAAAAGTCCTGATTTTGCAGGCATTGTCACCAAGCATCATGAAGTTTTTCTCCATCAGGCGAGCAAACACTTCCTGAATCACGTCCTGAGCCTCGGCATCATCAGCGATCAAGGTTCTGGTCTGATGGATACGTGATGCTGCTTGATCAGGCTCTCCGTTTTATTCTTGTCACGCATATCATATCAGTGTCGTCTTTCGATATTAATGACGATTGAGACCACCGTTTTTTACACTTCACCGCATTTTTTTGAAAAAGCGGCTCTTTCCATGGCAAAATTATCGCAATCCCTGGTAATAAACAACCCCCAGATGGATGATCTTTGCTTTTCTCAAAGAGAACTCAATCACCGAATTTCATTGCTGACACTAAATGATGTGGTTATTGTAAACGAATATTATAGAATCTATCCAGACCCAATTTAAAGCATTTGGCAAAATATTCATGAGTAGTTTTTTCGCCCGACTTGACAGTTTCATCGTATAACTTTTTGATTACAAATTGAATGAATGGCTCAACTGGCTTTTGTGGTAAAGGCATACCTAATTTATTAATTGCCATATCCCATAGGGCGAGGATTTTTTCTTGTCCTCTTTTAATCTAATGGTTTGAATCTTGGGTATAAGTATCGAATTGAAAGCATTGAGAACATCAGCATCAATACTTAAGATAGTTTCTTGTGAGGATCCATCATTGACTGGGGCCTCAGAGAATTTAGATTCGAGGCCATAGAATGAGAATCTATCAAATGTCTTGCGTTTATTGAATGAGAAACATGCTGCCACATCACCAAGTAGTAAAGAGACTATTTTTGTTTTACGATCATATTCGCAATAAATCATGCCTTCATGATGTTTTGAGAAATCTTTGCAGTACAAGACTTTATAAGAGAAAGGCAGTTTATTCATTATTTTGGAAGTATCGCCTTTTTGGTCTTTTGTTTGGATAAAGGCATTGAGTCGTTTCCTGAGAGCTTCTTCTAAATGTGTTGGTAATTTGAAGTAAAATACCTCGAACGCAGAGATTCGCCAAAGAAGTGAAACCCAAAAGAAATATGCATTACTAGGTTCAATGCGTCTTTGGTTAAAGAGATGATCGTGCCAGGGGGACTCAAGATATTCTCCAAGCTTTCTTTCGCAATGAGGGCAGAAGATGTAATCTTTTGAATCAGTATTCTGTTTCATCATATCCAGGCGTTCATCAGACACTGAGTCAAAGCTGCGTAATAATTCTTCTTCTCTTACGCCTCGACCAATATAAGCGGTAGTAATATCTTCGTTAATTGTATAAAGCAATTCTTTATCCCGCTTGTAACTGTGATCGACACTGGAAATCATGGCGATGAAAAAACTAGGGATAAGATGGGAATTAGTCTTATCCGCAGGCCTTAAGCTGCAGATTGCACAAGGGGCATTATTACGTGACGACTCTTTCATTCTTTTGACTGGTTTTGTGGATCGAAGAAAAAGTAGTCTCGACCTTCTACACATTCAGATGAGATGGTGAAGTTGGCTGTTATTTTTAGACTAGTCATTGCAATGCTATGTACCTTTTTTTACTCTGTCCTGCAATTCTTTTATCCTCTCCATCAGCGCATCGAATTCCAGAGACTGGCCATAGATGAAGAATCGCCTCATCTCGGCATAATCAGCTCTCCATGCCTCCATTGCTCGTTCTGGAATCATGAAGTCAATGGTTGCTGGGGCATGTAGGTCATAATTAACGTACTTCAAAGCATAGTACGTCCTACGATGCTCAACGATAGTGTCATATAGTGAGCGGTTTGCCAATGCTTCGCGTCCATATTGAGTGTCCATTAGTTTCTCCAAGTCATATAGATGGCGAGACATTCGCATACTTCTTGGATTGTCTTTTTGGAACTCCTCGGCGAGCAGGAACAGTTTTTCCAAGAACGTGCGAGTGGGCACGACTGTTCTTATCTTGCTATTGGCATCGGAATCCTCACCTTCAAAACTATCTCCTATCATTGAATGTATCTCACACTCTTGGGTTGGCTCATCCATTGAGAGACAACTAATCTCTATCTTTACACGTGGAGGAATATAACTGGCGGTATCTTCAATTATCGAAGGGTAATGCAGTAAGATGACGGTTGGATCTTTATCTGAGTCTATTTGGTGCCATTCGCCATTATTATCTTGTACTTGGGTCACGTTCTCAATACTGAATCCAGTGATTCCCATATCTTTTAATCGGGTATCCAGTTGAGTTGAGAGGGTCTCATGGATATACTTTCGGGCAGTCTTGCGCAACTTGTCGCGCTGGCTTTTAGTCGTCTTTTCTATGCCGAAGAAAGAGTGGCTGATGGCTAAGTCTATGTCTTCAGAAAAGCGTTCAATGATGTTGAACCCTTTTGAGAGTGATGTGCCACCCTTGAATATTAAAGACTCATGACAATCCGTTTGGAACAACGCCTTTAAAGTCACTGTCACCCACCAGTCCTTTTCTATTGCGAGTTGATTGATGCCAGGATGGCTGATTTCCGTCTGTTGTAACATTGCCAGACGGTCAACCAATTCATTATTTATCCATAGTTTCTCCATCATCTTCATTTGATTTTAGCATTGGTTTTACAATTCGTTTCATCCAAGCAGGCATCATATCCACATCTTTAGCCAAAGCCTTTTTATCTGGCTCTTTGGTTATCAGTGTGCGTATTGTCTGCAGCTCTTCTTGTCCCACATTTTCTTGCTTCAACGCTCTTAGTGCTTGCACCAACAATGCAATAAGGCGTGTCTCATAACAGAAGTTCTTTGGCACTCCACGTTTCAGTACTACTTGTTGATTTGCCAGTTTAACCGTCCGTTCACTACCTGTTGTCAGATAGGTATAGTTCATCGGTACTTGAGTGGAAAGCCCTAAAGCATTCAATGCAGTCATGCCAGAGGGTAAGATTTCCGCATTATCACGAGTAGCGATGGCTTGTACAATTTTCTCAACGGAGGGAAATACAACTCCGAATCGGCTTTTTCTCGGCTTGGCGTAAATGCCCTGTGCAAGCTTTACTAATAAGCCCTCACTTGTTAACTCAGCCAAAGTTCCGCCCACAAATTCAGCATGGTATTCTGGAAAGTCGGAACGGAACAACACACTATCCTCAGGCATCGCCTCAATACGACTCCTTAGGGTATCTGTATCTATTTTGGAATGATTGTTACTCATGTTACCTTTGAAATTTTGACAATTTTTCAAGTCTATTTTATTTGTATATATAGTTATTGCCTATGACTAGATACATACTCATCTTTAATTGACTTCACGGAAACTTTGTAACCCAGATTATTTAATGATGTCGTTACATGCTTAAATGTAATTTTGCTGAAGAACGGAATATGAGGAGGGATGTCTTCATTTTTGCTTAACACGGCAAAAACAATCTCAAAATCTCGCTGATTGAAAGCGTCTTCTTCAATATGGTCAAACCGTCGAAAACTTTCATGTTGATTTAATCTTACACGAAAGTCTTTTTGCATTAACATATTTGCTGCAACATATCCTTGGTTGAATAAATGGCTTAAAACAGATGAACCACCATAACGCTTAATGTGAATGAATTGATGGTTTCTTGTATATAAATCGCATACTTCAATTCCATTTCCAATAACACCAGAGGGTATTAGTTTTGTGTCCATTGATAGTATTTGTCCATTGGATTCATTCTGAACTCTTATATTGTATTCTCCTTCTTTTTCACGACATACAGGAAGTGTAATATTACTAATTTGGGCATTGTTGTAGAAGTCATTTACTACTTGCACATAGCTGTTTTCTATTTCGTACCATAGACCACTATTAATATAATACAGGGCGCCATCATGTGTTATTTCTGCATAGAGACACTTATAAAAAGACCATTTTCCCACTTTAGAGTTATCTGGATTTATTGCTTCTACAAACCTTCTTTTCAGTTGACTGATAGATACTATATCATCTGCGAATACTTCAGCTAAGACATCTGATAATTCTATATCATCATGGAGCTCACCATTGCGAGTATATTGAAAACCTAGTAGATTATCCCAACTTATTACTTCAGGAACAGCCATCCATATATTTGCTGTTTGCTGGCGACAGTTTATCTCCTGAATGAGAAGCTCATCAAGAATGGTTATAAGCTCTTCATTCTTTATCGGCTTAATATGGTCAATCCATTCAAAACGTTCTCTATATGCTGTTGATTCATATTGGCGTAAACAAACAGCAAGTAAATCTGAAATGTTATTAACATCAAACTCTGCAGAAACTTTTAAAGCATCTGATCCTGATACAGTCTTTCCTAATTCTGGTATAATGGATTTCCCAGTAACTGCCCTTAATAAATCCTGTTCAGAATTAATGCCAAATTCAGAAATATCGGATAATTTACTAGACTGTATTCGATCTGTTTTTGGAATAGATTCAAGACTGTGGATATCTATTGTCCTGATATGTTCAGGATCTATTGAATTTAATGCGACTTTCATACCAAAACGTTCAACTATGAAGTTTGGATCAATGAGATTTCGTCCATATCCGAAACAAACAGCAAAAAAGTGACCTTGGTATGGAATTAAATAAACGGCTTGTATAGTTTTCGTTTTTAATTCTTCAATATCATCTATGGAATTACAAAAAAATTTATTAATCCATTTAGGAGTTGAGTTAATCGGTTCTTTATAATAAAAGAATCCATTCCCAATCTCACGTCTTACAGGTTGAACAATATCTTGCTTAATGATGGTATCCTCGGATGCACCTTCTGCTAAAAGCAAGATTGATAATTGATTTTTAGCCATATGCTTTTTTATTGTTTGTTACAGATTAATTAGAAACTCAGCCAAAATACAATCTTTGAACTCTTGTTTTGAATAATATTCAGGATTGCCAAAATGGAACAGTACTCTATCCTCAGGCATCGCCTCTATCGATACCTGAAATGTCTTGGTATCGATACGATTGCCACTCATGTAGCCTTTGAAATTTTGACAATTTTTCAAGTACAAAGATAGCAAAAATATTTATGCGGCAACAGTTTTTATGGATTATTATTGCCTAGAGTAGTCTTTTTTTCGTCTTAGTTTCAACTTTTAAAATAAGTAAGGGATATGGTTTTGGAGAACATGAGGCAGGCCATACCAATGATGACCTGCCAAATCCATGAAGAGCGATGGTTAATGCCTGATGTCCTTTGGTGGACATGGGTCATTTCCAAAACTGTTGGGATTCTGGATTTTACCGTCTATGCCATGAGGAATGAGTTCGAGCCCTTCCTTCTTGGCTAAATTGCGACTCCACTCCATTGCTTCCTTCTTGGTTTCAAAGTGCTTTGAAGCCCTGTCAGCGTTTGGTCTCTTTGCATCCCACCCCCCTCTTTTTGGATTAGAAACAACATGTATTTCCTTCCTCATCTTGTTTGAGTTTTGATGGTTATTTACAATGCGGTGGCTTTCCGATTCCACTACGGAGCACTTGAGGCGTTGCATGCCATGCCAATCGTTTGGTGATCACTTCTCCACGTTATGGTTCCCCTGAGAAGTGATTTTGCAGCACAAACGATCGTCTTGCCTGGAGGCATTGTTCTCCCACTGAAGTGGTCGAAGATTGGACAGGTTATCAGTACCACCTTTGGAAACGGGAGTAATGTGGTCAATCTCCCATCCATATTGACTGGTTCTATCACCATAGTAGTTCCAACCTATCCAGGCACCACACTGGTCTTTGCGCCACACAGCAGGGTCGTTGTTACTGACAGTTTGCGCCTTCTTCCAGACAACAAGTTTTGTTTCTTCGCTGAAGTCTGACATTTTTTAATTGGAATGAGTTCCTGTTGTCTGAACAGTACAGCAGAGCTTTACTCCAACAGGTGGTTTCGATGCTCAGGAACGGGGACCACCATCGTTATTAAGAGCAAAAAATATGCCAAACATTAAAATTTGAGCAAAAACCTCAAATACAACAACTATTTTCAATCAATCAACTGTAAAATTTATTGATATCTCTTGTAATCCAAAATTTATGCATCGTTTTATCAGTTGTATCTGTCACTTTCAGACTGACATCTTGTCTCCTGACAAAATGTCACAAATTGAAAGTTCTTCTCAAAATTCGCAATTGTTATAAAATAAATGTGTATATTTGCAACCGAAATTGAGTAAAAATCACAAAATCGAGTTATGATAACAAGCTTTATAGCAGAGAATTTCCGTTCAATAGACGGAGAAATCAGATTATCGTTTGAAGCTGATACGGGCATCAAGGACATGAACAATAGGGGGTACACGACTGTTGCTAGTAGTCGCGTGTTGAATGCGAAAGCTTTTTATGGAGCTAATTCTAGCGGCAAATCGAATGTGTTCAAGGCTGTTGGCAGGATGCGGAGTATGATTATCCATTCGGTGAGGCTTAACGATAATGAGACGCTTCCGTATGATGCCTTTCTCCTCTCGGATAAAGAAGCGAGACCAACGCGGTTTGAAATGTCGTTTATAGACGGACTGGACAAATTCACCTATGGTTTCAGCTATACCGCTCAACGGATAGAGAAAGAATGGCTGATAGCCAAATTCCCCAAGCGTTCGTTGAAGACGCTGTTAAGACGAACCACCGAAATGATAGAAATAGACCCTCAATACTATCAGGAGGGGCTAGCTATTAAAGACGGTTCTATCCCCTTGAATAATAACAGGCTGTTCATTTCGCTGGCTGCACAGTTGGGCGGTGAAATATCAAAAAGGGTGATTGAATGGTTCAGAACAAAGCCAAATGTTATTTCCGGCCTACGGGACAATGACTTTTCCCGCTACACAAAGGAAATGCTGCATACCAGAGCAGACTATAAGGACGAGATACTGGACTTTATCGGGGGCATGGATGTGGGATTCCGTGAAGTGACAACCGAGCAAGAGTCTATTGACGAGAAGATGCTACCCAAGGGACTGCCCGCCGAGTTTGTGGCATCGTTGAAGGAGCACCCCCCCATTGTTGCTTACGCCAAACATAGTAAGATTAATGAAGAGGGTGATGTTGTAGGAATGGTAGATTTCGATATAGATGAAAGAGAATCGGACGGCACTAGGAAACTGTTCAATCTAGCCGGTCCTATTGTTGACACCCTTCGGCAGGGGAAAGCGCTATTTGTTGACGAGCTGGATGCGCAACTGCATCCACTGCTGTCGCGCCGCATCGTGCATCTTTTCAACTGTGCTGAGACGAACCTTCACGGTGCGCAACTGATATTTACCACGCACGATACTAATATGCTGTCGAAGAAATTGCTTAGACGAGATCAGGTCGTATTTGTAGAAAAGACAGCAAAAACGCATGATGCTACGAAACTGACACCGATGATGAGTATCACGTTAGACAATGGGGCAAAACCCAGAACAGACAGCAACTACGAGAAGAATTATCTGGAAGGGAAGTATGGAGCCATCCCTTACTTTAAAGATGAATTTAAAGGTTGTAATGAATAGAGAAAGAAGGCGAAGAACATGCAGCCAATATATATTGATTTACATATCCACACCTATCCCGACGCGAACGACCGCACTACGAACTATGATGTTGCGACGCTGGTGAGGAAAATCAAGGAGTATAACGGCAACGAGCCATTCCTGATTAGCTTCACTGACCATAACACTATAAACAAGGATGTATATCTAGCCGCCAAAGCAGTTGGGGTGAACCTGTTGTTGGGAGCAGAACTGCACATCAAGAACCACGACGACGTTGAGGCCTTCCACTGCCACATCTATTTCAATCTGGATGTTACAGGGGAGAATATTGATGCATTGAACGACATCTTGGACAAACTGTATGAGAACAAACTGCCCAGCAGAACAAATCAATCGATTCCCGACATACAAAAGGTAATTAATGCTTTTGACCCCTTCGAATTCATGTTGCTACCTCACGCAGGACAAAAACACGGTCTGTTTAACTACTCACTGCATAAGGGCGAGAAAGTGGATGATGCCATTAGCAGAAGCATTTACTACAACCAGTTTGATGGGTTTACGGCACGTGAAGATAAGGGACTGGATACAACAAGAGAATATTTCAAAAGATTAGGTATTTCAGAATTCGTGAATCTGCTAACCTGTTCTGACAACTATGTTCCTAGTCGCTATCCAGAACCGAAATCAAGCGAAGCATCACCATTTGTGCCTACGTGGATGATGGCTGAGCCCACATACGACGGGGTGAGACTATCACTTTCAGAGAGTTCACGTTTGTTCTACCAAAAGGAAAAACCGCAGATACAATGCGACCACATAGGAAAAGTGAAACTGAAGAATGAGTTGATAGACATTGATGTAGAGTTGACAGAGGGACTGAATGTGGTAATTGGCGGAAGTTCTTCGGGCAAGACTCTGTTCGTGGACTCAGTGAACAAGTTCTTCGAACAGAACTTGCAACATTCGGAGTATGCAAAGTTCAAGGTAGAAAACATTGACGTAAAAAACCCGTCAGAAATTCACCCGTACTATATTCACCAGAACTTTATTGCAGATTTGGTAAACAGGAACGATGAGGCTTCGATTGACGAGATACCCATTTTGAAGAAAGCATTTCCCAGCGATGACAATGTGAAACGCCAAATCAGCAAAACACTGTCAGACTTGAAATGTATTGTGGACGAAATCCTGCTCTGTGTGGAGAACATAGAGAAGATCGAGCGTTGGCTAAAGGATATTCCCCATCCTGGAAAACTGATAACAAAGGGCAAGATAGAAGGGAACATTTTCCAGCCGTTGCTGCCTAAGCCAAGTGATGAGGAGAAATGCAGATACACTCAGATTGACTATGACTCGGCTGTAGAGATGCTGAAAGGGATTGAGATGTTTGTCAACGATAATCCATTTACCGATAATATAAGCAAGGAGATAGAGGCCATACTGATAGAACTGGCCAAGGCAAGAGTCGGGGCAGAATTATTTGATAAAGTGGCCGTCCTGTTGACAGCGCGTAAAGAGGAAAAAGACGCTGAATTGCAGGCTCGGCAGGGACAGAACCAGAACAGCGTAAGGAACCGCCAGAAACTGATGCAGCACCTAAGGGACTATGTGAACTACAGCCGCAAGTTTGCACAAGAGAAGAAAAAACTTACTGAATTGGATAAGTCGTTCACCACGAAAGAGGTGAAGGCCATGGGGCATACACTGTACATTGAAAATACGTTTAAATTTAACGAGGCGGTGCTGATGGAGGTGCTAAACAAGTACTTGACCTCCACTTTCAGAAACATGAAGGACGTGGTGCCGGAGAACCTGTTCTCGACGAAGTTCAAACAGCGTCCGAGGGTGAACAGTTTCAGAGAGTTGGGCAACTTTATATATGAATACTTGCGGCAGAACGACCACACATCCTATAAAATCGTGTCTTCGGACGGCAGAAACTTTTATGAGATGAGTCCTGGTTGGAAGTCGGCGATACTGCTTGACCTGATACTGGGATATGATGGTGGCAATTCACCCATCATCATTGACCAACCAGAGGACAACCTGGCCGTGAAGTACATCAACGAGGACTTGGTGAAGACCATTAAGAACATGAAGTTCAAGAAGCAGGTCATACTGGTGAGTCACAACGCCACTATCCCGATGATGGCCGATGCTCAGACCATTGTGCTCTGCAAAAATGACGGCAAGAGGATAACCATACGCTCCGCTTCGCTTGAAGGCGAGATAGAGCGAGAGAAAGTGCTGGATCTGATAGCAGACCAGACCGACGGTGGCAAAGCATCGGTTAAGAAGAGAGTAAAGAAATATAATCTGAAAAAGTTTAATTAAGTGATATGAAACTGATATTCAAGAAGAACGAAACTGGCGATGTAGGAGTAACCATGTTCAAGGGAACAGCTGAGATTCCCTTTTCATACATAGAGATGATCAAAGCACTCTTGGCAGGTGAAGTGCTTGACCATGACTTCAATGAAAGCATTCCAGAGGCAGAGCAGGCACAAATAAAAGATGTGCTGAAAGAGATTGAAATCACGGCAACAGAAACCATAAAGGAGGACACGGATACTAAATCTGTCGTAACGGAAGGCGATGAGGAATTGCCATTTTGAAATAACAATAACAGTTAAAAGAATGAGAGATAATTGGTAAACGAGTGAGAGATAGTGGTGATTCTTTATATTAATCACTTAAACTATTATCCTCGGTAATGTATCTTATAATCCTCCATTGGTTGTTTTAGGTCAAGACAATGAGCCTGCTTATAAAAAGCCACTCTTGGCAGGCTTTAATAATAGCTCCATTTACAGCCATTCTATCATATCTGCTTTCAATGATTCATATGAACTATGATAAAAGTTTAGCTATAAGTTGAAAAATACAACTTATAGCCTATTTTTTATCGAAATGCCAGAATATGAGTAATAAACTCTTAAATTTGCCAAAAACGCAAATAAAGAAATAAAAAACAATATCAACAGGTGTACATATATAAGGAAAACTCATTATAGTGATAATTAAGAGAACCCGTTGGCGGGATTAAAAAGTTAATATAAAGATGTTCAAAAAGTTGCGCATATCGCTGATTTTTAGTAATTTAGTGGTGATAAAAACATTAAATTCAAATCACCGAATGCACAACTTGTACGCAAATTTCGTAAGAATTCTTGAGGTATGCAAGCAATACTCCCAAGATTTAGTGAATGACAAGGGAAATATGCCCAGGTGTGGCGTCGTCCCCAAGTTCAGCGACCTCGAGGTCATTGCCCTCAGCTTGACCCAGGAGACCATGGGCTACGACAGCGAGTGCTATCTGTTCGGCCAGCTTGAGGACTACCGCAGCGAACTGCCGCATCTGATTTCACGCCGCCAATACAATGACCGTCGCAAATACACGGCTGCTCTGTGTGAAGATATTCGCAAGCGTGTCGCGGAGTTCCTTGACGGTGGAGAGGATGTTTTCATCGTTGACTCCAAGCCCGTCAAAGTGTGCCAGCCTTCAAGAGGCAACCGTAACACGATGGGCAAGACCCGCCCCGAGAAGGCCCCGGACTTCGGCTATTGCGCCACCCAAGCATTGTATTACTTTGGCTACAAGCTGCATGCCGTCTGCGGGGTATCGGGTGTGATCCATTCCTATGACATGACCAAGGCCAGTGTCCACGACATCAAATACCTGAATGATGTCGGACAGGACTATTTCTCCTGCACGGTTATCGGTGACAAGGCATACCTCAGCGCAGAGATCCAATACAATCTGTTCGAGAGTGCGAACATTCAGCTTGAAGTGCCCTACCGATATAACCAGAAGGACTGGAAGCCGTTCCACAAACCCTTTGCCAAGGCGAGCAAGAGACTGGAAACGAATTTCTCGCAGTTCACCGACCAGTTCAACATCATGCGCAACTATGCCAAAGATTATCAGGGATTCTTCACGAGAATGCATCGTAAAGTGAGCGCCTTTACTGTTTCACAATACATCAACAAGATTAATCACAAGCCCATCGGCAGGATCAAGTATGCGCTCGCTTAATTCCGTCAACGGGTTTAAGAGATTTTGTGTTAGATTGATAAAAAGCACGAAATATTCATTACTACTTCAAGGAAGCAACGCTTTCAGTAAAAAACGGCACACTATTACACTAATGCAGTTTAAGAAAGTTAAAAACGTTAAATCTGCACATTATTTGTATTCGACAAAATTTCAGTCATCACTTTTCTACCGTTTTAATCCAAATTCTTTGAAACACAATAAGTTGTAGATATTGGTACTGCTCTAGTCTTACGAGCGTGACCATTCCCAACTCGGTTACTTCCATAAGCAACGCGATGTTCATTTCGTGTACGAGCCTGAAAAGCGTGACCATTCCCAACTCTGTAACCTCCATCGGCGAAAGGGCGTTCCAAGGATGCTCTGGTCTTATGAGCGTGTCTATTCCCAATTCGGTTACTTCCATCGGCGTTGAAGCGTTCTTTAAGTGTACCGGACTAACGAATGTGACTATCCCCAACTCGGTTACCATCATTGGCTCAGAAGCGTTCTATAAGTGCACATCCCTTAAGCAATTGCAATATGATGCCATTAACTGTGAAATAAGAAGTAGTGTATTTACTGATGTTAACCTTTCTAATCTCCTGCTGGGCGAAGAGGTTGAACATATTCCAGCGAATCTTCCTAGGTTTTCTATGTATGGTAAAACACTTGTCTTACCCAATAGCGTCAGGACTATCGAGGCAAGAGCGATTAACGGAAACTGCGATGCCGTGGTCATTGGCGACAATATCGAGAGCATTGCAGCGGGAGCATTTTCTAGTGGTATCAGCGTGGCATACGTAAGTAGCACGACACCACGCTCCTGTTCGAATGGGGCATTCGCCAATCCACAGATCTTGTATGTTCCTCAAGGCTGTAAAGCAAAATATTTCATGAGCGACGGCTGGTATGAGTTCGCTAACATCGTTGAGGGCAGTTACACCCGTGTAGCCGATCTGACGCTGGATGTGGATAGTGCAACAATGCATAAGACAGAGACTCTGCAACTCAATGTAACTTTGTTACCTGCCGAGCACAGCGCGACTACGCTCAACTGGTGGTCAACCAATACTAGAGTTGCTATTGTGAATTCAACAGGTCTCATTACTGCAAGAAATGAGGGTGAAGTTGATATCTACTGCAGGGTGGACAACAAGACTGTAGTTTGCCACATCTCGGTTATCAAGAATATGGTAGATAGCATCCAACTCAATTATTCAGACCTATTCATCGACTGGGACAATATCGTTGATCTAACGGCGACAATCACGCCCGAGGACGCCAGCCAGGATGTAACCTGGACTGTCCCCGAGAATGACAATATCTATGCAAGGGTAGTGGGCAATAAACTGCGTGTGATGGCGAAGAGAAGTGGCTCAGTAACAGTAACCGCCACCTCTGTTGCTGATCCTTCCGTAAGCGCCGATTGTGTAATTACCATCCAGATTCCCGATGTGAACGGCGATACCAGTTTAAATATCGCCGATGTAACAGCACTGATTGATTATCTGCTGGGAGGTGATCCAGAGTCTATCAACATTGGAGATGCTGATGTAGACCGAGATGGAAATGTCAATATTTCTGATGTGACCGCCCTTATCGATAGATTGTTGAGAGGATACTGATCGAGAATAGTGTCAAGATAATTGTGGATCCCTCATGCTCTTCCTGGGTGTGAGGGATTTGTTATAGACAATGTATATAGACTACAGGAGATGGGAAATGGCCAAACCGAAGATGATAATTGGAAATACTTTATTATCTTTGTGGGTCAAACCTTTAAACAACGATTCTATCTACCGGTATTAACTCCTAAAATATAAGACAATGAACAGAATTACTCAAATCATCCTGCTATTGGTAGCCCTTCTGCTGCCAGTCACTGCCGCTGCCTACGACTTTGAAGTGGACGGCATTTTCTACAACATCAACGGCAACGAGGCAATCGTGACTTATCAGCAATATGCTAATTATTCTTACCAAAGCGACTATAATGGAGATGTAAACATTCCTGAAAGTGTTACTTACAACGGCACCACATATACAGTTGCGTCCATCGGTAACAGTGCGTTCAGAGACTGTAGCGGATTGACCAGCATCACCATTCCTAATTCTGTCATCTCCATAGGCAGTTCAGCTTTCTATGGCTGCAGTGGCCTAACAGGATCATTAACCATTCCTAATTCTGTCACCTCCATAGGCAGTTATGCTTTCTGTGACTGCAGTGGCCTAACAGGATCATTAACCATTCCTAATTCTGTCACCTCCATAGGCAGTTATGCTTTCTGTGACTGCAGTGGCCTAACAGGATCATTAACCATTCCAAACTCGGTTACGTCAATTGCAAGGGGCTCATTCAAGAATTGTTCTGGTCTTACAAATATAAATATACCTAAATCAGTTGAGACCATTTATGCGGATGCTTTTGTTGGTTGTAATAGTTTACAGTCATTCTATGTTGACGAAGCGAATACAAATTATTCTAGTGATAAAGGCGTTTTGATCAGTTCGTCCACTCTGGTAATGTGCCCAGCCAGGAAAGACAACTATTGTATACCAAGTACAATTAATTATTTAAGTGAATACGCTTTTAACGATTGCATGATGTCAGAATTGACAATAGAAGCTAACTCAAATGATTATTTATGGTCAACCGCAACAACATTTAATAGAGCGCAAATAACTTCTGTGATTATCAATAGAAGAACAAACGCTTCTTTTAAAGGAATGTCATCACTTGAATATGTCACATTGGGAGACAAAGCAGGTGTTTATGTAGATATCAAATTCGCAGGCACAGGAATTCATGAAGTTCATTTGCCATACGCTGTTACTATCTGTGATAGTTGTTTTACGGATTGTGAAGAATTATCAATCATTGAACTTGGTGATAATATTATCTCTATTGGAGCGAAAGCATTCGATAATACTGCATATTTAAATAACCAGCAATTTGAAAGCGGTATTAAATATATTGATGAATATGCAGTTCTCTATGACTTTCTATCAGACACCATACGAGTTAAGGATGGCACAAAACTACTTATAGAGGCGTTATGCTATAATTCGCCCTATTCGACACCTCCTTTAAATGAAGTATTACTTCCAAATTCCCTTCAATACATTGGAGATAATTGTTTTTTAAGTAGCAATCTAAATAGTATCATTCTTCCTGATTCATTAGTATCTATTGGAAGATCCGCTTTCGAAAGTACAAAATTATCATCAATCTCTATTCCGGCTTCCGTTATGAGTATTTCTCAGTATGCATTTGCTAGCATTAGTTACTTAACTTCAGTTCGATTTGAAGATGGTGAAAACATTCTGAATTTAGGAAAGAATGAATTTGAATCAGGTATTTCAAGAGGCATTTTTGGACAATCTTATAATATAAAGAAAGCATATATCGGGAGAGTGTTATCTTATGATACAACCCTCGGTTATGGTCCATTTACTCAATATGGAACTGGTACAAACAGTCAACTCACCGAGGTGGAAATTGGCCCTTATGTTAACCATTTCGAATCTCGTCTATTATACAAAAATCCAAACATCACTTCTGTTAAAGTCGATCGAAATGTTCCTCCAACTAATCCCTGGTTTGAATCAAATGTTTATACTGCTGCAACATTGCATATACCTGATGGTAGTAAATCTGTTTATCAAGAAGCAGATGGATGGAAGAATTTCATCAATATTATAGAAGACAGTATATTAGCAACTTCGATTACACTAGATCAGTCAACCGTGGTGATTAATGAAAATGAGACCTTGCAGCTGACAGCGACGGTGATGCCTGAGGATGCTACTAACAGGATGGTAACATGGAATTCAAGCAATGAGGCTGTCGCCACGGTTGACGAGAACGGACTGGTGACGGCCGTGGCTCCTGGCTCTGCCGTTATCACCGCTATGACTACCGACGGCAGTAATCTGAGCGCTTCTTGCAATATAACGGTATTGCAAGGAATCGTGCTCGCGGAGTCAATACAGTTGAATGTGACTACCGCTGGGTTAAATGAGGGTGCGACATTGCAGCTGTCAGCTACTGTTCAGCCTGAGGATTGTGACAACAAGACCGTGCTTTGGTCGTCAGATAATCCAAGTGTCGCCACCGTTGACAGTAACGGCTTGGTAACGACACATAGCGTGGGCACCGCTACTATAACGGCCATGACCACCGACGGCAGTAATCTTAACACTTCTTGCACTGTGACCCTTCTTCCTGTCGGCGTCAAAGGGGATGTGAACGGCGATAACGTCATTAACATCGCCGATGTAACCAAGCTGATCGATTACCTGCTCGGTGGCTCCTGGAATTAGATCTTCAACATAGTCTAGATATATCCCTCATGCTCTCGCGAGTGTGAGGGATTCTTTCGACAAGGATATAAGGTGAGTACGGGATGTGGGAAATGGGCAAGCCGATGATGATAATTGGAAATACTTTATTACCTTTGTGGGCCAAACCTTTAAACAATGATTCTATCAACCGATATTAACTTCAAAAATATAAGACAATGAAACAACTCTTACGCTTTTCCTTCCTGCTTCTGGCCCTCCTGCTGCCAGCTACCGCCACCGCCCACGACTTCGTTGTCGACGGCATCTACTATAAAATAATAAACGCTACCGAAGTTTCCGTTACTAATAGAAATGGTTATAGCAATGCTTATTCTGGAGATGTGACTATCCCCCCTAAAGTAACTTACAATGATACAACCTATACAGTTACATCTATCCGCCTGCTGGCGTTCAGTTCATGTACTGGCTTGACAAGCGTAACTATCCCCAATACGGTCATAAATATCGATGAACTTGCATTCTCTGGCTGCAGTGCACTGACAAGCATCGACATCCCTAGTTCTGTCACTCATATCGGTCCAAATGCATTCAAAAATTGTATTGCTCTAGACACTCTCAACTTCAATGCCGTCAATTGTGCTGGTTTTACCAATTATTCTTCAATTCATCCATTCATTAACCTCAATATCTCAACCATCAACATTGGTGACAGTGTACAAAGGATTCCAGAATACTTTGTATATAGATTAACAACACTGACTAGATTAACAATCGGTAAATCTGTAACAAATATTGGCAACAATGCGTTCTCTGGTTGCACGGGCATCAAGCAACTCACATGGAATGCTATCAATTGCAGCTACAAAGGCAGTTTACCGACATCAGATATCGAACAAGCCATAATCGGTAACGAAGTACAAGTATTACCTGACGAGTTTGTTCGTGATTCAAAAATTACTGAAGTTACCATTCCCAACTCTGTCACGACCATCGGCTATGGCGCATTCGGAGATTGCAGCGGGCTGACCAGCATCGCCATCCCCAACTCTGTCACGACCATCGGTGAAGGGGCATTCTATAATTGCTCCAACCTAACAAGAGTTGATATTACGGATCTTGCAGCATGGTGTAGAATCAACTTCAATTATTATGAAGGTAGCAATCCTCTTTTTTACGCACATCATCTTTATTTAAATGACAGCGAGATAATGAATTTAGAGATTCCTAATACAGTCACTGCCATTGGAAACTTCACGTTCTCGGGTTGCAGCGCACTGATTAGCGTAACTATCCCCAACTCTGTTAATTCCATTGATGGAGGTGCGTTTTCTGAGTGTAGCGGACTGACGAGTGTCACCATAGGGAGCTCGGTCTCTGAAATCGGTTTCTATGCGTTCAAGGGCTGCAGTGGCCTAACGCACATAACCATTCCAAACTCAGTTACTTTCATTGGCAGTTCAGCTTTCAGGGATTGCAGCGGGCTGACCAGCATCGCCATCCCCAACTCTGTCACTTCTATCGAATGGGGTGCGTTTTGGGGTTGCAGCGGGCTGATCAGCGTAACTATCCCCAACTCTATCACTTCAATCGATGATTACGTGTTCTTTGGCTGCACGGGGCTGACCAACGTTATCATCCCTGATTCCGTCACAGCTATCGGCAGTTATGCGTTTTCTGATTGCAGCGGACTGACCAGCGTTATCATCCCTGATTCCGTCACAGCTATCGGCAGTTATGCGTTTTCTGATTGCAGCGGCTTGACCAGCGTCACAATTCCTAATTCAGTTACCTCTATCGGCAGTTATGCGTTTTCTGATTGCAGCGGACTGACCAGCGTCACAATTCCTAATTCAGTTACCTCTATCGGCAGTTATGCCTTCCAAGGCTGCACAAAAATAGAAACACTCAATTTTAATGCCGTCAATTGCAATGATTTTGATTCAAGGCAAGCGTATCAGCCATTCTATTACACTAGTATCTCTACAATCAATATTGGAGATAGTGTGCAGAGGTTACCGGCATATTTTGTTAATGGCTTAACGTCACTGGCTTATTTGACTATTGGTAAATCTGTAACATATTTTGGCAACTATGCGTTCTCTGGTTGCACTGGCATCAAGCAACTCGCATGGAATGCTATTAATTGCAGCTCAAACGGCAATATGTCTACATCAAATATTGAGCAGGTCATAATTGGAGACGGAGTGCAAACTATTCCTGGAAAATTTGTGTATAATTCAAAGATCACTGAGGTCGCTATTCCTAATTCTGTCACTGCCATCGGTCACGATGCATTCTATAATTGCTCTAACCTGACAAGAGTTAATATTACGGATCTTGCAGCATGGTGTAATATATGGTTTGATGGTTATACTGCAAACCCAATCTATTATGCTCACTCTCTATACTTAAATAACAATGAGGTCATCAATTTAGAGATTCCCGACACTGTCACAAGCATTAACGACTATGCATTTTATTCCTGCTCTGGACTAATGGCTGATTTGACCATTCCGAACTCAGTCACAAATATTGGTTACAATGCGTTCTCTGGTTGCACTGGCATCAAGCAACTCACATGGAATGCTATCAACTGCAGCTCGAACGGCAATTTGCCGACATCAAATATCATTCAAGTCACTATTGGTGACCAAGTTACAGTTTTGCCTGATAAATTTGCTTGTGATTCAAAAATCACTGAAGTTGCCATTCCCAACTCTGTCACGACCATCGGTAATTCTGCATTTTCTGGTTGTTATGGATTGATAGGAGAATTGATTATCCCAAACTCAGTCTCTACCATAGCAAACTCCGCTTTCTATGGTTGTTCTGGCCTAACTGGTGAATTAATCATACCCAACTCAGTAAGTTCTATTGGCAACCTTGCATTCTCTGGCTGCAGTGCACTGACAAGCTTGACCATACCGCGTTCCGTCACCTATATTGGTAACTCTGCGTTCTCTGGCTGCACAGAGATTAACACGCTTAATTACAACGCCACTAATTGTGCTGATTTTACCAATTATTATTCTTATCATCCATTCTATAACCTCAACATCTCAACCATTAACATTGGTGACAATGTGCAAAGGATACCAGCCTATTTCGCGTATGGATTACAGAAATTGTCAAGTGTAACCATCCCCACTAGCGTCACTTCTGTAGGGACTCAAGCATTTTATAATTGTCCCATCATTGAGTCTGTGACTTGTCTGCCGACAACACCGCCATCTACGCCATCAACAGGCGACATGGCCCTTTTCAACACCAATGTCTATATCCACTCGCCGCTTTATGTTCCCATGGGAACTGAGAAATCATACATGTATGATCAAGGTTGGGGGCAATTCATCAATATTATTGGCATCAAAACTCAGGATGAAGTCCTGGCAACGGATATCGCACTCAATCAATCAGTTATGAGTATGATACTTGGCACCTCGTCTCAACTGGTGGCCACGGTCTTGCCCGACTCCACCACCAACAAGGCGGTTTCATGGGCCTCGAGCGACCCCAATGTCGCTACCATTGACGAGAATGGTGTGGTAACAGCCATGGGGTTGGGAAATGCGATGATTACAGCGATAACAACCGATGGCAGCAACCTGAGCGCTATGTGCCGAGTGATAGTTACGAGCGTGAGTGCAACCAATGGCTTTGTCGTGGCTGATATCGAAGTGATGTACGGCAATGAGATTGTGATTCCCGTTGCGATGACCAATGACCAGACTATCTTGGCCTTCCAGACAGACATATTCCTACCCGAAGGCTTCAGTATTGTCATTGATGAGAATCACGAGTATCTGATCACACCGTCAAGCCGATTGACCGATGACCACATCTTGATGGCCAATGAGAACGATGGGGTTGTGAGTGTTGTGTGCTACACACCTGAAGGACGATCCATAGGCGGTAATAGTGGCGATGACCTGTTCTACATCACTGTTCAAGTGCCCGAGGATGCCTCTGGTGACTATGCCATCTACCTGCGCAACTCGCGATTGACGACGGGTGACTACACCGAGTTGCGGATACCCGATACTGGAGCCGTGCTAAAGGTGATGTCATATATTCCCGGTGATGCAAACGACAGCCGTACGGTCACCGTGACTGACATCGTGGTGGCAGCACAATATGTGCTGCAGATGAATCCTGAGCCCTTTATCTTTGAGGCCGCTGACATGAACGGTGACGGTGAGGTGACCGTGACCGATATCATGCTGATTGCTTACCTCATTAACCATCCCACGATGAACGAGCCCAAGCGGATGCCGGCCCTTGAGGGTGTCAATGACAGCATGAGTGGTGAGGACGTGACTCTCATGGCTGACGAGACCCGCAATGTGAGCATTCAACTCAACAACGAGATGGATTACACCGCCTTCCAACTCGACTTGACATTGCCTGCAGGATTGATAGCAAGTAACTTCCAACTGACAGACCGAGCAGGTAGTCACGCTCTTGACGTGAACACGCTGAACAACAGCAAAACGCGTGTCTTGTGCTACTCGCCCGCTATCGAGGCAATTGAAGGTCACGAAGGTGCTCTATTGACCTTTGACGTGACTGCCACGGACAATGTTGAGGGTAGCATCATGGTTGACGGCATCGAAATGGTTACCGCTAACTGCCAGACTGTGCTGATGAATGCCTTCGCCATAGGAGTTAACTCAGCGACCAGTGTCAACGAACTGAACGGAGCCAAGACAGTGGCCCGTGTGGACTACTACAACCTAGCTGGGCAGCAGATTGACCGTCCCGAGAGTGGTGTGACCCTCGTCGTCACCACTTACACCGACGGCACCCGCACCACCACGAAGGTGATTAAGTAAATAAAGAAAAAATGAAAAAGACTATTATACTGTTTACAGCGATGGTGGTAGCCCTCGGGGCTGCTGCTACCGACCGCTTCTATATAGAAGATTTCACCATTTCCCCCGGTGAGACCCGCACGGTGAGTATCCTGCTAGACAACGAGGCAGAATACACTGCCTTCCAGAGTGACCTGTATCTTCCAGAAGGACTGACGGCAGCAAATTTTGCCTTGACTGACCGCAAGCATGCTAACCACACGCTCACAGCTACAGTACTGCCGGACGGAGGTATCAGGCTGTTGTCCTACTCGCTCAATCTCAAGACCTATAGCGGCAACAACGGTGCCCTCGTGACGTTTGATGTGACGGCGAGCGAGGACTTTGAAGGAGAGGCAACTGTCGCTTTACGGGGTACGCTGTTCACAACTGTAGCAGGTGTGGAAGTCCCTTTTGATAACGAAACTTGCACAGTCTCACTTCCCTCAACTGCTATCAGAGGCGACGTGGACGGTGACGGCAGCGTGAACATCAGCGACGTGACCGCCCTGATCGACCTGCTGCTGGGCGGCGGCAGCATCAGCAACCCCGCAGCCGATTGCAACCAGGACAGCAGCGTCAACATCAGCGACGTCACCGCCCTGATCGACTACTTGTTGTCTGGCACCTGGAATTAAAACTTCATCAAAACCTAAAGTGTTTCCCTCATGCTCATCCAGGGCGTGAGGGATTACTTTTCCAAAAGGGGCTTAAGCTATTTATGAATCCATGCTCAGATAATTGATATTAAATGTAAATGGCATAGCAGAAACTTGAATGTAATCGACGTCTAGACTTGCTGAGAAATGATACTTTTTTTATATTTGCATGCCCGTTCATGAGGGTAAAAGGAATCTAATTTAGAACCAATAATTAATCGATATGGCTTTAATCAAGTGTGAAGAATGTGGACAGATGGTATCGGATAAGGCTTCGGCTTGTCCTCATTGTGGCTGTCCAGTAAAGGTTCCGATGGTATGTCCAGAGTGTGGTGAAGCAGTAGCAGAAAGGGATTCTTATTGCCTGAAATGTGGTTGTCCTTTGGATCACACCCCCCAACCTCAAGTCGAAGAACAAGTGGATTATAGTTGGGACGATGATGAAGAAAAACCCAACAACACTTTAAAATGGCTGCTGGGTGTTCTTGCTGCTTTAATTGTATTGGGAGGCGTTGGTCTATACGCTTGGCAAAGTGGAATGTTTAATAAGACAGTTCCCCTCGAAGATACAGTAGCTGTTGATTCTACACCTACAATGGCTGCACCGGTTATAGAGCTTAATGGTGAAGGTTTTTTCTCTATTGATGACTGTCCGACAACATATGAGGGTTTGGAGATTGTCAAGCATGAGGGGGAATACGGTCTTTCTTCAATAGATATCATGAGAGACGGCCAGTTGCTTCGCTCATTCAATTTTACCGATGATGACTATGTGACGAGAGACGAGGTACATTTCCTTGACGCTAATTTCGACGGTTATGTGGACATCTTTTTGGGACCTGGTTGTGACCGTGAATATAGCGCTTTATTTCTTTGGAATCCAGAACAATCCAATTTTGTGAGAGGATACGAAGACGGTAACCCTATACTCAATGGCAACTATAAATTCCACCCGGCATCTCAAAAGGTTTACTTCACTGGCTCTGGATCATTCTCGTCAAACCATGCTGTAAGACTTTCCTGGCAGAACTACAATCTACAGAGCGAAGAGGCCCTAACGTCTGAAATGCTTAAGTCCCGTCTCGATGAAAGTCAACCCGCCAAATACGTTGTCAGGAAAGGCATCTCTGGAAAAATCATATTCTCCACGGATGATCCCAATCAGATACCGGCACAATGGAAGAAGTGGGCTTACGTTCCAACTGGTGAGGACGCTAAGCAATATGAAGAGGATGATGAATGGGGTGCCGATGGAGATCCTGGTGAAGACTATTCTGATGCCAGCGATGAAATAACGGAAGCTCGATGGGAAATGATAAAGATTGAAAAACAAGTTCAGAAGGAGAAAGAGAGTTTCAGATCCTATTATGAAAAGTATCGCTCTTTGATGCAGCAATATGGTACGACATCTCCAGACCCGTATCTATATGATAACTTGATGGGAGTGATTAACCGTATTATTGACTTATCGGATAGAGGTGAAAAAGCCGCACTAAAAGCCGGTAATAGCGATATGGCAGAAAACTACAGGAAAGATGCCCGAATGTGTAGGAATGCAAAGAACCAACTAATCATGCAGCATTAATTTCTTCTGGATCGTTGTTGTTTTAATTGAAAGTGTAGAAGACATGACAATAGAACAAGTAATAAAACTCTTCGTAGAGAAAGAAGAAACACCCTGCCCACTGACTGAAAGGTTGGTTGGAGCAGGTTATCAGCAGAAGGATGGCGGGTACATCAAGAACGCTCGAAAACAGGGACTGGAGATTGACTACACAAGAAACCTTCCATCCCAGTATTGGCACTTGATGTCCTACTGTTATAGCCGACAACCCAAAGAACCATTCAGGAAAAGCATCGTATGTGGTGAATTGATTTTCTGGATGGCTGAAGTTTCCAACAGTGTACCAGAAGCGGACTTGAGAAAACTGGTTGATGAGATTACCGGCAATGTCCTCACAACTGAAGGAGATCGCCCCATCTATGATAGAACACGCTGGAACAAGGATATTCAAAGGTTGTGTTTCGATGCTATTAAGGCTAGAGTTGAGAACAACTATTAGTGTTGTAGACTGATAATCTCAAAAATACAATGAGTGCAAAGCTAATAATAACGACACACTATGCTGATGTCATGGAGATTGGCAGGCGTTTATGGTTGCCGATGATATGCTGGGAAGGTTATGACTGGGAACCAATCTATTATAGCATTGGATTCGAAGTCATTAGTGGTCAGTACAAATTTCTTGAAAGTAATTCTGGCATTATCTATTACCCTTATTGTGAAGTAGAGAATGGTAAAACCGACGAATTGCGAATACGGCATTTTGACTTAGTTCGTGCTCTCGGGTTAAAAGAGGCATGGGCAATGGATGAGAATGCGATGGATTTCTACGATGATTATTATGAGCCGAGTGATCCGATTGAGAAAATGAATGAAATTATGGCTCAGGGATTGGGCTATGAAAAATGTCCAGAATTCAGTTTGGAGGAGCAACAAAAAACCGGCTTCGTCCATGGCATCTATCATGATCAATACAAAGATTGTTTTGATTTAGTAGATAGAATAGAGAAAGAGTATGGTGTTAGCGTATTGGGATTAAATGATTTTTGGGGATTCATTAGAGTGGTTAAAAACGATAAAGTCATGTTCCTCAATTATGAAACAGGAGAAATGAAGAGCTTCACCGAATGTTTCAAGCACATTGAGGACATTGAGCGTAAAGAAGGATGTAGGGCTATTGATTTGTCTATGGATAAACATATCAGAATCTTTAAGGACGGAAAAGTATTGGTATATGACATCATGACAGGAAGAGTGGAACGAACAATTAGTAGTGCACAGCTAAAAGATTATCAATAATCTTTGGATAATCTGAAACTAATTGAATATCATTTGATTGGGATCCGATATTCATTTTGTGTTATGTCATCTTATTCTTTGCTTTGACTGTCTTTTTCTTTCTTTCTTCTTTCCTTCTTTTTTTCTTATTATATAAGTCCTCATAATACGCTCTGTACTTTTCGATTTTATTCGAGAGTATTTTATCCGAAAATAATTTGGGGAATTTTTCTTTACGTTCTTCTATATCGTATGGAATGATGGGGTTCCCTTCTAGATAATGATCAAATATCCGATATAAACTATTATCATCTAAACGTGATGGTACCTCAGTAAAGCCAAGCTGGAAACGGATATTAAGACTTTCCTTAAGAGAACTCATCAAATCTTTCATATTAGAGGTGTATTTTATATCATTAAAACTAGAATATTTATATGCTCCTGTTAAGTCATTCACACGAAAAGAGAAAATATAGTCCGTCTTGTCTGGATTTACTGAAAACCAATGCATTAATCCATTAAGCGCAGATTTAAAATTGTTTATTGTTTGTGCAATTACTGTTACTCGGAACTTATTCCCTAACAAGAAATCCGTATAATTGTTGCAATATACAAAACCAGATTCTCCAAAACAGAAAAGATTTAATTTATTCGTTTCCAATAAATTAACATCAATAACCATAAGCTGGCATAAGATGTCTTTACATAATTCGATTGCTAAAGATTCCCCAAAATCATAAGATCCATTAAGATCAATTTGAGTTCGATTTAGATTAAGTGGTAATTTGTTCTTTCGATCATAAATATGTATCGAAGGAAAACCGAAATGATAATAATCAGCTAAACGAGGAAATGACAACTTATTAATGGGAGGAGTAGATGTTATGAAAAATCCATTGCAAAACAGAACTGGATGTTGATAATTAGATCCTAAAAAAGATGAAGCTTTCCAATAAATTGTTCCATATTCTTTAGATTCAATTATAGAATCCCCAAAACCTTTTAAGATTGATTTATCAAGAATTATTTGTTGCCCATCACAATAATATGATACATTGGGTATTTCATCAACATACCACCCATACCAACGATCACTGATCGCATGGGGCTCTTTTAATTCTTTCTTTAATAACTCCATGCTAGATTCGTCGCAGTTAATTACTATTGTCGTTCCGAATGGGATATCAGGATCCTTATCTTTAATAATTTCTATATATTTATCTGATAATGATGCCGAGAAAAAGTAACCATTTTTTTCTTTTCTACTCCTGGTTTTTACCTGCAAGATTGGTCCTAAAAGATATGCTGCTAAAATGCCAATACCAAAATGACCTGCTCTAAAAATATTTTCAGTATCTCTCTTTTTTTCCCATTTTACGTCACCATTATATGACGACCCGATTGCGAGGAAATATTTCTCAATTTCATCTAATGTCATGCCCTTGCCAGTATCTGTAATAGAAAAGACACCTTTTTGAGTATCTAAACAGACTGTCACATGAGGACTGTCTTTTATTGTCGTATCCTTCATACATTCTCTACATGCATCAACTGCATTTTGCACTAATTCACGTACGCCAAAAGAAGGATTACCCCCATATAAAGGAGTTATAAGCAATTTCACCAATTTATCACTAAAACTATAGCTGAATTGTCGAGGTACAAATTCTTTTTGTCTCTCATATGTAAAAGTGGTTTTGACCCTTCGATATTTAAAGGCAAATCTATTTCCATATACTTCGCCCAAAACAGCAAAAGTATGGTCCAACTCCCATTGAACATATTTCACATATTCATCTATTTTAACATAAGTTCGTGCATTTTTGGGTTTAGCTAATAATGTTATAGTTTCTCTATCATTGTCGTAAGATATTCTCTTTATCGCCAAATGCGTTTCATGCTCAAGACGAGAATAAGGACTATACATCTGTCGAGCATTTAGTCTAACCTGGCTTGTTCGATCTTTATCAAAATCAAGCAAATCAGCAATACGTAGAAGTGCCATCAAATAAAAAACACACGTATTATAAGGATTTTTCCAAAGATCTTCATAGGAATTCTCTAGATACTCAAAAGTTCTTCGCATATCCATTCCATGGCTTCTTGCTACCAAGCCTGCTATTTCTATAAGGTCATGGAAATCTTCATCATCACAATTGAATTTTATTGTTTTATCCCCAATATACCCATTTAAGGCAATTTCGTGTGCAATCCTGCAATGATATTTTCTAATGAATTCGCCTATAAATTTCCTTTGATATCCATCAATCGTTTGTAAATCTTCTAGATTCGGTTCTTGTATCACATGTTTGGCTTCACCAAAAACATTTAATTTCTTTTCTTCATCCCAATATTTACTATCATAATTATACTCTATCCAAAGTTGTTTCCATGTTTTCTCATCGAATGCATCAATTCTAACGTTGTCATATTTGCCTTCGATCATATTTTTAAACATATCCGCACTAGTATGCATTCCGATATCATGTAATACCACAGAAATTATTAAAACGCTTACATCCTCTATGGATAAATCATTTATAATTTTTTGTGGGATTAATTGTTCAATCGTTTCTAGAACAGTCTCAATATGCTTTATTCCATGGTCAGTGTATTCAGGGAAAAAAAACAAATCAGTCTCGTCAAGAAGTTCCACATACGGCTTTATTGTGTTCCAAACATTTAATGAGAAACACTGATCCGTGTTTAAAATATCATTAAGTTTTTGAGGAATTGTCAAAATCTGTCGTTTAATCGGTGATTGCATAATGATAATGATTAAATTTTTGCAAATATAAATATAAAAATAATTCTATTATAATATATCACCCCAAAAAGTTTAGTGTGAACAATTAATTGGCAATTACCCAAGGACTACAAAAGAAATTACAATCCTATCGCTTAAAGCATTTTTACATTATTTAGAATTCAGACTCCTTCTTTTACATCAATCACAATCCGCTCAAGAACCTAATCGATTCCTCATTCACATTCAGGCGCTCAAGTTCACACAATATCTCAAGGTTGTTCATAATCTATGCGTGTTTGCCTTTTCGTTATAATAGTAGTTATATCAAAAAATACTCATGCTTTTTGAATTGACATGCCCCGACAGGAAACTATTGAGGAATATTCTGCCAGTCTCATAATCGATTCATGCCGTTATAAGAATACCAATCTTCCCATCGGCTACCTTTATTGAAATTTGGCATATCCTCTTTTGGAGGTCCCCAGTTGAACCCGCTGCCCATATTGACTTGTGGCTCCGTCGATCGACTTACCCGTTTCCCGAACGATGCTATCCATAATACTCAAGGAGACAACATTCAGATCATCATTGCCCTGTAAGCGGTCGAACAAATAAAGCATCCTGAGCACAGCGATGTAATGATTCAAGCGTTTTTAAACTTAGCAAGAGTTTTTGTCACAGTTTTTATGTGCAATTCTTGTTTTCAATAAGCATTGTGACTATATTTGCACTTTCATCCTTTTAATTGAATTCCTTTATCTCAAGTAAATACAAAAACCGACGATAATGATACCTAACAAACAAAAAGTCATCTTTGTGCTCCTACTGGCTTTTATATTGCCAGCCACTGCCCTTGCTTATGCCTATGACTTTTGCGTAGACGGCATTTACTATAGCAGGAGTGGAGTGAATGCCGCTGTTACTTGTTATACGACAGGTACCAATTCCTACAGTGGAGATGTGGTAATTCCCTCATCGGTTACCTATGGTGGTACAACCTATGCTGTTACATCAATTAGTTATTATGCGTTTAAAGACTGCAAAGATCTGACAAGTGTTACTATCCCTAGTTCGGTCACATCAATAGGTTCTTATGCGTTCAAAGACTGCACGGGTCTGATGAGTGTTACAATTCCAAACTCGGTCATTTCTATAGATGAACATGCATTCGAGGGGTGCAATGGTATAATCAGTTTAAACATTGGTACTTCTGTCACTTCCGTCGGCGACTATGCTTTCAAAGGCTGTAGTGGCATAACGAGTATGACACTCCCCAATTCGATCACCACAATCGGCGAATATGCATTCAATGCCTGTGTGAGCCTGACGAGTGTGACTGTTCCCAACTCTGTCACCACCATTGGAGCCGGAGCATTCTATGACTGTACAAGTCTGGCAAACATAAACGTTTCCAACTCCGTCATGAATATTGGGCTGAATGCTTTTGATGGAACCTCTTGGTATAACAATCAGCCTGATGGCCTTGTTTATGCAGGTCCGGTTGCTTATCGATACAAAGGCACGATGACTGATGGTACAAGTATAAACATCAAAGAAGGAACACTATATATTGCAGAAGAAGCATTTAAAGGTTGTAGTGGTCTATTGAGCATAAACATTCCTAACTCAGTTACATCTATTGGCGATTATGCGTTCAGCGGTTGTACCAGCTTGTCGAGTTTAAACGTCCCTAACTCAGTTTCATTCATTGGATTAGATGCTTTTGATGGAACCTCCTGGTATAACAATCAGCCTGACGGCCTTGTTTATGCAGGTCCGGTTGCTTATAAATACAAAGGCATAATGCCCGATGGAACAAGTATTAGTATCAAAGAGGGAACACTCTGCATTACAAGTTCGGCTTTTCAAGGTTGTAACGGCATGACGAGTGTGACCATCCCCAATACGGTGACAACCATCGGCAATTATGCATTTCAGTACTGCAGCGGTCTGACGATCGTTACAATCCCCAATTCAGTAACGTCTATAGGCAATCGTGCATTTCAGGGTTGCACATCTTTGGAAACTCTAAACTACAAAGCGGCATCCTGTGAAGATTTCAGTTTAAGTTCGTTGCCGTTTTATTACTTGAACATATCAACTATCAATTTTGGGGACAGTGTACAGAGAATTCCTGAGTTTTTCGCATACAATTTGACAAAACTAACGAGTGTGACCATCCCCTACTCAGTCAACACAATTGGAGGTAGTGCGTTTTCCTGTTGCAACGGTTTGACCGAGGTAAATATTGGCAATTCGGTCACAACCATCGGTGGTTATGTGTTTAGTGGTTGTAGTGGCCTGACAACTGTGACCATACCTAGTTCTGTAACCTCTATTGGCAAGAATGTGTTTGGAGAATGTGGAAATTTAGTAAGCCTGGTAGTTGAAAGTGGGAATTCTGTCTTTGACTCTCGTGATAATTGTAATGCAATTATAGAATCGGAAAGCCACACCTTAATTGCTGGATGCCAAAATACTGTAGTACCCATTACCGTAACCTCTATTGGAGATTATGCGTTCTATGGATGTAATGGACTGACAGACTTCACTATTCCCAACTATGTCACAAGCATCGGAGAATTTGCATTTTATCGATGTATAGGCCTAACAGGAAACCTGGATCTTCCTAATTCTATCACGTCAATCGGTGGATATGCATTCAGTGGTTGCAGTGGCTTGACTAGCGTTACTGTCTCCAACACAGTAAAATTTTTAGGCGTCAGTGTATTTAGTTACTGTAATGGTTTGACAAATGCAAGCATTAATAGCACCGCTATTGGAATCGATTCGTTTTATGCTTGTAGTGGTTTGAAAAAAGCTACTATCGGTACTTCAGTGACCTCCATCGGAGATTTTGCTTTTCAGAACTGTAGTGCACTTGATACACTATACTTCAATGCCATTTCTTGTGAAGATTTCAGTTCCAATTCAATGTATGAAAGTTTACTCCCGTTTCATGGATTGAATTTTTCAACCATAATTATTGGGAACAGCGTTGTGCGAATTCCCGCTTATTTCGCATACAATTCGACACAATTGAAAAACGTAACCATAGGCAACTCGGTCAGAATCATCGGCAAATTGGCGTTCAACCGTTGCAGAAACCTGACAAACATATACTTGCCGAACTCAGTAATTGTTATTGACGATGGTGCGTTCAGTGTTTGCGGTGGCCTGACAAGTTTGACCATTCCCGATTCGGTCACCACCATAGGCGTAAATGCGTTCAATAGTTGTGTGGGACTTACGAGCGTGACCATCGGCAACTCGGTCAAAACCATTGGCAGCTCTGCGTTTTCATCCTGTAGTGCCCTGTCGGGGTCATTGACTATCCCCAATTCCGTCACTTCCATAGGCCACGGTGCTTTCTCTGGCTGCACAGCATTGGATACACTTTATTTCAATGCGGCATCTTGTGCTGATTTTAATTATGGCCCATTTTCTAATTTAAATATCTCGACGATTATTTTTGGAGACAGCGTGGAGAGAATACCCTCTTATTTTGCATGGGGGCTGGCAAAAATATCATGCGTTACTATCGGTCGTTCTGTAACGTCTATTGGTAACTCTGCATTTAAGGACTGCACTGCTTTAGATACACTTTATTTCAATGCCGTATCCTGTGCTGATTTCAATTCAACGGGAAGTTTGCACCCATTTTATAACTTAAATATCTCTACCATCAATTTTGGGAACGATGTGGAGAGAATCCCTGCTTATTTCGCTGACGGACTGACAAAACTTTCGAGCATAACCATTGGCAACTCAGTCAACACCATCGGCTTCTCTGCGTTTTTGGATTGTAGCGGTCTGTCTGGGTCATTAACTATTCCCAATTCCGTCACTTGCATAGGCGATTTAGCGTTCTTCCATTGTGCTGGCCTTACGTGCTTGACCATCGGCAATTCGGTCACTTCCATCGGCAGCAGCGCTTTCTCTGGCTGTACGGGCCTTCCGTGTTTGAGCATCCCCAATTCGGTCACTTCCATCGGTAACGGCGCTTTTTCTGACTGTTCTGGCCTTAAATGTTTGACCATTAGCAATTCCGTGACTTCCATCGGCTATTCGGCTTTCTCTGGCTGCACTTCTTTGGATACGCTTAATTTCAACGCCGTTTCATGTGCAGATTTTAGCTCGACAGCAAGTTATCGTCCATTTAATAACTTAAGTATCTCGACAATCAATATTGGGAACGACGTTGAGCGGATTCCTGCTTATTTCGCTTGTGGACTGACAAACTTGAAGGTCTTGACCATTGACACTTCCGTTACAAGCATTGGTAACTATGCATTCCAGGGATGTACTGCTTTGGATACGCTATATTTTAATGCGGTATCCTGTGCAGATTTCAGTTCCTCGACCAGTTCCCCATTTTATAATTTGAATCTTTCGACTATCAACATAGGGAACGATGTTGAGCGGATTCCTGCTTATTTCGCTTATGGGCTGACAAAACTGACGGACTTGACCTTTGGCAAGTCTGTTACCGCCATAGGCAGTTCTGCATTCCAAAACTGCACTGGCTTTACATGTGTGACTATTGGCAACACGGTTACAACTATTGAAAAAGGAGCATTCTATGGTTGCTCTGGATTGACGAACGTGAAGATTCCAAACTCTGTCATCAGCATTGGTAATTATGCTTTCTGGGGTTGTACTGGCCTTATATGTGCCACCATTGGCAATTCTGTCACCAGAATTGGTGACTATGCATTCAAGGGATGTACCGGTTTGACCAGTCTAACTATCGGTAATTCCGTTACAAGCATTGGTAACTATGCATTCCAGGGATGCACTGCTTTGGATATGCTATATTTTAATGCAATTTCTTGTCCAGATTTTAGCTCGACAGCAAGTTATCGTCCATTTAATAACTTAAGTATCTCGACTATCAATATTGGGAACGACGTTGAGCGTATTCCTGCATATTTCGCTTACGGATTGACAAAATTGACTGACTTGACCATTGGTACATCGGTTACTAGCATTGGTAATTATTCCTTCTATAATTGTACCAAGCTGGCATCCGTGACGAGCTTGAGACCTGAAGCCGTGTCGCTTCCCTTAAATGCGTTTTCTAATTCAACTTATAGCAACGCAACGTTGACAGTTCCTGTTGGCAGTTATAACAGTTATAAGCAAACCAACTATTGGAATAGGTTTTACGGAATTAATGAATCAACTTCGGTAGATTCTATCGTTTTGAATTTTACAGATCTGTCCCTTTATGTGGGTGAATCGGTGAGACTGTCTGCTGTCATTATTCCTGATGATGCCAATCAGCAGGTGACTTGGAGCACAAGCAATTCTTCCATCGTGTCGGTTGAAAGTGACGGCACTGTGACTGGGTTGAAAGCGGGCACAGCAACAATTACAGCCACCTCTTGCGATGGTAGCGGTCGCACTGCGTGCTGTCTAATCACAGTACTAGCTAACTGTCAAGCATATCTTGACACGTTGACCCACATTCGTGGCGAAGCCGCTGAACTGGTGGAGGTGCCGATATCCTTTTATAATAGGAATGCAATCTCTGCAATCCAATTCGACGTTTCGTTACCCGGTTGCGCATCTTTCGGCTATCCTGTAATGCGGGTGGAAGACAGTCGATTGACCAACAGTCACTCTTTCAGTTACAATAAACTTAATGATAAATCCTATCGTGTCCTGATTGCTTCACCCTCGTTGGCAGCACTGAATGGCAATGACGGGCCATTGGTATATCTAAATGTTATGCTTAGTAAGGCTGTGGAAACGGCGGGAGATTACCACATCAGTGTCTCAAACATCATAGCAGCTGAGCCCGATGAGACGCGGCATGTGCTTGATAATGTTAATGGTGTAGTCAGGTACTATTATATTGTCGGAGACGTCGATGCAGACTTGTCGGTTGATATTGCCGATTATATGGCCACGGCGAGCAAGATCCTGGCCCGGTCACCGTCACCGTTCTACTCTGATGCTGCTGATGTTGACGAGAATTCGTCAATCAATGTGACTGACCTTGTGGGCATCACCAACATTTCGTTGGGCATTAAACCCATTACTCTGCGGTACGCGCCGCGACGAGGAACGGGGCTGGATTTGCTTACTTGTGAGCCCTTGGTGATTGCCGCCGATCAAGAACGCAGCATCACGCTTAATCTGGAAGCTGGTTTTGACTTTGCTGCCTTCCAAATGGATCTGTCTCTGCCGCAGGGCTTGACCCTTGTAGGAGCTGAACTTGGTGGCGAGGCCTCTAGGCTACAACTGACGTGGGCGACTTTGCTTGATGGTAACGTTCGCCTGTTATCCTCCTCATTTAGTGATGTCGATGTTCAAGGCGATTGCCCAGGCTTGTTGACTCTTAAGGTGAAGGCTGAGGATGATTTTGGCGGTTATCATTCAAGCATAGGCTTAAGTAATATCACATTTGCAGAACGCAATCTGGCCAGCCACGAGTTTGATGACATGGACATTGAATGTTATAGTTCGACTGCTGTCAGTGAACTGGATGATGCTACGCGTATATTTGTAGAGGAAGGCCATATCATCGTTGAAACGCCAGTTGATGGAACTGTCGTTGTGAGTGACATCTCAGGTCACATTAGGGAATACCCCGTCTTTGCAGGGCATAATGAGATAACTCCATGGTGTAATGGTGTCATGATGATCAGATATAACAACCAGACATTAATAATCAACCTGAAAAGATGAAATTCTACGTAACTATATTTCTGCTGATTACAGTAATGATGCTGTGTAGCAAGTCGGTAAAGGCTGCCCAGACAGAGACCGACGATTATGTGGTTTATCTGGACACTCTATCCCACATCAGGGGCATTGCGTCGGATGTGTCCATAATGACCCTGTCTTTGAGAAATGTGAATCCTATATCGGGTATCCAGTTCGACGTGACCTTGCCTAGTTGTGTGACCTTTGGATATCCCGAGATGTTACTTGATGACAGTCGTTCAACCCGCAGTCACTCAATGAGTGTTACGAAACTTAGCAGTAACCCCAACAAGTATCGTGTGCTCATTGCCTCTTCAACGGCCAAGGACTTGAAAGGAAATGACGGCCCATTGGTTTACATGAACATCTTGATGAGTAATGAAGGTTCCTATAGCGGTAACTACTACCTCAGTTTTTCCAATATCACTGCATCGGAGTCTGATGAAACGCAGCATAACATCAGTAATGCCCGTGGTTTGGTGCGTTATGGATATATCGTTGGTGATGCCAATGGTGATGCTACTGTTGATATTGCAGATTATATGACTACAGCAAGTCGGATATTAAACAATTATCCGTCTCCATTTTATAGTGACGCTGCCAATGTTGATAACATAGCGTCCATAGACGTTGCCGACCTTGTGGGCATAGCAAACATATCATTGGGCATCAAGCCGATAACTTATAGGTTTGGTACTGCCAACAGTTCATATGCCAATAGTTTGTGCTGTGGCATTAGTGATAATTCTTCTCCCAAAGAACTTGATATGCGAGCGGCAGAGACTGACCGACTCTATATTGAAGATTTTACCATCGAACCAGGCGAAACGCTATCAGTACCAGTTTTGTTACAAAATAATGTGACATACGGTGGGTTGCAGACCGACTTGTATCTGCCCGATGGCTTGAGTGTTGAGATGGAAGACGATGAATACATCATTGACCTGACATCACGCAAAGACTATTCCCACTCGATATCATGTTATAATCAGAGCGATGGAGCCATCAGGGTTTTTATTTCATCAATGAGTACTGCTTCCTTCTCCGGAAACAGCGGTGCTATTATGACAATCCGCATGACTGCCTCAATTGATTTTCATGGTCCTGCAACGATCTTTTTAAAGAATACGATTTGTGCCGAACCTATCGGAACAAAACATGTGCTGCAAGACGAGAACTGTACCGTTAGTAGCATTGCAGGCAGTGTAATGCTAGGTGATGTAAACGGCGACGGCAATGTGAACATCAGTGACGTGACCGCTCTGATCGACGACTTGCTCAGTGGTAACGCCAGCTACGTCAACCTGACGGTTGCCGACTGCAACCAGGACGGCAGTGTGAACATCAGCGATGTTACCACCCTGATTGACTACCTACTGAGCGGCTCCTGGAATTAAAGCCTCAACAAAGTCAAGATATATCCCTCATGCTCATCGCGGGTGTGAGGGATATGTTTTTTCATCATGAAGCGATAAATAACCGCCAGCACCTGTGTCTGTGTTGCTTACGGTGTAAATAGTAATCGAAAAGTATACCATGCGGATCAGTATGTTTGCGTTATTATAGCCGTTCGAATGAGTGCTGTAAAATGCATTAAAAGTAAAAATAATCGACATGGGCAACATACTTTTCATATCTTTGCAGTGTAGAGAATAATAACTGATAAACAAAGCCTATGCGTAAGTCAGCCAATATGATAGACGATGCAGCCGTTGGAATGATTACCGGCATCGAGAACATTGAGATATTCCTTGAAGAGAATGATCAATGGCAATTTCACGATTCGAACATAAGTGACATTCATTGGGATGATAAGGAACGTCGATTGGATATCACAGTATGTCCGACTGTTTGCATAGGAATAGATTATGACCGCAAAACAATGGAACCCAGACTTGATTTCCACTTTACGGGTGTCTATAGTGTGAAGCTTGATTTCGATAGTTGTGGTTATGTTGACGAGATTTCTATAAAGGGAGATAAAGGTTTTCTGGACACATGGTTTGACTGTTACACGCTAAATATTACCTCCTCGGGCCTGATAGTGGATAAGCCAAGATTTGTCCCGAGAGAAGATTAATGACAAAAGGAAGGAACAGGCTCGCTTCAATAAAAAAAGAGGAAAATAGAAAAATTATCTCTATCTTTGTGTCGTCTAAAAAATCCCCGAACTCGGGTAAAGAATGAATCCATATCGGTTGATTTGTTCTTTACAGAATATAATTAACATTAAATAATTTTGCTATGAAAAGTATCTATTTATTCCTCTTTATGTCGTTGCTGATGATGGCCTCGTTTACAACAGGTGCAGAGAATCGGCATGGCAATGTGAACCGCGATGGTAAAGTCAGCATTTCGGATACGTTATGCATAAATGATGAATCCGCGAATTCTCATGAGCTTCAGACCGAGACCTTCACGGTAAATGGCATACAGTTCAAGATGGTATTTATCGAGGAAGGCATGTTTACAATGGGCGGGACAGCCGAACAGGGCACCGACGCCGAAGGTCGCGAATTGCCCATACATCAGGTAACCTTGTCCAGTTACTGGATCGGCGAAACCGAGGTGACCCAAGCCTTATGGGTAGCGGTGATGGGCAACAATCCAAGTTGGTTCACACCAACAAACGGCTATACCGAGAACCTGCAACGCCCAGTAGAATGTGTTTCCTGGAACGACTGCCAGAAGTTTATCACAAAGTTGAACGAGTTGACGGGCAAGAACTTCCGCCTGCCGACGGAGGCAGAGTGGGAATATGCCGCTCGCGGCGGCAAGTACAGCCAAGGCTACAAATACGCAGGCAACAATGACATTGAAAAAGTGGCGTGGTTTTGGTATGATATTCCGTCACAGCAACTTAGCACCGAAGGCTGCGCCACTCAAGCAGTCGCTATCAAGTTGCCTAACGAGTTGGGCTTGTATGACATGAGCGGCAACGTGTGGGAATGGTGTCAGGATTGGTATGGTCTTTGGGGGCGTAAAGCGCTGAAGAATCCGAGTGGCCCCAGGATGGGCACTTACCGAGTGTGCCGTGGCGGTAGCTGGTACAACTCCGACTGGAACTGCCGTGTGTCGTACCGTGGCTGCAGCGGCCCAACGTACTCGTATGACTACCAAGGGTTGCGCCTTGCCCTATAGTTTCTTATCCCGAACTAGGGTAAATATGGTTTTGGCAGTTTTTTGGATGACTAATGGCCGTTATAAGGCAAATCCTGCTACTTAGTCAATAACTCTTCAATTATTCATGTCGTTGGTTCATTCAGACGATGATGTATTACGCTGAGTAAACCCGTATCTTTTTAAGGAACAAAAAATAACCGCCAGCACCTGTATTAGAGTGCTGACGGTAGTTGTATAGGGGTATCATTTATGGGACTTGAACTTCATCCTGTCACAGCCGAAAGGATTGTGAGTATAGGCCCATCCTGCTGCATGTGTTACCTCTTCTTCAGCACTGGTCCATGTCGGGAAGAGTGAAACAACAAACTCGATGGCCTTAGTCATTAGGATGCAGTTGGTGAGCTATAAGTCTCCAAAAAATCGAGTTATAGCTCAACTTTTGCATTCAAAGCTGCCGCATAATGCCAAAAATACCCATTAGCGGCAGAATATAGTATAGTATATTTTGCCGAATCGATACTTTTTACTGCATTGTCGGCAGAATATAAGGCTATAATAAGTCCAACCTGCGCGTCTTTTTGTGTTAGTTGGACCACTTTCATTTGTTTTTGTCTGGGGCAATCAGATAAAAATTGTCGTTAAATGGCTTATTCATATTCTGATATCACATTTCTCGAGAACCCATTCAGTTTCTCGGACGCCCTCAAAACTTCATTGGAACCTCTTCGAACGATTTTTCCTTGATGTCCACTTGGCCTTCACGTGTGCTCCGGCCAGTGTCCATTTAACCAGGAAAAATGCTTACGCCGTTGTGGAACAGAAGAAAGTAAGGCGGAGGGTTATCTGGTGGTGATAGTCAGTATTATTCGCTTGAAACCTTCGGATATCTATCAAAAAAAGGACTTATCCGAAGGGTTCAGGCATTTTTGGGGGAATATTTTCATTGTTAATATTGATAATTGAAGTAACTATCCAGAGAGTCCGAATGAAGAAGAGATTTTTACCGAAGAGGTGATTGGTCCCGACTTATTCTCACATTCGAGTGCTAAAACTATAGAAAAAAACATCGATTTAGCACTTTTATCTCGATTCGAATGCTAATAGAATCCAAATATATACCGATTTAGCACTCGAATAAAACTTCGTATTCATCTCAATTGCAATCTGATATCAATCGATAAGTGTTGGAAGACTCAGCAAAAACGGAGCTTTTTAGTTGTATTTAGCTGAGTTTTCAAATCAAAAAATGTGCTTTTATTTTTCTGGAAACGGGGTAAATTAGGTTGTTCCAGAAAAATAAAACGATATTATGCTTGTGAATCTCGACGGTGTTTTGTCTTGAATTACTAGCATATAATCATCATATCAGGTATTAATGAGTGAAAAAGAAAACAGGCTTATATCCACCTCTTCGGTGGGTATATAACCTGTAATCTTCCTTGACTCTCTATACAGAAATCAGGTCGCACGAGTGGCAATTTGAAAACTGCTAGATTCTAACGTCAAGATGTGATCAAAAGCGCATCAACTCTTCGCTGAGGGCTATGATCACGGTATGATATATAGTCATGGCCCAAATAAAGCCGCCTCCTTTTATGTAATCTGGGCTGCACATGAATGGGCCATGTATTATATTCTTGTATATAAGGGATCTATGCCACTCTTGGACGGCATCTTTTAGTGTGCTTTTAGTCTAATAACGTCTTCCCCAAAAATCACTGAAATGGACATCGTGCAAGTGTCTATAAATCAATGCACTGTACTACAATCCACTACAGTTCACTACAGTTCACTACAAGCTATGGTCACCCGAATTTGCGGCTGTAATTTTGCCAGTGCTAAGGGCGAACAAGCATCTTAAACAATGCACGTGAAACCATAGCAGAAGTGCTACAGCCTAGTTAAGCATTTCACAATATACAATATTAATTAACAACAAAAAATTGAAGAAATGAAAAATTCAATTGATCCGGCTCCTGAGAGCCACAACGTAAACGAGACTGAGCAGAACATTAACGCTCAGGAAACAACAAACTCAAACAATGAAGTTATGAAAGAGAAGAATGCTGTTAAAGTATCGACTCCGAATGACATCCCTACTGCTCTGGATGCAAATGAGCAGGCCACCACAGCGGGCAGTCCTGTGGATGAAATCGCTAACCGGGCCAATGTTATTCCCAATGGTCTTGACCTTCGCAGAATCTACACATGGGACGAGCTCTCTTCTCAAGGATTCAAGAAAGCCGGTCTGAGGAATAACCGCGAAGTCAACGACAAGGTTGTTAAGAAAAAAATGGTGTCCATCAAGCGTAGCAATGGTATCATTAGTCCAATCTTGGTCGTATCCGCAAGAGCCTGTTTAGAGCAAGGTCTTGAGGTCGTGGACGAGAACGGCAATCAACTTTCACTCGACGATCCCGATATAGACAGTTATCTCGTCATCATCGATGGTCAACACCGAGATGACGCAGTTACGCGCCTCAATCTGGAACGCAAGCCCGATGAGCGTCCTTACGACCTTCCTGTTATCTTTCCTCAGATCGAGCGCCCCAAAGTCCTCACCATGTTAGGGGAGTCCAACATTTCGACCCGCCCTTGGAAGGGTACTGATTACCTGGTATCCCTCCTGAATAGCGGCAACCTTCCTGGTGTCAACAAGGAAGTAACCGAGACTCTTGAGCTCGTAAAAAAATACTCCACCGAGGGTTGCTCTGAAATCGCTGCTTGGGGCTATGCCACCGGAACATACAAACGCCAACCCACTGCTAACCGCCTTTATAAGGCTCAGAGTGATGTTGAGGCCAGAAATAGACTCACCGAGGGAAGCAACAAGTATGGTCGCGAAATCTACGACACCCTCAAGACTGCAGGACTCGATTCCAGGATGATCGGCTCAAAGGAGGTATCTAAGTATTTTATCGAAAAGATGCATGACCTTGTAGCTGATGGTACCACAACCTTGGAGGATGCCGCTAATGTCATTACAAAGTTTATCGGCTCCCTCACACAAGGCGAGGTTACAGCTATTAATCAGTCAGCTGGAAAGACGGAGGAAGTGGACGGCGTTCCTCATAAGTTCTCTCGCTACGACGTAGCACGTTCGACAATCCACCAGCTCTTTGAGGAATACCAGAACAAAGAGTAATCTCAAAATTTCCCGCTCTGCGGTCATTTCTGCAGGGCGGGATTTTTCTTCTGCTCAATCTTTTGTTATATCGTTAATTTAATCATATTATTTCACAATGTATTCTCATCAACAGCCGATAAAGCTTATCGAAACCGGAGGAAAACCGATGATGCAGTTCCTTAATTGCAGCATTGACTTTCCCCAGAGCAATGGGCTATATTTTGTCTCTTCAGGTTGCGGGGCAGGCAAAACGACCATCATTGCAGAAATCGCCCAGAAATACAGAAGTAACGGCGTTCTTATTGTTGTTCCCACTATAGATGCAGCCGAGGACTTAAGGTCCCAACTCCAACCGATAGGCACCTATATTCTTCATAGCGGCGAGTTATCTAGTGACAGACTTCTCAACTACCGTAACGATCCAGAATCATTACGTAATTTTGATGTCTTGGTTATCACATCAGCACGGTTTCAGCTAGATCCTATACCTTTATTTACCGCTTACCGTAACGGTTGTAGAGGATTGATACTCGTGGATGAATTGATAAATTTCTATCCAGAACAGCCTGTGGACCCGATAGAGCTGAAGAACGTATTAACCTACATTGATGAGCAGCCTGGGATAAATGGGAAACTAATCGATCCAGACAACAAGTTATACCAACACATTTATCAGGATATGGTCTTGATGGAAGCAGCCTACAAATGTAGTGGGTTGAATCTGATGAAACTGGGTAATAAACTTGAGAAATACAAGCTGAATTATCTATTTTCTCAAATTCGACAGAACAACAGCTTTAAATGGGCTAAAGTAAACTTGGATTCACTCAAGGACGATTCGCGTGTTGTTCTTTTTGACGGAACAATCGATTGTTTGGCCAGTAGCACCGATTCAAGAATTCTTCCTGTTACTGGTTCAAAATACAGCAGTGATATCTCCTTCACTGAATTTCCGCTTCCATTCACCAGAAAGAGCTTAACAGGGTGGAACAAAAGCGAGGTATCTAAGTATCTCAAAGGCCTGGTGGAAATTATAAAAAAAGAATCTCAGCAAGGTCGCGTTCTCATTATTACCTGGATGAGCTTGTATCTCCAGCGGACAAGCATTGATGAACTGGAAGCAGACGAGAAGCCGGAAAGCGATTTTTGTAAGTTGTTGAGCGATTATCTTGCTTCTGATGCTGGAATAAATCAAGATAAATTCAGCGTTATCTATCGTGGGAGTGGCCATGACAGGGGATCAAATGAATTTAGAGATTATACTACGGTCGTTTTCTTCGGAGAATGGAATATTCCTGAGAATATTGTCAACGACATCAATCACATGTTCGAGCTCAATTGCGACTATGAACAGTATATGGAATCACTGCTTATTCAGACTATATGCCGGTTAAGGATCAGGCAGCACAAAGGATTACCTATCAGAGTGTACTATACTGATGATTTGAGAAAAGACAGAATTTATAAAGTTCAAGAATATTTCAGATCAAACTCACTGTCAACATGTACTATCAGTGGGGTACCTAAGCCTATCGTAGCGAAGAAAAAGCCGGAAAAGAAATACATCATGGATTTGGTTGCTCTTTATTCATACGACAGTAAGATTCGAGATGCCATAGAAAGTAGCTCACCTTTTAACATCACGATTTCGCTTGATGAATTATATAATATCATACCAAGGGACAGAAAAGCAAAATCGCGCTACTATAACTTGATAAATTATCTCTCTCATTATCAGATTAAGTTAACTATTCTATAAGAACAAGACATCTCTTTATAGTTAACTAACTGAACCAAAAATATTTACTACTCTATATAGGGATATGAAATAAATAAAATAAATGGTCATTAGTTGTACTTTTTAAAAATTCAAAAATATGGTAAAGAAGGATATTGCTGTTAGTTTATTCTCTAACATTAAAGCAGTGAATTACCCCAGTCACGTATCATTGATGGAAATACTACGTAAGATCGGTGACTGTGATAAATCAATTAAAAGAATAGTTGATGTTGTATCGAAAGAAAAAGACAAATCTAAAAGAGACGACCTGAAGCAGAAACTTTTGCCGGTATTCTGTCCGAATGGAACTTTTGAGAAGCGAGAAGATAAAGCTTTAATCGAAATGTCTGGTATAGTCTGTATAGATCTTGATAATGTGAAGGACCTACAAGGTGAAAAGAACAGGCTTAAGACATACCCTTGCGTGTTATCCGTTTTCAAATCACCATCTCAAAACGGATTAAAGGTTTTAGTACTTCATGACCTTAAAGACCCTGATCGATTTTATGATATGTACTTCTTTTTAGGTGAACAATTAGGGCTAACAGGACGGGCGGACCTGATTTTCGATACCAGTTGCGCACATGTGTCCAGGGCGTGTTTTATGAGTGTGGACAAGGATATTTATATCAATGATAGCGCTATCGCTTATCATGTGGACATAGATACACTTCCACAATCAATAAGTAAGCCTATAGCGAAACAGGGCAATAAAAAGGACAATTCGGGATGCGCCACAGTGCTTACCGATAGTGCAGAGATTCGGAAACGGATTCTTGAAGAACATGAATTGTTTGAAAAGTATTATTCAATGCAGAAAGGGAACCGGAACTGCAACCTTTTCATCTTGGCCTCGTTCTTCAAGGATAGCGGCATTCCTGAACAATTTGCTGAAGATTATCTGGTAATTTATTATCTGGACAGCGCTAATGGATTTACCACAGAAGAGATAAAAAGAACAGTACAATCAGCATACAACACAAGGAATTTAGAAGAGCAAGGTTAAGTATTAGCTATAAGAAACCTGGCTATTATTAAAAAACACACAACTCATAGGGCCGGTGGGATCTTTAGGGTCATCGGCCTTAATTTTTACCAGAACAAAATTTATCACTTAGAATCCCTTTCCTGCCTTATTCTTGAAATAGGATTTTTGCGCTTTTTAGCCTGCTAAAATCTTATAAGTGTAGAGTAAAGAAAATCGGTCACTATTTGACCTTTTTCTTAGGTCAGAAAAAATCGAAAAACGAAATTGATTATGTTTTATGAATTGCTTTTGCCCTTATTCAGCGTTGATTCGGAATATGCTGAGACATTAGAACCTAAATACTCAAGGAAGGAGATAACTGCCTTACCCACTCAAACAGGTTCATTTGAAGATGACATTAGAAGTCTTGAAGAAAAATACGGACCACTAGAACGTGGACGAGAAATCAACTTGACTTTGCAGGAGATTTTAATTATCTGTCCAAGGATTCGAAAAAGGACAGATGCTTATAGAAAACTGATATCGGAACTAGATAAAAGATTCGGTACAAGGCTAATTATTACAAGCAGGAAAGGAAGGAAAAATGAATAATACTACTGGCGGCTTAAAACGGAATTATTCTCATAAACAAGATATCGAAGAGAGATTATTTGCCCTAGACATTGATGCATTGAGGCAAGAGAGCGAAGAGTTCAAGTATGCATGGGATAATAATGGCTATTGTAAGCTCACAATGAAATTGCCTGAGTTGTTTGAGCTTTGTCCACGAAAGTATCCAAAAACAGAATCCTATAAGAGGTTTGTTAAATTCCTGGAATCAAGAGGAATAGAGCTTACAATCACAAGCCGGAAAAAGAGAAACAAATGAGATCATGGGGATGATGAATCACAACATCATCCCTATAACATTTACCTCACGAATAGCGATTTTCGAGGTAATGAAACGTAATAAACAATAATGACATGGAAAACATTTATGATAGCCTTGAAGGTTATATTTACAGAATTCAATTTAATTGCCCTGGTGATAAACATGATGGAGAATATTACTATGGATGTACCCTTAACTTACGTAAAAGAAAGAATAAATTTAATTGTATGACACACCCTTATTGTGGTGCAAAATTTGAGGAACTTAGGCAAAAACACGGAACTAGTTGTTTCTTGTTTGAGTTAGTTGAGATAATAACAGAGTTCAACATCACTAAAAAAGACATGATAAAAAGGCTAGAAGCACGTGAAGGCTTTTGGATTTTAAAAACTGACAGCGTAGAAAAAGGGTTGAACAGCAATTATGGTGGTAGCGGCAGGCTAGGAGTAACAGTTCCCGACGACGTTAGAACAAAGATATCACAAAAAATGACTGGCATAAAACGTGGAGAAGAAACCAAACAAAGAATGAGCGAAGCAAAGAAAAAAAAGATTCGAGCCATAATGAGTGACGGTTCAGAACAAGAATATCCTTCGATAGGGGCAGCAGCAAGTGCAAATAATCTGAGTATATCAGCCGTTTCAATAGCATATAGACTTCATCGGACTTGCAGATCTGGAGTCACATTTGTAAGAGCCTAGAAATCCCCAGAAGCGATATCATGCTTCTGGGGATTGTTGTTATCATCTTATCTAGCACCTTTTATAGTAAAAACATCAGGGTAGAGTGAATTAAGTTTAAGTCTGAAATCAAGAGATGCATTGTCAGCTGTTGTCCTAATCATTGAAATATTCTCTGGGAATGTTGGGCCTTCAAAGAAATCACGGACTTTTTCATATTTTCCGATAGCTCCTCTGGCTGTAGCATACCTGATTACATAAGCCAGCTCATTCAATTTTTCAGGATTCCAAGGTATTTTTCCTAATTCTCCTTTTGGTCTGCATCTTCCTGTTAACCGATATACCAACAATTGCTTTATTACATCATTATCATCGATACAACTCGAGTAAACCAAGAAATTGATAAATTCCTTGAACACATCATCGCCTCGTTCTATAATACTACTATTTGGTGAAGACAAAAACTCGTTGGGTTCTTGTTTATTAAGATCTATTTCCGATTTAAAAATCACGAGATCATCAAAAGTTACTTCTGGCTTTTGATTTTTCTCATTTTGTTTAGAGTTGTCATCAGAGATTTCAGTCTTAGTAGGGGTATTCTGCCTAGCTTTGTAGTCTTCATAAGCCTCTTTTAGTTCTGGATACTTATTGAAATCAACCAGACTTCGCACCTTATCGAATATCTTCTTTTCAGATGGATATAAATAATTCTTCGATTCATCATCAAATGCTTTCAATAAAACATCTAACTTCCATAGTACCAGCTCTTTAATATCTATCTCTTGAATATCCTTTTTTAAAAAATCGGGAGTGGATTCATCTAGGTCATTATCGACAAATGGATACTGTAGTAACATGACTTCATTGTATCGATTAATCATTTCAATCGGATTCTCTACCCCTTTTGTTGATTCTTTAAATAGATAATCCGCTGTTTGTGCATACTTTCTGAAATACTGATTCGAATAACTATGATTTATCAGAATGCGAACCTCATGTTCATGTGTTATGATTGTTTTATTAAAACTTTCAAAGTCTCCTTCTTTAACAGAATTAGATAACACCGACTTCACGTCACCTCCGCACTTCGTATTCTGAATCAACGTCTCTAGAGCCATTGCTGGTGTCTTTTGTAATTCTCTAAACACCACTCTCCAGTCAACCTTCTTTAATGCTCTATTGTCTTCTTGGATCATTGTGTTATCGGCGATAGGACGATTCTCTTGGATGAATTGCTCCATTTTTACGACAACCATGAAAAATATATTAATAGGCCATATTACTTTAATATGAAGCATTACACGAAAAATAAAAAATGCGTCTGGTTTCTCCTTACAGATTGCGTGAAACTCTTCTTCAAGACTTTCAATCAAATCTTCTCCGATACGATTCTCTCTTGAATAATCAATAACGGTTCTCATTACAGACAATTGAAAAACATCTGCAAATTGTCTTGGATTATCATAATTTTCACTTGCTGATTCCATAAATTCTGGGTCATTAGCTACTTCCGCTTTACTCCAACAATCGAGAATCACCTTCTTTAATAATGATTCGATTGTTTGAGGTTCAAGTTTAAGAGTTTCGAATCCTTGTTTTAATTCATCTATACGTGCAATAAACGCATTCTGCACAATTTGTAATATATTCTCATTATCATCCTCATCAAATAATTTAAAGGCATTCATTTCATTAATTGTCCTATCAACTATATCATTTAGGCCACGAATGTAGTTATCATACGCAATTATTTCGTCTGATTCGAAAATAGAAGAAGGCTCTGAATCTAAATTAATAGGCATAGTAGTCGTTACTTCTTTAGGAACGAAAGATTCTATTTCGTTTGGTTTTTTCGATGGGGTATCAGTGGGGGTATCAGAATCGTCATCGTCCATGTCATTGTATAGGTCGGATTCGATACGGTTGATTTCATCAGCATCTGAGAGCTGGGCATAGACTCTCTTGATCATTTCATCACTGGCATGGCCAGTCATCTTACATAATCGTTCTGGACTCACACCCTTTTTGATCATATTTGTGATGAATGTGCAACGTGCGTCATGACTAGTTATGGTCTCATATAATGGCTTCCTAACTTCGGTCTGGGATGCATTGATTTTAACAATCTCTCTGCATAGTTCCGCTTTCTTCGCTATCCTTCTAATGGCTTCATTGTATGTCCCATTGCCTTTACCCTTAGTCTTTTTCTCAAACTCAATAGGGTCAACAAGTTTATGGGCCTTAACCCTCTCCATTAGCATTGTCATTCTGGGCGTCAACGGGACATAAGCCTTAATGTTCTCTTTGATGGTTGAAAGAACAATATACTTATACTTTTTTCCTTGCTCCACATTATACTTTCCTGTAAGTATCTTAGCCATATCTGAGACTCGCTGGCCGCATTCGAGTTGGAGCAAAAACAGATTGCGATACTCTTCTTCTACATCGGTAAGCCCTGAACAATTCTCTATTGCAACTACCTCGTTATCAAGCAGCGGAATATGTCCAATCTGATCTTCCCGGCGAGGATCATCCACCTTGTTCCAAACTACAGGATTAATATCGTCTTCTTTCTCAACCAATACACGGTTGATCAATAAAGCGATGATCGCTCCACAACGATTTAGCTGGCCGACACCAAAGTTCCTCATTTTGTCATCGGTTTTGCTTAGCTCCATCTTATCGATTAGATATTGTTTGTACCTATTTAACCCTCTCTGGCTAAAAATCTGCATTGTTCGATCTTTTGAGGGTATAGTATCAAGGAAACGCCTGAACTCACTCAACAGAGATTCATTCTGTCGTTTAGTACTATCTTTTATAGACGGTTTTACGTATTTATGATAATGTTCCAATGCATTTGGAATAACATCATAAATGTTCTTTCTCTTATTCTTCTTTGCCATACCTCGATAGATGAATTGTTTGAGCGTTTTTGCAATGTCTGTGACATCATTGTTGCAAATGTACTCAATAAATTCGGAAAAAAAGTGCCTCAGCTTAGATAAATGTTCATTGACGATTTTGTTGTTGCGATTGTCTTGTTCACTTTGGACGTTAGAAACTACTGCAAGCTGCTTCTTGGAATTCCATTGGCTGGGGTACACCCTGACTTGGGTGGGATATCTATGCTGCTTGCCGCCAATATAAACAACAAGAAATATCCTGGTGGGCCTTTTAGATTTGGGCTTACGCAGATAGAATCTCGCCTTGATCTCTTCGTAAAAATACTGTCGTCTTTCGTTAGAAAAAGTGTTCATAAAAAGTGTTCATGAAAAGTGTATAAAACGCTTATTTACAGGGGCCCTCAGTGTATAAAAAGAGGCCCATTTTTGATGTATTTTGTCCACTTTTCACGATGACTCTGCGGAAACCAGGTTTATGCCAACCTTTCTAATCTGCTATTATTGAGCCACTTAAGTCTGTTTTAAGTTTGGCACGGTAATTGCAGATATAGGTTCGAACTCATAATTTTTGGAGGTTTTTTAGGGTTAAACATGATTGTCAGCATCCCTCGTGAGAGTCGTGCTGATTTTTTTTGTATTTTTGCACCAATCATCATATAAACCTTGCTATGACCGAGAAAGAGAAAATGCTGGCTGGACTGCCCTATAGCGCAGTTGATGAACAGCTGTTGAAGGAATTGAACGAGTGCAAAGATGTCGTGCATCGTTACAACGCGCTGCTGCCGTCAGAGCGGGCCGAACGTACGGCGCTACTCAAGTCGCTGCTGGGACATGTGGGCGATGACAACATCCTGATCAACCAGCCGTTTTATTGCGACTACGGTAAGCACATCAGTGTGGGCAAGCGATTCTTTGCCAACTTCAACTTCACTGTGCTTGACGAGGCCCTGGTGACCATCGGTGATGACTGCTTCATCGGCCCCAATGTGGGCATCTACACGGCTTGCCACAGCACCGATCCCGTGGAGCGCAACACGCGCCGCGAGTGGGCGTTGCCTGTGACTATCGGCGATAATGTGTGGATCGGGGGCTCGGTGACGATTCTGGCTGGAGTGACCATCGGCGACAATGTAACCATCGGCGCCGGCTCGGTCGTCACGCGCGACATCCCGTCGAACTGCGTGGCCGTGGGCAACCCTTGCCGCGCAATCAAGAAACTCTAGGATGCAACAAATGCCGTTACGGTCCCGTGGGACCATAACGGCTTGATGCGTTTGAAGTGCCGCTCGTGTGCGGCAGCCCTTTACAGGGGATTACTTGTAAACGGTATCGCTTACAGTGAGGCTGTAACGACCCTTAGCGCGGCGACGGGCCAGAACCTTGCGGCCGTCGGCGGTGCGCATGCGATGACGGAAGCCATGCTTGTTGGCTTTCTTGCGGTTCGAGGGTTGGAATGTTCTTTTCATTTCTTATCTCTGTTTTTTACTTGTTCCGAAAATTTTTCGCAAAATGCGGTGCAAAATTAGTCCTTTTTTTCAAATTACACAAATCCAATCGCATTTTTAGGGAAAAGTTTTTGTTTTTTTTCTCAAAAACACTACTTTTGCACCCACAAATGACTGAGAACAAACATTTTTTACATAAAACAATAGCATAACAAGTACAAGAATTATGATTAATGCTCAAGACATCAAGAACGGAACGTGCATCCGCATGGACGGCGATCTGTATTTCTGCATCGAATTCCTTCATGTAAAGCCCGGTAAGGGTAATACCTTCATGCGCACCAAGTTGAAAAACGTGGTTGACGGCCGTGTGCTGGAGCGCCGCTTCAACATCGGTGAGAAGCTCGAGGACGTGCGCGTGGAGCGTCGCCCCTATCAGTACCTGTACATGGACGGCCAGGACGCTATGTTCATGAACAACGAGACTTTTGAGCAGATTCCCATCAGCAAGGACCTGATTACCGGCGCCGACTATATGAAGGAAGGCGACATCGTGGAAGTTGTCAGCGACGCTTCGACCGAGACCGTGCTGTTCGCCGAGATGCCCATCAAGACCAAGCTGAAGATTACTTACACTGAGCCCGGCGTGAAAGGCGACACCGCCACCAACACCCTCAAGCCCGCCACCGTCGAGACCGGCGCCACCGTTCGCGTGCCCCTGTTCATCGACACCGACGAGATCATCGAGGTGGACACCCGCGACGGCAGCTATCAGGGCCGCGTGAGGTAATCAATCCCGCATAAACACGTCGAGGGCTTTCCCGTCACCGGGGAGCCCTCGTTGCTTTTTTATGGCCCGTTACTGAAGATTTCACATTCGGCCAATAAATGTTATAAAAATGTAACAGGGATAGAGTTTTTTACCTATCTTTGTCGGATAGTTGAATTTGACTACCTGTTAATCATGGCGCTGGAGGCTGGTTTATATCTGATTCCCACCCAATTGAGCGACGTGCCGCTGGCTCGGGTGCTTCCTGCACACAACATCGATGTTGTGCGGGAGCTGCGCTATTTTGTGGTCGAGAGCCTGCGTTCAGCACGCCGTTTCCTCAAGAAATGTGACCGCGACATCGATATCGACAGCCTCACGTTCAACGAACTCAACGAGCACACCGATCTCAAGAACACCGCCGCCATCGAGGCCCTGCTCGACCCCATCGGGCGCGGCGAGGCCGTGGGTGTCATCAGTGACGCGGGCTGCCCCGCCGTCGCCGACCCTGGCGCCGACCTCGTTGCCATTGCCCAGCGCAAAGGCTACAAGGTGTTTCCGCTCGTGGGACCGTCGAGCATCCTGATGAGCCTGATGGCATCAGGGTTCAACGGCCAGAGTTTCGCATTCCTCGGGTACCTGCCTGTCGATGCCCAAGCGCGGCAGGCAAAGCTCAAAGAGATGACACGCCGCATCGAGCGTGAGCGCCAGACCCAGATTTTCATCGAGGCGCCCTACCGCAACAATCAGCTCATCGCCGATCTGGCAGCCCACCTGCCAGCGGGCATGCGCCTGTGTGTGGCCAGCGACATCACCGGGGACGGCCAGAGCATCATCACGCGCACCATCGGGCAATGGAAGCAGGCGCAATACGACTACCACAAGGTGCCCACGATTTTCCTCTTGTACCAGTAACACGCCACAACAATGCCAGGACACAAATATAAAGGATACACCAACTCAGGACGCCCGTTGAAGATTTCGTTCGACGTTAACGGTGACGACACGCCCCATCAGCTGCCATTGACCTCGGTAGAGCCCGTCACACGCCACATCGGCATTGGCAAGGGCCTGTGCTTCATCAGCTTTGGCAGCGGCAGCAGCGGCAACTGCGCCTACCTGGGCACGCCCCGCGGCGGTATCCTCATCGATGCCGGCATCAGGGAACCCGTCAAGTATCACCGCAAGAAAAAGAACCCCGAGCGCCAGGATGTCATCACACTGGACCAGGCATTTGCCGAGCTGGAGCGCAACGGCGTGAGCCCCGACATGATCAAAGGCGTGCTGCTGACACATGCCCACCAGGACCACATGCGCTGCCTCTACCCCGCCGTGAGCCGCTGCAAGTGCAGTGTCTATTGCACGATGGGCGTGATGAGCCAGATGCTGCAGCGGTGCCGCATCTCAAGCCGCATCACCGACTACCACGTGCCCATCTTCAAGGAAATACCCTTCCGCATCCTGGATATGGAGATTACCGCCTTTGAGACGATGCACGACGTCAAGAGCGTGGGATTCAGCATCGAGTATGAGGGTGAACGCTTTGTCGTGGCTACGGACATGGGCATCATCACCGACCGCGCGGCACACTACATGAGCCGGGCCAATCACCTGATGCTGGAGTGCAACTATGACCTGGACATGCTGCAAAGAGGCAGCTATCCGCAGATGTTGAAGGACCGTGTTAAGGGAGAAAAAGGCCATCTGGACAATACCGTGGCCGCACAATTTGTCGCAGGGCACTACCACGAAGGCCTGCAATATGTGTTCCTGTGCCACTTGAGCAAGGATAACAATACCGAGGAAATCGCCTTGACGACCATGCGCCAGGCACTGGAGGCACGCGGACTCAGCGTCGGCGACGGCTCGAACGCCGCTTCCCAGAATAGCCGCGATATCCAGATCTACGCTTTGCCCCGCTATACTTCTTCGAGCTGGTTCGTTTTGGCTTGACCGATGACTCGTCGTTAGCGTCACCGCCGTTTTGTTTCTTGTAGCCCCGGTAATTCTTCTTATACCCCTTGTAGCTTTTCTTGTATCCGTTATAACTCCTGGGCTTCACATCAGCAGCGGGAACCTTGGGTTTGGGAGTGCTGACAGCTACCGCATTCAGCGGCTCGGGTTTCATGTTCTCATTCTTATAGAGCCAATATCCCTCATTGTTCTCCAGCATCTGCTCAAAATCAGTGGTGAGGAACGGTTTCAGTTGGTCATAGTCGATTTGGATATCGATGGGATCGTTAGCGATTGAGCCATGCTTGTACAGGAACACGATGCCGTTCTTGCCGCAGCGCACCTCGGCGGGAACGTTGAGGGCATGCTGCAGCTGGTTGCTCTCGCCGCGTCCCTTGTTCAGGTGGTCAATTTTCTTGTTGATGACCTTGAGCAGCTTGTTCTCCTTGTCGACGTCGGCAACAAGGATGTCCAGCCTGGAGAGCAGGCGCTGTTTCATGCGGTCATAATGCACAAAACTGCTGTTTTCCACCGTCGTGGATCCGTTGTACTCCACCTTGTCGATTTCCATGACCAGCAAGCGCTGGGAGGTCATGTAAGGATATACCATCACCTGGCTCACGTTGCCATAGACCGGAAAGACGCGCGGGGCCTTGACCAGCGTGCGGTATTCATCACCCACTGGCTTATTGAACGACGGCGTGTTCAGGAAGGTATAGCGGGCATCCTTCATCGACCTTTGGCTATTGCCGAAGGCTTTCTTGATCAGTTCCTTGTTCAACTCGACGAGGTCGTCGTTGCCGTTCACCTTCAGCGGCCAACGCACCTTCACGTGCTTGGTGCTCGTGTAATAAGACGTCTCATCACCCTGGACTGCGGGAGTCTTGGCCGTGAAGTAATAGGTGTTGTGCTGCGGCTTGTCGAACAGATCGGCCTGGTTGGCGGTCGTCATGGTGTCGGCCATGGCGATGTATTCGGTAGAATCACGCTGGTCAAACAGGTTCTGGCTCCTGCCGCTGGCTTCGATGCGGCGGGCAGTGTACCAGCCAGCCGCCATCAGGTCGACGACCAGAAGCAGCAGGATGACGATAATGAGGTTCTTTTTGGTCATATTATCTTTAGCTGTTAGCTGTATCTTGTGTAAGTCGCTGTACGGCCTCGCTCACGTGCTGCATGAGCCAACGAGGGGTGGAAGTTGCACCGCAGATGCCTATGCGCTGCTTGCCCGTGAGCCACGACGGGTCGATGTCGCCCTCACCGCTGATGAGGTGTGAGTCGGGATTGGCATCCAGGCATTCGGCAAACAGGATGCGCCCGTTGCTGCTCTTGGCCCCGCTCACAAACAGGATGAGCTCATGCTGGCGGGCGAACTCACGGATTTGCGGGATGCGGTTGGCCACCGATCGGCAGATGGTGTCAAAACTGCGGAAGGTCACTCCTGGCTCTACCCTTCTCTTGATTTCCTCGACGATGTGCTGGAACTCCTGCACGCTCTTGGTCGTCTGGGAGTAGAGGTAGATGTCACGCGAGTAATCAATCTTGTCGATCTCGTCGATAATCTCGATGACAGTGGCTTGTCCCTGGGTCTGCCCCACGAGGCCCAACACCTCGGCATGCCCGCGCTTACCGTAGATCACAATCTGCGGAGTGGGCTTGTCCACCTCAACGCCGTTGAACGTGGTGTTGATGCGCTGTTGCAGCTTGAGCACCA
>JAEEGI010001605.1_pt1 | contig 56206 bp, 36 predicted proteins | sample 8958751 | NCBI WGS metagenome assembly JAEEGI01 (sample SAMN16246545, study PRJNA631951) | gut metagenome | biome: gut microbiome; feature: rumen; material: KS-attached | host: Bos | place: Iran: Karaj | collected 2018-10
GCAGCGAGCAGAACGCCTCCGGCGGCACGATCGGGACGGCGCCGACCTGCGGTTCCTGCGGTGTGATGCCGGCCGTCCTTTATCACCAGTACAAGAGCCACGAATTCTCCGAGAAACGCATCCTGCACGCCCTTGCGACCGGCGGCGTTTTCGGTAACGTGGTGAAGCAGAATGCCTCCATCTCCGGCGCCGAAGTGGGTTGCCAGGGAGAGGTCGGCGTGGCTTGTGCCATGGCTTCCGCTGCCTGCTGCTGGCTCTATGGCGGCACACCCACCCAGGTCGAGTACGCCGCCGAGATGGGTCTCGAACACCATCTCGGCATGACCTGCGACCCGGTCTGCGGCCTGGTCCAGATCCCCTGCATCGAGCGCAACGCCTTTGCGGCCGCCCGAGCGCTCGACGCCAATATCTATGCCTCCTTCTCCGACGGTTTCCACCGGGTCTCCTTCGACGAGGTGGTCCAGGTCATGAAACAGACCGGCCATGACCTTCCGTCGCTCTACAAGGAGACGAGTGCCGGCGGTCTGGCGCAGGGCTATAACAATAAGAAAAAGTAGTTCCCCTACGGAATCTTCACGTCCACCGTCCGCAGGATGGCCTCGCCGGCCATGCCCTGGGGATTGGTGCCGGGAATCCCTTGCGGGATGGGCTCTCCCAGGCGGGAGAACAACTGCTCCCAGTACAGCGGGAATTCACCCCCGGCATTCTTGAAATTCATCGGGGCGGCATGGAAGAGCGGCTTGCCATGCTTGTCCAGATAGCTGTCGTAGACCAGTTCCGTGCAGTAATAGGCACCGTTGTCCGGGAGGAAGGAGACGTCGTAGGGGAGGCCGAGGTGCGTCTTGGCATTCTCCACGAAAGCGGGGGCATTCCGGCTCTTTTTCAGGCGCATGACTTCGAAAACGGGGTATGATCCGTCCCTGAGGGTGAAGTCCCGCAGGAAGGTGTCCAGCGGATGCCGGTCTACGCCGTGCTTGATGGTGGCGTCGATGATCCAGGTACGGCCTTCAGCGTCCACTTCCGCAATGGCGGTGTGGATGAGGTTGAGGCCTTCTCCGATGCCTGTGGCTGCGCTTATGGCTTCTTCCATGGAACTGTGGTCAAGGCTGTAGTCGGCCGGGATGCCGACAAAGATCAAGTCTCCGCTCTGCAGCCGCTCCGCTTTCGGGGAGCAGGCGGCCAGGAGGACAAGTATCGGAAATGCAACAAGCCTTTTCATTTACGCCAGGGCAAAGAGTACGAGCAACTGCGCGGCCAGGACCCGCAGGAACATGGAAAGCGGGTAGACGGTGGCGTAATTGATGGAGGTGTAGTCGGTACCGTAGGCATCCTGGGCGAAGGCCAGGACGGCCGGGTCGGTGTTACCGCCTGAGAGCAGACCGCAGATCTGGTAGAAATTGAGCTTGAAGACCAGGCGGGCGACCAGGCCGGTCACGAAGACCGGGATCAGGGTGATCAGCGCACCGTAGAGGATCCACCAGTAGCCGCCGTTCAGGACGGAACTGACGAAATTCTCGCCGGCACCCAGTCCGACGGCTGCCAGGAAGATGCTGATGCCGATCTCCCGGATCATCATGTTGGCGCTGAGGGTGGTGTAGGTCGTGATCCGCCATTTCGGACCGAAATGCCCCAGCAGGATGGCGATGATCAGCGGACCGCCGGCCAGGCCGAGCTTGACGGGCTGCGGAATGCCCGGGAAAGAGATCGGGATGGAGCCGAAGATCACACCGAGGGCGATGCCGAAGAAGATGGGCACGAGGTTGGGATGGCTCAGGGTCTCGGGTTTGTTGCCCACGATCGAAGCCACATGGTTGATATCTGATTCCGTGCCAACGACCAGGATGCTGTCGCCCATCTGGAGGATGAGGTTCGGCCTTGCGACGAGCTCCACGCCGGTACGCAGGACGCGTGTCACGGAAACGCCGTACTTCTCGCGGATATGCAGTTCGCTCAGGCGCTTGCCCGTCAGGGAAGACTTGGTGATGGCAAGACGGCGGGTGACGAGGTGCTCGTCTTTGTGGACCCAGTCGTCCAGGTGCATCGGGACCTCCTCGCCGAAGATGATGCGGACGGCATCTACATGGGACTGGGAAGTCACGACCAGGACCTTGTCGCCCTTTTGCAGGACGGTGTTGGGACCGGGGATGGAGATCTCACCTTTGCGCATCAGGCGTGAAATGACGAATTTGTCGCTCATGTCACCGACGACATCCGAGATGCGCCGGCCGAATACGGCAGGATTCTCCACCTCGCAGTGCATCCGCCGGGCGGCATCCTGCGTGCTGGCTTCTTCCTGTTCGAGGACTTTTCTCTCGCGCGTGACATCCACCTTGAAGATGCCCTTGAGAAGGAGGACGACGAAGATGACGCCGAGCACGCCGATGGGGTAGGCGACGGCATAGGCGGAAGCCAGCGAAGCGGAGGCTTCGGAGGCCGCCAGGCGCGTCGCGCCTTCGGCGACCATCGCATCGGATAGGGTCTGCTGCGCTGCACCGAGGCCCGGCGTGTTCGTCACGGCGCCGGACATCACGCCGACCATGGTGGTGAGGCTCTCGCCGGTGATCCAGTGGATGGAGAGCGTCACGAGCACGGCCAGCAGGATCATGCCTGCCGCCAGCAGGTTCATGGTCACGCCACCCTGCTTGAATGACTGGAAAAAGCCGGGACCGACCTGCAGGCCGATGGAGAAGACAAAGAGGATGAGCCCGAAGTCCTTCATGAAGGAGAGGGCGATCGGGTCTCCGCGGAAACCGAAGTGACTCAGCAGGATGCCGAGGAACAGGATCCAGGTGGTGCCGATGGACACGCCCTTGATCTTGAAGCGGCCGAGCAGGAGGCCCGAAGCGATCACGACAGCGAACAGCAGGATCGTATGGGCCAGGCCAGTGCCGAAGAACAATTCTTTCATAGGCGCTTTACCAAACGAACAGGAAACGGACGTCGGTGGGGATGCCGGCACGCTGCATGGCGGCGAAATCCTGGCTCAGGCTCTCTCCGACGTTGCCGTACTGCCCGAAGAGCGCCTCGGCGCCGGCGCGGTCACCGGTGGCCTGCAGGGTCAGGACCTTCTCGGCGAGGGAAGTGATGGCCGCTTCGGCCTTGTCGAAATCAATGTGGTACAGGCCGGACTTGTTGTGCGCGAAAGCACCCTGCTCCTTGAGGTAGTTGTAGCAGACGATGTTGGCGCGGCCCAGCGCCTCGGCGTTGCCGAAACGGGAGGAGCGGATGAGCCCGACGATGAAGGCGGTGATGGCGTCTTCGCGTGTCACGGAGTGCTCGATGAGGCCTTTTTTGATGAGATAGAGGTTGAGGTATACTCCGACCACGTCTCCCTTGATCTCCTCGAGGGTGAGGGCGTCGTTGCCCAGCGCTTCGGTGAGGGTGCCCTTACCGTTCACGGTCTCCTTGACGCCCAGGCCATGGGCTACTTCCCGGAAAGCGATGTTCCAGAAGAAGGCGTCTTCATCGAGCCCGGTCTGCTGCTCCTTCTCGATGAGGAGCCGGCCGACAGGCCGCAGGATCTTGTTGAATTTCGCGCGGATGACGTTGTTGAGCAGGGCGGTGCGGGTGCCCTTCTCGGCCTGGACCTCCGGGTTGTAGGGGAGGTTGAGGGCAATCTTCTTGATGCCGGCGTTGGAGGCGCCGGCGTAGCTGAGTGCATCGAAGGCGAAGATCTGCGAGGAGGTCCCGGGGATGAAGGTCTTGTATTCGGCCGGGCAGGGGAGGGCCTGCTGCAGCTCGGGGATCATCCCGGTGAATTCGCTGAGCGATTCGCTCAGGGGAAGGTTTTTCAAAAGGGCGTAGAGTTCGTAGGAAGCCTTGATCCCGTAGCGGCGGTCGTCCTTGGTCGTGTTGGGGCCGAGGATGAGGTCCATCTTGCTGTCGTCCATCTCGATCCACGCGAGGTCGCTCTCATGGTAGTCGTCCGTACGCAGGGCATCGATCTTCTTGAGCAGATAGTTGCGCACGCTGGGCTTGATGGTGTAGTCTGCCGCGGAATGGAGGTAGTTGGCGATCCGCTCGATGGACTCCTTGTAGGCGTCGTGGTACCAGACGACCTTCAGCTTGCCGTCTTCGCCGCGGCGGATCAGCGTGTAGGGACTGAGTTTGGCCGGATCCGCGAAGGCTTCGAATTCTTCGTCCGTCATGTCGGCCGGATAGAAGTTGGCGCCGAGCGGGCGGTCACCGTACCCTTCGACGAAGGAAGTACCGTCCAGGCGGTCCCACGGGCCGTAGTTGACCAGGGCGAAGACGCGCTGGGCACTGGTCGGGAGCTTGGACATGGCGGTCTTGTCGCCGAAGCTCTGGTCCCAGTAGATATTGTCTACCTCGCCGGAGATAAGCTTGTAATAGTCGAGAACCTGCTTGCCGTTGTCGGAGATGCCGGCGAAAGACTGGCCTCCGATCTCGACGGTGGCATAGGATTCCAGTTTGGAATTGACCGAATCGGGCCGGGATTGACAACCGGCAAGGAACGCAAGCCCCAGAAGGGGAAGTATGAATTTCTTCATAAGAAAGTTAAATCTCTTTTGCGCCGCAAAATTCGCCATTTCCGGCCGCATATCCAAATTTCCGGGTTCCATTTTTCAAAAAAAAGAAAGCCCGGATTGTCTCCGGGCTTTCAGTCGTCGCTATTTGAAGAGCATCGGTGCCATCTCGTAGAGGCAGCGGCGCCAGGTCAGGAATTCGTGGGCCGTGCCCTCCGAGACATATCCCTTGGCGTTGAATCCGGCCGCCTGCAGGTCTGCGGCTGCCTGCATGATCCGGTCGGGACCTTCTTTGCTGCCGCAGCCGATGAAGATGCCCTTGACCTGTTTGGGATCCTGGATCTCCTCCGGCGTGTAGACACCGCCGCTCAGCAGGCCGTAGTAGGCGAACATCTCAGGACGGGCCAGGGTGATGGTGTGTGTCTCCATGCCGCCCATCGACAGGCCGGCCATGGCGCGGCTGTCTTTCTTGGCGATGGTGCGGAAGTGGCCGTCCACATAGGGGACCAGTTCGTCGCAGAGGACGGTCTGGAAGTCATTGTAGTTGAATCCGCCCAGGCCGCCGATCCGCACGCCGTTGGTCATGCCGTAGGTCATGACGATGATGAACGGCTGGATCTTGCCATCGGCGATCAGGTTGTCCATGATGAGGTTGGCATGGCCCTGGACATGCCAGGCGAATTCGTTCTCGCCCCAGCCGTGCTGGAGATAGAGGACGGGATATTTCTTCTTGTTCTTCTCGTACTGCGGCGGGGTGTAGACGAAGGCCTTGCGGAGCTGGTTGGTGCTCGCTGACCAGAAGAGGATCTGCTGGACATTGCCGTGCGGGACGTCACGCTCGGCATAGAAGGCGGCGTCGTGCGCCGGAATCTCGATGCCGCTCTCCCAACGGGTGGAGCCATAGAAGTTCTCGGTGCCGGGGTCGTTGAACACGCCACCGTCGATCGTGAGATGATAGTAGTGGAAGCCCTCGTCCATCGGGCCGGCGGTCGTGCCGGTCCAGAATCCGTCGGCATCCTTGTGGAGCACGGTGCCGCCGGAACCGCCCAAACCGAGGCTGACGATCACGGAGTTGGCCTTGGGGGCGTTGACGCGGAAGCGGGCATAGCCTTGGGAATTGACCATCGGATACTCCTGGCCGGGCTGGTTCAGCTCGGACGGCTTGAAGTCTTCCTTGACCACGACGTTGTCCATCTTGGGATCGAAACCCTTGACGGCGAGGTAGGACTGCTTGGGCTTGTAGTTGGAGTCGAACAGCAGGGGATAGTTGTTGGCGCCGAGCCAGGAATCCCGGTCGGAGACGTTCCAGAAGGTGACGCAGTCGATCACGTCCTTGTGCTTGCGGAGCACCTTGAAGAGGTTGACGTACTGGTCCTGCTGGAGCGTGCGCTCCCAGTCGGACACCTGGGCCTGGCCCTGGTTGAAGCGGAGGCCGCCGCCCATGTCTTCATTGATGCGGATGTCAAGTTCCGTGATGTGGATGTGCTTGACGACCTGCGAATAGAGCTTGATGGCAGCGTCGACGTCGGCCATGGAGGGGCCGTAAACGTTGTAGTGGCCCTGCATGCCGATGCCGTCCACGGGCACGCCGGCATCCTTCATGCGCTTGACGAGGTTGTAGATGCGCTGGCTCTTGGCGGGCTCGGCGTCGTTGTAGTCATTGTAGAACAGCAGGGCTTTCGGGTCAGCTTCGTGGGCGAACTCGAAGGCCTTGTAGATGAACTCTTCGCCGGCGATCTTGTACATCGGGGATTCGCGGAGTTCCGGACGGCCCGGGTAGACGGGACTGTCGGCCACGGCCTCATTGACCACGTCCCAGCAGTACACTACGTCTTTATAGCGGTTCACGACGGCCTGGATGTGATGCTTCATGTTGGCGTAGAGCTCTTCCTTGGAGAGGAGGTTGCCGTTCTCGTCCTGATACATCCAGGGGCCGATCTGGCTGTGCCACATGAGGGTGTGTCCGCGGAGCTTGATGCCGTTCTGGCGGCAGAAGTCGGCGATGCGGTCTGCGTCTTCCCAGTTGCATTCTCCCTTGCGCGGTTCGGTGGGCTGCGGCTTCATCGCGTTCTCGGCGGTGATGCTGTTGAATTCGCGCTTGATGAGCTTGATCTGGTCGGCGTCTGTAACGTTCCGGTTGTTGACGGCTACGCCGACCATGAAGTAGTCTTTGTAGGCGTCTTTGAGGCCGTCAGTAGGTTCAGGGATGGCCCGGGGACCCCATTGGGCCCGGGATGGAAGGGCGCCCATCATCAAGGCGCACAATCCGGCGAGGAGGATCTTCTTCATTGAATCAAGTTTTAGTTGATACACGAATGTACGCACTCCTGCGCACATTCGCAAAGGGTCTTTGTGCACGGGAAGGGAATAGAACGATTTTTGAAACTGTTTGGAATACCATCGAAAGCACCCGTCGCCGGGGGCATTTCCCTTCCTTGAAAGATTTTCATTTTTTTTCGGAAATTGGCTTGCAGATTCCCAAATTATCTCTATCTTTGCATCCGCATTCGCAACGAAAACGGATACACTGGTGTGGTAGTTCAGTTTGGTTAGAATGCCGGCCTGTCACGCCGGAGGTCGCGAGTTCGAGCCTCGTCCGCACCGCTAAAGAGGAGCAAAGCCTTGGGTTTTGCTCCTCTTTTTTTGTGCAGACCAAGAAATAAACTATCTTTGTATGTTTATAAGTAAATCATCAGAGTACTCATATTTATGAAAAGAATCGGATTGATCACTGCCATGCTGCTCTGCCTTCTGTCTTTCGGGCTGTATGCGCAGATGACGGATGACCAGGTAATTGAGTATGTGAAATCCGCCATGGCGACCGGAAAGAGCCAGGACACCATCACCCGGGAGCTCCTCGCCCGCGGTGTCACGATGGAGCAGGCCGAGCGTATCAAGAGCCGCATGCAGGGCACAACCGGCAATGAAGGGAGGGGAGATGTGGACGATGCCTATCGCCGCAATTCCGGAGCCCGGTCCACCCAGGGCGGCACCGCCCGCCAGACGACCCGCAAAGCCGGGGCGCAGCAGGGGGACGACACGATGGCCTATGACAGCCGTACCGAAGGGCTGAACCTGGGTCGCAACCTGGATGACATGATGGGCAATGAGGGTGCGGAGGTCCTGGAAACCAGCCGGGTCATCTTCGGCCATGATATCTTCAATAGACGGGATCTTTCCTTCGAACCGAATGAGAACCTGGCTACCCCCGAGAGCTATGTACTCGGTCCCGGAGACCAGCTCCAGATCGATATCTACGGTTATAACGAAGACAGTTATTCCAAGACCATTTCTCCGGAAGGAACGATCAATATCAGCCAGATCGGGCAGGTCCAGCTGGGCGGCCTTACCATCAAGGAAGCGCGCGAGAAACTGCGCCGGGCGCTGGTCTCCAAGTACGCCAGCATCGGCGGAAGCCGTCCCAATACTTCCGTCAGCATCACCCTGCGCGATATCCGTACCATCCAGGTCAACGTGATGGGTGAGGTTGTGATGCCCGGCACCTTCCGCCTGTCTCCCTTCGCGACGGTCTTCAATGCCTTGTATAATGCCTCGGGCGTGAAGGAAAACGGTTCCCTGCGTGCCATCAAGGTAATCCGCGGCGGGGAGCAGATCGCCACCGTCGATGTCTACGGATACCTGTTCAACGGCCGTTCCGACAGTGATATACCGCTCAAAGAAGGAGATATCGTCATCGTGCCGACCTACGTCAACCTGGTACAGGTGTCCGGCAATGTCAAGCGCCCGATGTTCTATGAGCTGGCGCAGGGCGAGACCCTGGCCGACCTGGTGGAATATGCCGGCGGATTCGCCAATAACGCTTATTCCGATGACATCCGGGTCATGCGCCAGGCCGGTCCCGAGCGCCAGATCTTCACGGTCAAGAGCGCGAATTTCCCGGTATTTGCGATGGCCGACGGAGACGAGGCATTCGTCCAGTCTTCGATGGACCGTTTCTCCAACCGCGTCGAGATCAAGGGTTCGGTCTTCCGTCCCGGCCTGTTTGAACTGGGCGGAGACATCGCCACGGTCCGCCAGCTCGTCAAAGCCGCCGGCGGTCCGAAAGAGGATGCTTTCCTGGGCCGCTCCGTCCTCGTACGTGAGAAGGAGGACCTGACTTTCGAATCGATGTCCGTCGACCTGGCAGGGATCCTTGCCGGTACGGCGGATGATGTCCTGCTCCGCAAGAATGACGTCCTGACCGTGGCCGGCAACAAGGAACTGTTCGATCCCGGCACGCTGACCATCAACGGTTATGTCCAGAATCCGGGCGTTTTCCCGTATTCCGAGAACACGACGGTCGAGGACCTTATCCTGCTGGCCGGCGGTTTGATGGACGGCGCTTCCTATTCCCGCGTGGATGTGGCCCGCCGCGTAGCCGATGCCTATGGCACGATGCCGAAAGATACGGTCGGTGAGACCTTCTCCTTCGCCCTCAAGGACGGGCTTGCACTGGACGGCGGTGAGAAGTTCGTCCTGAAACCGTATGATGTCGTATCCGTACGCCGCAGTCCCTCTTTCCGTGAGCAGAAGTTCGTCCGGATCGAAGGCGAGGTCGTCTTCCCCGGCGATTATGTACTGCTGACCGAAGGTGAACGTGTTTCTGAACTGGTCCTGCGTGCCGGCGGAGCGACGAAGCATGCCTACCTGCATGGCGCAACCCTGGTCCGCGAGATGACCGAAGAGGAGCGTTCCTTGCAGCAGGCCAAGATCCGCATGGCCAACAGCGGGGCAACCCGCGACACACTTGACCTTGCCCAACTCAATATCGGTTCAACCTATTCGGTCGGTTTCGACCTGGACAAGGCCGTCGAAAAGCCCGGATCCGAATACGACCTGATCCTTCGTGCCGGCGACAGGATCTATGTGCCTGAAGAACTCAGTACGGTCCGGATCAGCGGTGCAGTCATGTATCCGAATACGGCAGTCCACGTGCCCGGCAAGGGACTGAACTATTACATCGACGCTGCCGGCGGCTTCGGAGCCCGTGCCCGCCGCAACCGTGCGTATATCGTCTATATGAACGGCCGTGTCCAGCGCGCCGGAGCCGGAGCCAAGATCGAGCCGGGTTGTGAGATCATCGTCCCGCAGCGTCCAGAGCGCAGGCCGATGTCCGCCGGGGAAGTGATATCGATGGGTACATCGGTGGCGTCCCTGGGCACGATGGTCGCGACCCTGGTCAACCTGTTCACCCGCTAATCCCTTGACATGATGGAAGACAACAGACCCCAATACATCGAGGAAGAGTACGACGAGATCGACATCATGGAGCTGCTCCGCAAGCTCCTGAAGGATTGGAAACTGATCTTGAAGTGGTGTGCCGTTGCCGCGGTTGTCGGCATCGTTGTCGCTTTCAGCATCCCGAAAGAATACAGCGTATCGTCGAAGATGGCTCCCGAGACGGTCTCGAAGACCGGTGGCGGCAGTCTCGGCTCCCTGGCGAGCCTGGCCGGCATCAACCTCAGTTCGATGAGCACGGCGGACGCCGTCTATCCTGATCTCTACCCGGACATCGTGGCCTCCACGCCTTTCGTGGTAGAACTGTTCCCGGTCAAGGTCGATTTCAAGCACAAGGGCGAGTCGATGTCCTCCGACCTGTATACCTATCTCAAGGAGTATACCCGCGGCCCCTGGTGGGGCAAGGTGATGAGTGCGCCTTTCAAGGCCCTGGGTTGGTTCATGGGACTGTTCCGGGAGAAGGAAGAGAAGGTCGAGGGATTTGCCAACCTGGATCCCACGCACTTGACGCAGGAGCAGGAAGACATTGCCAAGGCCATCCGGGAGAGCATCTCCCTGACCGTGGACAAGAAGACTTCCGTCATCTCCATGAACGTCGTGGCCCAGGATCCCCAGGTCGCCGCAACCGTTTCCAACGAGGTGATCGAGCGTCTGAAGACCTATGTGACCAATTACAGGACGGAGAAATCAAGGCAGGACCTGGCTTACTACGAGACGCTTTATAACGAGGCGAAGGAAGCTTATATCGCCGCCCAGCAGCGTTATGCCAGCTACGTAGACCGCAACCAGAACGTCGTGCTCCAGCGGATCCGGACCGAGCAGGAGCGTCTCCAGAACGAGATGAACCTCAGTTTCCAGCTGTATAACACCTGTGCCCAGCAGCTGCAGGCCGCAAAGGCCAAGGTGCAGCAGGAGACTCCGGTCTTCACGGTCATCAACCCGCCGCAGGTTCCGCTCAAGCGCAGCAAACCCTCCAAGGTGACGATCCTCGCGGCCTGCATGTTCCTTGGTGCCGCGATCGCCGCGGTCTGGGTGCTCTGGGGCCGGGATTTCCTGGCCGGACTGAAGAAAAAAGAGGATGAAGACGCAGAAGCGCCTGAATCCCCTGCAAAAGAATAGTGGACGAATTCATCGAGATCAAGGGCGCCCGGGTCAACAATCTCAAGAACCTGACCCTTCGGATTCCCCGCGGCAAGTTCGTGGTGATTACGGGCGTGTCCGGATCGGGCAAATCCTCGCTGGCCTTCGACACGTTGTATGCCGAAGGCCAGCGGCGTTTTTCGGAGAGCCTCTCGTCCTATGCCCGGCAGTTCCTCGGCCGGATGACCAAACCGGACGTGGATAATATCGAGGGCATTCCGCCTGCCATCGCCATTGAACAGAAAGTATCCACCCGCAATCCCCGCTCGACGGTGGCCACCACGACGGAGATCTATGATTTCCTGCGCCTGGTATTCGCCCGGATCGGGCGGACCTATTCTCCGGTTTCGGGCCGGGAGGTCCGCCGGGATTCCGTTGGCGATGTGATGGATTTCCTGGCCGCGCAGCAGGCGGGGACCTACTACATCCTTTCCGACCTGCGCTGGGCGGACCGTCAGGACCGGACCGAGCTGCTCCTGCAGTTGAAAGAAGACGGGTATAACCGCCTTTTCTGCGCAGACAAGCCGCTCCGGATAGATGATGCCCTCAAGCAGGGGGCGGATAGCTTGCCGGACGCCATGCTGCTTGTGGACCGTGCCCGGATCGCCGGAGCTCCGGAAGGGGATGCCCGTACGCGGCTGCTTTCGTCCGTCGAAGATGCGTTCAACCGGGGCGAAGGGACGATGGCCGTAGCCTCGGATGCCGGCGTCCTGCGTCAGTTCTGTTCGCGCTTTGAACTCGACGGCATCACGTTCCGTATACCGGACGAATACCTCTTCAGTTTCAACTCCCCGCTGGGCGCGTGCCCGACTTGCGGGGGCCTCGGCAAGATCATCGGGATCAGCGAAGACCTTGTGGTCCCGGACAAGACCAAGAGTATCTATGACGGGACCATCGCCTGCTGGCGCGGCGAGAAGATGGGATGGTTCAAGGATATCCTGGTGGCGGCCGCCGACCACTTCCATATCCCGATCTTCGAACCCTACTGCAACCTGTCCCGCGAGGCGAAAGACCTGATCTGGAACAACAAATACGTCGAAGGGGATCCGAATTCCTTCGTCGGGATCAATGAATTCTTCTCCTGGGTGGAAACGCAGCGCTACAAGATCCAGTACAAATATATGCTGAGCCGCTTCAGCGGACGCGCGACGTGCACGGCGTGCGGAGGCAGCCGCCTCCGTCGGGAGGCCCTCTGGGTGAAGGTCTGCGGCCGGACCATCCAGGATATCCTGACCCTTAATGCCGAGACGGCCCTGTCTTTTTTCAAGGAGATCGATCTCTCACAGACGGAGCGCAGCATTGTCGCCGAGCCGCTCGCTGAGATTGTCTCCCGCCTGCAGTGCATCGTGGACGTGGGCCTTGGCTACCTGACGCTGGACAGGGCCTGCAACACGCTCTCCGGCGGCGAGAGCCAGCGTGTCAACCTGGTCACGGCGCTGGGCTCCAGCCTTGTGGGCTCCTTGTACATCCTGGACGAGCCGAGCATCGGCCTGCACTCCCGGGACACGGAACGCTTGATTTCTGTCCTGCGCCGCCTGCGCGACATCGGCAACACGGTCATCGTCGTCGAGCACGACGAGGAGATCATCCGCGCCGCCGACCTGCTGATCGACATGGGGCCGCTGGCAGGATCGCACGGCGGCGAGATCGTATACAACGGCAAGGCCGCGAAAGCGAAGCCGGCTGACATCGCCCGCTCGTTGACCCTGCAGTACCTGAACGGAGAGAAACACCGCTATGTGCGCGAAAGACGTCCCTGGCAGTACAGCATTACGGTCGAGGGGGCCATGGAACACAACCTCAAGGATATCAACGTGCGTTTCCCACTGGGCGTGCTGACCGTGGTCACGGGTGTGTCCGGGTCCGGCAAATCCTCCCTGGTGGGAGACATCCTGTATCCGGCACTCTACCGCCGGATCCACGAGGCTGGAGACCTCCCGGGTACGCACCGCGGCCTGTCCGGCAACCTGGACCGTATCTCCCGTGTGGAGTACGTGGACCAGAACCCCATCGGGCGCAGTTCGCGTTCCAATGCCGTCACGTACCTCAAAGCCTATGACGGCATCCGCAAGCTACTGGCTTCCCAGCAGTCCGCCAAACTGGCCGGCCTGACTGCCAACCATTTCTCCTTCAACACGGATGGCGGCCGCTGTCCGGAATGCCAGGGAGAAGGTGTCGTGCGCATCGGCATGCAGTTCATGGCCGATGTGGAGATGGTCTGCGAGGAGTGCGGCGGGAAGCGCTTCAAGCCCGAAGTGCTCGACGTACGCTACCGCGGCAAGAACGTGGACGACATCCTCAACATGAGCGTGGATGAGGCTATCTGTTTCTTTGCCGAAGGGACTGAGGACGAATCCCGCAGCGTCGCCGCCCTGCTGCAGCCGCTTCAGGACGTCGGCCTGGGTTACATCAAACTGGGGCAGAGCAGTTCCACCCTGTCGGGCGGTGAGAGCCAGCGTATCAAGCTTGCCTACTTCCTGTCCCTCAGCCGGAGCAAGGGGAAATCCGAGAAGATCCTCTTCCTGTTCGACGAGCCCACGACGGGACTCCATTTCTTCGATGTGGAGAAGCTGCTCCGTGCGTTCGATGCCCTCCTTGCTGCCGGACATTCTCTCGTGGTCGTTGAACACAACGTCGACGTGATCCGCTCGGCGGACTGGGTGATCGACCTTGGACCGGACGCCGGCGACCGGGGCGGCGAGGTGGTCTTTGCCGGGACGCCCGAAGACCTGAAACATGCTGACACCTTTACAGCCAAGTATTTATGAAGAGAATAGCCGCCCTGACCATGGTCCGCAACGACGATTTCTACTTGCGCAAGTGGGTCGCGTATTACGGCGCGCAGCTGGGCCGGGAGAACCTGTATATCTATTTTGACGGGACGGACCAGCAGATCGGGGATTTCTGCGAAGGGACGCATGCCGAACTTCACGAGAAGATCGGGACGCAGGTCGTGTCCGCCGAAAAGGGCCGGCTGAAGTTCCTCTCGGACCGCGCGGCAGCCCTGCTCGGGTGCGGGTATGACCTCGTGATCGGGGTGGATGCGGATGAGTTTGTCGTCGTGGATCCCAAGCTGGGGATGAGCCTTCCGGAATATCTGTCCCGGCAGAAAATCGGTACTTCCTTGTCTGCCCTGGGGTTGGATTTCGGCCAGAAACTGGGCGAGGAGGGAGACATCACGGATGCCAAACCCTTCTTGCACCAGCGGCATTATGCCCAACTCGGAACGCGGTATACCAAGCCCTCCATCGTGGCAAGACCCTGTGTCTGGGGCTCCGGCTTCCACCGGATCAAGGGACATAATTTCCATATAGCCAAGGACCTGTACCTGATGCACTTCGGTTATTTCGACATGAAGCGCCTGCAGGACCGTTTCCAGGATGCCGACCGCGTAGGGCAGGGCTGGGGACCGCACATGCAGAAGCGGGCCCGGACGATCCGTTATGCGACCGATCTCCCCGCACGGGACTTCGACCGCTGGACGCGTTTCGCCCGCATCTGCCAGACCCTCTGCCGGCCGCCTTATGCCCTGAACAAGCCGGCGATGTTTGAACTGAAGATTGTCGTCCGCATCCCGGATCGTTTCCGTGATATTGTATAATGAATTAGTTTCCGAAGACAATGAAAGAATTCGATGTCGTTGCGGTGAACGCCCTTTTTGACCGGGTCATCACCGATTACCATCTTCGAGATGATGTGGATGCCCCTTGCCTGAATCCCTATCCTTCCGGCTCGCTGGAGCATCTGCTATACCGCAAGAACTGGATCGATACGGTCCAGTGGCACCTGGAAGACCTGATCCGGGATCCGGACATCGATCCGGTGGAAGCCCTGGCCCTCAAGCGGCGGATCGACCGTTCCAACCAGGAGCGGACGGATATGGTCGAGTACATCGATTCCTGGTTCCTGGACCGCTATAAGGATGTGCAGCTCCGGCCGGATGTGCGGATCAACACCGAGACCCCGGCCTGGGCCGTCGACCGTCTGTCCATCCTGGCCCTGAAGATCTATCACATGCGCAGGGAGACGGAGCGCACGGACGTCAGCGCGGATCATCTGCACCGCTGCGGCGAGAAACTCTCCGTCCTGCTCACGCAGCGGGTAGACCTCTCCCAGGCCATCAGCGAACTGCTTGAGGACATTGCTTCCGGGACCAAGTACATGAAGGTCTACAAGCAGATGAAAATGTATAACGACGCCGATACCAATCCGGTGCTTTACGGCAAGAAGTAGTGGCCCGGATGCTCATCCTGCGCTCGGCCGGCATCGGCGACGTCGCGATGGCAGCCCATGCCGTCCGCGCCTTGCGGGCGGCGTACCCTGACTTGGGCATCACGATAGCCACCAAGAAACGGATGCCGGCGTTCTTCGCCGGCATCCCTGACCTGGATTTCATCCCGGTCGATTCGGTCGGCCAGATTGTCAGGGACGCCCGCAGGCGCGGTGTGGACCTGGTGGCAGACCTGCGCAACGAGCTGCGCGGCAAGGCCGTCCGGTTGTGCATGCGGCTGTCCGGTGCCCGGACGGCTGCCTACCGACAGGAAAAGGCATCCCGGCGCCCGTTGCTGCGACAGCGCGGCAAACGTATCCTTTGGCTGCGCAACAATGTCCTGCGCTTCTGCGATGTCTTCGAACGTCTGGGTTATCCCGTGGGCGTGCCGCCCATTCCCGTCCGCGCCTCACTGCCTCTCCCGGAAGTGTTCGGCACCAAGGATGGGTGCTGGGTGGGTTTTGCCCCGTTCTCGCTGTCCGATCTCAAAACCTATCCGGAGGATCTGCGGGATGAGCTGGTAGAAGGACTCTGTGCTGCATATGACCGTGTGTTCCTCTTCTCCGGACCCGGAGAAGAGTTTGGGTATGCCCGCCGGCAGGCAAACCTTCACCCCAATCTTACACCCGTGTTCGGCTCGACCGACCTGGCGGGAGAGGTCGCCCTGATGTCCCATCTGGATGCTGTCATTGCCATGGATTCCGCGGCCATGCACATGGCCTCGCTCGCCGGCGCGCCACTAGTGGCTGTATGGGGCGCAACGCATCCTGCCGTGGGTTATTCAGCCTGGGGAGCTGATCCTGACCGGAATTATGTGCAGATGGACCTGCCCTGCCGTCCGTGCAGCGTGTACGGTGAGGGCCGGTGCCTGCGCGCAGACCTTATGTGCCTGCGGGGGATCAGTCCTGCGGCGATCCTGTCGAAAGTGGCCTCCCTGATTCCCAGCCGGGACGTTTCAGCCAGCGTATGAGATGGGCAAGTTCAGGCACCGGGCCTGAATCTCTCATACAGGCGGTTTATGATGACGGGGTCGACCCGCTCGTCAAATTTGCGGGCCCAGAAACAGGGGACGCTCATCAGCAGGTCCCAGTCTGACTCGCGGAAGATCCAGGGATGCCGTACACTCTCTCCGCGCGTCCAGTCGATGAAGCGGAGGTTGCCGGGATGGTTGGGATCCACGGTCCTTTCCCGCTCCCGGTGCAGCGTGGCGTCGAAGATGCGGTCCCGGAAGGGAGATTTCCAAAGAACGGTGGGCAGGAAGACCTCATCGCAGGTGCCGGTGTGGCGGAAGACCCGCTCGAGCCAGTCTTCCTGTGAGAGGACATACCGCGCGCAGTCATCCGTGATGCTGAACCACTGCGCGGACATGTGGAACTCCACATCTTTGTTGATGCGGATATGGAGGGGGATCAGGAAACCCTTGATAAGCAGGTTGATCCAGTTCGTGAGGAAGAAACCCTGCCCTTCCGGGAAGAGGGTGAAATACCGGAAGCGTGTGGCGCGGGCGGGTTCGACCGGCCAGAGCTGGAGGAATTCCCGACCGGGGTTGGCGTCGAAGAAGGCGTGGATCTCATCCTGGCTCTTGATGGGCAGGTCCATTCCGCTGAGCAGGTGATAACAGGCATAGTGGCCGGACGTGGCGGCTTTGAGCAGCGCAAGCGTAGCCCGCATGATGCTGACCCCGCCCCAGTTGACCCGGAGCCGCGGCTCGACGAAATGCACGGCGGAGTGCCGGCAGCAACCTTCCAGTGCCTGCGGCCCGAAGGGAGCCTTGCGGTCGATGTGGATGAACAGGTCGTTGCGGGGATCGTCCAACATGGCCAGCAGTTTGCGGACCTGGTCCGGACAGGCGTGTGCGAGGATGAGATATGCGTGTTTGTGGCCGGTCATATACTGCAAAGATACGTTTTTCTAACGAATCTTGTAGCGGTAGTCTCCGGGGCCGTTGACAGTCAGTTCCACTTCTTTCGGGCATCCGCGCGGCAGCGGGGGCATCGGCACCTCGAAGGTGCAGGTCTTTCCGAGGATCAGGCATTCGAATTCCAGGCAGGGTCTGGGTGTGCCCAGGACATTCTCCGGCGTGTCATTGGGGTAGCACCACAGCCGGATTCCCGGCTTTTGCGGAAAATAACCGACATCGTAGGGGAGTGCTGTCCATGGCCCGGCATCAATCAGCTCTGCGGGGCGGAAATCGGCCTCCCGCAGGATCTCCGCCGAATCGGGAATGTCCCGCAGGCGGACGCGCGGTTCCTCCAGCAACTCATATCCGTCCAGGGTATTGGCCACGGAGACCAGTGTGATGCAGCAGAGAAGCGGCTTCAGGGAGAGGGCGCACGACCCGCCCTGGATGGTCGCCATCCCGCCCAGGACCGGCTCTGCCGGATCGTCATCCAGGAAGCTGAAACGCAGCTGCTTCATGGCATCGAAGCGCGCCAGCGCGTTCAGGTTGAACGCGTGCGGGCTGTTGGCGATGCAGACGACCGTCCCGGCGTCTTCCGGGACCTTCAGGTCCAGGGTGAGGGGCAGGCTGTCGCAGCGCGTATGCAGTAACAAGGATTCGATCCCTGTGCTGCTGTAACAGAACAGGTCCACGCGCCGGACCGCCTGTCCTCCCGCGTCGAACCTGAGGCTGACTGTCATCGAGTCCACGACGGGCGGCGCCTCCGGCACAGGCTCGTCCGTGACGGGTCCGGGCAGTTTCCGGCAAGAACCCAGGGAAGCCGGCAGAGAGAGTAAAAAGCAAAAAAACAGAATTGACCGCGCGCCCCGCAGAATGCCGGGTCGCTGGAACAGGTCGGACAGGCATGTAGTATTATACTGCCGGCCCCCGGGTATTTGTCCGTGTCTCATGGCGGCAAAAATACGCGGGGGCCGGGAAGCCTGCAAGAATTCGAAAAAATCGTATCGCAGATTTTGTGAATTCTTTATGTATAAAATAAATCTTTATCCTCCGAAGTTGTCGTACAGGATGTTTTCAAGCGGGACGCCGAGCGAATCGAGCAGGTTGTTGACGGAGGAGACCATCATCGGCGGGCCGCACATGAAGTACTTGATGTCTTCGGGCGTCTCGTGGTTCTTGAGGTAGGTCTCGTACATCACGTTGTGCACGAAGCCCGGAGTGTACTTGACGCCGGCGGCATCCGCTGCCGGGTCAGGACGGTCGAGGGCGAGGTAGAACTTGAAGTTCGGGAACTCCTTCTCGATCTCGGCGAAGTCTTCCAGGTAGAAGGCTTCGACAAGGGCGCGGGCGCCGTAGAAGAAGCTGACCTTGCGGCCGGTCCGGAGCGTCTTGAAGAGCTGCATGATGTGGCTGCGGAGCGGGGCCATGCCGGCGCCGCCGCCCACGAAGATGTACTCGAGGGTGTCCGGATCGTCCTTCGGCAGCAGGAACTCGCCGTAAGGGCCGCTGATCATCACCTTGTCGCCCGGCTTGCGGGAGAAGACGTAGGTGGATGCGATCCCCGGAGGCACGCCCGGTACGAACTTGAAGACGCCCTTCGGCTGCGTGCGGTCGAACGGAGGGGTCGCGATACGTACGTTCAACTTGATGATGCCCTTCTCGCCGGGATACGAGGCCATGGAGTAGGCACGGATGGTAGGCTCGGTGTTCTTGTACTTCAGGCCGGTGATGCCGAACTTGTCCCAGTCTCCCTTGTAGATGTCGGCCACGCCCATGTCGGCGAAGTCGGCTTCGTAGGCAGGGATGTCGATCTGGATATACTCGCCGCTCTTGAACTCGAGGTTCTCTCCCTCGGGCAGACGGACGGTGAACTCCTTGATGAACGTGGCGACGTTCTCGTTGGAGATCACCTCGCACTCAAGTTTCTTGACGGACAGGGCGGACTCGGCAACCTGGATCTTGAGTTTGTCCTTGACCTTGACCTGGCAGCCCAGGCGCCAGCCTTCCTTGATCTGTTTGCGGTTGAAGAAGCCGGTCTCGGTGGGGAGGATCTCTCCGCCGCCCTCGAGCACCTGGACCTTGCACTGGCCGCAGTTGGCCTTGCCGCCGCAGGCGGAGGGGAGGAAGATCTTCTGTTCGGCCAGGGTGTTCATCAGCGTGCCGCCGGGATTGACCTCGAGGGTCTTCTTGCCGTCGTTGATGTCGATCTGTACGGTACCTTTGGGGGTGACCACGGATTTGATGACGAGCAGGAGGATCACCAGCAGCAGCGTCACCAGGACGATGGCTGCGATGGATGCTAAAATGGTAGGTGTCATAGCGCGTTCCTCCTATAATTGAATTCCCATGAAGATCATGAACGCCATACCCATCAGGCCCACCGTGATGAAGGTGATGCCGACGCCCTTGAGGGGCGCGGGGACGTTGCTGTAGGACAGCTTCTCGCGGATGGCGGCCAGGCAGACGATGGCGAGGTACCAGCCGATGCCGGAACCGAGCGCGTAGACCACCGGCTCACCGAAGTTCGTGAAGTCACGCTGCTGCATGAAGAGCGAACCACCCAGGATGGCGCAGTTCACCGCGATCAGCGGCAGGAAGATACCGAGCGAAGCGTACAATGAGGGGAGATACTTCTCCACGATCATCTCGACGAGCTGCACGAAGGCGGCGATCACCGCGATGAAGAGGATGAAGCTCAGGAAACTCAGGTCCACCTCCGCGAACTTGGGTCCCAGCCAGCTCAGCGCACCGGGCTGGAGGACGTACTTGTTGAGGAGGTAGTTGAGCGGAAGCGTGCACAGGAGCACGAAGATCACCGCGAGGCCCAGGCCGTTGGCTGTCTTGACGTTCTTCGATACCGCAAGGTATGAGCACATACCCAGGAAGTATGCGAAGATCATGTTGTCAACAAAGATCGACTTGACGAATAAGCTGATATATTCCATAGGGCTTCGCGGTTATTTCTCTTGGAGGTCCTTGTCCCAGGCGCGGTGTGCCCAGATGATGCATCCGAGCAGGATCAGCGCGAAGGGCGGCAGGATCACGAGGTTGTTGGGGATGTAGCCGGCAGGGAGGACCTGCAGGCCGAACAGGGTGCCGCTTCCGAGCAGTTCGCGGAAGAAGGCGACGATGATCAGGATCAGGCCGTAGCCGACGCCGTTGGCCAGACCGTCCAGCAGCGAGGGGATGGGTTTGTTGCCGAGGGCGAAAGCCTCGATGCGTCCCATCACGATGCAGTTGGTGATGATCAGGCCGATGTAGACGGACAGCTGCTTGTCAATGGCGTAAGTGCCTTCGCCGGCCTTGAGGATCTGGTCCACGAGGATGACCATCATGGCCACGACGACGAGCTGCACGATGATGCGCACCCGGTTGGGGATGCTGTTGCGGAGCAGCGAGCAGATCAGGCTGGACAGCCCCGTGACGATGATCACGGAGATGGCCATCACCAGCGCACCTTTCAGCTGGACCGTAACGGCCAGCGAGGAGCAGATACCGAGGATGAGGACGGTGATCGGATTGCCCTTCAGGATCGGATTGAGGATGGTTTCTTTAAGTTTCTTGTCCATAGCTATTCCTCTTCTTTAGTGGTGATGGCATTCTCGAAATGCTTCTCATAAGCCTTGAACCAGACGTTGAGGGCATCGCCGAGTCCCTTGGAGGTCATCGTGGCGCCCGTGATGGCGTCAACGGCGTTGGCGGCTCCGGCCGCTTCGGCGTTCTTGGCGAGCCGGAAGAGCGGCTCAGAGCCGAAGGCAACCTGCTTGCCGATGAATTTCTCGCGGAACCAGGCTTCGTCCTTGATCTTTGCACCCAGGCCGGGCGTCTCGGATTCGTGGTCGAAGTAGGCGCCGGCGATGGTCTTGAAGTCAGGCTGGAAAGCTACGTAGCCCCATACAGGGCCCCAGAGACCGGCGCCGTAGACAGGAATCACGATGACGCCGTTCTTGAAGACGTAGACCGGGAGTTTGGCGTCTCCGCCGTCCTTGATGGCTTTGTTCTGCGGCTTGAGGTTGTCCACCAGGCCGATGCTGTTCTTGTCGGTGGAGAGGGTGCCGCTCTTCTTGCCGTCGAGGCCGATGGTGTAGGCCTCCCCGATGTTGTCGGCATACAGTTGCAGGATGCCGGCATTCTTGGTGGCATAGAGCTCGTCCGTAGGCTTGATCTGCGCGGCGGACATCATCTGGCGGAGCGTCTCCGCCTTGGCGTTGGCGTCCTGGGAAGGCTTGAGCTTCATGGCCGTGAAAGCCAGGAGCGCGGCCACGACTACGACCACGAGGGTGGTGTAGATGACAGTATATGCGTTGCTGTTGGTATTCATGGCTAGGCGGTTTTGAGTTTCTTGGCCTTGCGGGACAGATGGGCGCTGACGACGCAGTGGTCAATCAGCGGAGCGAAGATGTTGCAGAGCAGGATGGCGAGCATCATGCCTTCGGCGTAGCCCGGGTTGAAGAGTCGGACCATGATGCAGAGCGCACCGATCAGGAATCCGTAGATCCACTTGCCGGCCTCGGTCTGGGCGGAGGTCACCGGGTCGGTCGCCATGAAGACGATACCGAAGGCGAAGCCGCCGTAGAGGAGCTGCATGTAGCAGGGGATCGTGGTGATACCGGCGAGGTCTCCGAGGCCACCCACGAACAGGGCGCCGAGCACGCCGGCACACATGATCTTCCAGCTGGCGATTCCGGTCCAGAGCAGGATGGCGGCGCCAAGCAGGATGGCGATGACGGAAGTCTCACCGACGGAGCCCGGGACTGTGCCGATGAACAGGTCCCAGAAGCCGGTCCCATACTGGGCGGAGGCGCCGTCCAGGGCGAGCGGAGTGGCTCCCGTGAAGCCGTCGACCAGCTGCTCGGTGGGTTTGTAATGGATCCAGCAGCTGGAACCGGACATGTAGTTCGGATAGGAGAAGAAGAGGAACGCACGCGCGAGGATCGCCGGATTGACGACGTTCATGCCCGTGCCTCCGAATACCTCCTTGCCGATGAGGACCGCGAAAGCTACAGCCACGGCGAGCATCCACAGGGGGATGTCCACCGGGACGATGAGCGGGATGAAGAATCCCGAGACGAGGTAGCCCTCGCTCACTTCTTCGCCGCGGATCTGGCAGGATGCGAACTCGATGCCGAGGCCGACGATGTAGGAGACGAGGTAGAGCGGAAGTACACGCAGGAAGCCGTACCACCAGTTGCCGAGGATGTTGAGACGGAGGTCGCCAACGGCCAGACCGTGCTGGTAGCCGACGTTCCACATGCCGAAGAGGGCTGCGGGAGCGGCGGCGATCACCACGAGGATGAGCAGGCGCTTGAGGTCGATGGCGTCGCGCACGTGGGCACCCTTGCGGGTGACGGTGCCGGGCACGTGAAGGAATGTCTCAAAAGCATCGACCGTTGAGTGCAGCCAGTAAAGCTTGCCGCCTTTTTCGAAAATCTTGTTCATACTTTTAAGCCATTTCCTTAAGCATCAAGTCGATGCCGTTTTCAATCATTTCCTGGATATTGTTCTTGCTCGGATCGACGAACTCGCAGGTGGCGAGGTCCTCGGGGAGCACTTCATAGATACCGAACTTCTCCATCTTGTCAATCTCTCCCGCCAGGCAGGCCTTGGCGAGGAAGACCGGATAGATGTCCATCGGAAGCACGCGGGCGTAGTAGCCGTCGTTCATCAGGAACGCGCGGGCACCGCCGTGCAGGTTCGTGTCCATCGCATATTTCTTCTTCTTCGGCATGAGCCAGGAGAAGTAACTCCGGTCGGCGCTGAACTGGTGGGCGCGGATCGGGTTGATCCAGCCCAGGAGCTCCGGCTCCGTGCCTTCGCGCACGAGCGTCACCTGATTGTCGAAGAAGCCGAGATAGCCGTCCGCTCCGACGGGCTTGCCGCTGAGGATGTCCCCGCTGATGATGCGGATCTGGTCTGCGGGCGTGTTGCCGTAGAAAGCACCGAGGACCTTCATCGGCATGCCGGGGAAGGCCTGAACATAAGCGGGATACAGCGCCATCGGACCCGTGACGGCGACCTTGCGGCGCACGTCATAGCGACCGGTGGTGAAGAGCTTGCCGATCGCTACGAGGCCTGCGAGACAGACAGTCCAGACGATATCCTCCTTGCGGATGGGGGCGATGTGGCTGATCTGCACGCCGACGTTGCCGGCCGGGTGCGGACCCTTGAAACTGTGCAGCTGCACGCCCTGGAGCGCGGCGAAGGGAGAATCACCGCTTCTGCCGTCGAGACAGACGTGGACCGCGCCGGAAGTAAGCTTGGCGAGCGCGTCGACGCCGGCCTGGGCGGCATGGAGCTCCTCGCCGAAGCAGAATGCTGCGTCCGGGGCGAGGGGAGCGGTGCTGAAGGTAGAGATGAAGATGTCGCGCGGTGTCGCGGAAGGGTCGGCCATGATGCCGTAGGGACGCTGGACCAGCCAGGGCCACAGGCCGCTCCGCAGGAGAGCCTGGCGGATCTGTCCGGCATCGAGGGCGGAGACCTCCTTGATGCCGAAATCGACGCACTGTTGCCGTGCGTCTGCCTCGACCAGGACGGCGAGCAGCTTGCGCTTCTCTCCCCGGACGATCTCCCGGACCGTACCGCTGACAGGGGAGGCCAGGAGGATGTCGGCGTTCTTTTTGTCCGCCATGACGGGGGAGCCACAGAGCACGCGGTCTCCTTCCTTGACCAGAAGCCTGGGAAGAAAACCTTTGAAATCAGTCGGTTGGACTGCTACGATGCCCGGCGCTACCGTCTTGGAGACTCGGAGTTCTGCCTCTCCCGCAACCGGGATGTCCAGACCCTTTTTCAAAACGTAGTTAAGTGACATTGAATATAAGTTTAATCTTATTTGGCATTTGACAACGCGAAGATACCACTTTTTTTTCGTATTTTCGTGCCGCTATGACGGATAAAGTGGACACGATCCTGGAAGATTTGAATGACGAGCAGAAAAAAGCCGTCTGTTGTGTGGAAGGACCGGTGCTGATCGTCGCCGGAGCAGGGTCGGGCAAGACCCGGGTGCTGACCAGCCGGGTGGCCTACATCCTGGCTTTGCAGGAGCATGCCCGCATCCTTGCCCTGACCTTTACCAAGAAAGCCGCCGGGGAGATGAAGGAGCGTATCGCCGCGATGGTCGGGGACCGGAACGTGCGGCGCGTGGTGATGGGTACCTTCCATGCCGTGTTCGTGCGTTTCCTGCGGGAGTACGCCGACAGTCTGGGCTACCCGCAGAATTTCACCATCTACGATACCTCCGACTCGCAGAGCGCCATCAAGATCTGCGTCAAGGAGATGGGCCTTGACGACAAGGTCTACAAACCGCGTGAGGTGCTCTCCCGTATCTCGATGGCGAAGAACAACCTGATCACGGTGAAGGCTTACCAGGCCAGCCCGGAGCTGCAGAAGCAGGACTATTTCTCCAAGCGCCCGCGCCTGGGAGAGGTATACGAGCGCTATCAGCTGAAGCTCAAGCAGAGCGGGGTGATGGACTTCGACGACATCCTGCTGAACATGAATTACCTCCTGCGGGACAACCCGGAGGCCTTGCAGTCGATCGCCGGCCGCTTCACGCACATCCTGGTGGACGAGTACCAGGACACCAATGCCGCCCAGTACATGATTCTCAAGAAACTGGCCCAGTTCAGCCGCAATATCTGCGTGGTGGGGGACGACAGCCAGTCCATCTACGCCTTCCGTGGTGCCAGGATCGAGAATATCCTCAACTTCAAGAAAGATTATCCGGAGTGCAAGCTCTTCCGCCTGGAGCGCAACTACCGCTCCACGCAGGTGATCGTGGACGCGGCGAATTCCGTGATCGCCCACAATGAGGGGCGCATTCCGAAGGAGTGTTATGCGGTGGGGGAGAACGGCGAAAGGATCAGGTTGCTCAAGGCCTACACCGAGCAGGAGGAGGCGATCCTGATTGTCTCCGAGATCCTCGACCGGATGCGCACGGCACGGGCACAGTACCAGGATTTCGCCATCCTGTACCGGACCAATTCCCAGTCGCGTGCGCTCGAAGAGCAGCTCCGCCGGCGCAATATCCCGTACATGATCTATTCGGGCAATTCCTTCTTCGACCGGGCCGAGGTCAAGGATATGATGGCCTATTTCAAACTGGTCGTCAATCCCCGGGATGACGAGTCTTTCCGCCGGGTGGTCAACAAGCCTGCGCGGGGCATCGGCGACAAGGCCCTGCAGGCCGTCGAGGCCGTGGCCCTGCAGCAGGGCTGGCCGTTGTTCCTGGCCGCCCGCGAAGTGCCCAAGGTGCAGCCGTTCTGTGAGATGATCGCCAAACTTTCCACCCAGGTCGCGACGACGGATGCGCACGAGCTGGCGCTCCGGATTGCGGAGCAGAGCGGCCTGTATGCGTTCTATAAGCTGGATACCTCTATTGAAGGGCAGTCCCGGCTGGCCAACCTGGACGAACTGCTCAACTCCGTGGCTCAGTTCGTCGAGGAGCGCGAGGAGGAGGCGGAGGATTATCTGGAGGATAACGCGGAGGTGCATCCCGTCTATACGCTGGATGATTACCTCGAGAATGTCTCGCTGCTGAGCAATGTGGATGTGGCGGAGGATGAGGACACCAATAACAAGGTGGCCTTGATGACGGTCCATTCTTCCAAGGGACTGGAGTTCCCGTATGTGTTCGTGGCCGGGCTGGAGGAGAACCTCTTCCCGAACGTGTCGATGCTGTCTGCGCGGACCGAGATCGAGGAGGAGAGGCGTCTGTTCTATGTCGCCGTCACGCGGGCCAAGAAGGCCGTCGCACTGGCCTATGCCGGGACGCGCATGCGCAACGGCAAGCATGAGTCCAACGCCCCGTCGCGTTTCCTCAAGGAGATCGACCGACGGTTTATCGAGAATCCGCTCGACGAGGCCGATTTCGACAATTCCGGTGTCACCCACGAATGGGGCGGTTTCGGCTCCCGCTTTACCGGCGGCCGGCTGGACCGTTTCGGAAGCGCCCGAGGCGCTTCGGGCTATTCTCACCCCCTGCGCCCCCTCAAGGGGGATGGCCGGATATCCGCTGGCGCGGACCGGCGCCCACGCACCACTGCCTCTGGCTGGCGGAGTTTTGGAGAGTCTTCCGGCGCCGGGTCCGTGCTGGCGGATGCGGATTTCGTGGGCGTTCCGATGACGGAACTATCTGTGGGTCAGCGGATAGAACATAATCGTTTTGGTCCCGGAACGATCCTGGACCTGTCCGGAAGAGCACCTGAAATGAAGGCCCGGATCCGTTTTGACGTCCACGGCGAGAAACTCCTGCTCCTCAAGTACGCCAAGATCCGTCCGTTGGAATAATCTCTCCTGGCGGACGGAAAAACGGAGCGGAAATTGGTTTTTCGGCAAACCTGTCCGAAAAATAATTTCCGTCCGTCCGTCTGGAAGACTCCGTCCGCCGGGAATAACCGGACTATTCGAAAAGTATTTTTTCGATAAACACCTGATGATCAGCAGCGCGCCCTTCGATGATATGCGCACCTTCGGCGTCCGTGGCATGCCACAACTCTACGGTCTCTCCGGGTCTTGCCTCCCGGTTAAAGTTGACGGTCAGTTCTTTAACCATTTTTTCATTAACTAATTCTTCAGGTAATGCGTCCATCGCCCAGACCGTGTATCTGACATTGTTGGCGTGCTGGTTATAGTCCACATCCGAATACTGAACCCGGTGCGTGCCGATCAGCGTCAGGTCTGCGCCGTGCGGTACCACGACCTTGCCGGCTTGCACTACGATGGCGGAATCCAGGCTCTGGGGATCCAGCGAGACGATGTCTTTCAGGAAATCCGCCCGGACCACGCGGCGCTCCGCGAGGTTCATCACCACCCACGAACTGGTGGAGTTGACGGCCGGTTTCCCGTCCGCTCCCAGGATCTGGTAGTCACGGATGAAGAAGAGCCCCTGCAATCCCTTGTGCCAGGTCAGGATCCGGCAGGGCTCCTTGTGCATCACGGGACGCTCGAAGCGGACGTGCTGCCGAGCCAGCACCCAGGTACATCCGTACGGTCCGAGCTGGTCATCACCGAAGGCGAGTCTGTCGGCGCCGTAGACGGCCATATGCTGGGCCAGGTCGAGGAATGCAGAAGGGCGCAGGATTTTCCGGCGGTCCACCTGGTAACAGGCTACCGTGAGGTTTTCATAGAATTTGTCGTCGAAATAGTGGTCATTCATAGCAAATCGGGTTGGTATCGAGGGTGGTTTTGAAGACCTGGACTCCCGGGCAATGCTCCGTCAGGTAGTCGCGGAGCAGATCCACCGTGAACTGCTCGCTTTGGTAGTGGCCGAGTTCCGCCAGCAGGACGCCCCGGTTCTCAAAATAATCGTGGTAGTGGAACTCCCCGCTGAGGAAACAGTCGGCGCCGGCGCGCACCGCCTCGCCCAGCAGGAAGGCGCCGGCGCCGCCGCACAGCGCGACGCGCCGGATCATCCGCCCGGCAGGGGCGGAATGGCGCAGGCACAGGACACCGAAGTCCCGCTTCACCCGAGCCAGGAAATCCGCCTCCGCTTCAGGTTGCGGCAATTCGCCGACCAGTCCGGAGCCGGCATCCTCTCCCGGCAGGGGAGCGAGCCAGCGGAGGTCCTTCAATCCGAGCTTCTCCGCAATCTTGTAGTTCACGCCGCCCGGTGCATTGTCCAGGCTCGTGTGGGCGGAGTAAATGGAGACCCCGGTCGCGAGTGCCTTGACAACGCAGCGCTGCTGATAGGTCGTGTCAGAGACCTGCCTAAGTGCCTTGAAAAGCAGGGGATGATGCGAAACAATCATGTTACATTGCCTCGCAACAGCCTCTTCTACAATCTCTTCCGTAATATCCAGGCATACCAGGATCCGCGTGGTCTCCGATTCCGGAAAACCGACCTGCAGGCCTGAGTTGTCCCACTCATCCTGCAGCCGCAGGGGAGCCAGGCGCTCCAGCGCGGCGGTCACTTCGCGCAGTTTCATCCCTGGGCGAGCAGTTGGCGGACGATGCCGGACAGCGTGCGGCCGTCGGCGAGGCCGGCCATCTCCTTGGTGGCGACGCCCATGACCTTGCCCATGTCGGAAGGAGAGGATGCGCCCACGCGGGCGATGATCTCGCGGACCCGCTCCTCGACTTCTTCCGGGGAAAGCTGTTTGGGAACATACTCCTCCAGGATCTTCGCCTCGGCGAGTTCGTTGTCGGCAAGCTCCTGGCGCCCGGCGGCCACATACTGCTCGGCCGCTTCCTTGCGCTGCTTGATGAGTTTCTGGATCAGTTTGATGATGTCTGCGTCCTCAAGTTCCTTCTTGCCGCCTTCAGCCGTCTTGGCCAGGAGGATGGCGGACTTGATAGCACGTACGGCGTTGGTCCGCTCATAGTCGTGGGCCTTCATCGCCGCCATGATGTCTTTCTGTATCTGTTGTTCAAGTGCCATGGTTCAATGCTTTGTTATTCTGATGATTAATGTTTCAGCCAGCGGTCGAGCCAGTCATAGACCATCCGGTGCCAGTAGAGGGAGTTCTGCGGCTGGAGGATCCAGTGGTTCTCGTCCGGGAAGACCACGAGTTTGGAGGGAACGCCCATCATCTGGGCGGCGTTGAAGGCCGCCATGCCCTGCTCGTAGGGGATTCGGAAATCCATCATCCCGTGGATGCAGAGGATCGGGGTGTGCCATTTGGTGACCATCGAGGAAGGGGAGTTGGCGTAGTGGCGCTGGGCCTTGGGCGTCTTGGCATAAGGCGCGCCGGCCTGCTGCATGCCGCCGAAGGTGATGCCGTCGCCGCGCGGGCCGAGTTCGCCGGGTGTGTAGGCGTATTCGGTCAGGCCGCCGTTGTCCCAGTTGGCGAACCACATCTCCTCGGTGGTGAACCAGAGCTGCTTCTCGTCGAAGATTCCCGCATGCGCGATGAAGCAGTCATAGAGGTCGCCGTGCAGTCCCTCGAGCATGTAGGCGGAATAACCGCCGTAGGAGGCACCGACGCAGGCGAGCTTGCTCACGTAAGGCTGGCCCTTGATATAGCGTCCGGCGCTCAGGTAGTCTTGCATGTTCAGGCCCGGATAGTCTCCGGAGATCTGTTCCTTCCAGGCTTGGCCGAAGGCCGTCGTGCCGCGGCGGTTGGGCAGGATGACGATGTAGCCCTGCTGGGCCATCAGGCGGTAGCACCAGCGGTAACTCCAGTCCTGGGAATTGGATCCCTGCGGGCCGCCGAGCACGATCTCGATGGCGGGATACTGCTTCGCCGGATCGAACTGCGGCGGATAGAGCACCCAGCAGAGCATCTGCTGGTGGTCCACCGTTTCCACGAACACGCGCTCGTCCGTGACTTCGGCGAGCTGGTCCATGATGTGCCCGTTCTCATGGGTGATCTGGCAGAAGGTCGTTTCCTTGGGCGAGATGTCCACGGACACGAGTTCCGTCGGGAATTTCAGGCAATAGTAGGAAGCAAGCAGCTGCACGCCGCCGTCTTCCTTGTCCAGGATGGCGAAGGGAGAGAAGAAATCGAAGTTCCAGTCCGGATCGGTGATCCGCTGCACGTCCCCTTCGAGGTCGGCGCAGAACAGGGCCTGGATGCCTTCGCCCACGAGGGCGTTGAAGAACAGCTCCTCCCCGTGCCAGACCAGGCCGGCCACGTCATGGTCGAAGTCGGGCAGGAGTTCATGCACGTTGCTCACCGCGACGCCCACGTCCTGGCCGTCGGCGTCACCCGCACTCAACTCTGTGTCAGCGACAAACAGGCGCTGCCGGTCTGCCTCATACCCGTCTCTGGGCATGGAGATCCAGGCCAGGTGCCTGCCGTCCGGACTCCAGACCGGATCGGTGTCGTAGCCACCGTCCGTCTTGACGTCGACCGTGGCTCCGGTCAGGATGTCATAGATATAGATGGAGGTATTGGTGCTGAAGGCGTACTGCTTGCCCACCTTCTTGCGGCAGGAGTAGACGATGTGCCGGTTGTCGGGTGCCCAGTCCAGCTGCTCGATGCCCCCGAAAGGCTCCGTGGGCAGTTCAAACAGTTCTTCCGTCCCGAGGATGTCGAGGGAATTGTCCGGCGTGACCGTGCCGTTCACGAGCGTGGCGACATAGGTCCGGGGGACTTCCGTCACCCAGTGGTCCCAGTGGCGGTACATCAGGTCTTCCGTGGCGTATGCCTTCGCCTTGTCCAGGGCAGGGTCGCTGTCGGCCGGGGTCTGGACCGCCGTGTTCTTGATGGTGCTCACATAGAGCAGCTGCTGCTCGTTCGGGGAGAGCTTGTAGTCGCTGATGCCGTTGGGAACGTCACTGAGCTGGACTTTCTTGCCCAGCTTGTTGCCCTGCAGCGGGGCTTTCCAGAGCTGGCCGCCCTGCAGGAAGTAGATGTTTTTGCCGTCAGCGGACCAGCGGGCTGCGTTGACGCTCTTGGCGTAGCGTGTGAGCTGGACCTTGCCGGAACCGTCCGGATTGCAGAGGAAGAGGTTGCGGCAGCTGCGGTTGTCCGCGATGGAGGTATAGGAGACGCCGTAGAGGATGCGGCTCCCGTCCGGGGAGAGCTGCGGATCGGACAGGCGGCCGAGCGAGAGCAGGGTCTCGGGGGTCATCACGCCGTCCGTGATCTGTATGTCGGACGGTCCGATGTAGCCGCTGTCTTCTTTCTGTTGAGCACAACTGACTGCCATAATCAAACAGGTTAATGCGATGAAAACTTTTCTCATGATATCTTACTGTAGTCTTTGATTCCGTATTTGTCTTTGCGCAATTCGCGTACCAAAGGGGCGTTCTGGGGGGCATCCAGGGCGGGATCAGCCTTCAGGACCTGCTCCGCGTAGAGGCGGGCTTCCGTCAGCAGCTGGCCGTCCCTGGCCAGGGAGGCGATGTTGAGGCTGATGGGCAGGCCGCTCTGCTGCGTGCCTTCGAGGTCGCCCGGGCCGCGCATCTTCATGTCCTGCTCCGCAATCTCGAAACCGTCTTCGGTGGCGCACATCAGATCCAGGCGCTGCTGGGCTTCCTTGGAGGTCTTGACGTCCTTGACGAGGATGCAGTAGGATTTCTCGGCGCCGCGCCCCACCCGGCCGCGCAGCTGGTGCAGCTGGCTCAGGCCGAAGCGCTGGGCGCTCTCGATGACCATCACGGAGGCATTGGGTACGTCCACGCCCACTTCGATCACCGTCGTGGAGACGAGGATGTGCGCCCGGCCGGCCACGAAGGCGGCCATGTTGAAATTCTTCTGCTCAGCGGTCTGCTGTCCGTGGACGATCGCCACCTTGTAGTCCGGCAGGGGGAAGGCGTTCACGATCTCTTCGTAGCCTTGCTCGAGGTTCTGGTAGTCCAGTTTCTCGCTCTCGAAGATGAGCGGGAAGACCACGAATACCTGCCGCCCGCGTGCGATTTCTTCCCGCAGGAACTTGTACATCGCCGCCCGGCGGTTCTGTCCGATGCACATCGTCTGCACGGGCTTGCGTCCCGGCGGCATCTCGTCGATCACTGACACGTCCAGGTCTCCATACAGGGTCATCGCCAGCGTTCTGGGAATCGGCGTTGCCGTCATGACCAGAATGTGCGGGGGCACATTCTGGCCAGAAGGTGCCTTCACCCCCTGCGCCCCCTCAAGGGGGATGGCCGGATAATCGCTGTCGCGATCCGGCGCCCACGCACCACTGCCAAATGGCATCAACGGGCCTTTGGCCCACAGCTTCGCACGCTGGTCTACTCCGAAACGGTGTTGCTCGTCGATGACAGCGAGACCAAGGTTCTTGAAGATGACATTGTCCTCCAGCAGGGCGTGCGTGCCGACGATGATGCCGATGCTGCCGTCCTCGAGGCCGGCGTGGATCCCGCGCCGCTCCTTGGCCGTGGTGCTGCCGGTCAGCAGCGCGCAGCGCACGGAGGTGGGTTTCAGATACTTCTGGATGTTGGCGTAGTGCTGCTGGGCCAGGACCTCGGTCGGGGCCATGATGCAGGCCTGGTAGCCGTTGCCGATGGCCATCAGGCAGCTGAGCACGGCCACCATCGTCTTGCCGGACCCGACGTCGCCCTGGAGCAGGCGATTCATCTGGTGTCCGCTCATCAGGTCGGCGCGGATCTCCTTGATCACACGCTGCTGGGCGCCGGTCAGGCTGTAGGGAAGTGCGTTATAGCAGGCATGGAAATCCGGCCCGACCTTGGGCATCGGGATGCCGCGTTCGGCGCGGGAGCGGATATACTTCTGCTTGAGCAGCGAAAGCTGCAGGAAGAACAGTTCCTCGAACTTCAGGCGGTAGGTCGCCTTCTGCAGCGAATAGCTGTCCTTCGGGAAATGGATATTCTTGAGGGCATACTGCAGGGAGACGAGTCCGCGCTCGTGCAGGATATACTCCGGCAGCGTCTCCTGGATCTCAGGCAGGCAGAGAGACAGGGCGGCGGACTGCAGTTTGCACATCACCTTGCCGGTAATCCCGCCGGTCTTGAGTTTCTCCGTGCTGGGATAGACGCCGGTCAGCGCTCCCTGCGACATCGCTCCGTCCTGCGGCACGTCAACCTCCGGATGCACGATGTTCATCCGGGTACCGAAAGCCTGGGGTTTGCCGAAGAACAGGAAGGTGCTTCCGGGCACGAGCCGCTGGTAGTTCCAGCGTATTCCCTTGAAAAAGACCATCTCCATGCGCCCGGATGCGTCTTCTACGATCACGGAGAGACGCTTGACCGCGCCCCAGTGGATAGGGTCCGTCTCCTGGGAAACGATGGCGCTGCCCGGCCCGTACAGGGTCCGGGTGAGGACGGTGGCCTGCAGCTGGACATAAGCCAGGTCCGGGGCCACCTGCGCGATGGGGACGGTCCCGCTGCGGTCGATGTAGCGGAAGGGATACAGGTGTATCAGGTCCGAGAGTGTCTCGATCCCGAGTTCGCGCCGCAGGAGCTCGGCCCGCTTGGGACCGACCCCGCTGAGGTACTGTATGTTCATCTCCAGCTCCCGCATAACACACAAAGATACAAAAAAAGCGGCAAGCGCCGCTTTTTTGGAAAACTCCTTGGGGAAGCCTTTAGATCTTCAGGGAAGGCATCTCGGTCTTCTTCTCTTCGGTCTTCAGGTACTCGCGGGTCTTGAAACCGAACAGGGAAGCCACGATGGAGTCGGGGATCTGGCGGATCAGCTTGTTGTACTTGGTCGCGGTGTCGTTGTAGACCATCTTGCTGGTACGGACCATGTTGGTGTATGTGTCGACGGCTTCCATCGCCTTGGCGTAGTTCTCGTTCGCCTTGAGTTCGGGATAGCGCTCGACGACGACGTTGATGCGTCCGGCGACCTGGTTCATCAGGTTCTCCTGGGCATCGGCCTGCTCGGCGGTGCTGTTGCCGTTGATCTGCTGGCGCTGGGCGATCACGTCCTTGAGAGCATTGTATTCATGCTCGTTGTAGGACTTGATGAGTTCGACCATCCCGGTGAGTGCATCCCAGCGGCTCTCCTGCTGGACACCGATGGTGCTCATGGCATTCTGGCAGAGCTCATCCTGGCCGACGAGTTTGCGCTGGACGGAGATCACCCACAAGACGAGGAGGGCGATGATGGCGATAATGATGATGATAGTCATAGCAGTGCGATTGTTTGAATTTCCCGTAAAGGTAAGAAAATTATTTGATTTTCTTGTACACCAGGTCAATCGCGCTGTATTGGTGGTCTGCGTTCCAGTGTTCGTGCAGGCCCAGAGGCTCCGTGAGCGGTTTGCCGTCCGCCTCCGGGTCATATGTGACGCCGCTAATCGTGTCGGGGAGCGAGGCTGCTTCTACCAGGTACAGGTCACAGTAGGGGAGGCTCCCAACCTCGGGCCATTCGGCTGCCAGCAGGTCCAGGCCCACGGAGTCAACCGCCAGCGGGTCCTGCGAGAGCAGGATCGAACAGGCCCAGTCTCCACCGAAAGGCTCCTTGTTCCATTTCGGCATCGGGGCGCCGTTGCAGTCACGCGAGCCGTAGGTGCCGTCGATCAGGTAAAGCAGTGTCTTGCCGCCCATATCCTTGTGGCCGATGAAGTCCACCTGGCTGCTGTATTTGGCATGGCCCCAGCGCTTGTCCGGGTTGACGCCGTTGTGGGAGTTCTTGTGCCAGTCCTTGTCCAGGGAGGTGGCGCCGTACCAGTTCTTGCCCGTAAGGGTGACGCCCGGGCCGGTGTGGATCTTGAGCAAGGCGCTGTTGATCAGATATTCTGCATCCACGATGCATTTCGCCAGGCCGTACTGCTTCTCGCCGTGGCCCGGGGTGAAGGGGATGGCGTTCTCGACGAACTCGCATTTCTCCCGGCCTTCTCCGCCCACGTTGTCCACGAAACGGACCTTCGGGAAAGCACCTTTGCAGCGGTTGTAGAGCGCATCCGTGATGTAGCGGCTGGGCTCGCAGACTGTGATGTCCTCCTGGCGCACGCCGGCTTTCTTGACCAGGCTCTCGAGCAGGGCGAGGGTCACGTAAGGGGAACTGTTGAGTTCTTCGTTGTCGGCATAGGCGAAGGTATTGTTCATGTTGAGTTTGATGGCGATTCTCTCTCCCTTGCGGTAGGGGTGGGCGCCCCGGCCATGGCTCTCGTTGAACTGGACGAAGAGGGCGCGCCAGGCCCGCCGGACGCTGCGGCGGCCGGTCAGGCTGCGCAACCCCTCGCGGACCATGCGCCGGGCCTTGGCCTGGTCGTTCCAGCGCTCTTCCCACCACATGCCGGTCTCCCCGTCCCAGGTGGCGACGCCGGGTGCATGGACCCAGGCCACGCGGCCCGGGTGGACGCCCTTGCCGACACCCATCGGGTTGTTGGGCTTGTCATTATTGAGCCGGGGCGTGCCGTCGGCGTGGCGGGGACGCAGCACGTCCACGCCGCGGGCGGCATCCGGCTCGCTGACGATGTCGAGGTAGGTGCAGGGACCCAGGTCGGGATTCTTCCAGGAAGCAACTTTCCAGACCACCTGCTTGTCAGGCGTGATTTCGAAGAACTGTACGCTGCCCGGCCACTCGTTCTGCGGACGTCCGGCCACCCAGTTGCAGATCAAGGTATTGCCGTTCTGCAGGCGCGTGGCGGTCTGGAGATTCCAGATGGGGAAGGGCAGGTCCGCCTGTGTGACTTCCCAGACGACCTTGCCGTTCTCGTCCAGCTCGCGGACATAGTGCCGGCTGTCGCCGCCGAGCAGGTAGTGGCCGTCGGGGAGCTTGTCCACATGCCAGGCGAACTGTTCGGGGATGCGTTTGACAACCTCTCCTTCCGGGGAGATCTCCAGGATCTCCTGTTCCTTCATCAGTGCCAGCACGAAATTGCCTTCCTGCGTGCGGCGTACGTGGCGGAACTGCCCGTGCGTGCCGGTGTTTTCGGTAGGGACGATGATTTCCTTGACAGGCTTGTCCAGCAGGGTGTTCCAGATCACGATCTTGCCCGGTGTGCCGTTGAGGGCGAAATAGACCAGGTCCGGAGCCAGGGGCTGGCAGGAGTGGGACTCGGTGCCCTGCGGGCAGATGTACTTCCAGAGATGCTCGCCCTTTCGGTTAAGCAGGCCGAGCTGGGACATGGCGGCATAGAGGATGTTGCCGTCCGGCAGGATCCGGACATCGTCGAATTCCAGCACACGGTCCCACTGGTCTCGGATCGGGAGCGTGTATTCGAAATCAATCTTGCCGTCCTTGATGATGCGCAGGGACTGCCGGTCGGGATGGCGGGTATCCCACTCACCGGTATAGGCGTACTCCTTGTAGCGGGCGAGGCTGGTGTCTTGTGCGTGGACCCGGCCGGAGCCGAGAAGGGCCAGCAGGGGAATCAGGAAAAGGATCTTTCTCATATCGATGGTCATTGAACACAAAGTTAAGGATTTCCGGTATAAAAAGATAAGGGGAGGGTTGCCGCTCCACCAAGGGCAGAGGCCCCTCCCCGAATCCATCTAACCAAATTCCAAGGCAAATATACAATCCGCGATGGAAAAGGCCGGCCTGTGAATCCGTCAAGGAACATAACCAAATCAATCAAACGACAAAGGAGGCCGCATCACTGCGGCCTCCTTCCCTTGGATTAACCTTTTTTATTAACCAAAATCAATAACCAGGGTTCTGCATTTCGTGCATTTCGTCATCGGTCAGCTGGTGACCGTCCTTGGTGATGTTCTCAAGGAACGAAGCGGGAATCGGACGCAGGTAGTGATAAGGCTTGAAATGTCCGCCGTTCGGGGAAGTATAGGCGGCCCAATCACCATCGTCAATCGGCTTGCCGTCATCGTCCTTGCAGCTCTGTGTTCCCTTGTTACCGGTATGTCCGAGGATATCGGTCGGGTTCTCGCTCCATGCCTGGTCGTTGAAGCGGAGACGGTCCGCCAGGGTGCGGGTACGGACAAGGTCGTTGTAGCGCTTGCTCTCGCCGTACATCTCGCGGCTCTTCTCATTGAGCAGGTAGCACATGGCGCGGGTGAAGGCGTCGGACTTGTACTTGGGGTTGGTCTCAGCGAGGAAGTTCATAACGTACTCGTCTTCCGCGGGATACTTGCTGGAGGTGACGACGGGCAGGACGGAAGCCTCGGCGTTGACAGCGTCGCGGTAGGCCTGGTCCTTGTCCCAGCCACCCACGGAGTAGAAGTAGGAACTCCTCGGGTAGAAGACACTGCGGTTGGTGTAGGCGGTGATGCCGGAGCGGTAGCTGCTGGTTTCGAAAGCCATGCCGCCATCCATATACTTATCGCGCTGCTCGCCGGCGCGGAACTGTGCGCGGTCGCGCAGGGGCTTCAGCACGGCGATACCCTCGTCGATCTTGCCCTGGCGGATGAGCGCCTCGGCCTTGAAGAAGTAGTCCTCAGCGGAGCGGGCGATCACCTGGTCGCGGAAACCCTGGGAGAGGTTATACTTGTCAACATCGCCGTCAAGATACTTGGAGAGCATCGCGAACTGCCCGTCCATGCAGGGGTTCATGCTGGTGTTCTCCGGCTTGGCTGCATCTGCGGAAGCGTAGGTCAGCAGAGCCTTGACATCGCCGATGTACTTGCCGGTGCTGTAGTCCTTGATCTTGAAGAACTTATGCTCCTTGGGGTTGTAGGAGATGTCGACATCCTTGGTGAGGAACTTCTGTCCGTACTCTTCGCGGTTGATGATATACATGCCGCCCAGGTACTTGCTGAAAGTGACATCCGCGTTGTTGTGCGGCCCGAAATACTCGTCCATATAGAAACCCGTGCCGTCAGGGAGTTTATAGTCGAAAGGTTTCTTGTGGTCGGACTTGATCTTGTTGATGGCCCAAGTAGTCTTGAAGGTTTTCCAGAAACGGGAATCGTTCTTGAGGTCGTAGATAAAGTAGGTGTACCTCGGGGTGTTCTTGAGGCGCTGGTAGGAGCGTCCGCCGGCGACGTCACGGTCCATGAACTTCGAGAAGGCGTTCTGGTAGGGCATGACGAACCAGCAGAGGGTCATCGTACCGGCGTTGGCGGAGCCGCGCTCGGTGGTGTCGACGGTGTGGGAAGCCTTGAGGACGATTTCGGAATTGTTGTCCGGGCTCGGGGCCGGTGCGCCGTTCTTGGTATAGTTCGCGAACAGGTCCTCATAGCGGGCCACCAGCGGGTGTGCCGCAATGACGATGTCGGCATACTTGATGACGTCGGCAAGGTCCTGGGTCTTGTAGGCGGAGTTCCAGTCGTCGTTGCACTCGGAGGCTCTCCAGAGGTGGGCCTGGGCGAGGTAGTGGGCCGCGGTGCTCTTGTCGATCTTGCCGTCCATATCCCCCTTGTTCGGGAGCAGTTTATAGGCGTTCTCGAGGTCTTCGATCACCTGCTTGTAGACCTCTTCCCGGGGCTGGCGGCTATATTCGCGCTCCGCTCCGACGGCGGCATGGAGTACGAGGGGGATGTCGCCGTGCTGGTTGACGAGGAACAGGTAGTCGAAGCCACGGACGAAGTAAGCAGTACCCAGGGCTTCGTCACGCTTGGCATAACCTTCCAGCAATTCGGCCCGGTCAATAACCTTGTTGGCGCGGTTGAGCCATAAGTATAGCATGTTCCAAATGAAGTCGGTGTCGCGGGTATTGGCAGAACCGATCGTTCTGGAGGCATAGCGTGCGTCGTAAGTGTTGTATGCTTCGGAGGCGCCGTCGCCGCCGATCATGAACTCATCGGTGCCGGCCATGGTGAACGGCCAACTCTCACCGTAGAACATCTCACGGAACTGGAGGTAAAGACTCTGGGACATAGAGTAGACACCATCCGGGGTTTCCAGATAGCTCGAGTCGATCTTGGTCCGCTGGACCTCATTGATGAACTTCTCACCGCAGGAGGTAAAGCCGACGCAGAGAGCTCCGGCGAGGACGGCGGTGGTCAGAATTCTAACGATATTTTTCATAAAGCAATAATCTTAAGAGGATTAGAAGCCGATGTTGAGACCGAAGACAAGACCGCGGTTGACGGAGGCGCTGCCGGCGTCAGAGTCTGTCCAGAATACGGCGTCATAGACGGAGAACGGGTTCTTGAGTTGGGCGGATACGCGGACGGAACTCAGGCCCATCTTCCTGACGAAGTTCTGCGGGAGGAAGTAGCCGAGGGAAATCTGGCGTACCTTGAGCCAACCGGCGTGCGGGATCTGGATCTGGTAGCCGGCGAACTGGTCCTCGGAAGATTCGATACCGAAGGACGGACGTCCGTATTTGGCTCCCTTGTTATCGTCAGTGTAGTAGTCGTACATACGGGTAGTCCAGGCCGTGTTGGCGGAATTGCCGGTGCGGGTGAAATAGTCGAAACGGCCGTACATGAAGATGTCCAGGGTGAGGTTCTTCCAGCGGAGGGTGTTGTTGAAGCCGAGCGTGTAGAGCGGAGTGTTGTGACCGAGGATCTCACGGTCATAGGTGTTGTCGATCTTGTAGTCGGGCTTGCCTTCGGGACCGTCCAGGTCCACGACCTTGGTCATACCGGGATGGTAGGTCTGGTTTCCTTTCTCCTTGAACTTGGCCATTTCGGCGAGGTCTTCGGGGGTGTCCTGCCAGAGACCCTGGGTGCGATAACCATAGGTGACGGAGGTCGGATAGCCGATGAACAGGTTCTGGGAAAGCATGTCCTCCTTGCCGTTCTGGAGTTCGATGATCTTGTTGCGGTTGAAACCGAGGTTGACGGTGGACCTCCAGGAGAAGTTGCGCTTGTTGATGTTGACGGTGTTGAGCGTGAGGTCGAAACCCTGGTTGTTAATCTGTCCGAGGTTCGCACTGGTGACGTTATTGCCGGAGACCGGTGTCAGGGTAACGTTCGTGAAGATCATACCGTGGGTAATGTTCTTGTAGACGTCGAACACGCCGCTGATGCGGCCCTTCAGGACGGAGAAGTCGACACCGACGTTGAAGGCATCGGTGGTCTCCCAGCCGATGGCCTGGTTGGCCAGTCTGCTCGGGGTATAGTAGACCGGGTAGGCTTTCTCACCGAAGGTGGTTGTCTTGCCTTCCAGGGTGTCCTTGGAGGAATACTCAGAGATGCTGTAGTTGCCGGTACGGCCCCAACCTACGCGGAGTTTGAGCTGGTCGACCCAGCTGACGTGCATCCAGGGTTCCTGGTCGATACGCCAGGCGAGGGCGACGGAGGGGAATCCGGCCCACTTGTGGCCTGCACCGAGCTGGGAGGCACCGTCGTAACGGTAGGAGGCCGTGATCATATAGCGATCCTTGAAGGAGTAGTTGACACGGGCCATGTAGGAGGCCATCTTGGACTCGGTCAAAGAGTTGAAGGACGGCTCGCCATCACGGGTGTAGGTGCCGTTGCCGAGACCCCACCACTTCTGGGTCATGCCGAGGCCGACTTCTGCGAGGGCGACCTGCTTGCCGGTCATCGAGTAGAGCGAGGTGCTCATCCGATACCAGGCTTCCTGGAGGAGGGTTACGTTGAAAGAGTGGTCGCCGAACTTGCGGTTGTAGGAGAGGATGTTGTCCAGGGTCCAGGAGAAGTTCTTGCTGGCGCTGGAGGTAACGAGGTCGACTTCGCCGGCCTGGGCGGCACGGACAGCACTGTCGCCGGACATGTACTTATAGGACTGGCGGAAACGGAGCTGCGGGCCGAAGGTGGTGCGGAAGGAAAGGCCTTCGAGGGGCTTCCACATCTTACCGAAGTCAAAGTTGGTGTAGAAGGAGCCGGTGAAGTCGTAGGAGAGGTTGGAGAGCTCGGTCTTGCCGTACTCGCCGACGACGGTGGCGTTGAGGTTGTTGCCGTCCGGGAGGAGGACGATGTTGCCGTCGCTGTCATAAGGGACAGCGTAAGCGAAGAGGGCCTCAGCTTTGGCACGGAGGGACCCCGGGACGGAGTTGGAAGCACCGCCGGAACCGTCGACACCGTATTCCTGGTCGCCGAAGCGGGCGTTGATGGCGCCGCCCATGGTGAACCACTCGAGCGGGGTGATGTCCACGCTGGTACGGAAAGTATAACGGTTGTATTCCTGTCCGATGGTCGTGCCCTTGTTGTTCATATAGCCGAGGGAAACGTAGGCCTTCATGCGGTCGGTACCGCCGGAGGCGCTGAGGGTGTGCTCGTGGGTGATACCAATGCGGTCAGTGAACTGGTGCCAGTCGGTAGACACCATCTTGGAAGGATCCCAGGTGGTGGAACGCTGTCCGGCGTTGTACTGGTCAAGGGTCAGGCCCCAGCCTTTAAGGATGTTCTCCCAGGCGGTCTCGGAGAAGCCCTTGATGACGATGCCCTGGCGGTCTACATCGATGTTGGGCTGGTTGCCGGGGATGTCGGTGAGTCCGGCATAGTAACGGGCCCAGCGGCGCCAGACGAGGGTCTCTTCGGCGGTCATGAAGGGGACCTTCTCGAAGATCTTCTCGGCGGTGACGGTGCCGGAGTAGTTGAGGGTGAGCTTGCCATTCTTACCACGGTTGGTGGTGACGAGGATGACACCGTCGGTACCACGGGCACCGTAGATGGCGGTGGCGGAAGCGTCCTTGAGGATGTCGATGGACTCGATGTCCTGGGGGTTGATCATATCGAGGCCGACGGACTGGGCGACAACACCGTCGATGACGATGAGCGGGCTGCCGGAGGCGAGGCTGTTTTGTCCGCGGACGTTGATGGAGCCGGCGGAACCCGGGCGGCCGTTGTTGCTGACGACGACGCCGGCGGCTTTGCCCTGCAGGGCCTCGACGGCGTTGAGAGCCGGATTCTGGAGAAGCTCTTCGCTCTTGATGGAGACCATGGCGCCGGTGACGTCGCTCTTACGCATCGTACCGTAACCGACGGCGACGGCCTCCTCAAGCATCAGGCGGTCATCCTGGAGAGTGACTGCCATGTTGTTGGCGGCAGAGACTTTCTGGGTCACGTAGCCGATGCAGGAGACTTCCACGACAGTTCCGGGGACAATGCGGAGTTCGAAGTTACCGTCGAGGTCGGTGATGACACCGTTGGTGGTGCCGGGCACGACGACGGAAGCTCCGATGACCGCTTCTCCGGTAGAATCCAAAACTTTGCCCTTAATGACAGACTGGGCGAATGCCGCACCTCCCATCAGGAGCAAAGCCATGCAGGTCGTAAGCGCCATCAGCGCTTTGCGACTTCCTGAGAAAATAGATTTCATCAAGCTTTTGAATTTTGGTTAAACTTAATAAATAATAAAAGAGTGTAAGTCTATTTGGTTGGCTCAGGTTTTAGTATTGTCACAAAGATAATGAATAATTATAATAACGACTGCAATATTTCAGATAAATTTTAGTCTAATATGGTATACATATCGTTCAATCAGGTATTTCGGATTCCGTTGGAATTGTTGCGATATAAATATAACTTATGGTCAATAATGATTCATATGTTGTGTAGATTGATGCAGTTAATATAAAAAATGGAGCGCCTTAGTTGGCGCTCCATGATGAGATTCCGGGTCAAGCCCGGAATGACTGCAGGTCAAGCCCGGAATGACTGCAGGTCAAGCCCGGAATGACTGCAGGTCAAGCCCGGAATGGCTGCAGGTCAAGCCCGGAATGACGGAAGGTCAAGTCCGGAATGATATTTCCGTCATTCCGGACTTGATCCGGAATCTGCTACCAGTCCGGATTCTGCTGGTACAGACCCGGGACGGCGTTGAGCTGGTTCTGCGGGATCGGGCTGAGGTAGCGGCCGGTCTTGATGTTTTCGACCGCCACGCCGGCACCGCCGTCCACATCAATATAACGGGCGTAGTGTGCACGCGTGAGAGCTTCCCACTCGTTGTAACGGATCTCATCGAACCAGCGGATCCCTTCGAGGAAGAACTCGAGACGGCGCTCGTTCTTGACGGCCTTCATGGCGTCACCGGTCGCGTCGGGGATGCCGGCGCGCTGGCGGATCTTGTTGACCTGGGCGAGGGCGCCGGCGGCGTCACCGTCCTCGGCGAGGATCTCGGCATAGAGGAGCATCATGTCCTCGAGGCGGAGGACCGGGAAGTTGACCGGCCAGCCGCCGAGGGCGTCGTAGTCGAAACTCATCCCGACGGCCTCGTGCTTCTGCAGGAAGGGCAGGAACTTGGTGTTGATGGAATAGGCATAGGAGGTGACGGTGGTGCCGTCCTCCAGTTTGACGCTGACCTCGCGGTTGGAGTAGTCCGAGGTGGTGGCACCATAGGCCTTGTAGCCGTCCATGAAATAGTCTCCGAGACCGCGCGGGTCCTCGTTCTTGACATACTCGTGGCGAAGCAGGCAGTCGATGTAGGCCGGGGTCATCGGACCGCCGCCGCCACCCTTCGGGAGGTACTCCTGGGTGAGGGAAGCACCGGACTCACTGCCGGTCAGGCCGTTGCCGCTGTTGAGCGTGTGCTGGATGGAGAAGATCTGGTACTTGTTGGCGATGGACGGGTCGGTCAGCCACTGCTTCTTCCACTCCTGGATGGTCGGAGCCCAGTACTTGTTGCCGTTGGAGGAGGAGTAGTTAAGCACCTTCTCGAGGTAGGACTTGGCGTCCGCCTTGGCGGAGGCGTCGTTGAAGGGGTAGCCCTTGAGGGTCATGTAGGCGCGTGCGAGCATGGCCTGGGCGACAACCTTGTCGGCGCGGCCCTGGCCGCCGGCGGCGGCACCCTTGCTGTCCTTGATGCCATTTTCATAAGGAAGGAGTTCCTCGGCTTTCTTGAGGTCCTCGATGGCGAAGTCGATCACCTCGCGGGGTGTGCTCTGACCCAGCTCCTGGGACTCGGCGACGGAGAGGACGTGATCCACCTTGGGGACGTTGCCGAAGATGCGGGCGAGCTCGAAATGGGCATATCCGCGCAGGAAGTAGAGTTCGCCGTTGAACTGGTTGCGGAGCGACTCGTCCGTGAACGGGGTCTCGACGGAGTTCTCCAGCACGGAGTTGGCGTTGTTGATCAGCGAATACCAGCTGGCCCACAGGGAGTTGAGGTCGCCCATGGCGTTGTCATAACGGAAGTTGGAAACTTCGGAGCAGGAACGGATACCGTTGGCCTGGGGATCGACATACATGTTGTCGGAACGCTCCTCGGAGAGGAGGAGGTAGTTGTTGAGTTCTACGTCGCGCAGCAGCGAATAGACGCCGAGCACGCCTTGCTCAACATGGGCGACGGAACTGTAGAATCCGTCCGGGGAGAGAGAGCCGACCGGCGGGGTGACGAGGTAACCCTTGCAGGAAGAGACAGCGGCGGCGACGCCGAGGGTCAGCAGGACATATTTGATATTTTTCAACATGGTACTGTCAGATTAGAAGTTGATGTTGAGACCGAAGGTGTAGGTGCGGGCGGACGGGTAGGCGCCGTAGTCCATACCGGTACCGGAGTTGGAGGTCTCCGGGGAGTAACCGTGGTAGTAGTTGTCCAGGATCAGGAGGTTCTCCAGGGACACGTAGATACGGGCGGACTGGATGAAGTTCTTGAACGGGATCTTGTAGCCCAGGGTGAGGTTCTTCACACGGAAGTAGTCGGACTTGTAGAGGAAACGGGAGTCGGCGTCAGGCTTGACGGCGCTGCGGTGGAACGGCACCATGCCGTTGCCGGGCTCGTTCTCGCTCCACCACTGGTCACGCCAGTAGCCCATGATGTTGGACTGGGTGCCGACACCGGCGCGGTCGATGGCGCGGCCGATGGTGCCGTAGATGTAGCCGCCGGTCTGGGCGGTGAAGAGCACGGAGGCGTCGAAGTTCTTCCACGTGAAGCGGTTGGTCATACCGAAGACGAAACTGGCTGCCGGCTTGCCGAGGTACTGCATGTCGCCGCTGGTGGTCGGGGTGATGTTGTTGTCGCCGTCGATATCCTCATGCTTGAGGTCGCCCGGGACGACAGGCTTGTTGTTGTACTTAGGTACAACGCCGTTGTGGGCGGCGGTGGAGGCGTCGATCTCGGCCTGGTTCTTCCAGACACCGAGGCACTTCAGACCGTAGAAGTAGTACATCGGTTTGCCGACCTCGAGGACGTTGTAGGCACCGTTGGAGCTCTGGTAGACCGTGGTGTTCTCGGAACCGAGCTGGCGGACCTCATTGTAGTTGTAGGAAACGTTGAAGGAGGTGCTCCAGGTGAGGTCGCGCTTGGAGATGTTCTGGGTGTTGAGCTCGAGCTCGACACCGGAGTTGTAGACGGAACCGAGGTTGCCGGTGGTGGAGGTCATGCCGGACGTGGCCGGGACCGGGATGCTGTAGAGCAGGTCGGTCGTGGTCTTAGTGTACCAGTCGATGGAGGCCTGGATGCGGTTGCGCAGGAAACCGAGGTCGACGGCGACGTCGGTGGAGTGGGTCTTCTCCCAGCCGAGGCTGAGGTTGCCCACGGAACCGATGCGGTAGGCGAGATCGTCGGCGTAGTTGTTCTGGCTCAGGGTGGAGTAGGCAGCGCTCTGGGAGACGCCGTGGTTACCGGTCTGGCCGTAGCTGACACGGAACTTGAAGGTGTTCCACCAGTCGAGGCCGGCTTCTTTGAAGAACGGCTCGTTGGAGATCATCCAGCCCGCGGAAGCGGACGGGAACCAACCCCACTTGTTGTTGGCGCCGAAGCGGGAATAACCGTCGCGGCGCAGCGAGGCGCTGACCATGTAGCGGCTGGCGTAGTTGTACTGCAGACGTCCGAAGAAGGAGGCCAGGTGGGACTGGGTGCTCTCGTTGATGGCGGAGCTGCTGACCGTCGGCGTGACCGTCGTGTTGGAGGCGGAGAAGGTGCCGCGGATCACGTCGTTCGCCAGGTTCTTGAAGTTGTTGGTCGTGCTGAAGCCGATGCCGGAGATCTCGGTGGAGGCACCGAGCATGGCGGCGATGTTGTGCTGACCGAAGGTCTTGTTGTAGTTGGCGACGACCTGCAGCAGGGTGCCGATGCTGTAGGAGGTGCTGTGGCTGACCGTGGAGGCCTCGCCTTCAGCGCGGGTGAGCCAGTTGCCGTTGTAGATCGTGGCGTTGTTAAAGGTGTGCGTGGAGCTGCTACTGTAGTTCGCGGACGCGGTGGCCTCGATCTGGAGGTCCTTCATGGGCGTGATGCGCAGGAAGGTGCTGGCCTGGATGCGGAAGGTATTGGTCTTCGGGGCGATGTCCTGGTTGTAGTCGCGTGGGTAGGCGGAGGTGCCGGCCCAGTCATACCTAAGGTTGGGGTAGACGGCGACCTGGTAGCCTACACCCGGCTCGGAGACCGGTGCGGAGGAGAGGTAACGGTGTGCCTGGGAGTCCTTGCCGTTGCCGCGGCCGGAACCGGTGTTGATCACGAAGGACGGAGCTAGGTTGAGACCGACGGTGACCCAGTCGTTGAGCTTGCTCTCCACGTTGGTGCGCAGGTTGATGCGCTTGAAGTTGGAGGCGGGGAACAGACCGTTCTGGTCGAGGTATCCGAGGGAGAACATGTAGCGAGTGGCGTCGTTGGCGCCGGATATGCTGACATTGTAGTTCTGGATACCGGCGGGACGGTACATCTCTTTCTGCCAGTCCAGCAGGCTCATCTGCTCGTTGGAAGGCGTGTAGGTGTGCGTGCGCTTGAGCTCGTCGCTGACATAGCTGAACCAGCGGTCGTCGTAGTTGACGGCGTTGGCGCCGGTGCGGGACATGCTCGTGAGCTTGAGGTTCGCCATACGGGTGGCGTTGTCGTCGGAAATGCTGCCGGCCGGATACTGGGCCAGGTAGTTGGCGTCCATCTCCTTGATGGCCCACTCCATCCACTCGGTGGCGGAGAGCACGTCGATCTTCTTCTCGAGGGTGGCGATACCGTAGGTGGCGGTGAAGCTCACGCGCGGTTTGCCTTTCTGGCCCTGGCGGGTTGTGACGATCACGACGCCGTTGGAGCCGCGGGAACCGTAGATGGCGGCGGAAGCGGCGTCCTTGAGGACCTCGATGGAGGCGATGTCATTCGGGTTGAGGCCCTGCATGTTGCCCTGGGGCACACCGTCGATGACGAAGAGGGGATTGTTGCCGGCGCTGATGGAGGCGGTACCGCGGACGCGGATCTGCGGGTCTGCGCCAGGCTCGGCGTTGGTGATGCGGACATCGACACCGGCGAGCTGGCCCTGGAGCGCCTGCTCGGCGCGGGCCATCGGGCGGTCTTCGATGGAGGAGTCGTCCATCTTGGCGACGGCGGAGGTCAGGTCGGAACGCTTGACGGAGCCGTAGCCGATGACGATGGTCTCTTCGAGCATCTCGCTGTCCTCGGCGAGGACGATGCTCATGTTGGCGGCGGCGGCCACACGCTGGGAGACGTAGCCGATGCAGGAAACCTCCAGCATGGTGCCGGGGGCGACGCGGAGCTCGAAGTTGCCGTCGATGTCGACGGTGACGCCGGTGGTGGTGCCGGGCACCATCACGGCTGCGCCGATGACGGGCTCTCCGTTGGTGTCGAGGACCCTGCCCCGGGATACGCCCTGAGCGAACGCAGAGCCTCCCATGAGGAGCAAAGCCGCACTAGCCACGAGCGCCATGAGCGCCCGGTGGCTGACAGAAATGATAGATTTCATCAAGCTTGATAGATTGGTTAAACAAAAATGTCGTGAAAATTGGCGGGCAAATATAAGAAGATTGAAACAACTGCAATTCAACCCGTTATACGTTTCTATTTTCAAAAATACGAATTTTATATATATTTCTATCTCATCTATTATGAATTATGTTGCAAATACTTTTTCAGGTTTTTTTTAACTTTATCTCCCGGAAACCAATCAACGTGATCATGAAACGCTATTATCTTTTATCTTTCTTTGTAGGTGTCCTGGCGCTGGTCCAGCCCGCATCCGCCCAGCACCGCCTGTTCGTTGCCGGAGATTCGACCGCGCAGACCTATGATCCGGAACAGACCATCATGCATGGCTGGGCGCAGGACCTCCAGCCGCTTTTCAATGCCGACAGCCTCGTTGTCGAGAACCGTTCCATCGGCGGGCGCAGTACCGGCACCTTCATCGCCGAGGAACGCTGGCAGAAGATTGTTGACGAACTGAAGCCCGGTGACTGGGTGGCCATCCAGTTCGGCCACAACGACACCTCTCCGAACCGCCAGCGCTACGTGGCCCCGGAGCAGTACAAAGCCAACCTCGAGCGGATGTGCCGCGAGGCGCGCGAAAAGGGGGCGAATCCGATGATCCTGACCTCCATCGTGATGCGCACCTGGTTCGACGGCCGCCTGGAGGACCGTCGCAACCATTTCCAGGAATACATCCAACTGGCCCGGGACGCCGCCAAGGAGATGGGTGTGCCCCTGATTGACATGAACGTGCTGACCAGCGCCATCGTGATGTACCTGGGGGATGACGCTTCGAAGGAACTCTACTTCCACGTCAAGGCCGGCGACCATCCCAGGATCACCGCGGACAAGGCGGACGACACGCACCTGCGTGCCGCAGGGGCGCAGCTTTACGCGAAGCTCTTCGCAGGGGAGGTCGCCCGCCAGCGCATTCCGCTGGCGAAGTGGTTGAAATAAAAAAGAAAGCGCGTCGGGAAACCGACGCGCTTTCGGGAACCAAATTTATTGAAGCATTAATACCCAGTACTATTAGTATTCGGGTGCAAATTTACACATTTACTTTGAATTTGGATTCGAATTTCTGAAATTCCGTTTGATTTGTTTTAAAAATGAAATAAAAGACCGCGCCGTGTTCGGCGCGGTCTTCCGTTTCGGAATGGTACCGGGTTTATTCCATGTAGAAACGCTCGTCCAGGGGGATGGAGACAGGGGAATTGTCGGGATTGACCTCCATGATGTCGGCCATGTAGTCCCACCATTTCTGGACGATCGGGTTGCCGCCGAGGTCCTGGGAACCCTCGTCACCCTCGACTTCCTGATAGGCGAACAGGATGTTGGTGTCCTTGTCCCACCAGATGGAGTAGTTCTTGACGCCGCTGTCGGACAGGAGCTTCTTGAGCTCGGGCCAGATGGCGGCATGCCTGCGCTGGTACTCGTCTTCGAATCCCGGCTTCAGGAACATTTTGAATGCTTCTCTTCTTGCCATAAGATATAAAAAGGTTAATAGTTGTGTGCGCGATTTGTTTCGTAAAGATACGGATTATTTTTAAATTTGTAGAAACTAATCAACCACATTATGAAGAAAGCCAAAGTTTTGTTCCTGGCCCTCCTGCTGGGCCTGAGTGCCGGCGCCACGGATTTCCCAGTCGTCTATACCTATGATACTTCGAAGGAGCAGAAACCCTTCGAACTGAATGTCCCCGTGCCGGACGGCAACTACCTGGTCACGCTCCAGGTCGGTTCCCGCAAGCGTGCCGGACGGACCTTCGTGAAGTCCGAGTCCCGGCGCCTTGCGGTCAATGACCTGGCCACGGCCAAGGGCGAGTTCAAGACCGTGCAGTTCCTGGTCAACAAACGCGACAAGACCATCCGTGAGGTAGGGAAGGACCCCGTGCAGGTCATCACCAAGCCCCGGGAGAAAGCCAAACTCGACTGGGATGACTTCCTGAACCTGGAGATCGGCGGCGACGCCCCGGCGGTCGCTTCCGTCCGCATAGAGCCGGCGCCCGCCGGCGTGACGACGATCTTCCTATGCGGCGACTCCACCGTGGTGGACCAGGACATCGAACCCTGGGCCAGCTGGGGACAGATGTTCCCCTGGTTCTTCGACACTTCCGTTGCCATCGCAAATTACGCTGAGAGCGGCGAGCGGGCCGATACCTTCATCGGCGCCGGACGCCTGCGCAAGATCCTTACCCAGATGCAGCCGGGCGACTACGTGTTCGTGGAGTTCGGACACAACGACATGAAACTCAAGGGCCCCGGCAAGGGCGGCTACTATTTCTTCGCCACGCAGCTCAAGACCTTCATCGACGAGGTGCGCGTGAAGGGCGGCATCCCCGTGATGGTCTCCCCGACGCACCGCCGCAATTTCGATGCGGACGGCCGGATCGTGGAGTCCCATGAGGATTATCCGGAGGCCATGGAATGGGTGGCCCGCCGCGAGGGCGTCCCGTTCCTGGACCTGCATGCCATGAGCGGCGTCTTCTACGAGGCGATGGGCCCGGAAGACTCCAAGAAGGCCTTCGTGCACTATAAGGCCGGCTCCTTCGAGGGCATGCCCAACGACGTCGCGGACAACACTCACTTCAATACCTACGGTGCCTTCGAACTGGCCAAGTGCGTGGTGACGGCCCTGCAGGCCAGCGGCCTCCCGGTCTCGCAGCACATCATCAACTTCGAGGGCTTCAGCCCCGCCCGCCCGGACGCTCCGGAGAGCTTCCGCTGGCCGCTCAGCCCCTACCGCGACACCTACGGCATCCAGGTCCTGGAGAAAGACGACAACGCCACCCAGGTACGGCGGTAAGGCAGGGGCCCTTTTGGTTGCTGATCCCTGTTTATGAGACGTTATCCGGTTGTAGTATTCCTGCTCCTTTTGTGCATGGGACCCCTCTCTGCACAAAGGGCTGCCCCGGACGGCATCCGCTCCGCCCTGCAGGCGTTCCGGAATCCTGACAACGCCGCCCGCACCAAGGTCTGGTGGTTCCATGGTGAGACTCCTACCACCCGGGAGGGCATCACCGCCGACCTGGAGGCTTTCAAGGCGGCTGGTGTGGGAGGGGTGGTCTACTACGACCAGGTCCACGGCCCTGCGGAAGGGGCGTTTGAGGCTTTCAGTCCGCAGTGGTGGGAGATGCTCAAGTTCGCCGCCCTGGAAGCAAAAAGGGTGGGACTGACTTTCGAGATCAACCTGTCCAACGGATACGTGGCCGGCGGTCCCTGGATCACGCCGGAAATGGGGATGCAGCGCCTCTGCTCCTCGGATACGCTGGCGCACGGCCCAGGCCGTTTCCACGGCCGGCTGGCCGCCCCGTCCACGCAGGACTGGTGGCAGGACGTGGCCGTGCTGGCCTGGCCTATGGCCCCGTACAACTGGCAGACACTCTCGCTGGACGCCCTGTCCTGCAGCCTGCCGGAAGGCTTTACGGCCCGCAGCATCACCTACACGGCCCCCAAGGCGCGCAAGTCGCGCAACGGGGCGATGAACTACCCCGACGGTCCGGCCCCCGACTTCTACGGGATGAATTTCGAACCCTATGGGACGGTCGGCACGCTGGAGTGCTCCCCCGACGGACAGCGCTGGGATAAAGTCTGCGACCTGCCCCGTCCGGGAGGCGGCTCCGGCCTGGCTCAGCGTACCGTGAGCTTCGGGACGATCGTCAGCCGTTTCTGGCGCATCCGTGATGCCGCCGACGGGCTCTCCGGCGTGAGTCTCTCGTCCTCCGCCCGGGTGGACCGCTGGCAGGAGAAGGCCAACTATTATGCGGATTTCCACGACTCCTACGATACGCCTACCTATGGCACTGGAGAGATCGACCCCCGGCAGGTGGTGGACCTGACGGCGAGACTGCGCCCGGACGGGACGCTCGACTGGACGGTCCCCGAGGGCGACTGGGTCGTGATGCGCTTCGCTGCGGAATCCACGCGCGGGGCTATCAAGCACGGCCGGGCCAACCTGATGGGTCTGGAGTGCGACAAGATGTCGCGCGAGGCGGTCCGGATGCATTTCCAGTCCTACGCCGGCCGCATCATCGACACGCTCGCGCGGATCGGCGCCAAACCCATCGGCGTCACGATGGACAGCCACGAAGCCGGCCCGCAGAACTGGACGCCGGACTTCCCGCGGATCTTCCGCGAGCACAACGGCTTCGACCTGCTGCCCTGGCTGCCTGCGATGCGGGGATACACCGTGGAATCGGGGGCGTCTAGCGAACGCTTCCTCGCGAACCTGCGGCGGACCATCGCCGAGGCCGTCGCGGAGAATTATTATGGAGAACTGGACCGGTTGTGCCGTGCCGCCGGCGTCCGTTTCACGGCCCAGGCTACGGGCAACCAGTTGAGCCTCGGTGCCGACAACATCGGCGCCAAACGGCTTGTGGACAAGCCGCAGGGCGAGTTCTGGGCGCGGGACGTGCACGGTAGCTTTGACATCGTGGACTGCGCATCCGCTGCGCACCTCTATGGCAAGCCGATTGCCTCCGCGGAGGCCTTTACCGACGCCAAATACAGCGATTCCCCAGCCAGGTTCAAGGCGCTTGCGGATTTCGCTTACTCGCGGCTGATCAACGAGTTCGTGGTCTGCGCCTCGGCCTACCAGCCGGAACTGGACGCCGTGCCGGGCAACGTTGCGAACGGCCGTCAGTATTGCCTGAACCGCAACAATACCATCTGGCCCTATAGCCGGCCGTTCTGGGACTACCAGGCGCGTTGCGCCTCCCTGCTGCGGCAGGGGGTGCCGGTGGTGGACCTGCTGGTCTACCTGGGCGATGATCCGCCCGTCAAGACCCTGGCGCACCTGCTCCCTGTCATCCCGGAAGGGTATAATTACGACACCACGGCCGCGGATGGATTGCGCGGAGCGGAAGTGGTCCGGCTCCCGGATGGGACGCCGGTCCTGCGGCTGCCCTCCGGGATGGAGTACCGGATGCTGGTGGTCCAGCGAAACGTCCCGGAGAGGGGCCGGATGCGTACATTGTTTGCCGGATGGGAGCAAGCCGGACTGCCTGTCTATCACGCCGGCAGGTCCGAAAGCATCTTCACCCCGGTACCCGTACCCTTCGCGCCGGACCTGGCATTCCACAGTGCCGCTAAACTGGACGATTGCGTCCGCTTCGGCCACCGGCGGCTCACTGATGCCGACGTATATTTTATCTATAACCACAGCGACGCTGCATTCGACCAGCAGGTCGGCATCCGGACCGGGCGGAGCCGCCTGTATCGCCTCGATCCGCTGACCGGCTCCCTCTCCGAACTGCCTGCCGGGGTGCAGGACGGCCTCCTGCGCGCCCCGCTGCGGCTGGAACCGGACGAATCGGTCTTCCTGGTCGCCACGGACGAAGTTCTGTCCGGCGATCCTCAAATACAGGCTGATTTGAGGACAGCGGCGGGAAAAACCGGGGTCCATCCTCAGAATAGCCCCGATTGGAGGACGGAGTTCCGATTGACGGGCCCCTGGACGGTGCAGTTTGACCCGGCGAAGGGCGGGCCGGACAAGGCGATCAAGTTCAAACAGTTGACCGATTGGACGGAGAGTGATGATCCCCGCATCCGCTACTATTCGGGCACGGCAGTCTACGCCAAACAGTTCCGCTGGCGTCCTTCGGCGCATTCCCGCCGGGTCCTTGGCCGGAGTCATTCCGGGCCCTATCCGGAATCTCCTCGCCAGTATATCCAGCTGGATGGGCTGAACTGGATGGCCCGCGTGGTCGTGAACGGCCATGATGCCGGCATCATATGGTGCTCGCCCTGGCGCCTTGACATCACGGACTACCTGCAGCCCGGCCGCAACGAGATCCGTCTGGAAGTGACCAACTCCCTGTACAACCGGATGATCGGCGACGCCATCGAGCACCCCGACGGCGTCGGAGCCTACACCCGGAGTTCATACCCGCTGGTCGATGCGGCCACGCCCCTCGTTCCTTCCGGCCTGCTCGACGTCCGTCTGCTGGCTGAATAACTACAGTTTCCTCGTCACGCAAACATTATCTGGCCGTACAGCCCTGACCGTCATCGAATGACGGTCAGGGCATCGCGGTCGCAGGTCAGGGTCCTGCCGTCCTCGCACTTGAGTTCTGCCACCTGGATGAAGGTGGTGTTGGGGGAGAGGCCGTCGCGGCGCGGCATCCCGCGCTGCAGGCCGGGCTGCGGACTCAGGTGGCAGAAGTAATAGATGTAGGCACGGTCCCCGTGGACCACGACGTCGCAGTGGTTGCCCTTGACGTCGTCGTAGGGCCCCTTGCCGGGTTCCTGGAGCAGGTTCGTCTCCTGCCGTGTCCAGTGGACGGCGTCGTCGCTGCGGTGCACCGTGAAGCCTTTCCATTCGTCGCAGATCATCCACCAGCTGCCTTTCCACTTGAAGACCTTCGGGCCCTCGCAGGCCTGGATGCCCGGCAGCAGGCCGTGGTCCTCCCATTCATAAAGGTCCTTGCTGTCGGCATAGGCGATGCGCTTGCCACTCGGCTCGTCGTTGTACCACATCCGCCAGGTGCCGTCCGGCATCCGGGACACGCCGGCGTCGATGACCTTCTCGGTGATCAGGTCCAGGACTTTCTGGAACTTCCAGTGGATGAGGTCGTCGGAGGTCAGGTGCACGATGTGGCGCGGATGGTTCCAGTCTGAGAAGATGCCGGGGACGTAGGTCAGGTACATGTGGTACTCCTTGCCGTCGTCCACGACCGCGGGCGCCCAGTAGGTAGGCTCCGCGTCGGGCCGGTAGCCGATGGCGGCGTCCCGCAGGTAGGTCCAGTGTGCGAGGTCTTTGGAGGTGGCGATGCCAATAGGGCAGCCGTGCACCCACTCCACGCCGCGGCCGCCGACCAGGTCGGCCCGGCGGCTGGTATAGAACATGAACCACTCGCCGGTCTCGCGGTTGCGGACGATCTCCGGGTCGGTGGGGGCGTGGTGGATGGGGTCGGTATAAAGCGGCTTCGGGGCGATGACGGCGTAGTGGTCCAGCAGACGGTCCAGCACGGCGTCATCCACGCGGAAGGCCGTGCCGTGGCGGATGCCCTGCGGCAGGCTGAGCAGGTCTGCGGGCACTTCGGACCAGGTCTGGCCATGGTCGGTGCTGCGGACAGCGCCGTAGCGGCCCTCGCGGTAGCGGTCGAAGTAAACGATCAGCGAGCCGTCCTCCAGGAAGAGGGGAGAGGGCCCCTCGGCCCAGTAGTCCCCGTGGATCGGGGCGGAAACCTGCGTGGGGAAGCCGCGGCGCATGCTGCGGCTGCGCGTGACCCGGAGGTTCTTCTCCGCAGGGGCGGAATTCTCGTTCTTGACGACCATGACCAGTTCGGCGGTCTTCGGGTCGCGCACGACCGCCGCGTCGATGGCGCTGAAACCCGGGTCGAAGTAGAGCCGGGTGGGCGTGAAGGTCTTGAAATCCTTGGTAGTGGTGCAGTAGATGCGGTGGTTGAGGCCCTTCTCGGACTCGGAGGTGGCTACTTCGCCGTGCCGGCCGGGGATGGTCGTGGCCCAAAGGATCCAGAAGGTCTTGGACGGGGCGTCGTAGAAGAGCTCCGGCGCCCAGCAGTTGTGGGCTTCGGGCTCGTGCATCATCACGGGGATGGCCTGCTGTTCCGACCAGTGGATGAGGTCGGGCGAAGAGGCGTAGCCGATGATGCGGTCCGTCCAGCTGGAGGTCCAGACCATGTGGAAGGTGCCGTCCGGCCCCTGGCAGATGCTGGGGTCGCGCATCAGCTTGTCCTCGCCGATCTGCGGGGCCAGCAGGGCGCGGTTTTCTGCGACGGGGGTCCAGTTGTAGCCGTCGTGGCTGTACGCGAGGTGCAGTCCGTCGGCCTGGCCGACAAAATAGGAGAAGATGTAGGAAACGAGAAGGACTAGCGCTTGCATATTGATTTGGGGTTATCTTCCGGGGGCGAACCCGCCGATCTTCATGTCCTCGCCGTCCGGGGAGAATTCGTCCCAGGTGAGGTTGCGGACGATGATGTTGCGGGTGTTCTTGACGTTGTTGACGAACTTGGTGATGCGGCCCACATGCACGTCCTCGATGGTCACGCCGTCGATCGGGTCGCGCTCGTCGCCGTTGAATTCATAGACCGCCTCGGCCTGGCGGCAGGTGGCGCCGCGGATGCCGATGTTGCGGATCCTGGTGATCCGGGTCTCGAAGGTCGGCACGATGTCGCGCCACTGATAGAGGACGTCGGTGTCGATCTCGATGACGCGGTTGGCCTTGTCAGCGCTGACGTTCTCCATCCAGATGTCCTCCAGCAGGCCACCGCGGCGATGGTTGGTCTTGAGGTAGAGCATCCGGTACACGGCGTCGGTGGACTTGCAGTCATGCATGTAGACGTGCTGCACGCCGCCGGCCATCTCGCTGCCGATCCCCATCAGGCAGTGCCCCTGGACGACCTCGCAGTTGCGCACAACCACGAAAGCCGTCGGGGTGGCGAGCCGCCAGGCGTCCTGGTTGCGGCCGGACTTGATCACCACGGCGTCGTCGCCCTGGTCGAAGACGCAGTCCTCCACGAGGGCGTGCTGGGTCATCTCCAGGTCGATGCCGTCGTTGTTGTGGCCGTGGGCGTAGACGTGCAGGCCGTGCACCCATGCGTCCTTACAGAGATAGAGGTGAATGGTCCAGAACGGGCTGTCCTGGATGCGGAAGTCGCTGAGCTGCACGTTGGTGCAGCGGTTGAACTGGATGAGGTGCGGGCGCATGTTTGCCTCGCCCTCCTCCATCCGGCGGTGCTCCACGGGAATGCCCGTGGAGCACATCGCGTAGAGCTGGCGGGTGGCCTGGATGTGCGCCTCGGGGCGCGCGAACCAGGTCTGCCAGAAGTCCATTTTCGGATGGATGAGACCCGGGCCGCCTATGCCGACGTTTTCACATTCGTAGGCATAGATCAGCGGGGAGTAATTCATGCATTCCGTACCCTCCCAGGAGGTCCGGACGGCCGGCAGGTAGAGCTTCGGGTCGTCCTCGAAGACCAGTTCGGCCCCTTCGGACAGCCAGAGCTGGCAGCCGCTCTCGAAGTGGACGGGGCCCGTGAGCCACTGTCCGGCGGGCACGACCACGCGTCCGCCGCCGGCCTTGCGGCAGGCCGCCATGGCCTTGGCGAAAGCCTGCGTGGTGGCCGCCACGTTACCGGGCTTGGCACCGTACTTCGTGATGGGGAAATCTTTCGCCGGGAAGACATGCATCTCCAGCGGAGCGAATCCAAACGGCGCCTCGGGGGCGGTGACGACGGTCTGCGCCGGTGCGCAGAAACTGCCTGCGGTGAGCAGGAAGACGGTGAGGAAGATACGGAAAGGATGCATGTCCGGCGGCTATTTGAACAAGGCGTGGGCGCCCAGCATGGCCTTGGGATCCAGCGCCTCGTCGAGTTTCTTCTGGGTCATCAGGCCCTCTTCGAGGACGATGTCGTAGACGCTGCGGCCGCTGGCCAGGGCTTTCTTGACAACCTTGGTGCTGGCCTTGTAGCCG
>JAEEGI010001611.1_pt1 | contig 56130 bp, 35 predicted proteins | sample 8958751 | NCBI WGS metagenome assembly JAEEGI01 (sample SAMN16246545, study PRJNA631951) | gut metagenome | biome: gut microbiome; feature: rumen; material: KS-attached | host: Bos | place: Iran: Karaj | collected 2018-10
CCTTTGAGACTATGTCGAAAGAGACCTTGACGCAACCGTTCTCCTCGCTTACATCTATTCCGGAAGCGGTGTGCTCAAGATTCTGGAGCCCGTTCTCGAACCAGCCTCGGGCGGCCCAGCCATCGTTGTTGATTATAGCTCTGAAAGCATTGAGGCGGGGGCCCTCTCCGGGAACAATCACGTCCTTTCTCTTGTATTTCAAACTGGCGATAGTCCCTTGGCCTGGATCGAACTCGACTTTGAAACCACGTCCCTTCACCACAAGATTGCCAGTATTCTTGTCGGTGAAGTGCTTGGGGGCACGGCGAAGATCCTTCGCTTCGCTCAGGATGACAGGGGAATCGCTTGGGACGACAGTGGGGAGATACATCTGATCCTCGCAGGCCACATAACCCTTCTCAGCCCAAAGCATGTCATTCTTCAATGAATACTCGACATTGAGGTAGCATTCCTTATCCTTCGGCAAATTGCCGACAGCGATTTGCTTCTCAACTTTTGTTCTCGGAGCGATATCACCTACCTCGAAAGTGCCGGAGCCTATAACTTTCCCATCGGCCAAAAGGGTCCAACGGGCATCGTAGGAGCAAGGCTCATAGTAGTTTCTGTTGAATAGGCATATCTCTACAGAACCATCGGAAACACCTGATAATGAGGTATAAAGATTCTGATAAACCTTCTTGACTTCAAAGTACTGGGGCTTCGGGGAACGATCTCCATTGAGGATGCCGTTCATCACGAACTGACCGTCGTTCGGGAAGTCTCCGAAGTTGCCACCGGATGCGAGATACTTGACTCCTTCCGGGGTGTAATTCCATAACGACTGGTCCACCCAATCCCAGATGGCGCCTCCCATGAAGAAGTTAGTGGAATCTATTGACTGCCAATACTGAGCGAAATTCCCGAGGGCGTTACCCATAGAGTGGGCGAACTCGTTGATGTGGTAGGGATATTTCACATCACCAATACCCTTGGCCACCCACTGGACCCACTTCACTCCTGGATACTGGCTGCATCCGATGTCGGAGATGTCGTTGTTACGTTCATACTGGATAGGACGCATCGGATCGATATTCCTGGCGGCGGCATAGACATATTCGAAATTCTTCCCGGGGCCGGCCTCATTACCCATGCTCCAGATTATGACGCTGGGATGGTTGTAGTTAGAGGAAACCATCTCGACCATCCTCGCGACATGGGCGTCCTTCCATTCTATCGGGTGGGAAAGGGAGGCTTCTCCATAACGGTAGTGATGGCTCTCGATGTTGGCCTCGTCCATAAGGTATATTCCGTACTTGTCGCAGAGGAAATACCAATAGGGATCGTCGGTGTAGTGCGAATCACGGACATGGTTGATGTTGGCCCGCTTCATGAGGCGGACATCTTCTTCCATCACTTCCCGGGTGATCGCATGTCCCATGGACGGCTCTGTCTCATGGCGGTTGACACCACGAAGTTTGACTGGTTTTCCATTGAGATAGAAATACTTCCCGGCGAGGCCGAATTCATCTTCTTCAGCTGGAGTCTCTTTAATGCATACTTCCCTGAAACCAACAACTGTCGAGAATATGTCAAGAGTCTTTCCGGAAGCGTCTTTCAACTCACCCACAAGGGTGTAGCGCCGGGGAGCCTCCGCCGACCAAGGCTTCGCCTGAGGATAATCCAGGACACATGAAGTGGCCTGGCCAGGGAAATCAGCGACAAGGTTGTTGTTGTCCGAATATAATTCGTTCTCAAACAGGTGATAAGAGATTGTCTGTCCTTGAACGGATCCTTTGACTTCGACGTCAACCTTGAGGGAAGTCATTGTGGGAGTGACCTTTATGTCACGGACGGACACCTTTGGCTTAGCTTCCAGAGCCACGGTCCGGAATATTCCCGGAAGGCGGAACATGTCCTGGGCCTCCAGGTTGGCGGCATCGGAGAAACGGTAGACTTCGACCGCCACCACATTCTCTCCGGGACGAACATATTCCGTAATGTCAAACTGAGCGAGATTGCGGGAATTCTTTGAGAAACCTACATATCGCCCGTTAACCCATAGGTAGAAAAACGAGTCGACACCATCGAAATTGATGAATATGCTCTTGCCGTCCCAGTCCTTCGGGACTTCGAAAGAACGGCGGTATGAGCCAACCTCGTTACGGGTCTTGTAGACTGTCCAGTTCTCGGGAGGAGTACGCATGACTCCGAGTTTCCAGTCGCCCGGCTTCACTTCCTTCCACCAAGGAACATTGACATTGACATAAATCGGAGTACCGTATTTCTGGCTCCCGTCCTGGCCTATCCCGACAATATTCCAGTTGGATGGAACAGGGATATCCGCCCACGAGGAGTCGTCATAATCCGCCTTGAAGAAATCGACAGGACGGCTGTCAGGATCTGGTGACCAGTTGAACTTCCAGTCCCCGTCAAGGCTCTTCCAAAGGGAACTGTTTTCGGGAAGCACCATTCTTGCCGACTCGACATCGGTAAAAGAGAAAAACCAGGCGTGCGGAAGTTCCTTATTCAATGACAGTTGCCCTGGGGACTGCCATTCGTCGCCCTTCGGAGCGTCCCGGTGGCCAAAGGTGAAACCGGACAGAAGGGCGAGAACTAAAAGCAAAGATTTCATGATGATTATTTATCGGTCTCCACAATCAAATCCAACCCCTCGTCAAGAGCGATCTTGAGATCCTTGCCTCCGGAAAGGACTTTGCAGAAACTGACTTCGTCTCCTTCTATCTGCTTGACTCTTAACCTGGCGACCTGGCTACGCGCCTCCTTGCCGCCAATCATCCTGATGGTGTATATGGCAAGTGTCTGGCCAGTGGTCAATCCATGGGCCGAACCGAGATCGATGTAGACTTGTTTCTGCTTGTCGTTTTTGATGCCTCCACGCTCAATGATCTGGCAGGTAAGAGGATACATCCCGTCAAAGAACTTGGTGACAAGCCTTGAGAGACGGGCGACAGCGTTATCAACCGCCTTCTGGGGAGAATTGACCCAATACATGTCTGACTCGGAGATACTGAACGAAGGGCTGGCAATGACAGCGTCGGTCATCGCGTCCTTAACATGGAGAGTCACGGAGAGTAAGGCTCTGTAATACACGTCGGTACGTGTCTTCTTCACCTTCTCCCCTTCTTTATTTTTCTCCTCATATTCGACAACCTCGTTCTTAGTGGTCGTGCTTATGTTGTTCAAAGTGCCGTCAACATAGATCGCGCCGATTGTCTCAGCCTCTTCCTTTGTCAAAGGACCATCCACCACATGTAGACGGTAAGCTTCCGTCATGCCTTTCAGGATGGCGGAACGGACAGCGTTCTGATAGCCTTCCATGTCCTTGGAACTCTGGCCCGTTAGCACAGCCGTGGCGATCTCTCCGATAACTGTTCCGGGTCTCCGGTCAGCCTTCTTATGGTTATACTGGAGATTGTTCATGGAAGCCATGATGATAGGGTTCCTGTCATCTTGCGAAAAGACTGTCACACAGGCGATAAAGGTTGCCGCGGCAGCGGCGAGGAATCTCTTGACACTCATATCACTTAAATCTAATGAGACAAAGATAAGATTTTATCGTTAAATTTGAGATATGAAAAGGATTATACTTCTCGCCGCTCTGGTCGCGGCATGCTTCCAAGGTCTGGAAGCTCAGACTATCGACATAAAGACCACTTCTGATTTGTCTCCTTATGTGTTCGGACATAACCTGGAACACACAAGGGCCGCCGTCAACGGAGGATTGAGCGCCCAGATGCTCCGCAACCGTAAGTTCGCCGGGAAACCCTCCCGCAATGAGGGTGTCTGCGCGGAATGGTCCGGCATCGGGGGAAAAACTCTGTTCCAGCAAGTCAGCCAGTCCTACACCAAACACATAGGCAACCCTGGCATGCAAAGGAGCAATGAGATACGTTCCCAATCTGTCCAGAATATGATTGAAGGACAGGTCGCTGGATTATCCCAAAAAAGGGTATTCCTGAAAAAGGGAGAGACTTATGAGATGAGGACAGTGACAAGAGTGTCGTCTCCATTGACTCTCAAGGTTGAACTCACTGACCAGAATGGATCCAGGGTTTATGCGTCTAAGTCACTGGAATTGAAGCCTGCTGATGATTGGGTGGTCAGCGAGTTCGAACTGACGCCTTCCGCTGATGACAAGGACGGCGGTGTGAGATATACTTTCGAGAAAAAGGCCGAGGTGCTCTTTGGAGCTCTCTCAATGATGCCGAAGGATAATTTCCATGGGATGAGAAGCGACGTGGTCGCAAACCTCAAGGCCATCGGGCCAAGGATCCTACGCTGGCCGGGCGGCAACTTCGCCGGGGAGTACCGTTGGAAAGACGGGCTGCTTCCTGTGGATCAGAGGGGACCTCTCCAGGCCGCGACGGAGATTGAGAGCCAACCATATTCATACGGCTTTGACTTCCACGAGATTGACACTGACGACTTCGTCGCCCTTTGCCGGGAGGTAGGAGCCGAGCCGATGATCACGATTAACATCGCTTGGAGTGAACCGGAAGAAAGCGCACAATGGGTGGAGTACTGCAATGGAGGAGAGGACACCGAATATGGCAAAATAAGAGCGGAAAGAGGCCACAAGGAGCCGTACAACGTGCATTTCTGGTCCCTTGGAAACGAGATGGGTTATGGCCATATGGAAGGGCCGAAAGGCCCTGAAGGCTACGCCGAGATGGCCGAGAAGCATGCTGACGCGATGTTGGGGGTAACCCCGGATCTGGATCTTTGCTCCTCCGGACCATACCCCAATGAGAACTGGGCGAAGCATTCCGCCGCTCCGCTAGCTGACAAGGTTAAATATATCTCCCTCCATCACTATGCGGGAGGAAGCAAGCAATTCACGACACCTGAGGACATAAAGAAGTCTTATGAGGAGATCACCGGCTCCTTCCAGGGAAATATTGACCTCGCAAGGAGGATGAGGGAAAGCCTTAACGCCACCGGAAAAGACCTCCACATTTCCTTTGACGAGTGGAACCAGTGGTATTCCTGGTATCGTCCGTCCTGTGTCAGTGAAGGCATTTATGCCGCCAGGACCATGCATTTCTACATCAACGAGAGCGCGGCCCTTGACATACCTATAGTCTGCTATTTCCAGCCTGTCGGAGAGGGTGCGATACTGATCACGCCCGAGGGCAGCCGACTCACGGCCAATGGTCAGATGTTCGCCATGATGAAAGCACACCAGGACGGTAAAGTCTGTAAGATCACGGATGACGAGGATTACACAACCACCGCTACTGTCAAGGACGGGATCCTGACAATCACCTTGATCAACCCCAACTATGATACGGACAGGGAGTTCAGCTTCGCCCTGAAGGGAAAAGTCCTTGACGCGTTTTTATATTCCTCAGAGGATGTCACTCCTCACAGTTTCTTCGAGGAATCCCCGCTGGAGGTAAAAGCGGGGAGGAAGGACATAAAGACTGTCCTCCCTCCTCACAGCGCCGCCATTTTAAGACTGGCGATACGATAGCTTAGATTCTTCGCCGCGCTCAGAATGACATTTTATTTCTTGTACTCCGAGAGCAACTTGGTGAGATAATCCACGTCGAAATACTTGGAGTAGTCCACCGTCGGCATGGCCTCTTCTTCAGAGATTTCAACCTGAGTCGGTTTAGTGGCGATGGGGAGGTCTGGAGTTATTCCCTCATCGATATTCTCCCCGGCGAGGGTGTTGAGCCTTGCCCTGAACGAGGAAATCTGGAAGCAGAAACCGTCGGCCGTGCACATGGCCTGGATGGCGCAAGCGCCTCCACCGGAAGTCTCGCCCATAACAGGAATACCATTATCCTTGAGCATCGATGGGAACAGGTTGCCGCAAGAAAATGACATTCCGGAGGTCAACACAGCGAAATTGAGGTCGTAATGGACATCCTTGTCTTTCTCATCGAATACTCTGTCAAAATTGCGGTCCACCTCATATTCCACATAAGACCTCTGCCCGGTCATGGCGTTGTCCTGGCTGATGTAGCTCTTGTCCATAATCAGGGAAGTCATAGCCATCACGATGTCAGCAGAGCCGCCGCCATTAGCGGTGATGTCGATAATGAAATTCTCGACCTCAGGATCGTCATTCGCCTTCTCCAGAGCATCCAGGAATATCACCATATCGTCATCCTTGGTGTTATCGATTGTCGGCTTAGGGCCTGTGCCAGCGTAATATGCCTTCCATGCCTTCTCATTGCGACTATTGAAAGAATCGAACACGCAGACAGCGGTGTTGCCTTTCTTGTAATATGTCACTCCTTCCCCATAGGCCGCAGGACGTTGCCGGGATACAGCCGCGCTTGACTGCACCATACTCATCATCGGGGCGATAGCCTCCAAAAGCATTCCCTGGAAATTCATATGCGCCATCTGAGTCTTGGTGTACTCGGCAAGCAAGTCTTTGTACTTCTCACGATCACTTCCGATGATGGGAGAAATAATATCCATCGATGTGTGCCCGTCAAAATAGATACCGAAGAGGCCCATCATACCGGTGAAGTACTCAGTCAAAGAGGTGGAATGGAGTAGTTTCTTGATCTCGGGACCAGCTTCCACGTCTTCCTCCAGGGTTTTGTCAAGTCCTTTAGCCTTCAATTGGGCGTTGTATTTGACTCGGCCAGGGAACCCATAGAAATGGTCCATCGCAAAGCAGAGCTCCTTATAATTAAACGCGGCGAGAGACTCGGAGCGGATATTACTCCGAATAAGGGGCTCATTATAAGTGGAATCAATCTTAGCTAGGCTCACCTCGTTGACAGATGTGTTGACGACCACTTTCTCGCCGTTGAAGCCGGCATGGTGATAGTAAAGGTCGGTGTACATGTCGGCCAAGGTGGCGAAAGGGAAATAGACGGTGCCCTTGCCGTCGGCATGAATATCTATCCCGTACTTGCCCATGTCCAGAGTGGTGGTCACTGTGGCAGGTGTGTAGGTCACACCCTTGTAACGGACGAACGGCATACCATCATAGTAGACGTTCGCCATACCGGGTTGGAGAAGCCCCATCTGGTTGGTGAAAGCCTCGAAATCTTCTGACACAAAGACATCTGTGTTTATGTTCACGACTGCCTTCGCGTCAGCGTTCGTCAAAGTGTACTCCCCGACTCCGGTGTGGGTCACTTCCATAGTTGATCCGGGGAGGACAATCGACTGGAAATCAGCGGCTGAGATATAAGCGACATCAGGCAAGGAATCATAGAACCTAAGGGTCACTTCCCCGTCAGGAATCACCTTGTATACAACAGGCACAGTCTTCTCGGAATATGAGCCGCCATCAGCGGGCTCATCAGCGACTACCGTACGGGTGATACGGGGGCCACATGAGGAAAGAACAGCCATCATCGTAATGGCAGGGACAATTAATCTTGATCTCATTATCATATCTTAAATAAAATTTGCGGTGTACTACTGAACTAATACACCGCAAATATACACATGTTTTTTATAAAACCTATTTTTTTGTGATATTTTATGATCACTTGAACAGCTTCTGGGCGAATATAGTCAGATATACTCTCCAGTTGCGCCAGATATGGCCTCCCTCGGACTCATAGAGGGTGGCGGGATAACCTTTTTCGTCGCAGAAAGTCTTGAGTTTGCGGGAGTTGACTATTATTCCGTCATCTTTTCCACATCCTATCCAGTAGAGTTTCGGGCCAGCCGCAAACACCTTATCGAAAGCGGCCTCGTTGCCTTCGGGCGGGGTGACTCCTGAGAACAGGCCGACATAGCCGAACTTGTCAGGATAATGGAGCGAGAGCTGGCAAGACTGCCTGCCGCCCATTGATAAACCGGCCACCGCCGTGTTGGCGAAACCTTTGGCCACGCGATAATTCTTCTCAACAAATCCCATCACGTCAGGGAAACTTTCCTCAATCTCCGCCGTGGATTGTGAGCGGCTGTTGGCGAAAGTAGGCTGGAACATGTTCACAGCAGCTCCGGGAGCCGCTTTGTTGAACCACACCCCATTAGGCATCACTACTATCATCGGCTTGGCTTTCCCTTCAGCGATCAGGTTGTCGAGAATCTGGGCTGTGCGTCCGAGATCTGACCAGGCGTCCTCATCGCCACCAGAGCCGTGGAGGAGGTATAACACGGGATATTTGGCCTTTCCACCCTCGTAACCAGCAGGCGTGTAGACAGTTAGCCTACGCTCAGCTTTCAGTGTGGGACTATTGTACCAGACGTGGGACACGGTGCCATGAGGAATATCATGGGTCTCATAATACCAGCCTTTATCCCCCTTCTCAGCGCTGAGGGTGAATATGCTGGTCCAAGTCGCCACATCACGGTTCTGGAACACGTTTGAAGGGTCCAACATCCTTATCCCATCTACAATGTAACTGTAGGAATACAACTCCCCTTCAAGCGGTGCTGTGGTGTAGGTCCACACTCCGTCTTTTCCCTCTTCCATGTCAGCCCTTCCATTCTGGAAGTCACCTGTGACTTTCACAGAGATCGCCTTAGGAGCGAAAAGACGGAAAGTCACTGAATGATCGGGATTTATCTCAGGAGAGACAAGCCCCGTCCCAGGGCCGAGAGCCTGTTGGGACCATGCGGCGGCACCAATCAGCAGGGCCACCGAAATAAGTATGAATCTTTTCATAAAGTATTACTGTAATGCCGGGAGGATATTGTCCCAAATAAGATTGATTTCTTCTTGCATATCCCCGATCTGGGCGGTGGTGACAACCACGGCGTCCTGCTCGGGAAGGATAATTATGTACTGACCGTAAGCTCCGTCAGCGCGGAAAGCTCCATGACGGCAACGCCACATCTGGTAGCCGTAGCCTTGGAGCCAATCGCTTGTGGATGGATCAGTGCCACTTTCACGCATTTGAGCCTCACTCATTCCCGCCGGGCAGGATGAGACCTGGTAGGAAGACATCTCCTTGACCCAATCGGCGGGGATCACCTGCTTTCCCGCGAACTTTCCGCCATTAAGGATGCAAAGCCCCATCTTTGCCATGGACTCTGTGTTAAGGTACAGGCCCCAGCCACCGGTGTTGATTCCGGCGGGACTCTCAAGCCAGTGAGGTTTCTCTATTCCAAGAGGCTGCCAAAGGCGGGTGTCAAGATAGTCGACAATCTTCTGTCCAGTGACTTTCTGGACCGCGGCTGAAAGCACATAGGTGCCGAGGCTATTGTAGCAATAGTTTGTGCCGGGCTCATATTCAAGAGGCCATTCCATGAAGCCTTTGATCCAGTCTCCGGGCTTATTCCTGACGGAGCCGGTGGGATCGGTTCCGTGGCCGGAGTTCATGGTCAGCAAATTCCTGATAGTGACTCTCTTGAGAGTGTCAGAGGCACCTTCCGGCACACTTTCGGGGAACAGGTCCACGATCTTGTCGTCCAGGGAAAGAAGGCCCTCCGAGATGGCGAAACCGACCGCCGTGGAGGTGAATGTCTTGCTCACGGAATGAAGCACATGGGCGGTGTCCGGCACGAAGAACTTCTCGGCCAGCACCTTTCCGTGTTGGATAACCATGATGCTGTGGAGATCCTCACCGCAATCTTTGACCGCCTGGAAATAGGAGGTCATAGCCTTGTCCAAAGCCTCGGTGGCCTCCCCCCGGGGAAGGGGTCCGTTCTTCGGAGCGCAGGCCGCCACAATCAGGACAGAAATAATGGCAAAAATTCGTTTCATTGTCTGGAAGTATTTGATTGACGTAAAAATACAAATTATTCTCTGATTTGCTATATTCGCGTGAACGATTATCCCCCGAACATGAATCTAATCAATCTATTCAAGAAAATATTGCCTTATGTGAAGCCTTACCGCTTCCTTGTAGCGATCACACTTTTCTTGACTCTTATCGGCTCGCTTCTGGCCCAGGTCAACGCCGTCGTGCTTGACTGGACAGTTGATTCGATCAACGCCCTGGTCGGCTCCCCGGAGTTCACTTGGGGCAAGGCAGTGAAGATTCTCACAATAGTCAGTATAGTCCTTCTCGGAAAGGAAATTCTCAGGGCGGGAATATCTTTCGCACAGAGGAACTTTGGTGAGAAATTAAGAATTAATATCTCACAGCGCCTTTCGCTCGGGGTTGTGGAGAGGATATTGAAATACAGGATGGCTTTCTTCGCCCGCAGCGAAAACGCCCCTGGAATGCTCCAGGCCAGGATAGACCAAGGAGCGAGCAGCATCTCGAGAACCATCCAAAGCTTCTTCATCGACCTTCTTCCGATGATTGTCAGCTCAGTGCTGGCCCTGGTGCTGATTTTCGCGGCTAACTTATATGTGGGTCTCACCGCGTTGGCGATCGTTCCGATCTATTTCTGGATCACTTCCCGGCAAGCCAAGAAACTGAAAGGCTCAAGAAAGAATATGAGGGGCTTCAACGAGAAACGGAGCGGAAGCATAATGAATATTCTCGAGAGCATGAATGTCGTCAAGTCTTTCAACCGGGAAGAGATCGAGATGGCCAAGCAGACCGAGTTGCAAAGCGGTTTCTATGGCAACCAGATGAAGATCCGGAAAGCTTCCTTCGGCTACGACTCCCTCAAGAGTTTCGTCAGCCAGACCGGCACGGTGCTGATCATAATCCTGACCTCCTATCTGGTGCTTATCGGTTATCCGGGAATGACCATAGGAAAGATCATGTACCACATCATGCTGTTCTCCAATGTTACCGCCCCGATCACCCAGTTGCAGCGTATATTCGACGACCTCAACGACGCGGTGATCTATGCGGAAGGCTATTTCGACATAGTCGACGCGGACAACGAGGTGGAGCCGACCGGCGGTTACAAGCCGGAGAAGGTTGAGGGAAACTTCGAGATGAAGGGCGTGGACTTCACCTATCCTAACGGCACCAAGGCCCTGCATAACATCTCCTTGAGGGTCGACAGTGGAAAAATCACCGCGCTCGTGGGACTGAGCGGAGCCGGGAAATCCACGATTGTCAACCTGTTAGACAAATTCTACGAGCCCGATTGCGGCAGCATTACCTTAGACGGGGTGGATCTGAGGGAATGGGACACCAGGTTCCTAAGAGAGAACATCGGATTGGTCCTTCAGAAGAACCATATCTTCGACGGCAGTGTCGAGGAGAATATTCGTTACGGCAAGCCCGGGGCCACCATCGAGGAAGTTTACGAGGCGGCTCGCAAGGCCAGTCTCTACGACCAGATAATAGCTCTTCCAAAGGGCTTTGATACAGCCGCCACAAACCTCTCGGGAGGCCAGCAGCAGAGGGTCGCCATAGCGAGGATGTTCCTCAAGAACCCTCCTATCATATTCCTGGATGAGCCGACCGCCTCACTTGACGCGATCGCCACCGAACAGATCAAAAACGCCATTGACGCGATCAAACAGGACAGGACGGTCATAATCATCTCGCATTCTATTTCTCAAATCATTGATAGTGAGATGGTTTACGCTCTAAAGGAGGGCCATCTTGAACAGAGCGGTACACCTGACGAACTCTACAAGAAAGGCGGTGTCTACAAGGACATAATGGACGCCTCCGCCCGCAGCCTCAACATCGAGAAGTTGGCCCAAACCATCGACTTCAGCGATGACGATGACGATTAAATGACTATCTTTATGCCAGATTATAGCCTATTTTGTCTATGTATTTGGTTGAAAGGATCGGAAGAGTCGTGATTGTGGCCATACTGATTTGCGGAATGGCCTCTTGCGGGAAGACGGGCAATCTCAAATGGGAGAAAACCGATGGGGCGTTGACCCTGGTTGAAAAAGGAGCTCCACTGGGAATATTGGATATTCCTGAAGTGGACGGGATTACTCACAAGGAAATGATCGAGGCGCTGGATTCCTCCACTTTCAAGATCACATGCGCTTTCAAGGCAACTGAAGACCTGGACTCCGTTCTCCTTCAGGCCGGTTTCAACCATTTGTCGGCAAGCGGGTTCTGGATGATTCCTTCCGTCAATTACAACGGCAATGCTTGGGGTCGGGGGCAAGAGCCTAAAGGCGCGGAAGAAAACGGCCGATGGCGGACTGTGTCTTTCCGCCGCACTCCAATTCCCGGAGCCATGTATTCCGAGGGAACCCGTTATGCTATAGCGACTTGGGCTGAGGCTCCAAAATCCATTAAAGAGAACTTCTCTTGCTCTTTAAGGCCAGAGGAATCCCAGACAGGCCATGTTTATCTTTGGCCAGAGGAGGAGATGCCCAGGACCTATTCCAACAGGGACCATTTCGAGCCTGGTTTCAGGAATACTCAGTCTTTAAAGAAGGGAGAAACTGTTGAGTTCCGGATATATGTCCATATCTCTCCGATCCAAGCGGAGCATCGCGCGATGCGTCCCTTCCTTGACAAAGCATGGGAACTGTCTCCGAAACCGAAGGTGGATATATTCCCTGTTGAGAAGCTATGGGAACTCGGGGTCCGTTATGCCAAAGAGTCTCTCTGGGCCGAGGATGGGGATTATAAGGGATTCAGCATCGGCCTTGTACTCGATCAGGACGGCAAGTGGCAGCAGCGGCCAGGCTGGAAATATGAGATCGGATGGTGCGGGCAGAACGCTTCCTACGCCATCTCACTACTCAAAGACTACCAGAAAAACGGATCAAAGGAATCGTTGGAAAAAGGAATCGCCACTCTTGACACATGGAGCCGGTGCGGCCTGCCAAACGGTTTGTTTGTGACTAATTACGACCACATCATGAGCGGCGATTCCAATGGGTCGATCGACGCCTGCAATCTCGGCACGGCCGCCGTGAATTTCTTCGAGGCTTGTGATGTGGCGAAAGAATGCGGAATGGAACGTCCTGAATATGAGCGCGTAGCTTATGCGATATGCGACTTTGTGGTCTCCGACCAGCAGGATAACGGATGCTATGCGAAAGGGTGGTTGCCCAATGGGGAGAGTATCTACAGGGAGGGCACTATCGGTTGCTTCCTCGTGCCTGCCATGATAGAGGCCTACCGCAGGAGCGGGGAAAAGAAATATCTGGATTCCGGCCTAAAGGCCTACAATCATTACCTTGCGGAACTGAAAGAGAACGGTTTCACGACAGCAGGCGCGTTGGACACATGGTGCATAGATAAGGAGTCATCGATTTCCCTGCTCCGCTCGGCCATCAGGTTCCACCGGCTTACCGGATCGCCAAAGTACATCGAGGATGCCTTGGCGATCTCTTACTACCTCTCCACATGGCTGTGGCACTACGACGGGATCTATCCCGAGGGTGATGATTTCTCCGAATATGGATACCATACTTTCGGAGCCACCTCCGTCTCCGTCCAGCATAACCACCTTGATCCGTATGCTCTATACTGGGTTCCGGAATGGATGGAACTATCTGAGCTGACGGGAGATAGCCAGTGGGAAGAAAAGGCCGTGGCGATCTGGAGGAACAGCAACCAACTGGTCTCAGACGGCACCCTTGAGATACACGGACATCTCCGTCCGGCCGGCTCCCAGAACGAGGCTTATTTCGAGTGCGCCTGGGGTGACTATTCCCATCGAGTGAACGACTGGCTCGTCGCCTGGCCAGGCGCTTTCCGCCTTGAGACCATCAGGCGCCTGGAAGGGTTTTCCAGTAATCCTCTATCTCTTCCAGGGTTCGTCCGGTAGTCTCGGGAACGAGTTTCCACATGATAAGCATGTAAGGCACGCACATCACCGCGAACAGGAAGAATGTTCCGGCAGGGGTCAGCGCGCTCATACACCATGGCGTGAACTGGCCGATAAGGTATGTGCCGACCCAAAGAGCAAGTCCCGCGATGGACATGGCGATTCCTCGGACCTTGTTGGGATACATCTCGGAAAGCAGCACGAACACGACAGCGCTGATTGAGATCGCCTGGCTGAATATGTACAGGAGGAAGAACACAAGAAGAGGTACTCCGCCGCCATTGAAAGCGAATATAATCCCTATCGCCACCAGGCACGCTATCATTCCGCTTACGCCGTAATAGATGAGTTTCTTCCTGCCGACCTTGTCTATTATGAACACGGCCAGGACGGTGGTGAGCATATTCACGAGACCCACAAGGACAGTTGAGAATGAGGAATCCTTCGCGGCGAGTCCCGCGCTGGAGAAGATGTCGGGACCGTAATACAGGACCGCGTTCACACCCATGAACTGGCCAAGAATCGCTATCGCGGCCCCGATGATGACGGCCTTGATTATTCCCGGATGACGGAGTTCCGACCACTCACTCTTGACCTCCTTCGCTATTGACTCCTTTGTCAGGGAGAATTCCCCGAGGGCGTACTCCTCACTATTCTTAAGCTTCCTGAATATGCCCAAAGCCTTATCGTTCCTTCCTTTAACCATCAGCCACCTGGGGCTTTCCGGTATAAGGAATATAATGAGGAAGAAAGCCAAAGCCACGACCGTCTCAGAACCGAGCATTCCCCTCCACATCTCGGTTGAGAATATCCTCTCGAAGAAAGGGGTGGAGAAAGCGGCGTCGCTGCCGGACAGAATCGCGAAATTGATGAGGTAAGCCAGCAGGAGGCCCATTGTCACCGCAAGTTGATACAGAGACACCATGGTGCCACGGATCTTCGCCGGAGACACTTCAGAGATGTAGATGGGCGAGACAATACTGATTATTCCTATGCCCAATCCACCGATGATCCTATAGGCAACCAGGTCGGTGAAACCGACGCAGACACAGCAACCGATAGCCGACACCGTGAAGCAAACAGCCGCGATCAGCATCGTCTTTTTCCTGCCCAGAAAGTCACTCAGTAATCCCGCTATGGCCACTCCTATGATCGAGCCTATCAAGGCGCAACCGACATACCACCCTTTGGAAATATCGTCAAGCCCGAACTGGGAACTGACGTCCGCGGTCGTGCCTGAGATGACGGCCGTGTCATATCCGAAGAGGATTCCGCCCAGCGCGGCAACCAGGCATAAGAACATCAGGTACGGGATGTTGTTGGATCTGTCCTTTACCATTATTTGATGTTGAAATATTCCTTGTAGCGGTCATAAAGGTGTCCTGCCTGTATGTAAGCGGACTGGGGGCTCATAAAGTGGCTGAACTCGAAGGTGATGGCCTTGTCATATCCGCAGCGCTTAGCCGCCTCCAGTTTCAGCCGCAGCTTGTCGAATTTGATGGGAAGGAAACTGATCGGCATATCCCGGTCGAAAGTCTCCGCGTTTGTCCAGCACTTCATCCCATATTTATCCGCGAGAGCCTTGTTGACCGAGAAGAAAGCGTCGAGCTCGTCGTAATCAATATGCCCGTCTTGGAAGGCGCAGGCGTCCACAACATCGTGAATCCCATCGAAAATCTCGTTCCACTCCCTCTCATGGTCACTGACGGACACACCCTGCTTGACTTTCAAGCCAGTTCCCTGGATGGCCTTTTTCCCGTCTATCCAGGGAGAGATGAAAGTGGGCAGACCACCGCTGATGTCCTTGCACATCTTGCCCATCTCGTGGAAGGTCTCTATGCATCCTTTGGTTTTACGGCTAATCTCCGTGCTGATGTACCACCCCTGGAAACTTTTATGCTTCCCATATGCGTTCCAGACTTCCTCGATGACGTATTTGTTGGATTCCAGCTCGTAGCTCATGTCTCCCGTGTCCCAATACTTGCCACTATCGTAAAGGCCGAAGTAAAACTTCATCCCGTACTTGTCCGCCAATGTGAGGAACATCTCGACCAAATCCATGGAAGGCATGTAACAACCTTTGCCTAGCAGATATTTAGAGGGCCAGGTGATGAATTTCCGGTAGCCGGAGCGTATCATTATCACAGTGTCAATCCCTATAGACTTCATATTCCTGAAGTCAGCGTCCCATTCCTTGACGCCCCAATTCTGATGTGGGATGTCGTGTGATATCTCATCCAGGAAGGTTCCGGTTATCGGTAGCCCCGCATCCTTCGGAACTATAAAAAACTGATCCTGATCCGCTTCCAGACCTGTTTCCGCATCACCTTCAATTTTGGGAGCGCAGCTGTTCAGAATCGGTATAGTGGCGATCGCCGCCGCGGTTGTCGTTTTCAGGAAGTCTCTTCGATTAGTCATGTTATCTTGGTAGTTTTAACAAATATACGAAAAAGGGCGGTCGGTTGACCGCCCTTTCCAAATATGATACTCTATTAATATCCGGGGTTCTGTCCGAGGTTGGGATTAAGAGCGAGGTCATTGGTTGAGATCGGGTGGAAATAAGCCTTGTCAACCCAATCGGATGACATGTACTTATTATCCGGGGTGAATAGGATGGTGTGGCCATCCGTGTCAACTGACCAGTTGCTACCCTTCATGTCGACATAGACAACATGTCCTTCAGGAGTAGGCTTGTTCCCGGTGTAGAAGTAGACATCAGGGGTGCCATCTAGGTCAAGGTCGATGTTCGTGTCGAACTCCTTGACATAGATTCCCTGCCACTTGATACCGAGGAGCGGTCCGACTTTCCAGCGCTGAACATCAGCGAATGATGAAGGGGTGGCCTCCCAGACAAGCTCGATGAGACGCTCGCGGCGTACCTCGAGTATGGTGGGATCGTTGATTTCAGGGAAGAAAGTCTCCTGCAGGTACTTGTCAACTGTGGTAGGCTTCGCGTCAATGCCTCCTGTGATGCCTCCACGGGCACGGAGCTTTCCGACCGTCTCTGCCCAATCGGCGTCGGTGAGGGTTCCGAGCTCAGCCTTCGCCTCAGCGTAGTTGAGGAGGACCTCAGCATAACGCATCCAGACATAGTTGTTCTCGTTGCTGTACATACCATCCAGATTGGCGTCGTCGGTACAGAACTTCATTCCCATGTATCCGGTGAAGGTGACCTGCCAGTCGGGATAGGCGGGACCGTTGGAGCGGATAGTGCCGGGGACGCGGATGGTCTGGGCGATACGCTTGTCACGGCCTTCGAACTCAGTCATAAACTCATCTGTCACGTAAGAAGGATCGTCGGTGTACCTTGATCCGTCAAGATTGAGGTAAAGGTTCATGAACTGGCGTATAGGGCAGAAGGGGGTTCCGAGAGTCGAGGCTGTACTCCTACGGTTCATACCGTTGGTGATACCGTCGGCAACACTGTAGACCGTGGCGAGCATGACTTCATTGGCCTTCGGAAGCCTGGTGATAAAGAGATCCCTGTAAGGCTGGTTGCCGGAGGTGTTAAGAGAATACTTCTTGCTGTCCATGACAAGCTTGGCGGCGGTGGCGGCCCTTTGGAGCCACTTTTCGGCGTCAGGCTCGCCATGATACTTGCGGAAGGTTCCCTCCCATAGGCAGAAGCGGGACTGCTCTCCAGCGGCCACAAGGCTAGTGACCAGGGTGGCTGTGGAGTTTGAAGCCTCGGCGATATTCTCTATCGCGAATTGAAGATCCTCGTAGATGTGCTCAGCGACAACGGTACGGGAGTCACGGCCAGCGAGAAGAAGCTCGTCGTCGATGTCTAGCGCATGGTCGATCCAAGGGACATCATTGTAGGTGCGGATCTTGTCGAAATAGAAGACAGCCCTCCAGAAACGAGCGATACCATTATAATTGTTACGCACCTTCTCATCGACGGCTGTGTTGTTGTTATTGTCAAGGAAGTAGTTGATATTACGGAGAGTACCCCAGCTCCATTTGCCTTCCATGCTTGGAGTATAGGAGGCGGTGAGACTTGTGCGGGCGCCCTGGTAAGCATTGATTATATTGGTGCCAGTCTCACCCCATGAAGTCATACCGCCGCCAGGCAGCACGTCATACATGGAATTGGTGTACATCTTGAGACCGCTCTCACTAGCGAACAACGCGTCCTTGCCGACAGAGGCCTTGGGAGTCTCATACATGTCGCAGGCTGAGAGTCCAAAAAGAGCCACAAAAGCTATGAATATATACTTTTTCATTGTTCCTTATCTTTAGAAAGTGACAGAGATACCGAAGGTGAAAGCCTTTAGGATAGGATAACTGTAGTTGGATCCACCATCAGCCATGATAGGAGAACTGTACAGACCGGAATGCACGAGGCTGAGGGTCTCGGAGTCCTCACCCATGATGCTGTTGACATCGAACTGCTTGCTGTGCTTGTACAGAGGTGACCAGCACCAGAGGTTCTCGCCAGAGACATAAACCTTGACTGACTGCATCTTGACGGAATCGATCCATTTCTTCGGGAGGCTGTAGCCAACCTGGAGGTTCTTCAGACGGATGTAACCGACATTCTGCAGGTACTTGGTCTGAGGAATATGGAGAGTACGAGATCCCTGGTGGGCGATGTAACCGGTGTACCTTGGCCAATAAGCGTCGGTGTTATCCGGAGTCCACCAGTTGCCGATCATGTCGGCGGGAATATTCGAGTAAGGACGGCTGTACTGTCCCCAGAACATGGAGTTGTCACCACCGGCCCACCAATCCTGATGACCGACACCCTGGAGGAACGCGGAGAGGAAAATCCCATTCCATCCAAAGTTGAGGTTGAGGCTGTAGGTGTAACGAGGAAGCTTGTTACCGATGATCTTACGGTCACCGCTGTCGCCTACCTTGGAATTACCGAAGTCGATCTTTCCGTTGCCGTCAAGATCCTTAAATTTTATGTCACCAGCCTGCCAGGTACGGCTGTTGTTGTTCTGGACCCAACTCTGGTTAGGCCCGGCGATCTGCTTGCCATTGGCGTCAAAGTCGGCTGAAGTGAAGTAACCGTCATTCTCGAATCCCCAGATCTCACCGAGGGTCATGCCAGAATAATAGTTGAAATTCTGGATGCCTGTTCCAGCTCCCGCACCGATATATTTCTCATCGTTGGGATAGTTGTCGATGACGGACTTGGAGTCAGCGAGAGTACCCTTGATCTCATAAGTGAAGGGTTTGCCGCTGAGGTTGAACTGATCCTTCCAGGTCAAGACAATCTCCCATCCTCTTGTGGTCATGTCGGCGTAGTTGCCCTTAGGGGCGCTCGCTCCATAAACCGCAGGGAGCTCTGTGCCCGCGCAGTACATGCCGGTGGTCTTGCGGATGTAGTAGTCACCCACAAAAGTGAGCTTGTCATTGAACAGGCCAAGATCCATACCGAAGTTGGCAGTCGTAGCGGTTTCCCATGTCAATCCGGCGGGAATAGGCGAAGGAACACTTGTGGAAAGGTTCTTTGAATTGTTCAAAAGCCTGTCTTGAGTGTTGAGTGAGAAGAGTTCCTGGAACCTGTAAGCGGCGATATTACCGTTACCGAGGGAACCGTAGGATACTCTGAACTTGAGGTTGGAGATGGCATCAGGGCTTATCTTCCAGAAAGGTTCCTGAGAAACACGCCATCCGAATGACGCTGACGGGAAGAACTTCCACTGCTGGATGGTAGGGAACTTCGATGATCCGTCGTAACGTCCGTTGACCTCGAAGAGGTAGCGGTCCGCGAAAACGTAGTTGGCACGGAAGAAGCCGCTGCCGATACGCCACTTATAGTAGTCACTGTCGATGCTTTGGGAACCAGTGGTGAGAGCGATGTCTTCAGCACCCTCAAAGAGCTTCTTGTTCCTGTGCATGAACATGTACTTGTAGTTCTCCTGCTCATAGTTGGTACCGACCATGAGTTTCACCTCATGCTTCCCGAATGTCTGCGCATACTGGGCATAGAGGTTGGTGGCAATGTAGCCTTTCGTATGGTTGGAGGTATAGATGCCGTCATATGCGCTTCCCATATACTTGACAGCGCCTTTTTCAGCGGTCTTGTAGGGAACCGGAGACTGAACACCGTTCTGCCTGTTGTCAGTGTAACGGACAGTGGCGTCGCCATTGAGCGTGAGGATGTCACGGAAGATGTTGGCGACGAAGCTTGTGGTGTTGCGGACATTCCTCCTGTTGGTGTCCTGGTAGTTGTTCTTATAATAGAAGGAACCAAGAATGGTCGCGCCGGCCTGGGTCAGGGAGTTATCGGGGTTGAACATCACGTTCACCGGCTGGCCCTCAGACTCGATGGCGTACCAGACGGAGCCTTCACCCACATTCGTGGGGTTGTGATAGGTCATATTCGAGAACTCGGCATTGTTGCTGACCTTGAGCCAATTGGTCACCTTGACAGAACCCTTGGCTCGGACGTTGAACATCGAATAGTCGTCAGGGTCATATTCAAAGATACCACCCTGATTGTAGTAACGGCCGGAAACCAGGAAGTTAGCCCTTTCGCCACCGCCCTGGACAGTGATGTTATGCTCATGGCCGAAAGCCTTGTCCTTATAGAGCATGTCGAACCAGTCGGTGCTTCCGTAGTAAGAGTAATTACCGTTGGGTTCGGTGACGACACCGGTCATGCCGTTGCGCAGGTTATTGAGCCATGCGTCAGTGATCTTCAGAGAGGAGTGGAACTTTGAAGGAGCCGCTCCCTGCCATCCTTTGTAGGACTCGATGTAGTACTCGGTGAACTCGAGGCCGTCAGTGACGACATTGGGAGTCACGGTGGGAGACTTCATGATGAAGTTTCCGGTGTAGTTGACGGATACCCTCTCCTTGTTGGGCTCCTTGGTGGTGATGAGGATCACACCAAAGGTTCCACGGGCTCCGTAGATAGCGGCTGACGAAGCGTCTTTCAGGACAGAGACACTGGCCACATCACTAGGGTTGAGCAGGGACGGGTCGCCTTCGACACCATCGATGAGAACGAGGGCAGAGCCACCTTGGCCGATTGATCCGGTACCACGGACCTGATAGTCGGAACTACGGGTAGGCTTACCATCAGCGAATGTGATCTGGAGGTTAGGGACAGCTCCCTGGAGACCTTGGGTGAGGTTTGACAGGGGACGGTTGTCGAGCACTTCGCTTGTGACAACATCGACCGCTCCAGTGAGGTTGACCTTCTTCTGGGTACCATAACCAACGAATACCACTTCCTTAAGATATTGGGAATCCTCGAGAAGGGTAATCGTGAAATTGTTCTGATCCCCTACCGCGATTTCCTGGGTAGTGAATCCGATGAAGGAGATAACGAGAGTCGCATTTGAGGGAACAGTAAGTGAAAAGTATCCATTGTCATCGGTGATGGCGCCGTTCAAGGCACCCTTCTCCATGACATTGGCGCCGACGATAGCGACTCCCTTAGAGTCTTTAACTACGCCGGTTACTGTCCTCTGCTGCTGAACTTCCGTTCCGCCTGGGATAGCTTTGGGACTCGCATAAGACACCGCTCCCGCAAAAGAGAAGAGCAGCGTTGTCGCGACGCAAACCCATAACAGATTCTTTTTCATTTCACCAAATGCTTTAGTTAATTAGTTAATAAGTGGTTATAAATTATTGATAATAAAGCCTACTCCATAATGATTCATAACAAAAAATCGTTTAACCTTGTAAAAATAAAAAAAGAAATGATTCGTTGTTCAACCAGAGCCCTTAATGGCCAGTTTTTTTAGTATATTTGAAAACACATAATCAATAACGCCATGAAACAGATAACCAGAAGGGACTTCATCAAGACCGGCGTGACTGCCGCTGCCGGAGCTGCCGCATTCACGATTATTCCGAGCCATGTCCTCGGCAAGACACTAGGATATGTCGCTCCAAGTGACAAGCTAAATATCGCCGGAGTCGGCATCGGAGGCGTAGGACGCAGGAACCTGAAGAATATGGCCACAGAGAATATAGTCGCCCTGTGCGACGTGGATTGGTCGTATGCCATGAAAACCTTCAATGATTATCCTTCTGCCAAACGATTCAAGGACTGGAGAGTCATGTTTGACCAGATGGGCAAGGATATAGACGCGGTTGTCGTGGCCACTCCTGACCACACCCATGCCGTCGTGGCCGCCCATGCGATGACTCTCGGCAAGCATGTATATGTCCAGAAGCCGCTCACCCACTCTGTTTACGAGGCCAGGCTCCTGACTAAACTTGCAAAGAAATACAAGGTCGCGACCCAGATGGGCAACCAAGGCAATTCTTTTGACGATTGCCGCCAGCTTGCCGAATGGATCTGGTCCGGAGTAATCGGAGATGTTTATGAGGTCCATTGCTGGACAGACCGTCCCATCTGGCCTCAGGGGCTCATGAAACCGGCTGGCGGGGTGAAGGTGCCCAAGACCCTGGACTGGGATCTCTTCGTGGGACCCGCGGAGATGAGGCCTTACGATCCGGCCTACACGCCCTGGAACTGGAGAGGTTTCTATGATTTCGGCACCGGAGCGCTCGGAGATATGGCCTGCCACATCATGGATCCTGTCGTGATGGCGCTCGGAATCAAATATCCCACAAGTGTCCAAGCCAGCTCGACTCTCAGCAACCTGTATTCCCCGCCCCATGCTGAGACCATAACTTACACCTTCCCCGCACGTGAGCCTATAGGCAACGCGAAGATGCCGGAACTGAAGGTCATTTGGTACGACGGAGGTTTGTTACCTCCTCGTCCTGAGGAACTTCCGGATGGGGAAATGATGGGAGACGAGAACGGCGGACTCCTATTCATAGGCACAAAGGGCAAAATAATGGCCGGATGTTATGGATTGAAACCGACCCTTCTGCCCAAGTCTTCTATGGGTTATTTCAAAGAACCGGAGCCTGTCATCAGGAGGGTTCCCGGAGGCGGCACAGGCAACATCTGGGTCAACGCGCACGAGCAAGACTGGATCAGAGCTTGCAAGGAATCTCCTGAGAATCGTGTCGAGACCTCATCGAACTTCCAGATATCCGGACCTTTCACTGAGATGGTGGATGTCGGTGTTCTGGCGGTCAGGCTCTCCGGACCGACCGGATTGCACCGTGAGCTGAAATGGGACGGAGAATCCATGCGCTTCACGAATATCTCCGAATCCGACATGATAAAGATAGTCAACTACGATGAGTTCAAGGTCATCGACGGAGATCCCAAGTTCGACCGCCGCTATGCCGAATTCAACGCCAAAGCCATGGCCGAGGAGTGGATCAAGCACACCTACCACAACGGCTACTCCCTCCCGGAGATGCCAAAGGACTAGGAATATGAGAATTAAACTATCTTCGATAGGTGTCTTTACAGCGTTCCTCGTGGCGCTGTCGATCCCTATGACGCAGGGCTGCGCAAGCAGGCAAACCAAGGATAACGGGATCGTCCTTGAGACTGAGACATTCAAGCTGGTTATCGGGAAAGACGCGATACCACAATCGCTTGTAGTCAAAAGAACCAACGAGGAAATGCTCCTGAAAGGCACGAAGTTACCTCTATTCTCTGTTACCCAGGAGAGGCCTTTCAACAATGAGATAAAGCTACAGCATCCTAACACCAGGACCACTTACAATGCGGATTCACTCGCCTGGAATGGCGAAAAGCTGACCGTAGGATTCGACACGGCACCTTATAAGGCCGTGGTAAAAGTTGAGAAAGGGACTGGGTATCTAAGGTTTATCCTGGAGGATTTCATTTGTGAACCAGATGGATATCCGTCTCTTAAAATGGATACGCCCCCTGTGGCAGAGTTCCGGATTCTCCAGCTTCCAGTCAAAGATCGTGAGCATTTCGGAGAATGGTTGAACTGCATGTGGGACGAGACCTCCGCGGTCTGCGTCGCCGGATGCGATCCTTGGTCGCTGATCTGGCATGAAGACCGTGTCGGCGGCAGGATTCTCACGGCGGATTTATATTCCGGGAAGAAAATACGAGGGGGTTCGGCAGCTATAATCTCGGCCGACGGCAAAGAGCCCTTTCTTGACGCGATGGATATATTTGAAGCTGACCTGGGCCTTCCTCGAGGCGTCCAGAGCCGACGCTCTCCCATGTTAAACCGTTCCATTTACTGGACATCTGAAGCGAATCCATCAAACATCGACCAGCTTATCGCTATTGCCCAGAAAGCAGGTCTGAAGATGATGCTATTCTATTACTCCTGCTTCACAAAAGGCAAAGGGTACAGATACCTTGGCGACTATGATTTAAGTGATGAATACCCTGGCGGTTATGATGACATAAAGAAGATGCTCGACAAGGTGAAAGCCGCCGGAATAACTCCCGGATTCCACACCCTCCATACTCACATCGGAATATCAAGCCGTTATGTCACGCCTTCCATAGATTCCCGGCTCAACCGAAAACGTCTCTTCACCCTCAAGGAACCTATCCCTTCTTCCGGAGAAATAACGGAGATCTTTGTGGAAGAGAATCCTGTAGACTCACCTCTTCATGATGAGGTAAGAGTTTTAGCGTTCGGTGGAGAAGGATTCTCCTATGAAAGCTACACTACCGAGCCTCCCTACAAGTTCACAGGTGTGAAGAGAAAATATTTCGATACAAAAGCGACTTCTCACCAAAAAGGTGAGATCGGAGGCATTCTTGACATCAGCGAATATGGGAGCAGATCCATATATATCAACCAGGACAACGATCTCCAAGACGAGGTGGCGGAAAAGATCGCTCGTATTTATGATTGTGGGTTCGAGTTCCTATATCTAGACGGGTCGGAAGGGACTAATCCTCCTTTTGGAATCAATGTCTCTCTCGCGCAATACAAGGTCGCGTCCAAACTCGGGGAAATGCCTCTCTTCACGGAAGGAGCAGCCAAATCCCATTTCGGATGGCACCTGCAAGCCGGAGCTAACGCTTTCGACATTTTCCCTCCCGAAGTATTCAAGGAAAAGATTCTCGAATTCCCTTACGCCGAGGCTCCCAAAATGGCGGATAATATGACTCGGCTTGACTTCGGTTGGTGGAATATCAAGCCTGAGACGACCCCGGAGATGTGGGATTTCGCGGAAAGCAAGGCTGTCGAATGGAATTGCCCTGTCACCGTCCAGTTCTATTTAGATGCCCTTGAGTCAAATCCCCATGCGGACGAGTTGCTCGCCATTCTTAAGAAGTGGGAGGACTATAGGATCAGTAACGTCACTTCTTCAACCTTCCCAAATACTCCTTGATGAAACGGATCTCTTCTTCGTTGTAAGGCGTATGATCCGGACGGAAGAGGTCGTGGAACCATAATTCAGGTTCTTCAGTGAATGGAACCGGCTTGCCGTCGACCACGGAGTTCCAAGGATACTGGCACTGCTGCTTGCCGTTGACGAGGCCATAGCTGAAGGAGCCTATCTTCTTTTCTTTAAACAGGGGCAGGATCGACTGGTAATCTGAGCCGCGGGTCCTGGCCATCCACTCTGAGCATAGTACGGGCCTACCATATTGAAGGGCATATTCCACGAAACTGGTGCACCTGTCGATATTATCGTAACAATGGAAGGATATTATATCACTGTTCTCGCAGATGAAGTCAGAGATGGGTTTGTTGTAGGAGCGGGCATCCGGCATCGCGCACATCGGGGAGGTCAGAGGTTGTGAAGGATTCACCTCCCTGGCCCAGCGGTAAACCTCCTTGATGAAAGATATGGTATCGAAGCCATCGGTATGTTCCGGCTCATTATAGAGGCACCACGCCAGGATACGGGGGTCGTTCTTGTAGCGCTTCATCACCTGCTTCAAGTAACGCTCGATTATAGGCCACTTTTCAGGATTATTGACCACGTCTTTGCCAGGTGATGACATCCACACGGAGTTGTGCACCCCAGGCACAGGCTGCGGCTGCGGCCCGGTGTAAGGGTTCTTGATTGTGCCACCGTTTGTGAAGAAGGTCATCAGAATACGCATACCGTGCTTGTCAGCGAGGCGCACCGTCTCTTCCAGCCTCTCCATAAAACCCTTCGGGTCTTCCTGCCAGACGACATCGCATAGGAAGAGCCTTATCGCATTGAATCCCAGATCCTCCGCCAAAGCCAACTCGCTGTCCACAACGTCCGGCTTGAAGTATTCCTTACCCCATATCTCGACGGGCGTTCCGCCGTATGAGGGCATATACACGCACCCGACAGGCCAGGGCTGCGAGGCGTACCACTCGTTAGCCTTCTCTTCGCTCCACCTCTCCCCTACTTTCGAGGCGCAACTCGCACAGGCCAACCCGATCGCAAGAATATTCAGCAGTCTTTTCATTACACGGCAAACAAATCAACTATCTTCCACCTTACCGGCTCTGTTCAGCGCATCGTATGTTTCCGAAAGCCACTCATCATAGTGGTCATAGGGGGGCTGGGTCCACCAGTTCAAAAGCCTGTTTAAAGACTCCCGGTCTTCTTCGACACCGAAGGATCTGTACTGCTCCGGATCGCGGTTGACTGTCACGATGTGATTATTGTCTTCTTTAAAGTCAATACGGAAAATACAGTGTCCTGTCCAGCTGCGGTGCGCCCAAAGAGTTGATCCTTCCATAAACCAGAACCACTTATCCTCCATCGCCTGCGGGACATTGCCGCAGCGGAGCGCGAACATCTCCTGATCGCTGAACGTCCTGTTAAGCACGAAAGTCTCGTGCCGCTGAGGCATAGGCGCCGTTTTCCAGTCACCGCGACAAGCGATGCGGGGTTTGTTTGTATCCATATTCATTTCTTGTTTTGTCCTTCGCGCTTCTTTCGACGTTGCTCCCGGTTATTCTTTTGTGATTCAAGAACTTCCACAACAGCGTCTGTCATCTCATCCGGCCAAGTCTCTCCTGAGACACAGGCATCCGACCAAGGACATAATTGTTTATAATCCGAATCAAACACAATGGTGTAAGGCGGGCCGCATCGATCATTGACGGACATAAACAACATACGCCCCTCGTGGATCAGCCTTGAAGGCCATTCCAAATCGGGATCATCCACACGGTCATAGATCTCCTTGGTAATTTCAAACAATTTGCAGTTCACTCCACCTCCAACTTGCGCGGTGTATAATCCCGTTTCCGGATCAAAGCAACACTTCCAACTACTTCCTTCTTTGAATTCCATATCTCTTGTATTTAATTGTCATGCCCTTTCCTATTCCTTCTGATCTCAGAATACATAACAACCGCCAGAAGGAGCTGCGAGATAAAACCGCACCACAGTCCTATTCTGCCAAGGACATTGCCTTTCAGGTCCGGGACAATGAGCCCGATGCCGAAGATCACCGCCAGCACAATGAAAAGGACAAACAGAAATCGAAGTGTTTTCAGACTATTCATAAGCTATATATTAAAAGTGACTTCCCGCTCAACTTCGGGAATGGTTTCCCCGTCAGTGGTTATAGCCATAACCTTCAGACTCACAGTTCCTTTGCCTCCTTGCTTCTTCCAAAGAACCGGGTTGAATCGGAAGGTCGCGTCAGTCGCGAAATCATAAATGTCACGACTATCCTGTGCATTATTGGCAGTCATACTTTTCCATTGGCCGTCAATGCTGTAGTATTCTACACCTGGACCCGTCCAAAGCACAGCAGGATACTTTGACTCCCTTGGAAGTTCGGTGCATCCGTCCGTTGCAAGCCCTTCTGGCACTTCCGGGAGGCAAATCTGGCGGCATATCTCCTTCTGGTCGGGCGTGTCGAAGTCCTGGATCCTTTCGCCTCTGAACGTGGCTGGAATGATAATCTTATAAGTATTAATCAATTCCATAAGGTCATCGAAGCTCATATCTGGATCCAAGGCCATAATGCTCCATATTGTCGCGGCTAGTTCGGCGGTTGCGGGGGAAGAAGCATGACTGCCTCCAGATCCAAGTAGCGAATAGTTATTCTGATCGTCTAATTCATGCCAAGGATACCCCCCAGTGGAGATTTTCAGATTCTTCTGGTTAAAACCAATTGGGAGAAGTGATCCAGCGTGGTTCTCCTCAAAAATCCCGAATTCTGTCGTCTCGAGTTCTCCGCCAACCGCACCAAAGCTGTGCTTCCCCTGGATGCTTGAACCTTTATACATTCCCCTCTCTATCCACTTCTGATGGCATTCTAGAGAGAAATCAAAAGGACCAGCCAAAGCATCACTGGAAACATTTCCAATCGCAATGATCACAAAAGTATTCGGGTAATCTACCATCTCTTGCAGAGCCAACCCCTCATCCTTATCCCAAATCAAAGGATTATAAATCTCTCCTCCGCCTCCAACATGATCATTTGCACAGAAATAAATATATTTGGTATCAGGATTCTCTTTTGAGAACCGCATTAGCTCCTGCCAACGGGCATTTGTCCATTGAATTTTCCCTGGATAACTCTGGGCTATTCCTTTGTTTGCGACTCCATCTGCTGTTTTGATGATTTCTGTCATCATTTCCGGGTGCCACCAACCATAAGCAGGAGTCGCCAGGATTACCTCCCACACTTCTTCAATCCAGGGGTCATTCCCTGTTGGTACTTCACCGGTTCCAACCAGTTTGATGTGCTCAAGTTTTTCTTTCCTTCCTGCCGGAGCCATCAAGTCCAGCTGTTCAAGGACTTTCTTCGTCTGAAGAAGTCCCACGTTTTCATAAAAGTTATACCAGACCCTGTTTCCGGCTACCGTCTTCTTCCATTCGTCCCAATTCTTACCCAAGTTGGTAGGAACTAAGTTCACTGGATTATATTCCAGAGGAAGGACGGTGAGGCCATCAACTGTCGCCGTGGCGTTCTGTTTGCCATCCGGAGTCTCGGCGATGAAAGTGATCGCAAGGCTTTCGACCGGGTATTCCGGGACATACACCTGCCCTTCCAGTTCGGTCTCAACACCATCCTCCTTGACAAGTATTCTGGTTATGGCTCCGCCACGTGTGACAGAAAGCCCCTGAACCAGATCCACAGGCCTATCCACCCTGAATGCGGCTGATTTAAGCGCCTCCAGGCCAGATATTTCCATCGGCTTGGCATCCACCTTCACCTTACAGGTGGCGGAAATATTCCCTGACTTCGCTGTGATGATAACCGTGCCCTCCGCTATTGCAGAGACTTTACCTTCGTAGCTGACAGAGGCGACCTTGACATCCGAAGACTCCCAGGCAACGCTTTTATCCGAGGCATTATCTGGCTTTACTGTGGCGACAATGGTTTCTTCTCCTCCCTCAACCAACGTGATTTCCGTTTTGCTGAGTGAAACGGAGGTGACGGAAACTGACGGTGACGGTTTATCCTGGGGTTCCTCTTGCGATGGTTTTGAACAAGAGAAAAGCAAGGAGACGGCAAGAAGAACCGCTAACAGCATCGGATTCCGTTTAGACTTCGGCTTTGGAAGAGCGGGAATCGTCGCCTTAATGATGGCCGTCAGATAGTCACGGTCATCCACATCAGTGATCAGAAAATGCTCCTTGGCCCCAGGATAAGGTGAGCGCGTCACCACCTCCTTCAACCGCTCCGCTCCCTGACTTGTTGGCTTGATGTACAGATTGTTATCGCAGATAAGACCGAAAATGACGCCATCACAGTAAACGCAATAATCGCCCATCATCTTCTTGATGGTAATATCCCCGGCACCTGAGCACTGGTCCACAATGTATTGCACGAAATCAGCGTTGCTTGCCATATTGTAAACGGTTTGGTTACTTCTTCTTTATCTAAACTAGAAACTACGATACCGCCATAACGGAAGTGTTTTTTACAAAAATAGCAAATCCTTAATTACTGGGAATAGTATTGCTGAAGTGAACCGCCAATTCTACGGCATGCCTTGCGTTTTATAGAACCTCTTGATTTACAACACCTTAAGCAACTAAGAGTGGTGTGTTATTTCCATGCACCTTAAACTAATCTCCTGACAATTAGTCACTTACAAAAAACGTGTTGTTTGTCAATTGATGATGAACAGGTTGCATAACACGCCTTTATGGGTCTTATGGTTCTTGATTTATAATAGGCTTAGTATTAATGAATAAGACAAAGTCCATCCCCGTTTTTGTAGGGATGGACTTTACATATAATCCCGCTCTCGCAGGGTGATTCACTAGAACTCGAAACCGAAGGAAATCTTGGGCATAAAGAGAGCTTTCTGGTCAGTTCTCTTATCACCGAGCGGGGCTATGACCTTCCCACCAAGACCGACGGTGAATCCGTGCCCGGAACGAAGGCCCCAGCTCCATCCGACATTAGGTTCCACGAACAGGCCATTCTGTAGTTTCATTCCGCCCTTATTCTCATAGTCAAATCCGTGCATATATCCGGTCTTGAGACCGACTACAGGAGTGCCCTTCTTGTTCCTGAGGTAAGAATGGAAGTCCAGGAAGGCCTCTCCGAAATAAGGGTTCTCCGTCCCGTTAGGGAATATGTAACCACCTATTCCAGCACCTAGGTAAACATTGTGATTGAACATATAGCCGTGGGATGTCTCGGCACCCAGCCAGACCCCAAAGTGATCTGTGATTGAGACACTTCCTTTGTAACCTTGAGACCTGTAGTCATTCTGTGCCGAAGCGCCAATGAAAGACACGACAATCAATACTCCTGCAAGCAGGACTTTGTTAAACTGATTCATAATTATTTAAGTTAATAAAAACAACAACTTCTGATGTGCCGGCCGGCGCACGGCAGATACAATAAACACATTCTATGCCACTGCAAGGCATATTTTTCGGCGCAAGCCTTGGCCTGCCCGGGCACTTTGTTAACAGTCAGAAGCTTATCTGGAGTACCTGAACTTACATTATTTCAGGAAGGTCAGGATCCTTACGGGGCCGAGGAGGCCGGAGGTAGGCAGCGGATCGGCGGGGGAATAGAAGTCCCAGGAGGTCTTGGTGGCACGTTCTTCCTTCGGGAGGGCGGAATCACCGATAAGCCTGTTGCCCCAGGAGTTTGTGACCTTGATTTCCAGCGTGTTATCCCCTTCCACAAGAGTCTCGGATACGTCAATCTTGTATGGTTCCTTCCACAGAAGCCCCAGATCCTTCCCGTTTACGAAGACGTGTGCCATATTGAATACCTGTCCAAGATCAAGCACAGCTCCCTTAGCGACCTGTTCTGAACTCAAATGGAAGGATGTTCTGTAGGCAGCTGTACCGGAGAAGAAGCGGAGGAATGGATCCTGGAATTCATTCCAGGCACACAGGATGTCAAAGTGATAGTCCGCTCCCTTCTCTGGCTCAATGGCCGGGACAAAGTGGACATCCCAAGCGGATAAAGACATAACTTCTTCTGTCACAGGTATTTCCTTACGAATATATTCCTTCTTAGCCTTGCCTTGCAGCACAACGAACACGGCATCATCCCTTTCCATGTTGAGATCAACGAAAAGGCGTCCATCCTCAACCCGATAGGAAACATCCTCGATAGCGCCCCGGTCGGCTCTCCACACCTTGGGTTCCAGAACTTTTCGCCCTGAGGCGCCAGAAACACAATCCCTCAAGCCTAAAGTCATATTCCTTGGCCTTGAACAAATATTCGCGATCCAGTAGATTTCCCCGTCCGAGAGTTTACGGTGGACAAAGGCCATGCTGTCAGGAACATTCAGCACATCAGCACCGATTCGCACATTGTCAAGAACGGTTCTAATATCCCCTCCTTCCCGGAGGTCGCATACAGGTATTCCTGCCTCACGTATAGCCTCGATTCGAGCGGCAACCGAATCTGACATCCTCTCTATCTGGCTGTCAATCACCAACATACGATAGCTCGCTCCAGACTTGGAAACAATGCGCCCATCCTTTATCTCGAGCGCGTTCACAAGAGCGTCCCCATTCACGAAGTCATAGTTCCATCCAGCGGGAATCGCCGGCCGCTCCTGGCTGAACCTTGCCGTCGGATTGGTGTCCTCCCCATACAGATAGGCGATATCGGCGACAAAGCGGCCCTGGCTGAGCATGAAGCAGCTCCTGCTGATGTAGTCAATCCACGGACGAGCCTCGGAAGCCCAGGTGTCGAACCTATTGAACCACTGGCCATACGGTCCAAGGCCTAGTCCTGGTTTGAAATCTTCTGATGGCTGATGGACGGATGTGTGGATCACAAACCTGTTGAGACCCTCAGCCATAGCCGCATCAGCGACAGGCTTTAGTTTGCCGGGATGGCACTGATATGCCCACCATCCATCCCATTTTCCTGGACGGCCGTTAGTGGTGAACGCCTCGGCGGCACAGATGTTCTGGCCATAGATATGGGCCACAGACGAAGACTCCCGAAGGTCCGCCTCCATGTGCGGCATTGTGGCATATACTCCCGCCCGGAAACGAACCCAGAACGCCCCCTGGGGCACGTCAGCGGTCCTTTTCACCATCATTCCATCCCCAATGAAGGCGCGCCTTTCCTCATGGGATTCGCTATAGCGCTTGATGCCGTAGGAGTGGAATATCTCAGTGGCGAGATCGTAGTGATTCTCTGCGAGCAACTCTCCAAGAGTCTGACGCCAGTCGAAGAGGAAACGCTCACGCTCCTCATCGGTGCCAGTTTTCTCACCGGCAAAGGCTGGAAGCCATAAAGCCATCGAATATCCCCTCCTCTTTTCGAACTCCTCCTCCATACGCAAGGTCCACGTCCCCTTTCCGGACTCGTAGCTGTCAATGTCGATATTGCTTATAGTCCCGGGACCAAGCTTGCGTCCAAGCGCTTCCTCGTATAGCCCCAGGTAGTTTTCCCAATACCTTCCCACGGCACCAGCATCCAGCTTATCCACCTCAAGGCCAGTGGCTTCCGGCGGAGCGGGCCCATTCGTGGTTCCTATCAATGTGTAGGCGAACCGGTAGACTGTCCATTCTCCTTCCGGAGCGGTCCAGTCAAGTATTCCATCGCTGTAAGAGTTAGTAATATCCTCAACAATCGGATCGGGACCCTGCCGGACCGCCAGAACCCGGACTTCCTTAAGATAGTCACGGACAATTCCTTCCTGCGCCGGAACAGCGTGGAAAAGGCCCGTCGAGACAGTCTTTACAGGCAACGGCAGGTCCCCTTGGAAGTGGCCACGGACAGTGGTCGTGCTCCAGACCAGCTTCTTCTGGGCGTCATCCTCGCTCACCCAAGGGCCTCCGGTAAGGCTCCAGCCCGGAGAACTGGCGATGCCGACTTCAAGGCCGAGGGAATCAGCGAGGGAAACCGCATAGCGGAAGGCGTCCTTCCATCCTTCACTCATATAAGGAAGAAGAGTGTCAACCACCTGAGGTGTTGAATATGCCGCATCGAACAGGAAGAAGCCTGAAAGGCCGATGTCATGCATCCATTGAAGATCCTTCTTTATGCCATCCTTCGTCACATTGCCGTTCATCCAATGCCACAAAACCATAGGTCGGCTTTCGTGAGGCGGATTCATGAAACCAGTTTCAAGTTCTTGACATTCTTCCCTGCCACCGCAAGAAAGCGCCAATAAAACAGCGGCAATATAGAGGATAATTCGTTTCATGACATAGATTCCTTTTCGCCCAGTATAAGAAGACGTAGAATGCAGGTCTTGCGGAGCAAGCGGACAAGGTTGTAGCATAGCGCCAGCTCGGCGAGCGCCAAGAGTGGTGCGACCCAGTACGAGTGAGGGATCGGGACATAGACCTGCAACCTGTTGACCAGGATCTCCAGAAGGAAGGTCTGCAGGAAATATATTCCCAGAGTAGCGGCGCCGATACGGCATAGAGTCCCGCTCCATTTCCAGCGCCGGAGTGCCTCATAGACAGGCTTGGACAACAGATAGAATGTCATGCTACCTGCCATGCCCAGCGCCAGACGATACAAAGTCAGACCGAGGTTACCCCAATCAAAGGATCCCGTAGCGAGATCAATCACATGCGTGGGCCTTTCGTAAACAGTCAGATGTCCGGACCAGAAGCAGAGCAGCACCCCGAATACTACCGCGGACAAAACCAGCCAAATGACGCGATGCCTCTCGACCTCCTCCTTTCGATTGCCGATGAGTATGCCCAAGCAGAAAACAGGCAGCATGAAGTTGAGATTGACAATCCCAGTTCCGGGAATCAGGATGACCAGGACCGTGGCCACAATAGCGGCGAGCCAGTCTTTCCGCAGCCAACGGCACAACGGATGCATCAGCAGGTAGCAGAACAACAGGCATTTCAAGAACCACACGCAATTCATGAAGCCGGCGAAAGACCATTCACACAGATCCGCTATGGCCGTCACCCCTGCCGCAAGCATGATGAGGCAGGCGATAGCATAGGCCGTCAGCGAAGGGATTCCCAACTGCCGGAGTTTGCCCAAAGCCATTTCTCCATAGCCGCGTCTCAAAGAAGAAGGGAAAAAGAAGCCGCAGACGAACATGAACAGTGGCATGTGATAGGAATATATGAATCCCCACACAGGATGGTCCCAGAACAGTCCTCCAGACAACTGCTCTGTCGAATGCCCCAGCAGCACTGAAAAGATCGCGAAGCACTTCAGCAGATCCATGTATTCCAGTCTCTGTCTCATACCGCGAATATAGGAAACTCTCTGAAAATCAAACCGCAAAACGTAACAGGCTGATAATTCTTAATCCTTCTCGTAAATCGGGAGTAGCGGCAGCGCTTCACTCACTTACAAGATTTGGACTCTCTCCGACCTGACAGCTTTCTCATCCACTATGAAAGCCGCTGAAACTGGCTGGCTTATGAGTATAGGCTATCATTTCGGACGTCCCCTCCTCTGTTCGTATTGGAGCGCGCCCGATGCCAATGAGACTATAGCGACTTTGGATCTGTTCTCCCGATCGCACGTGTTCTGGTACTCGGGCAAATCACTCCCGGCGGATGCGATGGGGAAATTCAAGTTCAAGCATATTAACACCGCCAGGGATTAGGCTGTCCTACCTGCGGCCGTGCTGATGCCGGTACTTTTCCTTCTTTATTTAAAAAGCAGCTGGGCAAAGGTGTTCAGGTATAGGCGCCAGTTCTTCCAGACATGTGCGTCTTCGCTGACATACAGAGTGTGAGGCATGCCATTCTTCGTAAGCACCTCATCCAGGAATAGGGACCTTTGATACGCCATATTGTCCTCTTTGCCTACTCCGATCCAATATAGTTTGTAGCCTGCTTTCTTTATACCCTGCAGATCCGCATCCAAATGGTCGCTCTCGCGGATGCCGCAGCTGAGGGGGCATATGTAATCGAACACTCCGGGATAAAGGATGGTAGCGGATGTGGTGTGCCCACCCCCCATTGACAGACCGGCTATCGCGCGGCCGGATGCCTTGGCTACGGTGCGGTATTCCTTGTCAATGAACGGGATGATATCCTTGACGAGGCTGTTTACATATGCGTTCTGCCATTTGGGATCCTGACGGTCCATGGGGATGGTGCTAAGGCCAAGGATGTTGGCTGCCTGCTGGTTCGGGTTGCCGTTAGGCATAACCACTATCATAGGTTTGGCAAGCCCTTTCTCGATGAGGTTATCCAGGATCTGCGCGGCGCGACCCATTGAAATCCATGCCTCTTCGTCACCGCCACCGCCGTGGAGAAGGTAGAGCACGGGATACTTGGCCTTCGGATTATTCTCATAACCGTACGGGGTGTAAACGCTCATGCGACGGCTGAAGCCAAGGCTAGGGCTGTCGTACCAACGGAAGGTGACTGAACCGTGGTTCTTGGCTTCATAGTAATTCTCACTGCGTTCACCTGAGATGAAAAGCATGTTCAAATAACGTGTGCCGTCCCTTTGGACCTTATCGTTAAGCGGGTCATTGACTGAAACCCCGTCCACAATAAAGTTGTAGGTGTAGATTTCCGGTTCCGGAGCATCGATGGTAACTTCCCAAATACCACCTTCTCCCTTGACCATGTCGATGGCACCGGTCCATGGATCAGACATCCAGTTGCCGGAGAGCTGGACGCGGGTGGCGTAGTTGGCATTCAGTCGGAAAGTGACTTTGCCTTCCTTTACCTCAGGCGAAACTATGCGGGGAGCATTGCCACCTCTGGCGAAATTAGCGAGTTCCTGACCGGATAAACTTGTCACCGCAAGAAGGGCGACCGCAAGGATAGAAAATAAACGTTTCATGTGTGTTCGGTTTTATTCAAAGACAATTATAATCAATAATATACATTTTTCCTTCATACCATGCCGCCGTGAATACAATATTCAGTTATTGACAGGCAGATTGACCCAAGTCTCGTTTGCCCAGCCAACCGTGCGGCCGATACCTCTAACCTCACCGCGGATGCCTCGCTCCTGAAGTTCACGAAACCCCTGTTCACCGGGCTTCAGGTCAAGGAAAGGAAGGAGGTAGCATCCGTGGTCCAACAACACTGACTGTACTTCCTCCACAGGGACTTCCGAAGGATGACGGCCGGAACGGGCCGCGATCGCGGCAAGCGCGCCTGCGGCCTGCCCGAGTCCGAGCAGTACCGGCTGCAACCGTACCGCTCCATTCATCTCCCAGTCCACCGACACGGCCTTATCAGCAACCAGGAGATCCTCCACTGAAACCGGTATCACGACACCCAGGGGCACGCTGAAGGAAGGTATGGAGCCGAAGCCAAGATGTGACAGTTCCCTCCACCCGGAGTTAGCATAGTGGTGGTGATCGACTGGATAGTCACCTACCGCGACCGCCCGCGTGTATAAGTCATAGGAATAAGGATGACGCGCGGCATCGACAGTCATGGTATCGCGGCCGGCGATACGCCGAGCTTCTCGGAAATATGGGTAGAAAGGAAGCCCGTCCACGGTCGGGAAAACGTCGTCGGCAACCCCGATCCTCGTATATCCCAACTCATGCTGAATGAAATAGACGAATCCGAGAGTACGCGATTTTGCCAGCCTGAACGCCTCGGAACGCTCCCCAGGTGTCAAGGCCAGGTAATCCACATAGTAGTCATTGCCGTATATGGGCCAGTTGAGCATGATATATCCGTCCGGCAAGCGGCCGTACGAGAGCATCTGCTCAGGACTCCACAGTTTCTGTCCCTTCGGGTTGTTCCCGTCAATATCCTCGGCCAGAGGGTTCAAACAACAGTTCCGATAGAATTCGGCGTCATAGCCTTCCGGCATTTCCATCAAGACGTCGTGGTCATATTCCTTAAGGACCGCGACATAGGTCATGTCCTGGACGGTGCGGCCGTCATCCAGCGCTTCCGCACCCGCGGAGCGGGCCACATCCCCGAGTTCTGTGCCGTCTACCAGGATCCGCGCCTTTACGCGGCTGCCATCCGAGAGACGGAGCATCCAGTCTCCACTTCCCTTTTTGCGGCCGATGCCCGTAACCGTGGTTTCAAATTTCACTTCCACACCGGATTCCTCGGCGATGCCGCTGAAAATACCTGCCCCGACGCGAGGGTTGAAAAGTATGTTTGACACCCAGCCGGAACGGAGAGCATCATAGCCACCGTACCGGGCAGCCAGCGAGTCGGTGAATTCTCCGAATATCCCGCCTCGCAGGCGGTAGTTGCCGTCGACGGCGCTGACACCTGCGGAGGTCAGTACACCTCCGAGCCAGGTCCCTTCTTCCACCACAAGAGTCCTGGCTCCTCCACGTGCCGCCTCTATAGCGGCGGCGGTCCCTCCGGTACCTCCGCCCGCGACCACGACATCATAAGTCCGCGAGCAGGCGGAAAGAGCCATCAGCGCGCAACACATTACAAGATACCTATTCATCTATCTCACTTTTCCCACAAATATAGAATAATACTGGAACATGGCAGGATCTTTTTATGGCAGAAGCAATGTGATTTCGAGATTATCCGCCTGCAGGTGACACTTTTTCAGCTACTGACGAAACTTAATAATCAATTTTTCGTAGTTTTGTAAATAACGGACAACTAACTATAAAACGAACGATGTTGGAAAAATTAGACACCCTCGGTGCCTGCCTGCTTGCCGTACTGATGGCCGGTACCTTTCTATTCTTTGTGATTGCCCACTCAATCGGCTTCCAGTACTGCAAAAAACTCTTCGGTACCCGGCGGATCACCCAGCAAAACCAGGAGATTCCTCTGGAGGGCGACCTGTTTGCTGCCTGCTACATCTGGACCAATCAGCCGCGTGTCCTGGATCAGCACATCCATCACGAGTTATTGGCCGCTTTCCTCTACCGCTGGTACAGCGAAGGAAAATTGAAACTCGTGCGGCAAGAGCCCTCGTTAGATCTCTTCAACTATCTCTCTATCCAAAAAGACGCTGTTATCCGCGATAAGGAGGAAAACAGTTTGTACCAGAAATTCTGTGAAGCCTCAGGGGAAGACGGGCTGCTGGAAGTCGATGAAGTGTATGACTGGAGCTACAGACATCCCGTAGATCTTTACGGCTTTAAACCGGAAGACAAAGGAAAGGAATGGTTCGAAGACCGGAGAATGATCGAGCCCGATAATCCGAAAGACAAGCTGACAAATCTGGGTGTCCGGATACGCTCCCTCACGCCAGCAGGGGCAACGAAAGCCCGCGGACTGGTTGAATTGCAAAACTTCCTGCAGGCTCAGGCTGAAGACAAACCCTGTGACCCGGTCGATACCAACCGGATCGATGATTTGCTATGCTATGGCCAGTTCTTCGGCATCGCCGACAAACTGGCTGAAAAGTGGAGAACGTATCTGAGCGAAGAAAAAATCATCGTCGTCGGGCTTTGCCGTGACCTCTCACAGGCGTTCTTCGACGGGAACAACAATGCTACAGATTAAGCGGATCCGCACATTAACACATCAGAAGGCAGCCCGGAGAAATATGAAATTAACAGAAGATATGCCTCAGATGATGACCAGGACAAGGCCTGGATCTGAGATGTCCCCTTCAGAGGCGGCTGAAAGACCAACATCCGCCAAGGCCTTTCCATCCCCTGCCTTTAACACTGTCGGAAAGAGCCTTAAGCCGCTCTTCGGGAGTGCCTCGGAAAGAAGGGAACCTGGACGTGTCCAATCTCGCGGTACCGTAATAGGGATTATCCCAGCGCTCATTCCTGTCGGCAGGAATGTCCCAGGAGTCATCCATCACAAAATACAAGTCTTGGCGGATCTGGGGATATAGCGAAGTCCATCCCTCGAATGGCCCGTTTCCGAAAAGGTAACGCTCAGTCATTCGCGAGCGCATCTCCTCGGGAGGCCCATAACTGCAGACATATCCTTGAATATTCCACGTGCACAGGTAGTCTGGCGCGTCAGAAGGAGTGTCCGGGACCAGATTAACCCTGCTGGTGCAGGAAATGGCTAAAACAATTGTCGCAAAAATGACTGGATTTCTCATAAATACTTATTTGGGACGGAAAAATAGTGATTTTCCGCCGTAATACGTTATAGTTTTATTTCTTCCTTGTCGGGTTGGCATTATTTGCTACATTTGTATTCCTTGACTCGTAAAAGGAGCTTTATAGAGAAGCAAGTGTGAATACATGTAATAGAAGTATATGAATTTCAGTGGTTTAATAGTTGGAGTAGCGGTATTCCTCATCATCGGAATCTGCCATCCCATCACGATAAAGATGGAGTATTACTGGGGGAAAAGGAGCTGGATGGTCTTCTGCGCCGCGGGAGTTGTTTTCACAGTGGCATCTCTTCTTGTTGATGGACTGATCATCTCCACGATTCTAGGAGCGGCCGCATTTTCCTGCTTCTGGGGCATCCATGAGATCCTCTCTCAGGAAATGAGGGTTCTTCGCGGCTGGTTCCCGGAGAATCCCGCCAGGCATGAGTACTATGAGCGACGCCGTGCGGAGCTTGGCGACAAAATCCTCAAAAGCCATCCCTCACACAAGAATCTTAAGGAGAAGCTCGGCAAATGAACTTGGCCTTCCATACAATAAAAAGCACCTGCGTGATCGCAAGTGCTTGATTTAGACCGTGGAAACAACTGGATTCGAACCAGTGACCCCCTGCTTGTAAGGCAGGTGCTCTGAACCAGCTGAGCTATGCTTCCAAACTTTTGAGGAGTGCAAAATTACTACAGTTTTTCTATTCCGCAAAAAAATCCCCAGGAATTTATTACCTTCGCACCATGCGAAGAATAACACTATTAATGATGGCGGCTCTCTTCCTTGCTGCTGGATGCTCAGGATCCTCAAATAATGAGGATGATAATAACACAGAGCCGGAGAAACCCGCGGAAGAGGTTCAAGACTTTTACAAAGCCGACAAAAGCACTCTGGAAGGGCAATGGAAGGACTCCGTCCACACAGCGCTTTCCAAGGCGATCAAGGAAAAGAGACTTGTGATCGGGCAAAACGCCATGCCGATCTGGTGGAAATTATTCGGAAACGAGCCCAAGGACGGCAGGTCTCTTTACATCTCCCTGCACGGGGGTGGAGGCACCACGGCAGAGACCAACAATGGCCAATGGAACAACCAGAAGACCCTCTACAAACCATCAGAAGGCGTCTATCTTTGCCCAAGAGCGATAACAAACACTTGGGATCTTCACTTCCGTCCAGAGTCTGACGCGTTCTACGAGAGAATCATCCAACTTGCCGTAACCTGCTGGAATGTCAACCCCAACAAGGTCTATCTAATGGGTTATTCAGCTGGAGGCGATGGAGTTTGGCGCCTGGCACCCCGTATGGCGGACCATTGGGCGGCAGCCTCTATGATGGCTGGCCATCCCGGCGATGTGTCGCTCCTTAGTCTTAGGAACCTGCCCTTCATGATTTGGTGCGGTGCCCTGGACAGCGATTACGACCGCAACAAAGTCTGCGCTGAGAGAATAGAGGAGATGGATAAGCTGCAAGCCGCTGATCCTGAGGGATATATCCATGAGGGACACATTGTGGCGGGAAAGCCTCACTGGATGGACCTGGAGGATGCCGCCGCCCTTCCATGGATGGCGAAATACACTCGCAACCCTTACCCCAAAAAGGTAGTCTGGTGCCAGGGAGATGTGATGAAAGAGTATTTCTACTGGCTCGGGATCCCTGTTTCCGAGGCTAAGAAAGGCAAAAAACTAATTGTTTCGATTGAGGGCAACACCATCACCATCGGGGACTGCGATTATTCGAAGGTGCGTCTGTTCCTGAACGACAAGCTGGTTGACCTGACCAAGCCCGTGGTCGTGATGCATGATGAGAAAAAACTTTACGAAGGGACCCTGACTCCTTCAGAATCCCTTCGCAAAAAGACCCTTTACACTCGCAACGACCTCTCCTACTCTTTCCCCTGCATGGTTGAAGTCAAGCTTTAAAGGAATATCCCTTTAGTTTTTCTCTTTGATCGGGTCGTCGTAGAGAGTCTGGAGACGGACGAGCTCGGCTTTGAGGGCAGCGACTGTCTTCTCGGTTCCTTTTTGGCCGTAGATGTTGTGCAGCTGCCGAGGATCTTTCTCTAAATCAAAGAGTTCCCACTCGTCGATGTCATTATAGAAATGCATCAGGGAATACTTCTCCGTCCTGACTCCATAGTGACGGCGGACCGAATGTTCGGCCGGATATTCATAGAAATGGTAGTAGAGTGACTTCCGCCAGGCTGGCTTCTCCCCTCGCAACAAAGGCAGGAAACTCTCACCCTGGATGTCATCCGGGACAGGAAGCCCGGCGATATCGAGAATAGTCGGAGCGTAGTCGATGTTCTGCACGAACTCCACAATGTCATTGTCATGGTGGCCGAAGTCCGCTCCCAAAACCTTGACGCGGGACTTCGCGGGCTTGACTGGCTTTCCGTCGGGCATCCTGACAAGCAGCGGAGTCCGGAAACTCTCCTCATACATGAAGCGCTTGTCGAAATAGCCATGTTCTCCCATAAAGAACCCCTGGTCCGAAGTGTAGATGATGACGGTATTATCCAGCAGCCCATGCTCCTTCAGGTAATCGTACACCCTGCCGACATTGCGGTCCACTGAATGGATCACACTGCAATAGTCACGCATATATCGCTGGAACTTCCACTCGTAGAGATCTTTACCTGAAAGGCTATCCCTTTTGAACTTGTCAATGATCGGGTCGTAGTACGCGTCCCAAACCGCCTGCTGCCCAGAGTCCATCCTGCCTGGAACAAACTCACCAGGAGCGAGGTCACGTCGGTAAAGATCACGCCCGTAGCCTTCCAGAGCCTTGTTCTCAGGAGTGTGTATCTCTCCTTCTTTGTCGGCCATCTTGAGGTCGTAAACCACATTCATGTCAGCGATAACGCTCATCTCCTGTTTAGCTCCAGCCTCCCTGGTCGAATAGTCGTCGTAGAAGGTCTCAGGAATAGGATATGTCACATCATCATATATTCCAAGATCCTGGAGGTCAGGCATCCAACTCCGGTGAGGGGCCTTATAATGGAGGAAAAGGCAGAATGGCTTGTCAGGATCCCGTCCGTCGAGCCACTCGAACGCCACATCAGTGGTTATGTCAGTGGAATAGCCCCGGCGGACCAGACGCTCCCCATTACGGATGAAAACCGGGTTATAGTAGTCGCCCTGGCCAGTAAGGATGTCCCAGTAGTCAAAACCGGTAGGCTCGCTCACGAGGTGCCACTTCCCTATCATCGCTGTCTGGTACCCTCCTGCTCCGAGGAGCTTGGGGAGAGTCTGCTGACTGCCATCGAATATCCCATGCTCATTATTCGTGAAACCATTCTTATGGCTATGCTTGCCTGTGAGCATGCAAGCCCTGGAAGGGCCGCTTAAAGAATTGGCCACGAAACTATTGGTGAACCTGGCTCCCTCGTCGGCGATCCGGTCGATATTCGGAGTCTCTATGTAACGGTGGTCGTAGGCGCTGATAGTCTGATAAGAATGGTCGTCACACATGATGTAAACGACATTCAAAGGCACCTTCGGGACATCAACGTTCTTCTTGTTATCACTCGAACAGGAGCTCCCGGCCAAAGCGGCCGAGGCTCCTGTGAGCGTCAATAAAAGCTTTGTGGTTTCCATAACTCGTCGGAGCGGATTATCACTGCACCACGGTCAACACTCCGCCGAACTTGTCGTTGGCGCGGTAGTGAGGCGCATAGAGTGACTCGATTGTCACGACCGGAGCGCTGAAGGTTCCTTCCTGAGTGATGAAGAACTCCTCAGTAACAGTGGTGTGCTCCTCCGGATAGACATCAAAGAAGTACTCAGTCCTGTCCGTCTTCACATTCCGGTAGCCCTGAGGTGAAATGGCGTAAGATCCTATCGGACGATACCACCAGCCGACGTGACCGGAGAGCTGGTTGACAGGCCTGAAGGCCGCCTCGCGAGGAGCCGTGAGCTTCACGAAGCTGCGGTTCTCCTGGTTCCATATCTTGTATTCACAGACAATCTTGTCTCCTCTCTGGAGCTTCATCCCGGGATAGATCTCCACGAGATTCATGTCTTCTCCGGCGCCATGAACCTCCTTGAAGAAATGGCGCTCGACAGTGAAGCCGTTACCTGCCGCCACAATCTGGGAGAATGGTTTCCTGTAGGTCTTGCTCATGAGAATCACCCTTGTTGAGAGCACATCCTCACCACCAGTCATCACGGAGTTGATGGCATCGACGAAAGCTGGATCATCTCCCCACTTCTGTGTCTCTTTCTGGAGCATAGTCCATATGCGGATGCCATCGGCGATCTTGGTCTCAACTTCTGATTGGCTGGCCACGCGCTTGTCCGAGAGCAAGTCGCAAAGCAGTGAGTGGGCGTAGAGCTCGCTCTCGAGGAGGCCTCTCCAAGGCATCACCGCATTGGGATAGTACCAACCGCCGTCACGATGCTCAACAGCATATTCATCAAGCGAAGCTATGTCGGCGATTATGGAGTTCCTCATCTTCTGATCCGCGGAGAACTTGATTCCCCATGCCGAGGCCAGCTTGAGGCCATCCTCGCCATAGACCAGATTCACCAATGTCTTGATCCTGCGTGCCTTGGCCAAAATCTGTCCCTGGAGACCACGCCCGTCTTTGGCGGAAGGAACGAGGTAATCTTTGATGTATTTCTTGAACTCTTTGAAGTTCTTGGAGTACTCGCTCATCTCACTGAGAGTCTCCTTCGACACATCGAAGGGCACCTGAGTGTACATCGAGCGCACATGGGCATATTGGGCGGTTGAAAGCCATCCGCACCAATACGGCCAGCTGTCGTGGATGAATTGGTTCTTGTCGAGGAAGGCCACCGCCTTGTCCGAATTGATGTCGCCGTCTTCAAGACCCGCATCACGAAGCTTAGCCAATCTCTCAAGGACAACCGCGGTGATGATCGGTGATGACTTCATGCCTTCGAACCAACCGAAGCCACCGTCAGCGTTCTGGCATGAATACACTTTTTCGAGAAGGTCCTCATCAGAAAGCTTGTATTCAAGATTGGCGCCCAGTTTCTCAGCCACCCTACGGACATAGAAGGCTTCGGTCAAGGACAAGAGGTCATGTCCGGAAGGCTCAACCTTATCGGGAATGGCATCCAAGAGCATCTGACGTATGTCAATCTCTTTGTATTCAGCTCCAGCTGAAGTGGTTCCGGTGAATGCCCCACGCAGGCGCTGGATGAGGAGGTTCTTGTCCATACCTGCAAGAAGAACCGCGGAATGGGCCTCGGTCAAAGTCTGCTCGGCATCATAGACCGGCACCGTCACGAACATGGCGTCGGAGAAGCTCTTGGCGTTGTCAGCGAAAACGACCTTGAGTCCGAGCATATCATTAACCTTCGGATCGACAGTGAACTCAATAGGAACGGTCTTGCCTGCCGGCACCGTCACCTTCTTGGTAAGGGTCGCGAACGGCTTTGTCCCTTCATAGTCAGATCCGGCGTAAGACTGGAGCGCCACGGTTCCGGAAACAGGCTTGTCGGAATTGCTTGAGACCGTGGCGTGGAGGATGTACTTGTCGCCCTTGTAGAGGAATCCGGGTTGTACCACATTGACTTTCACAGGGATAGAGACAACCATCTCTTTGCGCAGGAGGGCGTTCTTCATCTCTTTGGTGTGGGCATAGACCTGGACCACAAAGGTCGAGAGTTTGTCGGATGTCTTGAACTTGAGGGTGGCGTTGCCGTTGCCATCAGTCCTAAGGTTCGGCTCAAAAGCGAGCGAAGTGGAATAGTCAGAACGGACAGACACCTCATCCAAAGCGGCGGAATCCATGTCAACCTTATCCTCCATCACAGCGCTCTCCTCAACCATCCTCTCCATCGGAGCCATCATGATAGCGCTTTCGTTAACCGCTCCAGCGGCTACCGCGGAACGGGACTTGTACATTCTCCTGTCAACAATATCCCCGAAACCGACTCCCTTATCAACGCTTCCATCCAGGGCATCGAAATAGACAGGTCTCGCACCCGCGTTGACAAGTCTCACTTCCCTCCAATAGTTGGGGGAGATCCTCTCGGAGCTCTTGTCGAAAATGGCAGCCACCATCTCGGTCCCAGGCTGGGACTTTAGAGTGAAGGAATATTGCTTGCCAGGATAGGCCTTGTCTTCGAATGAAGCGAACGACAGAGGCAGGTCAAGAATCGTCTTCTCCCTTTGGAACTCCTGGTGGAAAGTGTAGTGCTTGCCATTCCGGAAATAGAAGATGTACAGGTTGACCGCGTCGGGACTGGCCGGGGTGAAATCAAATGTCAAGAACTCGACAGAGCCAGGCTCACCGGCTTTGCCCTTGAGGTAGACAAGATGACGTCCGAGAGGTTGCCTCTTGTCTCCGAAGAGCTCAGCGACAGCCCAGACAGGGCCATCTCCAGCAGCCATCTGAACCTTGATCACATCACCGTCCTTGATGGATCCTTTCGCGCCAGGACCAACAACTTTGAACACATTCTCCACTTGGGCGTTCAACACATTGTCCTCATCTCCAATCATCAAGAACATGAGCTCTCCCTTTGAAGTTATCACCCTGTCATCAGTCGCCTTGACTTCAGAGGTCATAAGCAATTTGTAAAGGCCTGGTCCAGGGACACTCACATCCTTGGTCTCTCCGGAGACCGCCTCGCCAGAAGCGACCACCTTGTCAGCTGCATCTTTGAGCTGATATTTGATTGGCACGGGAACCGGCTGATTATCAGAGTTCTCCGCATAGAAAGACACCTTTGCGGTCGTTTCCGGGAGGATCGAGCAACGACCATACATCTTATTCGAAAGCTCCACGCTTCCCGAGGCGGCATTCTCCAAGCTGGCCTCGATGCTGTAACTGTTAAGCACATAGACACTACGGTGGAACTCACTAGTCTCTCCGGTCGCATCCACGACCTCAACAGTGACCCTGTACCAGTACCTGTCCTTGGTGGTTGGGAACACGATTTTGAAGGATCCGTCGGAGGCGAGCTCGACTGCCCCGTCAGCTATTCTGGAGCCCCAGCTTTCCACATTGTAAAAAACCTTGGCCGCATCGAGGGAATGACCGCTATAGCTGGACACTTTGCCAGGAACTTCGATCTCATCGCCCATGAAGTACAGCTTCTCAACACTATCGAAAGCCAGATCGTAGGTCGGCAAGACAAACTCGTCCACCACCAGTTCCTTTGAGGCGATCTGATATTTGTTACGGCGAATCTCAAGGGTGAATCTACCGTTCCTCTCGCCTTCGGGAATCTTGAACTCCCCGGAGGCTGAACCAAACTCGCTGAGCTTGAGATCAAGCTCCCCGACATCCTTTCCCTCAGCGTTAATCAGCTTAGCCACAATAGGTTCTCCAGCTTCCAAAACCTTGAAACTCTTGTAAGGATTACCTTTATACAAGACCGTCTTGAACTTGACTGTCTCCCCGGGATTGAAAGCGCTCTTGTCCGTGAATATCTCGCAATCTGTCTCTTCCCTATTCCTAATGGCGGAATAGTAATCATCGGATTTATGGATACTCTGCGCTTTGGACCTGCGGAAGAAACCATCCGCATCTTTGAAGGAAGCGACTATATAATAATAGGCATCCTTCTTCATCTCCTTGATCAATTCCTCAGGAACCGGAGTGAACCCGTCAACAGCTACCCCAGCAACCTCGGCGACTTGCTTACCCGAAAGGGAAAGCTCAAGATCCACCTTGTCAATGGGCTTGCCGGTAATGTAATCAGTCACATAGAATTTACGTCCCTCAAGGTCTTCTCTCAAAGCGATCGAGAGGGTCTTTGGAACATAACTCCCTATAGCCTCGATCTTACCGTTCTTAGCCTTGACCACATAGTCTCCATCGTCGCATCTGGGGATAGGAACCTTGACTGTGTCAAGCACATAGAAACTCTTTTTAGGGTTGGTAATCGTCTGCTTGAGAATAGGTGTGGCGCCTTTCTCATCCGGAGTGATGGACACTTCCACATTGGGCAGATTCCTCAAAGTGACAACCACATTATTCTGATCATCAAATGAAATGGTAATATCTTGTCTTTCAAGAGAAGACATCTGCTCCTTGAAAGATTCTATAGTGGCGGCTATCTTACCGTCAACGCCAGACTTATAAGACTGCCGCTCTTTCTCGGCCGCCTTAATGTCGGCATAAAGGGCTTTGTATTGGGCCTCACTACCCTTATCCCTGGACAATTGGGACATACGGTCCTCAAACGCCAGAGCTTTACCGAACAGGTTGATGGCTTTGCCTTGATATTTGTCGATGAAGGCCTGGACATCGTCTTTCCTGTACTGCCAGTACCTGTTACTGACGTTGTAATACTCATTCCAAGCGGCCGCAGGATAGGTGTCGCCCAAACATTCCTTCAAAGCCTCATAGGCCTTTGAAGCCCCCCTGTCGCGCAAGCGCTCTGACCATAGAGCATATTCATAGTCATCCTTGATGAAACCATTCAGGAGCCCGTTCATAGCCCCGGAAGTCTTTGAGTAGAACTCCGAGTTTTTGGCAGCCTGGAGGCGGGTCTTATTCGAAAGCACATAATCGAGAAGGCCACCCGAAGACTTGGACGCGCGATAAGTGTATGTGACGATGGGCTCGTCATATTCCTTAATCGCATTGGCAAGGGCGGCATTCATCTCCTGGCGCACTTTCCAATTCCTCGCGACCTCCGCATCAACTTTCAGGACAGATGCCTCATAGAAGTCCCAATGGTACCTTTTGGCCTTCGCCTCAGCGATGATCTCGTCCAGGGCCTCGCTCATTTTCTTAGGTAAGTCCGCCTTTTGGGCGGCATAGTAGTTTTTCCACAGAGCCGCAAGCCTATGGCCTTGCTCGTCAGGTTTCTTCGCCAAGTCGGAATCATTATTCCGGGCATAAGCGCAGGCGACCACGGTGGCGACACAAGCCACGGCGATCGCAAGAATCAGATAAAACATGGTCTTTTTCATAATAATCCGATGTACTTCAAAAACCTTGCGTTCCGAGGACCGACAAGGCTTCCGAGAGAAGATAAGTACTTCCCCCTATGAATATCAATGGGTTCCGTTTATTATCGAGAGAAAGGGCGACAGAGACGGCATCCTCGACAGAAGCGGTCTCCACGATTTTAATGGACCTTCCGGCATCTTCCATGAACGCCTCAAGCCGACTGGCAAGGTCCTCTTCCGGAAGCGCTCTTGAAGACTGGAGAGTGGTAAGGACATAGGTCGCATTGTCCGGCATCAATGGCATGATCCCGTCCAAGTCTTTGTCCGCCATAACGGCGTAGATGATGATGAGGGAAGAATAATCCCCTGACGACATCATATCCTCAAGTTGGGAGAAATTCTCTTTCAATGCAGCCGGATTATGCCCAAGGTCGGCTATGACGAGAGGATTCTTCCGGACCATCTCCCAGCGACCGTGGAAACCGGCTCTGGAAGCCGTGTGACAAATGGCGTCAGCCACTACTTCACGTTCAAACAATCTGGAATAGAATTGGTTCCGGGATAAAACATCAATCGAAGCAAGTACTGTCCGAAGATTCTTCTCTTGATACTTTCCCCGAAGATCCATCTCAGTGAGAATGCCGGGGACGAGATCCGACATTGACGGCTCGGTGTCCTGGGCAAAAGTGAGAGAGCTTCCGTTCTTTGTAGCAGCTCTCTCGAAAACCGCCCGTGTCTCAGGAAGGTACTCCCCAACAACCGCTGGCACGCCCGGCTTGATTATTCCCGCTTTCTCAAAGGCTATCGCCTCAAGAGTGTTGCCTAGAAGGGCACAGTGGTCAAGGGCTATGCTGGTCACGATGGATAGGTCGGGAGTTATGATGTTGGTGCTGTCAAGACGGCCACCAAGTCCGGTCTCAATCACAGAGACATCAACTTTCTCGTCAGCGAACCACTTGAAAGCCAGAACGGTAGTAATCTCAAAGAAGGACAGGTCAAGCGCATCCATATCTGTCTCATACCGGCAAAGAAAGTCATAAACGTACTCCTCCGGCACCAGAATCGGCATTAAGGACAATTCCTCTCCAAGATATGACGACGGGCACAATCCCCGTCTCGCTGCGCTTCGCACCCTATCCGGGTATATGCTCGACGGGGATTGTCCCGTCGTCGGACCAAGGACTCTGGCCCTTTCCCGGAAATCGATGATATGGGGGGAGGTGTAGAGTCCGACTTTAAGGCCGATGGATGACAGAGCCGACGCTAGCATATTGGCGACAGAGCCTTTCCCGTTGGTCCCGGCCACATGAATGGTCCTGTATTTCTCCTGCGGATCCCCAAGAAGATGAGCGAACTTGATCATATTGTCAAGCCCAGGCTTGTATGCGTCTCCGAAAGGCACCTTCTGGACCGAAGGGAACCTTTTGAAAATCGACTCCAACTTATCCTTATATGCGGTTTCCGAATAATTTTTCATTGGTCAGGACCATCACTTTTTTGAACTCAATTCAAAAATACTTAAATTTACGGACATATTCATACTTAATGAAAGAAAAAACATCCGCTTTACGCTCTGAATACATATTGGACGGGATTCCGAAAAGGTTCACCCCGGCCGACATACTGGACGGCTGCCTCGACAGGGAGCCGGAAGGCATTGGCGAGTACGAGGAGTTTGAGCCTATAGTTGACGAAAGCGTCGATCCCTGCCCCGCCTCTGATCAGTTCCGTGGCAAAGATGCCCAAGAATACCTTTCCGGAGTCCTTGCGCTTCTCGGCACTCCGAGGAACTGCCCAATGACTTTCCCTGAAGAGTTCACCAAAAGCAGGATAGCCAAGGCGCTTCTGGACACGATCTGGATGAGGGGACACTTCAGACTGGGAGATCTAACCTTGTCCGCAAGATGGCGCTGGAACCCAAAACCTTTAGGGAATATGGCCTCTTTCTACTCTTCGGTGGAAGCCGCGGCTGATTATCTTGACAGTCTCGGAATCTGTCTGGGGGCATATTCATTCACTGAGAGCGACCGGTTCAGCCAGATGGTATTCAAGGTGACCGCCACCGACAGGCAGGAGGATCCTGATGATGAGATCAACCCCGAGGAAGAGGAGATCGACCTTCCGGGCAACGCTCCATTCGGAAGTCCTCACCCGGTGATCGGAAGGAAGAGGGCGATTCCTGACAAACTAGTTCCCGATCCTGATAGCTGGATTATATTCGTTCCCTTCGACAGTTGCGAGCTCCGGCTCGGAAGTTCCTTACTCTGTGAAGCTTACGGCCAAAATGGGGATCCCGCGCCGGAAATAGGTGACGGCGACTACTTTATCGATTGTTTCGAGATCATCCGGGAGTTCGTGGAGGACAAGGTCGTCCTCTCAGGTCGGACTGTCGGTGATGGAGGTCTGCTTCCGGCTTTGAAGGAAATGTGCGGGGAGCAGATCGGGGCGAAGATCGACATCAGCGGCATCATGAACGCGTACGATGAGGACATGAGCGCCAGGGTGCTGTTCTCCGAGATCCCTGGAACCCTTATCCAAATCAAAGACATAGACTACGACTACGCTGATGCCGAATTCCTGCTCCAGGACATAGCCTACTACCCCATCGGTCATCCGGTGCCCGGGAACGGGACCATAATAGTGAAATCCGGCCGGGGAGGAGGCATATCTGACATTCTCCAATCCCTCTTGAACGGCCAGGCCTCCGAGGGCGAGGATTGAGACATAATTGAATATGGCAAGATACACTAAAATAACAACCATGGCGCGTGGCGCCAGAAAACCCAAGATCTTTGTCCTTGACACGAACATAATCCTTCATGATTTCAAGGCGATACGCAAGTTCAAGGACAACGACATAGTCATCCCGATAGCGGTAATTGAGGAACTTGACAAGTTTAAGAAAGGCACTGACCAACTCGCCTACAACGCCCGTGGATTCATGCGCGACATGGACCGGATCACTGATGGAAGGCTGTTTGGCAAAGATGGGATACAGATAGCCAAGGGGCTCGGGAAGATAAAGATCGAGCCGAACCACCCATTCCCTGACGAGATGAAAGACTTGTTCAAGGATGACATCCAGGACCACCGGATCCTCTCCACAGCCATCTGGATGCGGGATAACAATCCGGGCCGGTTCGTAGCCCTGGTGACAAAGGACATCAACCTCAGAATGAAATCCAAGGCAGCGGGGATGGAAGTTCAGGACTATATGACCGACAGATTGGAGGACGAGAAGGTTGAGAACTCGATTAAGGAAGTCCAGATCATCGAGAATCCTGATCCGGAAGTATTCCAGACATTGTTGTTCGGCCCGGACAATTCCGTGTCCTGGAAAGAGTTCGGCAAGACCAGGCCAAGACCCAACCAACTGTACAAGCTGAAAGAAGGACAAGAGACCATTTGCGCCCGATTCGATGCGGACGAGGACAAGGTCATCGCTGTCACAAATAAGATCGCCTACGGGATAAAGCCTCTAAACGATGAGCAGAAATTCGCCATTGAAGCCTGCATGAACCCGAAAATCAAGCTGGTGTCAATGACTGGAGGAGCAGGTACGGGGAAGACACTCATCGCCCTCGCCTCAGCCCTTGAGCAGGCCAAGGATTATGATCAGATCATCCTGACCAGGCCTACGGTAGTTCTTGGAAATCAAGACATTGGATTCCTCCCTGGCGACCAGAAGACAAAGATGAGTCCTTTCGTCCAGCCTCTCATGGACAACCTCAACGTCATCAAAGCCAAGTTCAAATCCACGAGCAAGGAAGCCATGAGGCTCGACGCGATGCTCAAGGAGGAAAAACTCCTTATCTCGCCACTTGCCTACATCAGGGGACGCAGCCTCGGAAGGGTGTTTTTCATCTGCGACGAGGCTCAGAACTTGACCCCCAACGAGATCAAAACCATAATAACCCGCGCCGGAGAAGGCACCAAAATGGTCTTCACCGGAGACATATTCCAGATTGACCAGCCCTATCTCGACCAATGGTCCAACGGGCTCACGCACCTGAGCGAGAAAATGAGCGGTCAGAAAATTTTCGAGCATGTGTTCCTGAGAATCGGGGAAAGAAGTGAACTTTCAGATCTCGCCTCAAAATTGCTATAACCAATCATTTTTATTAAATTCGCGAGCCTTCAAAGAAAAACTATAATCAAAATTAATAAATCAATATGTTCGACAAAAAGAAAAGAGTCTATCGCTTTGGTGGAAAAACAGCCGAAGGAGACGGACAGATGAGGGAATTGCTCGGTGGAAAGGGTGCCAACCTCGCCGAGATGAGCAAACTTGGTATGCCGGTTCCCGCCGGATTCACAATCACCACCGAGTGCTGCGCAGAGTACTATTCACTTGGTGGAGGGTACACCGATGATCTCAAGAAAGAGGTCGCCGAGGCCATGAGGGCCACTGAGACAATCATGGGAAAGAAATTCGGAGATCCTTCTGATCCCCTGCTCGTAAGTTGCCGTTCCGGAGCAAGAAGCTCCATGCCGGGAATGATGGACACTATTCTCAACATCGGCCTCTGCTCCTCCACTCTTCCTGGAATGATCCAGAAGACCGGGAACCCGAGGTTCGTTTACGATGCCTACAGGCGTCTCATCATGATGTACTCCGATGTTGTCATGGAGAAGGCCGAGGGCATTGAGCCTGCCGATGGCCAGGGAATACGTCAGCAGCTCGATAGGATGATGATGGAGTTGAAGGACGCCAAGGGTTACAAATCAGACACCGAGATCACAGCCGATGAGCTCAAGGACCTCTGCGAGAAGTTCAAGCTCAAGGTGAAGGAAGTCCTCGGAGTCGAGTTCCCTGACACTGCCCAGGAGCAGCTTTGGGGCTCTATCGGTGGTGTGTTCAAGTCATGGAACGGAAAGAGGGCCATCGCCTACCGTAGGATCGAGAAGATTCCTGATGATTGGGGCACCGCCGTCAACGTCCAGTCCATGGTGTTTGGTAATATGGGCAACACCTCCGCTACCGGAGTCGCCTTCTCCCGCAACCCTGCCAACGGTGACAACAAGTTCTATGGAGAATGGCTCATCAACGCCCAGGGCGAGGATGTGGTCGCTGGTATCCGTACCCCCAACCCTCTCAACGAGGCCACAAAGACCGAGAAGAACAAGGATCTCGAGTCCCTCGAGACAGCCATGCCCGAGGTCTACAAGGAGCTTGACGGCATCCGCCTGAAGCTTGAGAAGCACTTCCGCGACATGCAGGACATCGAGTTCACTATCCAGGAGGGTCACCTCTGGATGCTCCAGTGCAGGATCGGTAAGCGCACAGGTCTGGCCGCGCTTCAGATGGCTATGGACATGGTCGATGAGAAGATGATCGACGAGAAGACCGCCGTGATGAGGGTCGCCCCTTCACAGCTCGATGAGATTCTGCATCCCATCCTTGACCCCGCTTCTGAGAAGAAGGCGAAGGTCCTTGCTGTCGGTCTTCCCGCCTCCCCTGGTGGCGCTGTGGGCCAGATAGTATTCACTTCCGAGGACGCCATGGAGGCTGCCGCTAATGGCCACAAGGCCATCCTCGTCCGCGAGGAGACTTCTCCTGAGGACATCGAGGGAATGAGGGCCGCCGCAGGAATCCTCACCATGCGTGGAGGTATGACTTCCCATGCTGCCCTTGTCGCCCGTGGTTGGGGCAAGTGCTGCATCGTCGGATGTGAGGCCATGAAGATCAACTTCGACGAGAAGACAGTGACCTTCAATGACAACCAGACCTTCAAGCAGGGAGAGTGGCTGAGCCTCAATGGTTCCAAGGGCTTTGTCTATGCCTCTAAGATTGAGACGATGGACGCTTCTGAGAATCCTCTCTTCAAGTCCTTCATGGCGATTGTCGACAAGTTCCGCAAGCTTGGTATCCGCACCAACGCTGACACTCCGGAAGATGCCGCCAAGGCTCTCAGCTACGGAGCCGAGGGAATCGGCCTGTTCCGTATCGAGCACATGTTCTACGGCGCCCACTCCGAGAAACCTCTCTCCAAGCTCCGCAAGATGATTCTCTGCGACACTGACAAGGAGCGCAAAGAGGCTCTCGAAGACCTTGAGCCTTACATGAAGGCCGCCGTCAAGAGCACTATGAAGATTATGGACGGCAAGCCTGTGGTCTTCCGTCTTCTCGACCCGCCTCTCCATGAGTTCGTTCCCAAGACTGAGGAAAAGAAGAAGGAAATCGCCCGCGAGCTCGGTGTCACTGTCGAGGAGATCGAGAAGAGGGGTGAGGCCCTCCATGAGGTCAACCCGATGATGGGTCACAGAGGTGTTCGTCTACATGTCAGTTTCCCTCTCATCGCCGAGACCCAGTACAAAGCCATCTTCGAAGCCACCGCTGAGTTGCTTCTCGAAGGCTACCATCCGAAGCCAGAGATCATGATTCCGGTCACGATTTCCGCTCGTGAGCTCAGCTTCCAGAAAGCGATCTGCGACCGCGTCAAGGCACAGGTTGAGGGGATTAAGACCCAGAACATCGACTACAAGTTCGGAACCATGATTGAGATCCCGAGAGCCGCCCTGACCGCTGACCGTATGGCCCGCGCCGCTGAGTTCTTCTCATTCGGTACCAACGACCTTACCCAGATGACCTTCGGGTTCTCTCGTGATGACATTGGTACCTTCATGGGCGACTATCTCGGCAATAAGATCCTTGATTCCGACCCGTTCCAGACCATAGACACCAAGAGTGTCGGCAAGCTGGTCGAGTTCGGTATCCAGGGTGGACGCTCCAAGAGGCCTGATCTCAAGTGCGGTGTCTGCGGAGAGCATGGTGGAGATCCCGACTCAATCCGTTTCTTCAACAGGATCGGAGTGGACTATGTCTCCTGCTCACCGTTCCGCGTGCCTATCGCCCGCCTCGCAGCCGCCCAGGCCGCGATTGAGCAGAGCAAGTAAATTCACGATTTAGGCTTTAAAGCTTAATCAATTGATTAGAAGGAGTTTGTCTTATGACAGACTCCTTCTTTTTTAAGCGCTTTCTTCTAGATACGTATCCCGTAATTAGGGCATCGTTTCACCCAGGTCTGTCTTTCCGACTTGGAAACGCGTTGGAATATTTCCAAATAGATTATTTCTTCCTGCTTATAGTCTTTGTCGTGAGTACATACACAGGCCATATAATCATTCGACAGGAAAACCAACTTTCCGTGCCCGTGATATGAACAATACCACGAGGGAATGACGATTGTGTTTACTGTAGCGTCATATTCGAAATAATCCGTCTCATAGCTACCTTGATCTTCCCCATAAAAATCGAAAAAAGTCACTTGCTGTCCATCATCAGAAAAAAGAATATAATTCGGGGAGGTTTCGTTCCTGGCCGTGGAAATCTCATTGCCTTCGGTGACCAACACGAACTCCCTAACCACGTCCTTGTCCAAATTGAGCTGGTATAAAGCGATAGTCTTCCATCCTTGCCCGCTCACTGAATTCACGACTGTCGATTCAGAAATATTGTTACGCGCGACGGGTATCAGATACTGGTAATTGGATTGGGTGGTCGCGTATTCCAAATCAAAGACCGACAGAAGCGATTCTAACGATGGGGCCGGTCCTGGATCCGGCTCAGACTTAGAGCAGGAAGACAGAGCTGACTGCATAATCAGCGAACACAAAAGTGCCAAAACAGTGTATAACCTTGTTCTCATTTTTGTATGAAGAAATATGAATAACACTCTATAATACTAAACACACAAAAACAAAAATCTTGCATATGGTGATAGAAAAAAATCGCCATGTCTGACACGAATATTATTCTTCTTGCTAGCACCCATAGACTACCGTGTTACGGAAGTAACTGAAATCTAGTATATTATTATATTAGATGGTCCCAAAACATGCACCATCTGATGAAGCAATCAATTGATGATGAAGAGTTTCCATAACACGGCTTTGCTACTTAATTCCTCGAGGAAAGCGACCAACTGTCTTTAGTGTTCAAATAGACCTTTACGCACCGTCGTCTATGGATGATTAACTTTGAATTACGGTGGTAAAGGGAATTATTATTCTATCCAATCAGAAGGAGAATATGTTTTATATCTTATTCTTAAGTATACACCTTCAGGCGTTGGAGAGAGAAAAACAATTGATTTTCCGTATTTGCCTTCATAGTATTTATACTTCCTATTTTCCTTCATATTGATTCCTTCCCCTTCAAGGAGAGAAAGAAGACGACGGACGAACTCCATAGATTCCCTTCGTTTGTCGAATATAAAATGATACCCAAAACTAGTGAGAGCGGTTTTTTCGGTGTCATAATCATGATCATCATAGTTATAATCAAATTCGGAATATGCCCAATTAGGTACTTTCCCAAGAATAACCATGTCGTAACCATCTCTAGCTCTCAAATTAATTTTCAGAGTCTCTTTATCTTTATCAACCCAGCCATAATCGGACAGGTCATACAATAATTGCTTACGGGATAACTTCCGGCTGTTTTGGGACAGAACCCCAAATGGACGGGTAATCAAGTCCAAAATGCTCAGTTCTTTCGGTGTCGCAAGCCTGAGTCCTGGGGTTTTCTCGGTAATCGCGGGTTTAGGTTCGTCGTCCCAATAGGTGATAATAC
>JAEEGI010001613.1_pt1 | contig 56086 bp, 50 predicted proteins | sample 8958751 | NCBI WGS metagenome assembly JAEEGI01 (sample SAMN16246545, study PRJNA631951) | gut metagenome | biome: gut microbiome; feature: rumen; material: KS-attached | host: Bos | place: Iran: Karaj | collected 2018-10
TATTCAAACTCCAAAACTGCTGAAGCTACTCAAATAAAGTAAATTCCACACCGGTGGAATTTAGTCTGGGAAAAATCTCCCCAGGCTCTTTTAGCTATGCCTTGATCCTTCTTTTTCTGTCTGTTTTACACTCTTCAGACCATCAATAAAGATCTTTCTGTGCCTTCCTTCTATCTTTTCTCAGACTAAATTCCACTGCTTTCCCACGGTAAACGCCACCCCTTTACAACTGTGGAATTTACTTTGGGAATTCACCGCCTTCACCGAAAAATCATTCAAACTCCCTTTTTTCCTTGAATTTTACTGTAAAATAAGATATAATTACTGGATACCGGGGCCGGTGCGGGTGCGCCTCAGCGGCAGGCGGGATCTGATGACAGGCGGCACCGGCGGACAAAGGATATAAAAAACAGAGAAAAGACAGCGGTCACGGGGGAGGATCCGGCAGTGGAAAAGAAAAACGTTGCGATAATCGGCCAGGGCAGAAGCGGAAGGAATATTCACGGAAAGTATTTCCGCTCCGAGTCCAACATCTACTTCAACGTAAAATACGTCGTCGACTTCGATCCGGTCAGGCGGAAGATCGCCGAAAAACTCTATCCCGGCTGCGAGACACTGGCAGACTACAGGGAGCTGTTCGGAAAGACCGGCATCGACCTCGTCGTAAACGCCTCCTATTCCGATATGCACTATCCCGTCACCCGGGATCTCATCCTGCACGGATTCAATGTGCTGGTCGAGAAACCCTTCTCGCGCAGCTCGGCAGAATGCCGGACGCTCATGGCCCTCGCAAAAGAAAAAGGCGTGCTGCTCCAGGTCTTCCAGCAGTCCTTCCTCGCCCCCTACTACCTCTTTGCCCGCGAGCTCATCGCTTCGGGGAAGCTCGGCAGGATAATGCAGATAAACATCCGCTTCAACGGGTTCGCCCGCAGGTGGGACTGGCAGACGCTCCAGAAGAAGTGCGCGGGCGGGCTCTACAACACCGGGCCGCATCCGGTCGGTCTCGCGCTCGGCTTCCTTGATTTCGATCCGGGGATCCGCGTCGCCTTCAGCTCCCGCGGGACCGCGATGACGAGCGGCGACTCGGACGACTGCGCCAAGATCATACTCGCCGCCCCGGGAAAGCCTCCGGTCGACGTCGAGGTAAACTCCTGCGACGCCTTTTGCGGATACACGCTGAAGATCCTGGGCAGCCGCGGGACCTTCAAATGCAAAACAAGCGAATATGAATTCGTTTACTATACCGATGAGGAGAACCCGCCGAAGGCCGTTATCGAGGAATCGCTGAGAGACGAAAACGAGAACCCCGTCTACTGCTCGGAAAAGCTCATAAAGCACACCGAAAGCGGATCCTTTGCCGGCACCGCCTTCGACTCGGCGCCCTCGGCGATGTACGAGGACATCTACTTCGCCCTGACCGAGGGCCGGCCGATGCGCGTCACCCCCGAGATGGCTGCCCGCGTCATCGAGGTCATCGAGGCGGTCGCCGCCGCGAACCCCCTGCCGGTAAAATTCGTCTGAGAGCCGGCGGAAGAAAAGACGCCAGAAAGTATTTGAAGGCCTTCACATCCGGAAAAATAAGCTCAGCCGCACAGCGGCGGACAGGACAGCCATGAAAAGATCATTTGTAAAAGACAGTCTAAGAGTGGGCATATACGAAAGCCGCGCCGAGATGGGCGCCGCCGCCGCGGCCGACGTCTCTGCATGTATCTCCGCCCTCATGAAGGAAAAACCCTTCATAAACATGATATTCGCCGCGGCTCCGTCTCAGAACGAGGTCCTGGCGTCGCTCGCCGCCGACAAAAGCATATGCTGGGAGCGGATTAACGCATTCCACATGGACGAGTACATCGGCCTTGACAGAGATGCGCCCCAGGGCTTCGGAAACTTCATGAAGGAGCACCTCTTCGGTCTCGTTCCCTTCGCGACGGTGAATCTCATATCCTGCGAGGCCGAAGACGCCGAGGCCGAGTGCAAAAGATACGCCTCGCTCCTTGCCGCCTTCCCGCCCGACATCGTCGTCATGGGCATCGGCGAGAACGGCCACATCGCTTTCAACGACCCGCCGGTCGCCGATTTCAAAGATCCGCTGGCTGTAAAGCCGGTCCCGCTCGATCCTGTCTGCCGGCAGCAGCAGGTAAACGACGGCTGCTTCGCGCGGCTGGATGACGTTCCCCTGACGGCGATAACCCTCACCGTACCGACCCTCGTCTCGGCGCCGCACCTCTTCTGCGTCGTGCCGGCGTCGACAAAGGCGGAAGCCGTGAAGAAGACGGTGGAGGGAAGCATCGGCGAGCACTGCCCGGCGACCGCGCTGAGGCTGCATCCCGACGCGACGCTCTACCTCGATCCCGACAGCTCCGCCCTGCTCGGCTGACATGAAAACAAGGCTTAAAAGCGACCGGATAGTCCTCCGGGACTCGCTCTTCGACGGTTACGTCTATGTCTCGGACGGAAAGATAGCCGGCCTCTCGGCGGAAGCGATGCCCGCGGACGAAGAGTATGATTTTACCGGACTCTTCCTTTCTCCGGGCTTCATCGACATCCACACCCACGGAGGCGGGGGACACGCCTTCGCCGACTCCTCCCCCTCCGAGGTGATCGCCGGCTGCGACTTTCACCTCTCGCACGGCACGACCTCGATCCTCCCCACCGTTTCGTCAAGCCCCTTCGCGGACATGAAGAGATCGCTTGAAAACATCTCCGGGGCGATGCGATCGGGCGGATCGAAGGCGAACATCATCGGTGCCCATCTGGAAGGCCCCTACCTCTCGCCGGCGCAGTCGGGCGCGCAGCACGCCGACTACCTGACCCCGCCGAATCCGGAGGAATACCTCCCTCTCGTCGAAGAGTATCTTCCCTTCATAAAGCGCTGGACATACGCCCCCGAGCTCGACCCCTGCGGAGAGTTCTGCCGCTTTCTGACAGAGCGCGGGATCATCGCCTCCCCGGGGCACACCGACGCTAAATACTCCGACATGCTGACCGCGGCGGAAAACGGCGCGAAGCTCGTCACCCACCTTTACTCCTGCACATCGACTGTGACGAGACAGCAGGGCTTCAGGACGCCCGGCGTCATCGAATCTGTCTTCCTGCTTGACGCCTACACCGCCGAGATCATCGCCGACGGCAGGCACCTGCCTCCCGAGCTCATAAAGATGATACTGAAGATAAAGGGCCCCGACCGCGTGATCGCCGTCACCGACAGCCTTTCGGTCGCCGGGTCGGATATTAAGAGCGGGACCATGTGCGGCACCGACTTCATTATCGAGGAGGGTGTCGCGAGGCTCCCCGACCGCTCGGCCTTCGTCGGCAGCATAGCGACCGGCGATATCCTCGTCAGGACCCTCGTCCGCGACTGCGGACTTGCCCTGCCCGAAGCAATCCGGCTCGTATCCGCAAATCCCGCAAGGCTTCTCGGCCTCGGCAAGGGCGAGATCCGCGAAGGCTTCGACGCCGATCTTGCCGTGTTTGACAACTTCTTTGACGTGTCGGATGTCTTCGTCGCCGGGAAACGCGTTTCGGGCAGATAAACGGGTTTCGGATATATGAAAAACACACAAAAGGGCAGCGGCGGCCCCTCCTTTATCGCCGCGATGGACGTCGGCGGGACCAAGACGGTAGGCTTTGTCGCCGACGCCGAAGGCAACATCATCGCCTCGGCGCGGGACAGGGGGATCACCCCCGTCGACGCCCCCGCCTCAGAGTGCGTCGCGCTCTATACCGGATTCCTCCGGAGGCTCTTCGACTCCGCCGGGGTGACCGCGGACGCGACCTACTGTTCGATCGCCGCGATCGAGCACTATACCCCCGATTTTCAGAACGGGATCGCGAAAGCCGTCGGCGACAGAGCAGGCATCCTCAGGGCCGAGCCCGACGGGCTCTGCCTGATATCCGGCATGCTGGGACACGCCGACGGAGCCTCGATGGTCTGCGGGACGGGATCCTCCCTCTATGTCAGAAGCGGCGAAGACTGGTTCCGCGTCGGCGGCTGGGGACATCTGATCGACAGCTGCGGCAGCGGCTTCGTCCTCGGGCGGCTGGCGATACGCGCCGTGCTCCGCGAGTACGACGGGCGGGGCGAGAAGACGCTGCTCACCCCTCTCTGTGAGGAAAAGTGCGGCCGTCCGATACCCGACGACTACGACAGGATATACTCTCTCGGCAGGCCATACGTGGCCTCCTACGCCGGCTGCGTCTTCGAGGCGAGGCGGCGCGGGGACGCAGTCGCGTCGAAGATCTTCGACGACTGCGCCGCCGACATGGCCGAGCTGATTTCGACCGCACTGAGGAGAACGGGCAAAAAGCCCTCAGAGCTCCCACTCTTCATGAACGGCGGGATATTCGCCCACTGGCCCGAATACCCCGAGGCGATCCTCGCCCTCGCGCCGGCCGGCGTCAGGGCGTCGGTAGCCACCGTCCCGCCGGTCTACGGCTGCGCCGTCGAGGCGATGTACAGCCTCGGACTCGGATGCACGCCGGCTTTCAGAGCGAAACTTCTTGACGGGATCGCCCGCGCCGGTCTCGCCTGACACGCGCACAGACACACCTTGTTGACGGAGGCAAAATGCCGCTGAGCGAAAAAGACCTGCTGACATACGAAGAATTCACAGAAAAGCTCGGATTCATTCCGGGAGAACAGAAGGAAGCCGCGATTAAGGCGACGGAGGGGCAGACGCTCCTTCTCGCCGTCCCCGGAAGCGGAAAGACGACGGCTCTCGTCGCCCGGATCGGATATATGGTGCGCTGCCTCGGGATCGATCCCGAAAGCATCCTCACCGTCACATATACCGTCGCCGCCGCGGGCGACATGAAGGCAAGATACCTCTCGCTCTTCGGAGACGAAGGGCCGCAGCCCGAGTTCCGGACGATAAACGGCATCTGCGCGTCGGTCATCTCATACTATTCGCGCACGACCGGCAGGACCGCCTTCAGACTCTGCGACGACGAAAGGACAAGCTCGGCGATGATCTCCGCGATCTTCCGCGAGCTGACCGGGGAATACGCCGCCGAGAACGACATAAGAGAGATAAAGACGGCGATCACCTACGTCAAGAACACGATGATGCCCGACGAAGATATCGAAAAGATCGACGGCATCGCCATGGGAAAGTTCCCCGGGATATACCGGGAATACCGCCGCCGGATGAACGAAGCCTCGCTCATGGACTACGACGATCAGATGGTCTATTCTCTCGCGATATTCAGAAAATACCCGGATATACTTGAGAGATTCAGGAAGAAATACAGATTCATCTGCGTCGACGAGGCGCAGGACACCTCGCTCATCCAGCACCGGATCATAAAGGAGCTGGCGGGCCCCGACGGAAATCTCTTCATGGTCGGTGACGAGGACCAGAGCATCTACGGCTTCCGCGCGGCCTGCCCCGAAGAGCTCACCGGTTTTGAGAAGAACTATCCCGGCGGGCGGGTGCTGCTGATGGAGGACAACTACCGCTCGGCGGAGGAGATCGTCGCCTCGGCGGACGGCTTCATCCGGAGCAACAAGCAGAGGCATCCCAAGACCATGCGCGCCGCCGCCGGCACCGGAGGGAGCATAACCGAGGTAAAAGTCGCCTCGCGCGCCGATCAGTATACCGAGCTTCTCAGGGCCGCGAAAAACTGCCGCGTTAAGACCGCGGTTCTCTACCGGGACAACGAGTCCTCCCTGCCGCTGGTCGATCTTCTGACGAGACAGGGCGTCGACTTCGATCTGCGCGCGTCGGATTTCGTCTTCTTCCAGAGCCGGGTGGTGCGGGACATCGTCTCGGTGCTGAAGCTGGCGATCGACGGCCGCGACCGCGAAGCCTATATGAACGTCTACAACAAGATATCCCCTTTTCTCAGCAAGGCGCTCGCCGAAAAGGCGGTCGCGATGAGCGAGGCGGAGGGCACCGACATATACGACGCGGTCTGCCGCCTCGACGAGCTGGGAAAGGACCGTCTGTCCTACGCATCGATCTCCCGCAAGGCGCTGAAACTGATGGCAAGATCGGCTCCCGACGCAGCGATCGGGGCGATAATGAACGGCCTCGGATACGCCGGATTCCTTGAAAGATCGAAAATCTTCTCGGCAAAGCCCGGGATCCTCTCGGCGCTGGCGAAGAACGAGAGGACGGTCGGCGCCTTTCTCTGGCGTCTGACCGAGCTCGAGCGTATCGTCGCGGAAAGAGCCGCCGAGCCGCCGCGGGGCCTCTTCACCCTCTCCACCGTCCATATGGCCAAAGGCCTCGAATACGACTGCGTATGGCTGATGGACATGACCGACGACATAACCCCCGGCCACGCCGTCCTCAGGGACTATCTGCAGAATCCGAAGTCCTTCGCGACATACGAAGAGGAGCGGCGGATATTCTACGTCGCCGTGACCCGCGCGAAAAAAAGCCTGAAGATATTCAGGATCAAGGGCTCGGACGCCCGCTTCGCGGCAGAACTCATCGACTGCAGGGACAGATTCAGAAAAGCCCTGGCCGAGGCGATCCGCCTTGGACAGGCCCCTGCGATCCCCGGGAGGACTGTCGGGGGAGCCTCGGTAAAGCTGGGGACCAGGGTGCGGCATCCGCGCTTCGGCGAGGGCACCGTCACCGGCAGGACCGACAAAAGAGTCACGGTCGCCTATGACTGCGGGGAATTACGCGAATACATCGCCTCCGCCGTGACATTCGAACTGATATAGAAAAATAAATGTGCCGGGCACATAAACCGAAAGGATAAAAAAATGGCAAAACTCGACATCAGAAAGAAGCTCTCGGAAAGAAAGGGCAAGATCCCGCCCGCCTTCCCCTACGCCTGCCTCAAGGCCTTCGGAGCGGTCCCCAACTGCAAGCGGATGAAGCTCGAGATCGTCGACAACGTCGGCGTGAAAACGATCCCCGACAACTTCCTCGTCCTCAGCAATCACACCTCCCGCTGCGACTGGCAGTACATCGGGCTGGCCTTCTCGGGCCACCGGCTGAACTACATGGCCTCCTACATCGAGTTCAACCGCTCTCACATGCACTTCGTCTTCGATCTGCTCAAGGTCATCCCGAAGCGGAACTTCATCAACGACATCCACCCGATACTCGAGGTGATGCAGATAATCAGGCAGGGCGGAAACGTCATCCTCTTCCCCGAGGGAAAATCCTCGATCTCGGGCAGCAACCAGCCGATCATGCCCGGCACCGCTCAGATGGTGAGACAGCTCAAGGTGCCGGTATATTCGACGACGATCCGCGGCGGATATATGTCGAACACCCAGTGGGACATCTACGACAGGCCGGGCAAGGTCGTCATCGAGGTCAACCGGCTCTTCACGGTCGAGGAGACACAGACGCTGCCGCTTGACGAGATCGAGCGCAGGATCAACACCGCGATCTACAACGACGACTTCGAGTGGAACAGGACCGCCAGAGTAAAATACGAGGGCAACGATCGCATCGCGAACCGCCTTGAGGAGCACCTCTATCTCTGCCCGAAGTGCGGCCGCGAGCTGACGATGCACGGCGAGGGCAATGTCTTCAAGTGCACCGCCTGCGGCAACGGCGCGACGATCGACGAGTACTACGATCTGCATCCGCTGAACGAAGACTGCCTGATCCCGAAGACGCTCAGAGTCTGGTACGAGCTGCAGCGCCGCAAGTGCTACAGGGATATAAAAAACGACCCTGACTTCAGGATCGAGGAAAAGGTCACGCTCGGAGCGCTTCCGAACGACCACTATGTCGACAAGACGGTCACCTCCGAGCCGGTCGGCGAAGGCATCATCACGCTTGACAGAAACGAGTTCACATACAAAGGCACGAAGAACGGCGAGCCCTTCGAGCTTCACCAGAAAACCGTCAACATGCTTTCGGTCGTGCTTGAGACCGACTCCTCCTATTTCGGCGCCTTCTTCGACAACCGCGAGTACTACGAGTTCCACCCCGAGCACAAACTGGTGCCGAAGTGGCTGCTCTCGGTCGAGGAGTGCCACCGTCTCGCCGGAGGAAAATGGCAGAACAACCTCCCGGAGCAGCAGTGGATCTACGAGGACGACAAGCCCACCGACAGAGAGAATTATTACCTGTGAAGGTGTTGTAAAAAAAGACCTGCACCTGTCACAGCTTCTCAGCCGTGACAGGTGCGTTGCATTTAAAAATTTCAAACTGCTTTTACAGCCCCTCGCCGAACCCGAACAGAAGGTTTTCCGCCCTGTGGCTGTCGGAGCTCATGATAAATCTTCCTCCGCGCGCCGCGATATACTCCCTCTGCTCCGCCGACGGATAGGCCGACGTCCGGTAGCCCCTCGACACCGCTCCGGTGTTTATCTCGAAGAGCTTCCCCGACGGGATGAGGGAGTCGGCGGCGGCCCGCCAGGCCGCCGCGTACCGCGGAGTTCGGGTGTCCACCGGACCGCCGACCTCACTGAACTTCGATGCCAGATCGAAGTGTCCGATCAGGTCCGCGCCCGTCTTCTCCGCCACGCCGGCGACAAGCTCAAAATAGGCCTCGGCAAAGGCGTCGGAGTCGCCGCCGAAGAGGCGGTCGATTCCATCTCTGAGGACTCCGATGTCGTGATCGACCGGCAGGTACTCCCCGCGGACCTTCACGTAGTGGACAGAACCTATCACGTAATCGAAACCGCCCGCCGGGAGACCGGCGAAATAATCCTGCTCGATACCGCAGAAGATCTTTATTCTTCCGCGGTATTTTCTTTTCAGCCGCGCGATCTCGAGCATGTAATCGGATATTCTCTCCCGCTTCATGCAGTAGCTTTCGTCAAATGGGGTCCATGAGTGATCCGAAAAGCCGATCGCCGTCATTCCCTTCCCGATCGCCGCGAGGACGACCTCCTCGGGAGAGGTCTTTCCGTCGCTGAAGAGAGAGTGAAGGTGAAAATCGGCGCGGATCCCTTCAAGAGCACCTCCGGGCAGCGAAAAGGAGTTCTTTTCTATCGCCCGGAGCGCCGCCTCGCGGCTGCTGACCCGCCTGCCCATCAGGTCATCTTCTCCTGCTTGACTTTTTTGTCGATGACATGCCTTCTCGCCAGCTCGGCTCTGACGTCGCCGAGCGAGATCCCGGCCTCGGTCATGAGCACCATCACATGATAGACGAGATCGGCGATCTCGTAGACCGTCTCGGGCCTGTCCTCAGCCTTGGCGGCGATTATGACCTCGGTCGATTCCTCACCGACCTTTTTTAAGATCTTGTCAAGCCCCTTTTCGAAGAGATAGGTGGTGTAGGAGCCTTCCTTCGGGGCGGTCTTTCTGCCGGCGATGAGCTCCATGAGGCCCTGCAGCGTGAAATCCCCCCTCGAGTCGCTCTCGAAGAGCGGGTTCTTGAAGCAGGAGAAGCTTCCGGTGTGGCAGGCGGGGCCGTCGGGCTCGACGACGACGGTCAGCGCGTCGAAGTCGCAGTCGGCGGTGATCGAGACTATGTGCTGGTAGTTGCCGCTCGTCTCCCCCTTCAGCCAGAGCTCCTGTCTCGACCGGCTGTAAAAGCAGGTCAGTTCCTTCTCCATCGATATCTCAAGGCTCTCGCGGCTCATGTATGCCAGCGTCAGCACCTGTCTCGTGGCGGCGTCGACGACTATCGCGGGGATCAGTCCCTTTTCGTCGAATTTCAGTTTTGCGGTATCAAAGCAGATCATTTTTACCTAGATATTGTTATTGTCTTGTCAGATTTACTCTTCGCTGCCCGTCATCCCCGACGTTATCCTCGCGGGGATACCGGCTTCCGCCATCTCCCGCTTGAGATCGGCGATCTTCACCTCTCCGAAGTGGAAGATCGAGGCCGCGAGCCCCGCGTCCACCCCCGGCAGTTCTTTGAAAAGGGTGATAAAATCGCCGATGCATCCGGCTCCGCCAGAGGCTATCACCGGCACATTCACCGCGGCGCAGACGGCGGCGAGCATCTCGAGATCGAAGCCCTTCTTCACGCCGTCGGTGTCCATCGAATTGACCACGACCTCGCCGGCCCCGCTGTCGACGCACCTGCGGATCCAGGATATCGCCTCCATGCCGGTGTCGTCGCGGCCGCCCCGGCCGAAGATCCTGAACTCCCCGCCGACGCGTTTTACGTCGACCGACAGCACAACGCACTGGTCGCCGTAGAGCTTTGCCGCCTCGCCGACGAGCGAGGGGTTCCTTATCGCTCCCGAGTTCACCGAGACCTTGTCGGCCCCGCACTTGAGAACCCGGTCGAAGTCGGCGACCGTGTTGATCCCGCCGCCGACCGTCAGCGGTATGAAGACGTTGGCCGCCGTCTCCCGCAGGATGTCGGTGAAGATCGCCCGGCCGTCGGCCGAGGCGGTGATGTCGTAGAAGACGAGCTCGTCGGCGCCGCATTCGCTGTAGTATTTAGCCAGGGCGACGGGGGAATCAACGTCGCGCAGGCCGAGAAAATTCACTCCCTTGACGACGCGCCCGTTTCTTACGTCGAGGCAGGGGATTATTCTTTTCGTTATCATTTACCTTCATCCTCCGCCGCCCGGGCGGTCGCTATCGCCTCTGCGAGATCTATCGCGCCGGTGTAGTACGCCTTTCCGATTATCGCCCCCGAGACACCGGCGGCGGCCAGCGCGCGAATGTCTGTGAGCGACGACACGCCTCCCGAGGCGATTATCTCCTCAGACGGCAGAAGGCTCCGCAGCCGGCGGTAAAGCCCGACGTTCGTCCCCTTCATCGCCCCGTCCTTCGATATGTCTGTTATTATGAAGGTCGAAACGCCGCATGCCTGCATATTGAGGCAGAGCTCCCCCGCCCCGATGTCGCTCTTCTCGGTCCAGCCTTTTATGGCGACGCGTCCCTCCTTTATGTCGGCGCCGACGGCGATCATCGGCCCGAATTCGGCTGCGGCATTCATCACGAAGCCTGGGTCGGTGACCGCGGCGGTCCCGAGGATGACGCGGTCGATCCCCGCTTCGGCGTACCGGCGGATGACATCGAGCGATCTTATCCCTCCGCCGACCTCGACGAAGAGCCCGGTCTTTTCCTTTATCCTGCATACAGTGTCGAAGTTCGGCGTTCCGCCGCTCTTCGCGCCGTCGAGATCGACGACGTGTATCCTTTCGGCGCCGGCCCCGGCGAACTTCGCCGCGACGCCGGCGGGATCGGCCGAATAGACCGTCTTGTTTTCGTAATCGCCGCGGAGCAGCCGTACCGCCTCTCCCCCGATAATATCGATCGCCGGATAGATTATCATCTCTTTCTCCTTCTCCTTTTTCCGCGCGGATCATCCGACGGCGCAGAAGGCTTTCAGTATCTTCAGGCCGACGTCGCCGCTCTTTTCGGGGTGGAACTGGCAGCCGTATACGCTCCCCTTCGCCACCGCGGCGGTCAGCGGCGCGCCGTACTCGGCGGTCGCGATGACGTGATCGGCCTCGGTGTCGGCAAAGAAGGAATGGACGAAATAAACGCAGTCCCCCTCGTTTATGAAGCGAAGCAGCGGGCGCTTCCCATGCGGAAACACAAGCGGATTCCAGCCCATGTGGGGGATCTTGAGGCCTTCGGGGATCACGTCGGCGATCGGTCTCACCCTTCCGGGTATGAGTCCAAGCCCCTCGTGTCTTCCGTACTCCAGGCTCTCGTCAAAGAGCAGCTGCATCCCGAGGCATATCCCGAGAAGCGGCTTCCCCTCTCCGGCAAGCCCGCGTATCAGCTCTCCGAGGCCGGATATCCGCAGCTTTTCGGCCGCGTCTCCGAAGGCCCCGACGCCCGGAAGCACTATCCGGTCCGCCGAGGATATCTCCGCGGGATCCGACGTCACCCTCACGCTCTCCCCGATCGCAGCGAAGGAGCAGCCGAGCGAAAAGAGGTTGCCGACGCCGTAATCGACTATCGCCGTCATCACAGCACCCCCTTCGTGGAGGGTATCTCGCCCTTGTACATCTCATCGATCGACACCGCCGTCCTCAGGCTTCTCGCGGCCGATTTGAAGGCGCCCTCGATGATATGGTGCGAATTCCTGCCCGCGAGCTGCCTGATGTGCAGCGCGCACTCGGCCTGTCTGACGAAGCCCGCCCAGAACTCCTCGACGAGCTCGGTGTCGAACTCACCGACCTTTTCGGTCGGGATACTCATGTCGTATACGAGGCAGGATCTGCCCGAAAAATCGACGGCGGTGAGTATCAGCGCCTCGTCCATCGGCAGCAGGGTATCGCCGTAGCGGCGGATGCCGCGCTTGTCGCCGAGGGCTTCGCGGAAGGCGCGCCCCAGGGCGATGCCGATGTCCTCGGTCGTGTGGTGGCAGTCGACGTAAAGGTCGCCGCGGCAGAAGACGTCGAGGTCGAACCTGCCGTGCGAGGCGAAGAGGGTGAGCATGTGATCGAGGAAGCCGATGCCGGTGTCGATCCTGCTCTTTCCCGAGCCGTCGAGCTCAAGAGTCAGAGATATATCCGTCTCGGCGGTCCTTCTTTCGATCTTCGACTCTCTCATCTGTCCGCCTCCCCTGTCTTTTTCGCTCTCTTTTCCTCAAGTATCCCGGCGACGGCGGCGACGAAGGCCTCCATCTCCTCTTCGCTGCCGATCGTGATCCGGTTGCGTTCGGATATCCGCGGGGCGTCGAAGTGCCGGATAAGTATCCCCTTCTCCTTCAGCGCGAGGTAGAGCTCGCGGCCGCCGATATCCTTGTGCTCCGCGAAGAGGAAGTTGGCAGAGGAATCTGTCAATCTGAACCCGAGGGCGGCAAGCGCGGCCGCCGTCTTCTCCCTCGTCGCCTTTATCCTTTCGGTGCAGAATCTCAGATAACCCTTGTCTGCCAGGGCTCCGACGCCCGCGGCCGCCGTCATCCGGTTGACATTGTAGGGGTTTGCCGAGAACCTGAGGGTGTCGATGTCGTTTATTATCTCCTTCGACGCAAATCCCATCCCCAGCCGTCCGCCGGCCAGCGAGCGCGACTTCGAGAAGGTCTGGACGACGAGAAGATTGTCGTATTTCTTTATCAGCCCGACGGCGCTCTCACCGCCGAAATCGATGTATGCCTCGTCGATCACGACGACATTTCCGGGGTTGCCCGCGACGATCCTCTCGATTTCCGAAAGGGGCAGCGCGATCCCGGTCGGGGCGTTGGGATTGGCGATGAAGACGGTCCCGCCGGCGCCGACGTAATCCTCCGCGTCGAGCGAAAAGTCCTCCTTCAGCGGGATCTCGCGCCACGGGACCCGGTTCGCCTCCGCGAACACCCGGTAGAAGCCGTAGGTAATGTCCGCGAAGACGGCGGGGCGTTCTTCGTCGCAGAAGGCGGCGAAGGCGAAGGAGAGGATCTCGTCCGAGCCGTTGCCGAAGACGATGTTCTCCGCCGGCAGGCCGTAGGCCTGGGAGGCGGCCTCCCTCAGCGCGCGCTGGGCGGGATCCGAGTAGAGCTCAAGGCTGCCAGCCTCCTCTCTCGCCATCCGCTGCGCTATCGGCGACGGGGGAAAGGGCGACTCGTTCGTGTTGAGTTTGATGTATTTTCTGTCCTGCGGCTGCTCGCCCGGCACGTAGGCCTTCAGCGAGGCGTATTTCCCGCTGAAAAATCTGCTCATTCTCTTTTCCCTTCTCCTTCCGCCGCGGTACCGCCGGCGCATCCGGTTTTCCTTCTTGAAAGCGCGCTTCTCGCGTGAGCCTCAAGTCCCTCCCGCCTCGCGAATGCGGCGACGTCGTCGGCGGCCGCGTCGAGGGCTTCGGGAGTGAAATATGTATACTGCGTCTTTTTTATGAAGTCGTCGACGCCCAGCGGGCTTGAGAACCTGGCGGTGCCGCCGGTCGGAAGGGTGTGGTTCGGGCCTGCGAGATAGTCGCCGAGGGCCTCGGGACAGCTCCTTCCCATAAAGACCGAGCCGGCGTGCCTCACGGCCGGAAGCAGGGCGAAGGGATCGCTCACCATCAGCTCGAGGTGCTCGGGCGCCAGCGAGTTTGAGATCTCCACCGCCTCGGCGACGCTTCCCGCGACGATGATCTTCCCGTTCTTCTCTATCGACGTCCTCGCGATCGCCTCTCTGGGGAGAACAGACAGCTGCCTTTCGATCTCGGCGGCGACCTTTGTCGCGAGCTCTTCGGAATCCGTTATCATGACCGCCGAGGCAAGCCTGTCGTGCTCGGCCTGCGAGAGCATGTCGGCCGCGGCGACCGCGGGATCGCTCTCTCCGTCGGCGACGATGAGTATCTCGCTCGGGCCGGCGATCATGTCGATCGACACCTGGCCGAAGACCTGTTTCTTGGCCTCGGCGACGAAGACGTTGCCGGGCCCCACGATCTTGTCGACCTTCGGGATGCTCTCTGTCCCGTATGCCAGCGCGGCGATCGCCTGCGCTCCGCCCGTCTTGAAGATCCTGTCCACTCCCGCGACCCGCGCGGCGGCGAGGATGGCGGGATTGACCTTCCCCTCACGGTTCGGCGGCGTCGTGATGACGACCTCCGACACCCCTGCGATCTTTGCAGGAATCGAGTCCATGAGCACCGTCGAGGGATAGGCCGCCGTGCCGCCCGGCACGTAAAGGCCGGCACGTTCGACCGGGATTATCTTCTGACCCATGACGCTGCCGTCGGGGCATTTTATCTCGAAACCCTCGCGGCGCTGCATCGAGTGATAGCGGGAGATATTCTCCGCGGCCCGGCGGAGTATCCGCAAAAAGTCCGGGCCGACCTCGGCCACCGCCGCGTCGGTCTCCTCCTCCCCGACCTCGAGCGACTTCAGCTCGGCGCAGTCGAAGCGGCGGCAGTAATCGAGGACGGCGGCGTCCCCTCTCATTCTCACATCGGCGATAATCGCCGAGACCGCCGCCGAAACGTCGGTCCCGGGGACCGCCCTCGCGAAGATCTCGCTGTCGGGGACCTCCCCGTATCTCATTATCTTTATCATGACTCAAAACACTCCATTAATGATGCCTGCCGCGATAGGGGCGGATCAGACAGATGCCTCCCTCAGCGCCGAAAGGGCGGCGAGCATGGCCTTTTCCTTGAAGAAGAAGGAGGATTTGTTCGCGATCAGCCTCGCGCTGATGTCGCATATCTTCTCGACGACCTCGAGGTCGTTCTCCTTCAGCGTCGTTCCCGTCTCGACGATGTCCACGATGACGTCTGAAAGTCCGACGATCGGGGCGAGCTCGATCGATCCGTTCAGGTGGATGATGTCTATGTCCATCCCCTTCGAGGCGAAATGCCTTTTCGCGATGTTCGGGAATTTGGTCGCGACGCGCAGCGTCTCACCCGCGGGGTAGGTGAACCCTCTCGGTGCGGCGACCGCCATGCGGCATTTTCCGGTATCGAGATCGAGCAGCTCGTAGACGTCGGGCGAATAATCAAGCAGGATGTCCTTCCCGCAGACGCCTATGTCGGCAGCGCCCCGCTCGACGTATTTCGAGACGTCGGAGGGCTTTACCCAGAAGAACTTCAGCGTTCCGTCGCCGTTTTCGGATATCAGCTTCCGGCTGTTTTCGTCGATCGGCGGGCAGTCGAATCCCGCCGCGGCAAATCTCGCGTAGACCTTCTCGCCCAGCCTTCCCTTGGGAAGGGCGACGGTGAGGCTGCCGTCCGCCGTGACCGGGGAGTCACAGATCCGGTCCAGTCTGTCGGTGTAAACGGCAAAGCCGATCGCGTCCGACCTCCTGCCCAGCCGTCTCATCAGATTGGCGTACATGCCGCCCGACAGCACCTCTTCGGGGATCCCCGGCACAAAGCCGTTGAAGATCAGGCCGTTGTAGTAGTTCATATCGGCGGTGACCGAGAAATCGACCCTTATCCTGTCGGCGTATCTGCTCTTCGCGAGTATCCCGGCGATCCCTGCAAAGCTCTCGCCGCAGATCCCGCGTAGCTTTTCGGCGGCCTCGGCGACCGAACATCCGGCGCCGAGCAGGGCGGAAAACTCGGCCGCGGCCCCGGGGTCGCCGCCTTCTTCGCAGGCCGCGGCGATGCCCTCGGCGCTGCGTTCGCCGATCGCCTTGAAGAGCGCGGGCAGCGAGGATTCGCGGAGGCCCCGCCGCCTGACTATGCCTGCGAGGGTGTCGAGGTCGGAGACGGCCAGGACCCAGTCGTCGGAGAAAAGATCAAGGCTTCCGGCGGCAAGGAGGATGACCTCGGCAGCCTCGGCGGCGCCCACCTTTCCGAAACACTCGAGACCGCACTGCATGGACTCGCCGAAGGAGCCCGAGCCCCTGTCGACGCGGTAAACGCTCTCGTTGTAGCAGAGCCTTGTCGTCTCGTCGGGCCTGTCCTCGCTGTTTTTGATTATCGACAGGGTGACGTCAGGCTTGAGCGCCATCAGGCGGCCGTTGGTGTCGGTGAAGGTCAGGACGCTGTCCGAAAGGAGGAAGTCCTTGTGTTTCATATAGAGGTCGTATTCCTCGAATTTGCTCATCCGGTAGCGGCAGTAGCCGCTCGCGGTGTAGAGCGACCGCAGCTGCAGCACGTATTTTTCGCTGTCAAACAGCACCGATTCGTCTATGGGCATCTCTTATTTCTCCTCTTCTGCCTCTTCCGCGGCTCCGGCCGCGGCGGAAAGCCTTTCGATGACGGTCCGGTATCCGCCGGGACCGTAGTTCAGGCATCTGGCCACACGGCCGATCGTCGCGGTGGACAGGCCGGTCTTTTCGACAATCTGCGAGTAGCTGTTGCCGTCGCTCAGCAGTATTGCCGCCTCAAGTCTTGACGACATGTCCAGTATCTCCTTGACCGTGCACAGATCCTCAAAGTAATCGTAGCATTCGTCGACGGTTTTCAGGCTCAGAATGGTCTCAAACAGCCTGTCGGTCGATCCGGACCTGATGTTCATCCGGGTGCCTCCCTTCTTCGGTTCCGGGCGTCCGCTTTTTTTCTCTTCGCGGATCTGCCGCCCGGTTCTTGCTTTCTCTGTTTACTATTTTAGCATACTAAAGCGATAAAGTCAAGAAAAAAGATAAAAAAAAGCGGAAAAACGCCTGAAAAAAGGCCGACCTCCGCAATAACGATCGGAGAATCGGATCGCCGTAACTGTTCGGGCAATTAACGTCGGATTTACACCGGGCGCTTACAAGACGTAATAGGTCTGCCCGTTATAATCATATTCCCGCGGCGGCAGTCCGGCTACCCTGTTTTTACGATCTCATTACCCTCTGAAGGTACGACCATCGATTTTGCAGACGTGTTGAATCTGTTTTTCCAGACGAAGGTTCCGTTTTTAAGCACCGCCATCCTGTTGTCCCTGAATTCGACGTCGATGCCGTCAAACACGTTCGTCTTCTCGTATCCGTCGCGAATGAGGAGGCCGGTGTCGACTCCCTCCACCACGTTGCCTGTCACGACGGCGTCAAAACTGTAGCCTTCGGTCAGGACGATTCCCGCCGTTCCGCCTTCCTCCCTTTTCATATAGTCATAATCCTCTTCCGCCGTCCCCGGCCCGGTCACCGAGTTTCCCGATATCAGCGTCTTTCTTCCCGCCGTCATTATGCCAAGCGGACATCCGCTCACGGTATTGCCGGATAGTTCGGTGTCATAAGACCCCTGAGCCACGAATATCCCGCTCCACACTGCGCCCGAGAGACTGCAGTTCTTTACGAAGCACCCGGTGTTCACTCCTTCGCCGTGCTTTTTTCCGAAAGCGACGCAGTGCGTTCCGAAATCGACCGAACATCCCTCGAACCCGCAGCCTGAGGATGACAGGATCCACAGCATATTGTATGATCCGAACATCCCCATACCGGCCGCCTTAACCGAAGCGGTATCGGGTTTTACCGGGACAGAGAACACACACCCGGTCACCGCAGAATCCAGACATTCCAGCATCCTGACGAAGGGGGAATGCTCCTTTGGCGCCCTGTCTTCCGGACTCATAACGGTAAGTCCGCTCACGCTGAGACCTTCTGCCCACAGGGCGTAGATGCAGTATCCGTGGGCATTTTTCACCGTCATGTCCGCGACCGTGACGTGCTTCGCCATATCCATCTTCCAGCAGGTCGTCGCCGCTCTTCTGTACGGCCATCCGGTCGCCGACTGCGAGGTAGGCTTCAGCGGATCTGATTCTCTCCTGCCGTCGGCGTAATAAAACGGAAACACAGTCCCCGAAGTCGTCCTGACCAGCGTCCCGCCCTGCTCTTCCGAGACCGAGGCTACCGTGAGAAACTCAGAGTAGAAGCAGGCGGTCCCCCCGGCGTAGCTCCGTCCGAGACACCATTCCCTTCCGTCGTCCTCAAGTATCATCGCGTTCCGCTGACCGAGCAGGAATATCCTGTCGCCCGGCTTCAGTCCGGCTGACTTTTTCAACAGGAAGCTGTCTGAAAAATCCACCTTGTCGGCGATCAGATCCGATACCTTCTTCCTTGATCCGCTGATGTTGAAAAGTCTTTCCGCGTCGTCCTTCTGTATGATAACGGTTCCGGAGCCGGCTCCCCGCAGCGTCTGTCCGGAGGACAGCTTTACCTCAGACATAAGGTATTCACCCTCGGGAATAAAAACGGTATCCGAATGACGGAAGGCCTCCTCCACCGCCGGAGCCCAGTCGGCTCCGCCGTTTGACGCCCCGGCGTAATCGGTTAGTATCGCCGCTCCGGAAGGCGCCTGCACGGCGGTCCCGGCGGCCGAGATCTCTTCGGGGGAGGTCGTTTCGCTTTCCTGCTCCCGCTCTCCGGCGGAAGTCTCCTCAGGGGCCGCTCCGGGTCCGCAGGAAACGAACAGAAGGGCTGCCGCGGTCAGGACCGCGCCTATTTTACGGATGTGTTTTGATGATCTGCTCTTCTTCATGATATTATTCCCCGTCCTCCCGGGGACGGATCCCGGTCTTTCATCCGAGGCGGTAGACGGATGAGTATTTTTTCTTCAGATAATCCACGTAGTATCCCGGATCGAAGGGGGCACCCAGGACCCTTTCAAGCAGTTCGGAGGGCGAAAAGAGCCTGCCGTGCTTCCAGATGTGCTCACGGTTCCAGTCGTTGACCGGGCCGAAGTCTCCGGCTTCGACGCAGGCCTCCACGTCGACCGTCTCCCTCATCTTTGCCAGGAACTGCGCTCCGTACGCGCTGCCGAGAGCGTAGGAGGGGAAGTATCCGATCAGCCCGCCCGACCAGTGCATGTCCTGGAGCACTCCGCGCCTGTCGTCGGGGACTTCGATCCCCAGATATTCGCGGTAGAGCCGGTCCCATTCGGAGGGCAGATCCGATGCCGTGATCTCCCCGTCGAACATCCTCTTCTCAAGCTCGTATCTCACCATGACGTGCAGGCAGTAGGTCAGCTCGTCGGCGTCGGTCCGAATCAGGGATGGCGCGACCCTGTTTGCCGCGAGATAGAGATCCTCCGGGCCCTTCCCTCGCGTCTGCTCCGGGAAAAGCCCTGCGATCTTCGGGAAGACCAGCCGGCAGAACGCGAGGCTGCGTCCGATGATGTTTTCATAAAATCTGCTCTGGCTCTCATGGATGCTCATCGCCGCTCCGCCGTCGAGCACCGTATAGGCGAGATCCGAGGCCGATCCGGTGTCGTAGAGGGCGTGACCGCTCTCGTGTACCACCGAATAGAAGGAGGCGAGCAGATCTCCCCGCTGATAGTGAGTCGTGATGCGCTCGTCGAAGTGCGAGCCGAGGCTGGTCGTGAAGGGATGCTCGGTCACCGTCAGGCCGACGTGTCCGAGATCGAGACCGACCGTCTCCATGAGATAATATGCCAGCTTTTCCTGCGCGTCCTCGGGGAAATCGCCGTATCTGAAGGAATCGTCTATCTGCGGCGCGGCAGATACTTCTGCGAGCAGCGGGACGATCTCCTTTCTCAGCGCCTCGAAAAATGCGTCGAGAGTTTTTTTCGTCAGCCCCTCCTCGTAATATCCGAGGCAGCTGTCATACGGATCCGACCCCGGATCGGCGTATATCGCAAACCGCTTTTTCGTATCGAACATCCGCTGAAGAAAAGGTCGGAAAGACTCAAAATCCGAATCCTGCTTTGCCCGGTGCCACGCCGCCTCCGACTCGACTCCGAGCTTTTCGGCCTCGACGTATTCCCCGACAGGTATCTTTTCCAGCCGCCTGATATCCTTCAGCATCAGCGCGACCTGCCGCCTTTCCTTCGGCGACAGTTCCCCTGCGCGTCCTTCGAGATACCCGAGCAGCTCCGCGGTACCTGACGACGACGCCATGAGGTAACGCTCCTCCGACAGGACGGCGAGAGTCGCTCCCCGGTTCGCGGCCGTCTCCTTCGGGGCTGCCGTGGCGCCGTCAAAATAAATGAGTCCGGTCGCGTGATCGAACGCCGCCATCCTTCTCTGCAGCGCCGCGAGCTCTTCGCGTGCGCTTTCAAGTGAGTATCGTTTCATTTTCATATCTCATCCTTTCCCGGCCAGGCGCTTTCTTCGTGAACACGCCGACGTCAGTATTATAACCCGGGAGAACTCAAAAGTCAACAGGATCGCCGTGAAAAGCCTCCGTTTCGGTTGCCTATTGATTTTTGTATGTTTTTTTAGTATAATATAGTATATTTTGCATGCCGGCCTGACCGGCCGCAGGGAAAGACTGACTTTATGAACAAAAAACTCGAACGGGCGATCGTCATCACGTCGCTCATCATCATCATAGTTCTGTTCGCCTTCTTCCTCAGGGAGATAGCCGTCCCTCTCGTCAGAGCCCAGTTCGACCGCGATTTCGACACCGCAAAAGAACTCCTCAGGGCCCACGGGATCTTCGGCGCGCTGTCGATAGCCCTGATCGAGGCTCTCCAGATGGTCATCATCTTCGTATCGGCGGAATTCATCCAGATCTCCGCCGGACTCACCTATCCGCTTCCCGTCGCCGTCATCCTCTGCGACGCCGGCGTCTGCCTCGGGGCGACGATCATCTTCGTCCTCGTCCGGGCGCTCAGATACTCCTCCTCATCATACGAAAAAAGAAAGGGTAAGATCGAGAGACTCTCGCAGGGCGCGCTGAACACCGACAAGAGCATGATGACGCTGATGTATTTTCTCTTCTTCATGCCCATAATACCCTTCGGCGCCATCTGCTACCGCGGCAGCTACTCAAAGCTCCCCTACGGCAAATACATCCTGACGGTCGCCACCGGAGTCATCCCCTCGATCCTTACGTCGATCCTCATGGGAAACGCTGCAAGACTCTTCATAATGAATCAGATACCGATCGGTCTTCTGATCCTCATCATCCTCCTCTGCGCTGCCGCCCTCTTTGCGCTGATCTGGATCTTCCTTGAGAAGGTGCTCTTCAAGCACAATAACGGGACTCCCGACTCGATGGTGCACTCGGCGCTGCTCGGGATCGCGCACATACTCAGAAGACACCGCCAGAAGCTGACGCTCGAGCCCGGCGACCTCGAAAAGGCCGAGGAGCCCTACGTCCTGATGTCGAACCACCCCTCCTTCTGGGACTTCTACTATATCGACAGGCTCCCCTTCAAACGCAGACCGATGATCGTCGTCAACGAGTTTTACACGCGGCGTCCCTTCCTCCGGAAGCTGGCGCCGAAGTGCGGGATCATCCCGAAAAAGCTCTTTTCGCCCGACATAAAATCGGTCGCCGGCATCATGAAGGCCCTCCGGAAGGGCTGGTCTGTCAACGTCTTCCCCGAGGGCAGGATGTCGATCGACGGAACGACCTATCCCTTCCCCGCAGGGACGGGCGGATTCTTCCGCAAGATAGATAAGGATCTCGTGCTCGTCAATATCTCGGGAGCGTATACTTCGAAGCCGAAATGGCGCGACCGCTTTTTCCGCTCCGACATAACCGTATCGGTAAAGCGGGTGATCAAGGCGGACGAGCTTGCCTCGATGTCGCCCGAGGAAGTCGAGGCCGCGATAAAGGAGTCGATCTCGTCGACCGGCGGCGATCTTCCTCCGAAGCCCTACCGCCGGAAGGACCTCGCCCGGGGGATCGAAAAGGTCCTCTTCCGCTGCCCCGACTGCGGCGCACTCTATTCCCTCACGGGGAAAGGGATGACGGTATCCTGCTCGGCCTGCGGAAGCTCGCACGTCTTTGACGGATACTACAGGCTCGAGGACGGCAGGACGGTCGCCGACTGCTACGCGGCCGCGAAGGAGATCGAACGGCGCGAGCTCGCCTCGACGGTGCTCGAGACGAGGGTCTGCACGAAGGTCTTCCTGCCTGAAGGCAAAACGAGAAAAGAGACCGGCATCTGCCGGATGGATCGCGAAAAGTTCGTCTACGAGCCCGACGGCGGAGAACCCTTCACCATACCGCTTGAGCAGATCGAGGCCCTCGCCTTCTCCTGCGGAGAGGAGTTCGAGCTCTACAACGATGACGATCTCTATTATTTCTATCCCGTCGAAAACCGCCTCCAGACGGTGAGATGGGGTCTGTTCGCCGATCTTGTCAGGGAGGAACGCGATGGAAGAGGCAGCGAAGACTCGCAGGAATAAAAAAGACACTCTGATAAACATATCCTCAGATACCTTTGTCAGAGTCGTGATACTGCTCGCGGTCCTGCTCATCCTGTCGATAGTCCTGACCTACGTCATCCCCGCGGGAGAGTTCGGCCGGCTTGAGAACGGAGAGACCGACTATTCGGTGTTCGGATACCGGAGCCCGGACGAGGGAAAAGGTATCGCATGGTGGCGGGGACTGCTCGCGCCGCTGCTCGTGTTCGCCTCGTCCGACGGCCTCTCGCTCATAATGCTGACCCTCTTTCTGCTCGTCATTTCCGCCGCCTTTCAGGTGATGAACGACGTCGGCGGGATATCCGCGATCGTCGGAAGCGTATCCGAGAGGTTCAGAACGAAGCGCCGGCTGCTGCTGGCCGCCGTATCCTTCATCTTCATGTGTTTCGGAGCCTTTCTCGGACTCTTTGAGGAGATGCTGACGATGCTTCCCGTCGTCTGTCTGCTCTGCGTCGTGATCGGCTACGACTCCTTCACCGGATTTCTTCTCAGCGTCGTGTCCTGCGGCTTCGGCTTCGCCAGCGCGGTGACCAATCCCTTCACCGTGCTGCTGGCCTCCGACATCATCGGGGTCAATCCGGTCGAAACGATATGGTTCAGGCTCATCATATTCGCCGTCATGTACGGACTGCTGCTCGGATTCATATTCCTCTATGCCGGAAAGATAGAAAAGGACCCCTCCGCCTCATTCACGCTCGCGGCCGACGAAAGGCTCCGCGCGTCGGGAGCGGCGGACGCCCCGGAAGCCGGCGGCGAGGAAGGCACCCGCAAAAAGCGGATCATCTACACCCTCTTCATCGCCGCAGCCCTCGCCCTCATCATCGTCTCGTCGGTGACCGACGCCCTCAGGAGCTACACAGTCGTCATTCTGCTTGCCTATTTCCTCATATTCGGCCCGGTCGCCGGGATCGCCGCTTCGGGGAAGCCAGCGCTCGTCTTCCGCAGCTTCGGCCGCGGGATCCTCGGCGCGCTTCCGACCGTCGCCTTCATCGCGCTGGCGTCGTCGGTCAAGTTCGTACTTGAGGAGGGCGGAGTCCTGCCGACCGTCGTGCATCAGATCAATCTGATGACTGCAGACCGGTCGCCCTTCGCCGTCGCCGCGGTGCTTTACCTTATCATTATCGTACTTGAATTCTTCATATCGTCGTCGACGGCAAAGGCCTTCCTCGTCATGGGGATACTGTCGGTGTCGAGCGTCGGGCTGTCGAAAAACATGCTCGTCCTCCTCTACACCTTCGCCGACGGCTATACCAACCTCATCTTCCCCACCTCGCCCGTGCTGCTGATATCGCTTTCGATGATCGGCTTCGAGTATTACAGGTGGGTGAAGAAAAGCCTGCCGCTCTTCGCGGTCAATCTTCTCCTCGTCGCGGCCTTCGCCGCGCTGGGGATCGTCATCGGGATCTGAAAGGATCGCAAGATCCGGAAGACAGGAGTGAGAAAAAAGTCATGAAACACCGTGTCATCACAGTCAGCCGCGAGTTCTGCAGCCGCGGCAGCGAGATCGCCTCTCTTGCCGCAGCGGAACTTCGCATTCCCTGCCACGATTCGGATATCATCGACAAGCTCGCCGAAAGCACCGAATTCGCCCGGGATTTCATCGCCGAAAACGGCGAATACGCCGTATACCGCAGCCGGCTCTTCGAGCTGATAACAGCCAGAGACTTCACCGGACAGTCGGCTCAGGACAGGCTCTACGCCGCGCAGGCGGAGCTGATAAGGCAGTTCGCCTCGGAGGGCAGCTGCGTCATCGTCGGGCGCTGCGCCGAGTACGTCCTCCGCGACCGCTGCGATCTGCTCCGCGTCTTCGTGAGGGCCGACATGGCCTCGAGGATCGAACGCCTTGCAGAGAAAAATATCGATGCCGGCGATTCCCCCGAGCAGTATCTGAAAGACCGCGACGCCAGGCGCAAGGCCTACTACTACGCCCACACCGACATCGAGTGGGGCGCCGGCGCCAACTATGACATAACCCTCAACAGCTCGCTCTTCGGCGCAGAGACCTGCGCCGGCGTCATCGCGAAGCTCTACCGAAAGCTGTGAGCGATATACAGGCGCTCTGCGCCGCCGAGCATGAACGCATCCGGATGGAATTCGACCGGGACTTCCGCCGCGCTCTCGGGGTGTTCGACCGGAAAGAGGGACTCTCGGTTTCCCTCGCGCGCCCGACCTTCTACCTCTTTTCCTTCGGCGGATACCGCGTGGCGGTCGATCCCGCCTTCCGGGCCGCGCGGCGGCTGGCGGAGACTCCGGCGCTCGCCGGAGAGCTGCTTCGGGATCTCGACCTTATCGTGATCACCCACGGTCACGGTGATCATTTCGAGGAGAGCACCGTCAGGCTCCTGGCCGGGAACCGGGCAAAATGGATCATCCCCGGCTTTCTGGCCGAAAAAGCGGCGTCATTCGGTCTACCGGAGGAAAAGATCACCTTTGCCGAAAAGGGCAGGCCGGTCGCTGCCGGCCCGCTGACACTGCTGCCCTTCGAGGGACATCACTTCCGCCCGGACACCGGGAAGGGAGTGCCCGAATACGGCTGGTATATCACGGCGGAGGGACTACCGTCGGTCGTCATTCCGGGCGACACGAGGGATTATTCCGCCCTGCCCGAAGTGCCGAAGGCGGATATCTGCTTCGCGCACGTCTGGCTCGGCGACGGCCTCGAGGACGCGCCCGTTCACCCGCTCGCCCGCGACCTGGCGGAGTTCGCGCTCCGCTTTTCGGAAAAGACTCTCCTTCTGACGCATCTTTACGAGAGCGGCAGAAAGGACAGCAGGATGTGGACCCGCGAGCACGCGGAGGAGGTCGCCCGCGAGATCGCCTCGCTCTCTCCCGCGACGCGGGTCATCATCCCGCGGCAGGGAGAAATCATTGATCTCACAGCATTAATGAGAATATGAAACGAAGCTGCTTACCGGAGCTTAATGACAATGACCGAAAACTTTGACAGAATCGAAAACCTGCGCGCGCTTGCGTCGGATGAGGCGCGCATCGAGCTGCTTGAGAAATTTCCCGGCGGGACCTTCGTTTCGCCGCTCGGCGACCTTCTCGAGAACATGCCCCCGTTTACCCGGGTGCGTCTCATACTGACGCCCGCGGCGAGGTCGTACATCGTCTCCGAGATTTGGCTTCCCGATCCCGAAAGATGGAACGGGAGATACCTAGGGACCGGTGTCGGCGGGTTTGCCGGAAAGATCCACTACAAGCGGATCGGCGGCTATCTCAAGCGGGGATACGCCGTCTCCAACACCGACCTCGGGACCTCCCGCGGCGTGCTCAGCGGCGTCGGGAACCGTGACGAATGGGCAGATTACGGCTGGCGCGCGGCGCACCTGACCGCCGTTTACTCAAAGCGCGCCGTCCCTCTATTCTACGGAAGACCGGCGGTAAAGAACTACTATCTCGGATCCTCGACCGCCGGGCAGCAGGCGTTTTCCGAGGCGCAGCGCTTCCCGGAAGACTACGACGGCATATACGCCGGCGTCCCGGCCTTCAACCGGACGGCGCTCCACACCTACTTTCTGTGGGACTGGCTTGCCATGAGGAACGAAGAAGGCGGCCCGCTCTTCGGCGAAGAGGAGCCGCGGATGATCTACGACCGGGCGGTGGCCTTCTTCAAGGAAAACGGCGATCCCGGAAAGGAAGATTATTTCATCAGCCGCCCCTGGCTCGGCGACGACACCGTTCCGCTCTTCATCGCATATCTGAAAGAGCACTGCCACTCGCTTTCGAAGGCGCAGCTCGACGGCCTTTACAGGTACTACTCGGGGCCGGTCGATCCGGTTTCCGGAAAACGCATCTACTGCGGAGTGCCGATCGGTTGCGAGATCACTCCGGGAGGGATTATGCGCTCCTGCGCCGACATCTGCCAGTATTTCTTCATCTTCATCTGGGCCTTCGGAGCCGATTACAAACCATCTTACTTCAATTTCGGCAGCGATTTTGAAAAGCTCAACAGCATCCTCGGCCCCGATCTTAACGCGACGAACCCCGATCTTTCGGCCTTCGCGGCCAGGGGCGGAAAGATGATAGGCTTTTCGGGAAGCGCCGATGCGACGGTCCCCTACCCCGAGTCGCTCGATTATTACGACAGAGCGGCGGAAAAATGCGGGGGATACGAAAAGCTGGGAGAATTCTTCAGATACTATATGCTTCCGGGGCGTTCGCACACCGCCGGGATCGGAGTCGACGATATGTTCGATCCGGATGACGAAAAGCGTTCGGTAAACGCCCTGCGCGCCCTTGAAAGATGGGTGGAGGACGGCGTCGTCCCGGACGGCCTCGTCGCCGTCAGCAAGCCGAAGCCCGAAGTCCCCGGAAAGTATCCTTTTGAACGGATGATCTACCCTTACGGTATATCCGATAAATGTCTGTTCAACAGGGACAACCACCCGTCGGGAAGCGGAGAATGGTAATCATCATGTCAGGGAAAATCTGACAAAAACAAAAGAAAAAAGACGGTCAAATCGACCGGCAAAGCCGCAGAGAGAGATCCCTGCGGCTTTTGCTTATTCTGTTTTTCGGATAAAACGCAAGATAAGAAATGCTGTTTTCCCGGATAATACGCACTTTAGATAGGGCCTCAAAACCGGATAATACGCATGTTAAAACAACGGTTACAGGCACATAGTCATGTAACACGGGATACAAACGACTTTATCCTTAACACTCAGGTTTTTAGTATGGATAATATACGCTCTTCCGATCCGTTTCCCGAAAACATCGACGAAGCGTTCAAGGGATGTTGTGCTGTATCTTTTCCCCGACTTGACTTCTATGGGAAAGATCTTCGGCTTTGTTTTACTTCCGTTAGAAATCAGAAAATCGATCTCAATGTCATTTCTGTGCTTTTCTTCGTTGTATCTGGTATAGAAAAACAGCTTATATCCGTTAGCCGCAAGACATTGAGATATCGCGTTTTCAAACAGCATTCCTTCGTTGACAGAAAGATTGTCGTGAAGTATCTGTTTGTACAACTCGCCGTCTGCTATCTCAGACGGAGTGAATGCGTGGCTGATAAGAAGTCCCGTATCCCCCATATAGCACTTGATATATGGTCTGTCTTCATTAAGGGAAAGTCCTACATTCGGATCATTGCAGTTGAAACATTCGTTGACCATCATCGATTCTTTCAGCCAGCCGAACGTATCTTCGTATGCCGGATAGGTGGATTTCTCTTCAATGTTTGACAGTCTGACACGCTTTTCATGTTGTGAAAGGAACGCCGGGATCTGCTCAAAAACAGATGCGATTTTTGAGCGATACTTTATTTCTGCTTTATTAATATCATTTCTGTACAGTTCGAGAATGTCGCGTTTTTCGGTATCGGATTCAATAAACGTCCGGTTGCTTTCAAGATATTTCGCAACGCTTCTCGGCATTCCTCCGACAAGGATATACTGCTTGAAGAGCAGCATTGCCTTGTGGTGCAGATTCGCTTCCAGAGGAACGAGCTTTTCAAAGCAATCGCGTATGTAATCGAGGATCCTGGTCTCGCCCAGAGCAATGCAGAACTCTTCGAAATCCATCGGATACATCCTGATCGTCCGTTCTTCCGACGGGATCGTGATGTCCTTAACATTCTCTTTGATAGAAATAAGAGACCCCGTCTCAATGTAATCGTATCTACCGTCTTTTACGAGCTTTTTTATAGACTGTCTTGCTTTTGGAAACATCTGAACCTCGTCGAACACGACAAGCGATTCGCCCGGGTATAGAGTCACATTGTATTCAGTCTGCAGGATCATAAAAAATGTATCCAGATCGCCCAGATACCTTTCAAAAGCGTTTGTTACAACATCGCTCGCATCGTTGAAGTCGATCAAAAGGTAGCTTTTGTATTCATTTTTGCCAAACTCTTCAACGATAGTGGACTTGCCGATTCGTCTGGCTCCCTCGATAAGAAGCGCTTTTTCTTTTGAGCTGTGAGCTTTCCAATCAAGCAGCCTGTTATATATTTTTCTCTGAAACGCCATGACATTATCCTCCCTTTCGACGGTATTATATCACACCTTCGGATAAAACGCAAGATAAAAATGCTGTTTTCCCGGATAAAACGCACTTTTAACTAATCCGCAAAACCGGATAATACGCATGTTTGAACAGTATGGAAAAGGCTCCTGCCTTTCCCGGTATTACTATAACCCCGTGGTGAATCATGAGTCTCGCGCCGCAATTAAGGACATTTTTCATACGCAAAATGTCCTTTTTCTCCCAATTGAAGACACAAAAAGGACATTTTGGACATTGTTCAGGGACATTTTCATTGACAAATGTCCCTTATCGTGCTATAATAGCATCGATATCAGGGACACGGAGGAAAGAGTAATGATCAATTTCGGACATGAAACGGAAGAATTGGAGTTCAAAAAAACCACCGGTGAGCTTCATGACGCGATGGTCGACATCGTCGCGATACTGAACAAGCATGAAAAGGGGACGCTGTATTTCGGGGTGCTTCCCAACGGAGACGTCGCCGGATTTCAGGTCGTCGACTCGACGCTCAGGGATGTTTCAAGAACGATTTTTGAAAGCATAAAGCCTCAGATTTATCCTCAGGTCGAAAAGATCACCATCGACGGAAGAGATATTATCGAGGTAAAGTTTGACGGAGCGAACAAACCCTATTCCGCTTACGGGAAGTATTACATCCGTGTCGCCGACGAAAGCAGAGAGCTAAATCCGGAAGAGCTCAGAAGCATGATGATCGAAGGCGCTCTTTCGGTCAAATGGGAGCAGCGTGAGACCTCCTTCACCGTCGAAGATGTCGACAAAGAGGCGTTGAGGACCTTTTATGAAAAGGCAACCGCCTGCGGCAGACTCCCGGCTGAACCGTATGATGAAGAAAAACTTCTGATAAAGCTCGGCCTTTTGAAGAACGGGAAACTGAACAACGCCGGCCGTGTTCTGTTCGGGGCAAACGGTCCCGTCGTCCTTAAGATGGCGGTGTTCGCGACCGATGAAAAACTGACTTTCCTGGACATAAACCGGATCGAAAACAATATTTTCAGACTTGTCGAAGAAGCGATCGGATACGTTAACAAAAACATCCGCTGGAGAGCGGAGATCAAGGGAATGTACCGAGAGGAAATTCCCGAAATTCCGCAGAGCGCCCTCCGCGAGATCGTCGTAAACAGTTTTGCGCACGCGCAGTACGGCGCGGCTTCGCAGCATGAGATCGACATACATCCGGGAAGAGTCATGATATATAACCCCGGAGAATTCCCGCCGAAACTTACCCCCGAGGATTTCGTCATGCAGGATCTGCAGTCGGTACTGCGCAACGAACTGATCGCGAAAACGCTTTATTTATGCCATGACATAGAGTCTTTCGGCAGCGGCTTTAAGCGGGTGTTCAACGCCTGCAAAGAAGCCGGCGTTAAATACGGATACAAAAAAATGCCATTCGGTTTCGCGTTCATATTCTACAGACAGGATCTCTATCGACAGAGTGTCACCGACAAAAACAGTCCCGGCGAGGAGAAAACCGACGGATTCACGCCAAGCGAGACTCAGGTATACGAACTTCTGAAGGATCAGCCAGGCATCACAAGAAAAGAGCTGGCGGATAAGATCGGCAAAACGCTGAAGACGGTCCAGCGCGCCCTGGACGGCCTGAGGACAAAACGGCTGATAGAGCGTGTCGGAACAGCGAAAAAGGGTTACTGGGTCGTGAATTGACCGGGGGTCAGGGGGCTGTCACGGTTTCCCGGCCGTTATAGTTGCGGGGCTGCTAAAAACCCAAGGTTTTTAAACAGCCCCTTTTAATAATTCTGTTTTTCGGATAAAACGCAAGATAAAAATGCTGTTATCCCGGATAAAACGCACTTTTAACTTATCCTCAAAACCGGATAATACGCATATTAAACCGGGAAAAAGAGCCCGTAAACTGCTGCTTCCTGCGGTTTACGGGCATGAGGCATTATAGTCTCAGAGCGTCTTCAGTTTTCCCTTTTCTGCCGACCAGTCAAGCGGGACGTCGGGACCGGGAGAGGTCGTGATATCCACAGCTCTCTTTTCCTTTGCGCTCTTCGCGAAGGCCTCCATGATCTCGAGGACGTGCAGCGCGAGAGCGCCCGAGGCGTTCGCCGGCCTGCCTTCAGCGATAGCGAGAGCCGTGTCGGCGACGCCGATCCCGCGGGAGTTTTCGGTATATGAGCTGACGTATTCAAGCTCTTTCTCGCTTTTGTCGGCGGCCGAATAAAGAAGGACGCTGCCGCCGAAGGTGTTGGGATCAGGGACCGAAAGCGTGCCTTCGGTGCCGTAGATCTCGATCGGCGGGAGGTGATGCTTCGGAACGTCAAAGCTCATCATGACGGTGACGAGCGTGCCGCATTCGAATCTGACGACCCCGGCGACGTGCGTGTCGACCTTCACCGGGATCTTCGTCCCGTATTTCGGCTTGCTTGTGATCACCCTCTCTTCAAACGCCTTTCCGGCGAACGCCGTGACGCTTTCGGCCCTGCCGAGGAGCCTGACGAGCGCGGTGATGTAGTAGGGTCCCATGTCGAGCAGCGGCCCGCCGCCGATATCGTAGTAGAATTCGGGATCGGGGTGCCAGCTCTCGTGGCCGCGACACATCATTGACGCGACTCCGGCGACCGGTCTGCCGATGAGTCCGTCCTTTACCGCGGCCGCAGCCGTCTGCAGGCCGGCGCCGAGGAAGGTGTCGGGCGCCCCGCCGAGATAAAGTCCCTTTTCTTCGGCGATCCTCAGCAGTTCCTTCCCCTCGGAGAATTCGAGCGACAGCGGCTTTTCGGTGTAGGCGTGCTTCCCGGAGAGAAGCGCCGCTTTGCAGACTTCAAAGTGACTCTTCGGGGTTGTCAGATTGAGCACGAGATCGACGTCGGGCGCGTTCGCAAGCTCCGCCATATCCGTCGTCCACCTCGCGCCGGCCGCTTCGGCGCCTTTTTTCGCTCTTTCGGCGTCGAGGTCGCAGCAGACCGTCACACGGACGTTTTCAAAAAGAGACGTGAGATTTTTCAGATAAATCCGGCTGATGTTCCCGCAGCCGACGACGCCAACGTTAAGCTTTTCCATGGCTTTCCCTCGTATTCCTTATCTGGCGGCGAACAAAAAGCCGCGCCTCATCATCTCCCGGGCCTCGGGGATGTCGAAGATCTTCCTGTTGTGCCCGAGAGAATTGTAGTAAACTCTGCCTTTCCCCCACATCTTCGTGTAGGCGACCGGCATCGTGATGATGCCGTTGGAAAAATGATCGCCGTTGTCGATTGCAAAATCGGTCACGGCAAGCACCTCGACAGCCGGGTCGACGTGCAGATAGTACTGCTCGGAGGTCACGTCAAAATCGCCGATCCCGTCTATGAGCGGGCTTGACGACGCCCTTTTCATCCTGACGCGGTAGGTAACGCCTCCGTTGCCGGGATGCGCGACCCACTGCGAGCCGGTCATGAACTGCCAGAGAACGTTGTTCCTGAAGGCGTCGCACATGCCTCCGTGGCATCCGGCAAGACCGGTGCCCTTAGCCACCGCCGCGCAGACGTTCTTCTCCTGTTCCGACGTCAGCGAACCCATCGTCCATACCGGAACGATCAGATCCCAGCCCCCGAGATCGCCGAAAAAGGCGTCGAGGGAATCCGACGACGTGATGTCGAAGTTTTCTTTCGTGAGGATGTCGGTGAAGACCTCCTTCAATCCCTCCGGATCGTGTCCGGGCCATCCGCCGTAAACGATAAGCGCTTTTTTCATGGTTTTTCTCCTTCTTCAGCAATACTGAAAACTTGTATGAATTATAGCGTATATGGGTGGATTTGTCAAGTCAGGACGGCGTTTTCGGCAATGGATGTCTGTAACACGCCGGGACCGCTTAAAACGGGGTGAAAATTCACTGAAAAAAGTGAAAATTCACTGTGCGAAGCGAAAATTCACTGAATAAAGCGAAAATTCACTGAGAATTCGCTTGACAAAGTGAATTTTCGAAAAAGAGTGTTTTAACTCTATATAAATTCCCCAAAATCAAAAAAACATTGATTTTGGGGAATTTATTATATTGACCTTTTATCCGCTCACGCACGCCGCGATGACGTTGCGCAGTCTCGGCTGAACGAAAGCCTCTTTGTTGTTGAGCATGTGCTGCGCGTAGTAAACAGACAACTTGAGTTCAGGCGATGCCAGCAGCATCGCGCCTGCGGCGCCCGACCAGCCGAACTCGCCGACAGGCATCAGGCAGCCGCCATTCGGATCGACGAGCGTCCGCACGCCGAGTCCGTAGGAATACGCGCTGCCGAGCTGCTCCCAGACGAAGGTCTTTTGCTGGTCTTCATTCAGCATCGGCGTGCGCATCATTTCGATCGAGGCTGCCGACAGGATCCGGCGGCCGTTCGCGCCTACTCCTCCGCAGGCGAGGACGTCGGCGAATTTTATCATATCCCCGACCGTCGTCACGAGCCCGGCTCCGCCCGACTCGTATTCGCTGCCGAGCACGTACATATTCGTCTTCGCTGTCTCCTCCGGCCTGCCGGTCCGGTCGTTGAAGCGGTACTGGGGCTCGAGCTCGCCCGTCATTTTCGGATCGAAGGTCGACGACGTCATCCCGAGCGGGTCGAATATCACGCGCTTCACGTATTCGCCGAAGCGCTCGCCCGACAGGGCCTCGACGGCGGCGGCGAGAATATCGTGCGACAGGCCGTAGAGATATTTCTCTCCAGGCTCGAAATTCAGCGGGATCTTCGCCATCGCGCGGACGGCCTCTCTCGTCGGGCAGGCGCCCTGCGTTTCGTCCTTCACCCGGCGGAGCTCGGCGCTCGTCAGATTGTAGCCGAAGCCGGATGTCATGCAGAAAAGATGACGCATAAGCAGCGGACGCGTCGCGGGAACGGTATATGTCCCGCCTCCTGCGAGTACGCGGAGCTCGGCAAATTCTGGCAGGATCCCGCTCACCGGCGTGTCGAGGAGGAAGAGCCCTTTTTCCATCAGCGTCAGCGCCGCGGCGCAGGTGACGACCTTCGACACCGAATAGGCGAAATATCTCCCGTCGGGAGACGGAAGCATCCCGGGCTCCTGCGCCGCCCTGCGGCGGTAGATCTCGCTGTGATCCCGCCAGACCGAAATATCGCAGGCGGGGATGCCGTATCCCGGAAGCGAATCGATAAACCGGTCAAGTTTTTCAAAATCCATTATTCTTTTCCGTCCTCCTCCGATCATTCTCCTTCGGGTCCTTCGAGCGCGAATCCGTCGTAGTGCCGCCTGCCGAGCACGCTCGACAGATCGTATTTCGCCGTAAAATCCTTCGAGACGAACCCCGCGATCTTCACCTGCGTGTTGCGCAGCTCTTCGGGCAGATGGTCGTCCCGCGCCCAGTCGGTCACCTCGAAATCGCCGTTTGAGTAGATCTCCATCGTCGTGATCGAGGTGTTCTCAAGTCTGACCATGTTCCAGACGTCGCGTATCGGTATTCGCAGCAATTCTCCCATGATCAGCTGGATCGTCAGCATGTGAGAGACGACGGCGATCCGGTTCCCGGCTTCTTTTTTCACTATCCGGCAGAATTCGGCGACCGCGCGGTCGCGGACCTCGGTGAAGGACTCGCCATCGGGCATGCGAAGCTTGTCGGGCTCGTAATGCCAGAGATCGACCGTCCCCGGCCAGAGGGACTCGATCTCGTCGCGGTTCTTCCCTTCCCACTGCCCGCAGTAGATCTCGCGGACGCCGGGCGCCTCTATTATCTCGATATCACGGCCGGCCCTGACCTCTTCGGCCGTCATCAGTGTGCGGCGGCAGGGACTGGAATAGATGCGGTCGAGCGCGATCTTCGACATCGGTTCCCGCAGCGTAGCCGCCTGCGCCTTTCCGCGGTCGCAGAGCGGATGATCGGTGCCGCAGCCGATGAATCTGTGCACCGAGTTGAAGAAGGTCTCGCCGTGGCGGACGATATAAACGGTCGTTTTTTTCATTCTTTCGTCACCTCAGCGCGGTATCGCGGATCATTTCCGACAGCGTCGGATGAGCCGCGACATGTCTTTCCCAGTCTTCCCGTCTCCAGCCGTTCGATACGGCGAAGGCGCAGACGTCGATCAGCTCGTGAACGCCTGTCCCGACAAGGAAAAAGCCGAGACAGACGCCGCTTTCCTTATCGCTCACGGCGAAGCAGGCGCCCCGAGTATCGCGCGAGGCGTGCGCCATACCGACGGCCGACAAGGGCGTTTTCCTCACTTCGGGATCGTATCCTTTTTCCTTCGCTGCCGCAGGGGTCATTCCGACGGCGGCGTATCCGGGATCGGTGTAGACGCAGCGCGGGACCGAGTTCATATCCGGGACCGCTCCCTCTCCGGTTATATCCGCGACCGCGGTCTGTGCGTCGGCGTAGGCCGCGTGAGCGAGCATCGTCCCGCCGCGGACGTCACCTACGGCGTAGATCCCCTCCGCCGGAGTGCGCATTTTCGCGTCGGTGATCATCCCGCCGCGCCGGTCAAATTCGACGCCGCATCCGTCGGATACGCAGTCACAGACGGGCCGACGTCCGACGGCGCAGAGCAGGGCGTCGGAGGTCAGGGTTTCTTTCCCCGAACCGGTATTCAGAGTCAGAACAAGTCCTTCGGCGGTTTTTTCGACCTTTTCCGCCTTCGCGCCGAAGATGAATCGGATCCCGCGTGTCTCGAGCTCGTGCCTCAGCAGCGACGCGGCTTCGGGAGGATCGGCGGGAAGCAGCGCTCCGGCCGCCTCGACGACGGTCACCGCCGAGTTGAAGGAGGCGTAAAGCGAGGCGAATTCGAGTCCTATTACTCCGGCTCCGATCACCGTCAGGCGCGCGGGGACCTTTGAAAGCGACAGCATTTCCGTGCTGTCGGAAAGATATTCGGCGCCGGGAATGTTCAGCCGGACCGGTTCGCTGCCTGTAGCGATTATTATGTTTTTCGCGCTGTAGAAAATCCCGCCGCATTCGATCCTTTTCCCGGGCAGGAGCTTTGCGCTTCCGGATATCCTCTTCACTCCCAGGGCGTCGAGCGAACTCTCCTCCCCGCGGCGCAGCCTCCCGACCGCCTCATCCTTCCCGCGCTGTATCGCGCGGAAGGAAAACTCGCCGCTGCCCCGCAGCATTCCGTCGCGCGTCATCATCCGGATCCGCTCGAGATCGTGCGCTACGCCGATGAGATATTTCGCCGGGATGCAGCCGGCGTTGAGACATGTTCCGCCGGTCCTGTCCTTTTCAAACAAAACGACAGACAGCCCGCGTTTTGCCGCCAGTTCGGCCGCTCGCGCGCCTCCAGGACCCGCGCCTATAACGGCGAGATCGAACAGCTTTCCCCCGTCTTCCATCACAGCATAAGCGCGGGCTCTTCGAGCAGCGCGGCAAGCTGAGAGATCAGCTCGGCGGCGACCGGAGGATCGACGTATCTCGCGTCGTAGGATATGGATAATTCAAAAGTCTTGCCAATGACCGGCTCTCCGCAGGAGTCAAGCACCGCCGCCTCCCTGATCCTGCCGATCCCGACCGACATCAGTTCGGGAGCAGACACGGTCGGAATGAAGCCGTCGGCGCCCGACCCGGACAGATCGTAAACAGTGAGACTGACCGGCCCCACCGGCGACATGTCTCCGCGCTCGAGCAGCGCGGGAGCCGCGCGGTTGATCCGCGCAAGGCCGGCAAGCCCGAGTTTTTCGATACCTGCGGCAGCCGCCGGGACGGTCCCGTTGAGCCCGGTATAGGCGAGGCCGAACACGCACCCCTCGGTTTTAATGAGCCCGTTCTTTTTTTCCGCCCTCATACAGACAGACGGAAATCTGTCGGACAGGCGCGAAAGCGCCAGCATAACGGCGTCCCCTGCTCTGACTTCGACCGAATTGAGTTCTCCGTATCTGCAAAGGAATCCGGCGAGCGCCGAGGCGTTTACCGTCCTCGTGACCGTCTGGACCGGGACCGACGACGCCGCCAGCTTCGACGCGAGCATATCCCGCATGACCGAAGTAGGTACGCTTCCGGACGCGGCGGGAGCCTTCTCGGCGTCCGACGCGGCCGCTGCGGCAGAGGCCGCCGCAGCGGCTCCTTCGACATCGCGTTTCGTGATGAACTCTCCGTTGGACGGCGTCACCGAGGCAAGATCGATGCCCGCCTCCTTCGCCGCCGACTTCGCGTTCGGCATCGCGCGGACGGAGGCGACCGGCGCCGGTTTTTCCGCCTTTTTAACCGTCTGAACGGCGACCGGCGCGTCGACCGGGGCGAAATCGTCGTCGGGTTCCGCCGCGGGAGCCTCTTCCGGCTTTATTTCGGGCGCCGGCGCCTGTGCGCTTTTTCCGCTCTTTGCCGCGGCAAGATCCTCTTCCGAGCCGATCTCCATGAGCAGCGTTCCGGCGTCGATCTTCTGATATTCCTCAACGCAGATCCCGCAGACAAAGCCCGAGGCCACGCTCTCGATGGGCAGCGTCGCCTTGTCGGTCTCGACCTCGAGGAGCACGTCGCCGCGCTTCACTTTATCTCCCACCGAGGCTTTGATCGAGACCACGGTCGCCGCGTCGGTCGTCTGGCCGGCGGCAGGCATAACTATCTTTTTCAGCATTTGTTTTTTCCCCTGTTAAGATTAACCGGAACAGTATTTCCGGGACACGGAAGACCTTGTCCCTTACTCTTTTCTCAGCTTGAGCCTGATCACCGTGTCGTCGGGATCGGGCAGGACCGGATTCTCACCCAGCGTGATGAAAGCGGTATCGGGGTAGTCGGAGCACATCCATCCGCCCTTCGCTCTCAGCTCGGTTCCGGTGGCGAGATCGCGCGCAGAGAGGATGTCCTCCTGTTTCACTCCGATGACGGGAAGCGGCCCGACGGTATTGTCGAAGATGTGGATGTAGAGAGTGTTTCCGTCCCTTTGCGTGAGACGGCCGTAATCGGGCTTGGGAAGCGTCGACTTGCCGCACCCGTATACCGATTCGGAGTTTCTCTCCATCCAACGGCCGACCTCTTTCAGGATCTTTACCGATTCGTCGGGAATCCTTCCCCTGGCGTCGGGGCCTACATTGAGCAGGAGGTTGCCTCCTTTCGAGACGCACTCTACCAGCTTCTTTATCACCATCGACGCCGGCTTGAAATATCCGTCGGTGCGGCAGTATCCCCAGTGGTTGTTCATCGTGACGCAGGCCTCCCAGACCACGTCCTTCCCCTTGGCGTCGACGAGTCCCCGCGGCGGGATTATCTGCTCGGGGCAGGCGAAATCGCCGTGGTATGGGAGCGGATCGCCGGTCATAAGCGAACCCTGCTCAGAACCCGAGCCCTCAAGCCTGTTGTCGATCAGTATCCCGGGCTGGAGCTCGCGCACCATGTTGACGAGCTCGGTCGCCCGCCATTTTTCGCCGCGCATATCGGCGTATGAGAAATCAAACCAGATTATGTCGATCTTCCCGTAGTTGGTGCAGAGCTCTCTGACCTGGTTGTGGAGGTAATCAAGGTATCTGTCGAAGTTCCTGCCCTCGTCGGGGTAGTCGGGATTCCCCCTCATCGGGTGGTGGCGGTCGGTCATGTGCGGGTAGTCGGGATGGTGCCAGTCGAGGAGCGAATAGTAGAAGCCGATCTTCAGTCCCTCGGCGCGGAAGGCGTCGACGTACTCCCTGACGAGGTCGCGCCCCGCCTTCGTGTTCGTGGCCTTGTAGTCGGTGAAGGCGCTGTCGAAAAGGCAGAACCCGTCGTGATGCTTCGTCGTCAGAACGGCGTATTTCATGCCCGCCTTCTTCGCGAGCTTCGCCCACTTCTTCGGATCGTACATATCGGGATCGAATTCTTCAAAATAGCGGTCGTAGACCTCGTCGGGGATCTTTTCCTGGCTCTTCACCCATTCGCCCCGGCCGGGAACCGCGTATATGCCCCAGTGGATGAACATCCCGAAACGCGCTTCGGTGAACCACCTAACGCGTTTTTCATACTCTTCGCGGTTGAATTCGTACACTTTGCGCCTCCTTTTTACAGCTTCGCCAGTTTTCTTGCCTCTTCTTTGATTCTTTCCTTTGAGGGTATCACGTAATTTTCCAGCACCGGAGAGAAGGGCACCGGAGTGTCGAGCGCGGCGACGCGAACGACAGGAGCGTCGAGCAGGAATATCTCGTGCTCGGCGATCCAGGAGGCGAGCTGCGCGCCCCAGCCGCAGTTGTAGGTGTCCTCGTGGACGATCATGAGCTTGCCCGTCTTGCGCAGCGATTCCACGACGGTTTCGTAATCGAAGGGAAGCAGCGAGCGGGGATCGATGATCTCGCAGTCGATGCCCTCCTCCGCGAGCTCGGCGGCGGCCTCCTGGGCCTTGTAGCTCATAAGCAGGTTGGCGACTATCGTGATGTCCTTCCCTTCCCGCCTTATCGCGGCCTTTCCGAATGGAACGGTATAATCCCCGTCGGGAACCTCACCCGAGGGGTTGAGCGCTCCCGCCTCTTTTCTCTTTGATCCGTACAGCAGCTTGTGCTCGAAGAAGATAACGGGGTTGTTGTCCCTGATCGCCGTCTTCATCATTCCCTTGGCGTCGGCCGCGGTGGACGGGCAGACGACCTTGAGTCCGGGCACATGGGCGAAATAGGTCTCGGGGCTCTGAGCGTGCTGTGCGCCGCGGTTCGTCGCGCCGGTCGGGCATCTCATGACCATCGGGACCGACAGCGTGCCGCCCGACATGTATCTCATCTTCGCGGCCTGGTTGACCAGCTGGTCCATCATGCAGAAAAGGAAGTCGCAGTACTGCAGATCGGCGACCGGCCGCATTCCGTACATCGCCGAACCGACGCAGAGTCCGGCTATGGCGATCTCGGAGATCGGGGTGTTGATGCAGCGCCCTTCGCTGACGACTCCTCCCCTGTTCTCCATTCTTCCGAATTCGTCTCCTATCCCCTTGGTGACGGTGAAGGCGCCGCCCATCCCTCCGGGAATATCTTCATCCTCGCCGAGCACGAAAACGCTCGGGTCGCGCCGCATTTCCTCGGCGATCGCCGCCTTAAGGGCGTCGGCTATAGACATAACAGCCATTACTCTTTCTCCGTTCTTTCTCAGTCGGCGTAAACGTCCTCGAGGGCACTCTCAAGCGCCGGGAAGGGTGCGTTTTTGGCGTATTCGACGGCTTCTTCGATCTCTGCCGTGATCTTTTCCTCGATCGCCGAGAGCTCCTCGTCCGTCGCGATATTCTCGTTGATCAGTCTTTCGCGAAAGCATTTGACGGGATCGCGGGCGAACCACCATGCTTCCTCCTCCTTCGGCCTGTAGCCGCAGGCGTCGTTTCTCGAGTGGCCGTATTTGCGGTAGGTCTTTACCTCGATGATCGTCGGGCCCTCTCCCGATCTCGCCCTGGCGAGGGCTTCCGCCATCGCCTCGTTGACGGCGAGGACGTCGTTGCCGTCGGCGACGATGCCCGGCATCCCGTAGGCGACTCCCCTGTCTGCGCCGGGATTATCGAGAAGCGTGGTCAGATGGATCGAGGTGTTCGCCGAATAGAGGTTGTTCTCGCAGACGTAGATGACGGGCAGCTTCCAGGTCGCGGCAAAGTTGAGCCCCTCGTGGAAGGATCCCTCGTTGGTGGCGCCGTCGCCCATGAAGGACACGGCGACGTGTGGCTCCTTCTTCATTTTGAAGGCCAGCGCGGCACCCGCGGCGATCGGGATGTTGCCTCCGACGATGGCGTTTGCCGGCGGCGCGCCGATCGAGAAGTCGCCGGTGTGCATGGCGCCTCCCTTGCCCCGGCAGCAGCCCTCGGCCTTGCCGAACATCTCGCACATCATCGCGCGCAGAGTGACGCCCTTGGCGATGTCGTGGCCCGCCGGGCGGTGGGTCGAAAAGATGACGTCGCGGTCGGTCAGATCGTAGATGATCCCGACCGCCGAGGCCTCCTCGCCAGCGCTCTGGTGTATCGTTCCGGGCATGATGCCCTCGAAAAAGAGGTATTTGACAGTCTCCTCGTACTCGCGGATGGTGTACATCTTCGAGTACATGCCGAGGACTCTGTCGCGCGACTGCATTTGTGACATCCGAATATCCCTCCAGAAGGTTATTTCAATTTCATTCTCCTGCTGCTTTCCGCAGCATGTTTACTACAAGTATAATATAAAACCCGCGCCGGGTCAACAGAATACGCGGCCCGGCGCAGGTTTTTTTGCTCTTTTTCATGTAATTACATTGAATAACGTTCCGAAAGATATTCCGGCTCCCTGCAAACAAAAGCCGTTTAGGCTCTGTTTGTAATTCTGCGGAGAATTTCCACCCCTCTCGCCGTCATATCATCCTGCCGGATATTTTTGGCTTCGAGGATGCGCTCGATCGCCGCGCCGGTATCGAGAGAGTGATAAGGGAAAAACAGTTCCCTGAGCTCTCCCGGCTTTATGATCCGGTAGACCTGTCTGCTGCTTTTTCCGTAGGTGCAGCACCAGTAGCGGTAAAGGTAGCCCATCCAGTAGAGCTCGTTTTCGGCGTATTTCACTTTACCGTAAGCGGTTTTTCCGAACTCTTCTTCGATCTCCGCCACGATCGATTCCTTCGTGTCGGATTCGAACAGAAAACTGCCGTCATCCATCCTTTTCGCGACGTTCGAATTCATAAAACGGCGAAGAAACACCGCGGAACTGCACTCCGCCAGGGAGACCGACGCAGCGAACAGTTCCGCCTGCACTTTGCAGAGTTTAAGTCCGGTTTCGTCTATTTTTTTCATTTCAGAATCTCCTCGATATACCCGCCCTGCCCGCGGTACTCCCTCCGGGCCGCTTTGACCTTGTCGTTGCCGATCCTTGACTCTTCCTGCCTTGAGGAAAGGTAATACTTTTTTTCTCTTTCGCACAGATAGCAATGGCGTTTCAGATACAGCTGACCTGCCGCTTTATCGGTTTTGAACACGTATTGATTGCCCAGATCGGTCGCGGACAGGCAGTGCCGGCACTGAATGTCGGTTATCTCCCCGTCGATGAAACTGTCGATTATTTCGAACATCCGGTTATCCGCTATTGGCGCAATGATATAATCTTTGCCATCGATCCTTTCAATCAGTTCCCTGATAACGGGATGTTCGGAATATCCGGACAGTCGCCCTCTGAAATATGCGATCGTCAGCATCCAGTCGCGATCGACGAAAAACTGCGTTCCGGACAATCCCGATTTGTCAAACTCATAAATATATAAAGACGATTCACTGAATCCCGAAACAAACATGGCGGACTGTTCAAGACTCTCCCCGCAGTAAAAGCCCTTGCCGAAATCGTTCGTCCCGCGCGACCGGTCGATCGATATTTCACCTTCGATCCTGCTTCTGGCGCCGTGAAAAAGCGTTATCCGCCCGTTCGCGGCGGCGTCTTCCCTGAACAGCTGTTCTTTTATCTTATTGACGCGTATTCCTTCCGAAAAAGCGAAATCGTATATTTTCTCAGCGCTCTCGCGTGAAATGCTCTGAGCGCCGGACATCCACCGCGCGAGCGTCTCGGGTGAAACGCCCACCGCCTCGGCAAATTCGCCCGACGTCATTTCGAGGAGTTCTTTTATCAGTTCAATATCATCGGTTATCCGGTAACTCATTTTTACGCCTCTTTTACGCCCTGTGTGCAAACAGTATATCACACTTCGGGCGAAAAATCAAGAACTTTATCAAAACTTGTTATTGACGTGCGTCAATAACAAGTTTGCAAAAAGTGCTAAAGATCACACGAAAACGCAAATTATATGATTCTGATCACACAATTCGGAAACAATATGTGCTTCAGTGATTTTTCGATTCAGTTTTTTTTTATACAAATAATCACATATTATATCAAGCAATAATTATTTCCATTTTCATCTTTTTGCCTTTCGGAAAAAAAGTGTTGACAAACGGTATTTGATATGTTATAATTGTGCAACTAAAATTCAGTTGCTAATACGGAGTTTTTATGAGCCGATTTGAAAAGGCCGTCAAAAGGCTGAGATCCTGCCCTACCGATTACACATTCGAAGAAGCCGCTGCTCTGCTGGAACAGCTTGGTTTTGTGGAAGACAACAAAGGGAAAACCTCCGGTTCGAGAGTCCGGTTCATGCGCCCGTCAGATAAATACTCGATATTGATGCACCGGCCGCATCCGAAATCGGTAATGAAGCCGTATGCCGTAAAAGATCTGTTAAACTGTCTTGAAAAGAAAGGAATGCTGTGATGGACAACCTTTTAAAATACAAAGGATATTATACCGTTATTCATTATTCCGCGGAAGACAAGGTGCTTTACGGCAAGATAGAGGATATCGACGATCTTGTCAGTTTCGAAAGTGAAAGCGCGGAAGAGATCGAGAAGGAGTTTCACGACGCGGTAGACGACTATCTGGATTTTTGCGGCAGGATGAACAAGCTCCCCAACAAGCCGTTCAAGGGCTCGTTCAATGTCCGCATCCCTCCGGAGCTGCACAGGGCGCTGGCAACCATGGCAACAACCGAAGGGATATCAATGAATCAGGCTGTTGTCAAAGCCATCGAACAAATGCTTAAATCGGTATAAAGCCAAAATCGACCATCGGGACTGCCGCTTTGACAGTCCCGAATTCTTTTTTCGCCGCACGCCACGGAGAGCCGCTGACAACGGTGCCGGCGTCACTGTCAAGCGGAACGAATTCGGATATGGCGGAGACCTCCTTGACAAGAGCCCCCGCCGCCTTCAGTTTTTCTCTTTACTTTTACTTTATTTTTTGATATAATTTTATTTGTTGAGAAGGCCTACCGCCGGGCGTCGGCGGAATCCTGAAAGAAGAAAGCGGGAAATAAGGAAAATGGAAGAATTCATGAACAAACTGATCGACCTCGGCACCACGTCGGGCGGCAGGATACTGCTTGCCCTCGCCGTAGTCGTCATCGGATTTCTGGTCATCAAACTGCTTTACAAGATCACCGTAAAGGCTCTCGGTAAGACGAAGCTCGACGAAAAAGCGGCGAGGATCATAGCCAAAGTGATACGGTTCATCCTCTACATCGTCCTCGCTGTGGCCGTGATCGAGATCCTGGGCGTTCCGATGACGAGCGTCGCGGCGCTGATCGCGTCGGGCGGACTCGCGGTAGGCCTCGCCTTCCAGGGTGCGCTGGCGAACCTCGCCGGCGGATTTCTCATCCTCATCTTCAGGCCCTTCAAGATCGGCGATTACATCGACGCCGCCGGCGCCGAGGGCATCGTCAGAGAGATCAGCATATTCTACACGAAGCTCATAACCCTTGACAACCGCCTCGTCCTCATCCCCAACGGCGATCTCATGAGCGGCAACGTTACCAACCTCACCGCCGAGAAGATCCGCCGGATCGATCTCGATTTCAAGATCACGAACGACATCGATCAGGAGCTTGTCAAATCGGTGCTCCTCGGCGCGGCGTCGGCATCACCCGGGGTCCTTTCAGAGCCCGAGCCCTTCGCACGCCTGACCGCCGTCGACGACGACACCTACATCTTCACCGTCCGCGCCTGGTGCGAGACGCCCGGATACTGGGACGTCCGCTTCGATCTCATTGAGAACTGCAGCAAGGCGCTTGCCGAAAACGGCATAGACGATCCCGAGGAGCGCATCGCCGTCAGACTCGTCAGCGAAGAAAAAGATGAGGAAGAGGAAGAAGACGAGAAAGAAGAGGAGGAAGAGAAAGAATGAAAGGCGACGTCAGAAACGGCATCCCCGCCCCCGGATTTTCCGATCGGGCGAACGACCCCGAGATCCTGGCCGGACTGAAGAAGAACAGGAAGGCAGCCGTCGGCTGCGGCTTCATCCTCGTCCCGCTCCCGCTTATCGGCTTTATCCTGTACAGCGTCTTCAGCGACAAAATGGAGATCCGTAAAGCCGTCATGTTCGGCGGCATCGTCTCGGCCGTCTTCTTTGTATTTGCTCTGATCGGGGCGGTAAAGAACCGCGCCGCCAAGGAATACGACGCGACCGTCATCGACAAACACTCGGAATGGGTAGACCGGCGCAACGGCGGCAACGACAAAAGCTACACGAGGTACACCACCGTCGTCCGCACGACCGACGGGAAGAAGAAGAACATCGTCGAGAACTCAGGCTCTCCCCTTCAGGCTTACGAATATCTCAACGTGGGCGACAGCTTCAGATACCATCCGCGCTTCGCCTTCCCATACGAGCTTTACGACAAATCCCGGGCGCCATATCTCGGCTGCGCCGTCTGCGGGACCAAAAACGCCGTCTCCGACGACCGCTGCGGCAAATGCAAGGCTCCTCTGCTGAAATAAACCCGACATTTTTATAAATCATTTGAAAGGGAGCTGAATCACCCGTCATGAAAAAGCTCATCAAACCGGCACCTCTTCGCAAAGGACAGACGATAGGGATCATCGCGCCCTGCAACGGGATGTCGGAAGCCGGCATCGCTCCGGCGGTGGAAGCCATAAGATCCCTCGGATTCGAAGTAAAACTCGGCGAACACGTCTTCTCACGCACCGACGGATACGGCGGCAGCGCCGAGGAGCGCGCATCCGACTTCAACTCGATGATCGCCGACGATTCGGTCTCGATGCTCCTCTTCCCCGGAGGCGAGATCGCGATCGAGATCCTCCCACTCATCGACTATGAGGCGATAAAGAAGCACCCCAAGATCATCTGCAGCTACAGCGACGGGACCTTCCCGGTCGAGGCCGTCCACAGCATGACGGGGCTCGTCACCTTCTACGGCGGCTCGACCAGGACCTTCGATCCGGTCACCGAGTACAATTTCGCCCGCTTCACCGACCGTCTCATCACCGGCACGACAGAATACGTAAAGGCCTCCGAATGGAGGACCGTCTGCCCGGGAAGAGCCGAGGGCGTCATCGCCGCCGGATATCTCGCGAACTACGACACCCTCCTCCGCTCTGATTACTATTCGGTACCGGACGAGGACTGCATACTCGTCATCGAGGACCACGAAAAGTTCTCCGACACGCGCATCGTCTCGAGGTGGCTGAACGACATGATCCAGAAGGGCGCCTTCGAGCGCGCGACCGGCCTCATATTCGGGCACTACACGTCGGATCCCGATAAGCTTGAAAAGCTCTTCGCCGTCCTCCGCCGCATCGGCGAGAAGATGGGGATCCCCGTCGTTTACACCGACGATTTCGGCCACGGCGCCAACATGTCGATCTTCCCGGTCGGCATTAGGGCCGCCTTCGACACCGCCGACGGAAGCTTCAGGATGTTCGAGGCGGGGGTCGACACTTCGATATGCTGAAAGAACTGCTTAAAGAACTTAAAAAAGCGGCATTTTCGGTGCTGCCGATATACATACTCGTCATACTGCTGGCCCTCACCGGCCTCGCCCCTCTCTCGGGATATGAGATACTGACCTTCTCGGCATCCACACTGCTTGCCGCCGCCGGCATCGGCCTCTTCAGCTTCGGCGCCGACCGCGCGATGACACCGATCGGAAAGAAGGTCGGCCGCGGGATCACGAAGCAGGGCAGGATATGGGTGCTGCTGACCGTCGTATTCATCTTCGGCTTCTTCATCACCGCCGCCGAGCCCGACCTTGCCGTGCTGGCGGGCCAGACGGCCTCGGTGATCGGACGCCGGGCCCTCATCTTCTCGATCAGCGCCGGAGTCGCCATCTTTCTGCTGCTGGCGGTCATGAAGATCGTCAAAAAGACAGATCTCATCCGGCTTCTCGGCGTGATCTACACCGCCGTCTTCGGCATTCTCTGCCTGCTCGTCTTCAGGGGAGAGGAAAAGGTCGCCGCTCTCTGCTTCGATTCGGGCGGCGTGACCACCGGACCGATGACCGTCCCATTCCTGATGGCGCTGGGCGCCGGCGTCGCGTCGGTGCTCTCGCAGAAGAAGGAAAAGGACGCCTCCTTCGGCTTCATCGCCTTTTCCTCCGCCGGCCCGGTGCTCGTCATGCTCCTCATCATGCTCTTCTCGAAGGGCTCTCCCGAATATGAGCTTGCCGACTATTCGACCGGCACCGGCTTCGGGGCAAGGCTGCTGTCGGCGCTTGCCGAAAAGTTCTCCGACGTCGGTGTCGCCGTGGCCGTCATCGCCGTCTGCTTCGTCGTCATCGACATCATCTTCATAAGGTCGGGATGGCGCAGGGTAGTCCAGCTCCTCCTCGGGCTCGGATTCGTCCTTGCCGGGCTCGTTCTCTTCCTCGCGGCGATCGACTGCTCCTACATGGCGGTCGGTTTCGGGATCGGGACCGCTCTCGCCGGGAAACCCGCACCCTGGGCGGTCATTCTCTGCTTCGTCTTCGGCGCGCTTACCGTCATAGCCGAGCCGGCGATCTCGATCCTCATCTCTCAGGTCGAGGAGATCACCAACGGCACCGTCAGACGCCGGCCGATGCTTGCCGCTCTCGTTTTCGGAGTCGGCTCGGCCATCGCCGCCGCCGCGCTGCGGATCTATTTCTCATTCTCGATCCTCTACATCCTGATACCCGGATACACCCTCTGCTTTATCCTTTCCTTCATGATCCCGAGGATCTATACCGCCATCGCCTTTGACGCGGGCGGAGTCGCGTCGGGCCCGCTGACCTCCTCCTTCATACTGCCCCTCGTGCTGGGGCTCTGCTCGGAGGCGGCGGGACCGGGATCGATCCTGTCGCAGGGCTTCGGTGTCGTCGCTCTCGTCGCGCTCAGCCCGATACTCTCGATCGAGATCCTCGGCTTCGTCTCGAGGCGCCGGGCGATCAGCCGCTCAAGAAAGAACATCAAAAAAATCCTGGAAGGGGAGGATGACAAGCTTATTGTCTTTGACGCGTCATGAAGGGAAGCGATCACGGCCTTGAGCCTCTGGAGATGCTCGTCATCATCACCCCGAAGAACCGGCGCTTCGTCACCGCCGACATGCTTGAGAGATTCGGCGTCACGGCGTGTATGTCGACTGTCGGCAGGGGCACCGGAGAGGGATACGCCTCGAAGGACGTCACCTTCTGCGTGATCAAGCGGAGAAAAATAAAAGACGCCATGCTCGAGCTTGAGGACAAGTTTCTCAGGCGCATGGGGAATCAGTTTATGGCATACACCGTGCCGCTCGAGTCGGTCATGGGTGTCACGCCCTATATGTTCATCTCGGGGGAAGGATTAAAGTTAAAATGACCGAACTGTCAAATATTATCGCTGTTGTCGGCGCCGATTACTCGGACAGCGTGATGATGATCGCGAAAAAGCACGGAGCCCGCGGCGGAACGGTGATCGGCGCCAGCGGCAGCGTCGACGAAAAGGCGGCGAAGCTCTACGGAGTCGACGTCCGGCCCGACAGGGAGATCGTCATGCTGCTGGTAAAGACCGATCTGTGCGAGGCGATCCTGCGCGATCTCTATGCCGAACTCGGCCTTTCCAGCCCCGCCTGCGGCATTTTCTTCACGATGAAAGTGACCGCGGCGTCGGAGAACCTGCTCAAGCAGTATGAAGAACAGCCTGCCGACGACTCCGCCTCGGGTGACGCCGACGGATCGGGCGAAGGCAAGCGGGACAACGTCCAGAAGGAAAACGCGAATGACATCTCCTGACAGAAAACGCGAGGCCGGCGTCATGATCGACGCCGGCAGAAAATACTTCAGACCCGAGACGCTCGCGCGCCTCATCGGCGTCATCGCCGATCTCGGGCTCAACACCCTGCAGCTGCATTTTTCTGAGGACATGGGTCTCGGGCTCGACTGCCCCGCATATCCCTGGCTCGCGGGCCGCGACGGCATCCTCTGCACGCAGGGAAAGGTAGGCACCGTCTTCCCCGACACCGGCTTTCTGACAGTCCCGGAGCTGACCGATCTTTTGTCGCTTGCCGCTTCGAAGGGGATAAACGTCATACCCTCGCTCGATTCGCCCGGACATCTCAACTACACCGTCAAGCGCTTCCACGACCGCGTCGCCGAGAAGGGATCGGTCGCGTTCGGATATGGAGAAGACCTGTACGAGGTGTATACCGACGGAGGTCTCTACGGCTTCAGAAAGAACGGGAAAGAACTGAATCTTCCCGCGGAGACATCCGGCGTTTACGGGATCGGCAGCTACTTCCTGACCGGCGGGGTCGCCGGCAGGGTGCAGGGGACCAACAACCATTCGTATTCGAGAGGGATCGATCTCTCGAACGAAGTCGCCGCCGCTTTCCTGAAAAGCGTGATCGGCAGCTACGCAAATCTTTTTTACTCGCTCGGCTGCCGCGACATCGACGTCGGGGGAGACGAGCTCCTCGGGTTCCGCCCCGCCGTCGTCGATCTGTCGGTACTCACGAGATGGAACCAGCTCGACAGCTGGCGGGAGGCGGCAGTCAGGAAGAGCGGTCTATCGACCGCCGTCGCCTACGACCTCTTCGTCATCTGGATGAATTCTCTCATGGCAATGATGAAGGATATCGGCTACCGGTCGGTCAGGATCTGGAACGACGAGTTCAGACGGACCTTCGACACCGGCTGGACACCCGATCCCGCGGCGCACGTGCAGTTCGATCCCTCCTTCACCGTCCAGTACTGGTCGTCGAAGCCGAATTACGAATCTCCCGCCTCTCTGGCGAGAGCCGGATACCGGCTGATAAACGCCGACTCGGTCCATTCCTACTACGTGCTTATAACGAAGGCAAGATCAAATCCTCCCGAATCCTACACGAAGGTCACGCCCGAAGCTATAACCGCCGAGTGGGATCCCTTCCGATTCGGCACAGGAGAGGGAGAGTGGGATCTTTCTGAGGGCGGCGAAAGAGCCGCCGTCGCCGGAGCCATCTTCTGCGACTGGAACGACTGTCCGACGCTCAGGACCGACAGTGAGGTCGTCGACGAGATGATCCCGCTCCTTGAGGCCTGGTCGAAAAAAGCCCTCGGAACAATCTGAGCGGCGACGCCACTCGGAAAAAAGCAAAACAGCGCGCGTTTTTTACCCGCGCTTCTGAAAAATGATATGAAGACAGAAATGAAGAAAAGAACCGATCTGAAATTCCTCGCGAAAGCGCTCGCTCTCGCGCTCGCGATTCTCATCGCCTTCGCATCCTGCGGGAGGACCGTTCCGCCGTCAGGCCCCGACACTACCGCAGGAGCGTCGACGACCGCTGCGCCCGATCCCTCCTTTGAGATATCGAAGGACTTCGTCATCGTCAGGCCCGACACCGACAACGACGAGGAGATCGAGGCGCTCAAGCTGCTCAACAGATGCGTAAAGTCTGCATACGGATACTCTCTTCCCTGCACGACCGACTTCGTGAAACCCGGCACAGAGATAAAGCCTGCCGAACACGAGATCCTTATCGGCGGGACCAACCGGCCGGAATCGCAGTCGGTCGCCGAAGGACTTGAGGGACGCGACGGCGTCTGGCGTGTGCTTGACAACAACGTCATCGTCATCGCCGGCGGAAGTCCCGCGGCGACACTCGAGGCGACGCTCGCATTCTGCAAGGAAGTATTCGGCTACGAGGAAGCTCCGGATGAAAGCGGCACCGTCCTCTCCGCAGGCCGACCGGCAAAGATAGCCCCCGGACAGTCGGGAGAGATCAGCGTCGCCTTCCCGCAGCACCTCCTCAACGGGACAGATCTTTGCGAATACGTCATCGTCACCGAAAACACCGGCTCGGCGGTGACAAAGTTCGCGAACGCGATCCTCGAGGCGTGCGGACATCTGCCCGACGTCATCGCTCCCGCCGACTACAGCGATGGTCCTGCCCTTTTTCTAGGATACACCCCCTGGGCGGAAGGACATGTCGACGAGCCCTTTGACGCCTATTCCTACTACGCGGTGGTCTCCGACGTGTCAAAGGTCGCAGTCGACTGGAAATCCCCCGCCTCGGCGTCCGCCGTGCTCGCCGACTTCATCAAGGTGATCATACCGGGCGAGGAGTCGACCTCCGTCAGCTTCAGAAACGAAACGACGAGACTCTTTACCGTCACCGGAGAATACAATCTGCTCTCGCTTGCGTCGACGGAATCGCAGGAACTGGCGAACGGCATCGTCTATACGAAAGTACTTTACAAGGATGGAAACGGCAACCCCGTCCGGGTCTACGCCGTAGCGATGGACAAAGGCGCCGGCCGTTTCTACGCCGGGCTTCCCGACGACAGCCCGACCGAGGTCTCGGGCAGGGTCCAGAACGTCATGAACCAGATCAAGGCCGCCGTCGCGAACGGCCGCAAGGTCGTCGCGGGATTCAACTCGGGCTTCTTCGACATGGGGGGGACCGGGCTCTCGCGGGGACTAGTGATCAAGGAGGGCACCGTCGCCGCGGCGAACACCGAAAGGCCCTTCTTCGCGCAACTGAAAAGCGGAGAGCTTCTCATACTCCCCGCAGGTTCATATACCACTTATAAGGACAGCATCAACACGGCGCTTGCCGGGAACATCATACTCCTGAAGAACGGACTGATTAACAGTATCTCTCAGGGGACCGACATGGCAAAGACACGCCATCCTCGGACCGCGGTAGGCTTCAACTCCGAGAAAGGACAGGCCGTCGTGATCGAGGTCGACGGCAGACAGCCCTCGGTCTCGAACGGAGCCAGCTACCTCGATCTGATCTCTATCTTCCGGGATTTCGGCTGCACCGACATGATCAACCTCGACGGAGGCGGATCGTCGACCGCGATAATCCGCAAGGCCGACGGGACCTACGAGCTGCAGAACAGCCCGTCGGACAAATCGATGCGCAGCGTTCAGGACTCGATATTCATCATACTGAACGACTGATAACTCAGCGTGCCGCCCTGCGTCAGGCAAGACCGGGGCGGCATTCCTTTCCCGCAGCCCTCCGCCAGGCGAAATAGAGCTCCTCGGTGGCGAGCGCCATCTTGGTCACCGAGAAATCCTTCCCGTGCGGGTAGACATACCAGGTGTCCTCAAGGGTGTTGAGATCGACGCAGTCGCGGCCGCAGCCGAGGTAGTCGTACTCGATGTGGCAGGAATAGAGCGAAGGCACGCTCTTCTTCATCTCGAAGGGATCGCCGTCGGTGTCGGTGCCCCATACGCGGAAACCGTTCATGTCGTGGATCATCTTTCCGGTGCCCAGGCGGATGAACTTCTTCGCGTTGGGAAGGGTGTCGACGTCGACTGTGAGCTCGCCGGAGGAATATGTCCCGGCCTCGATCTCACGCCTTACGCACTCCCTCTCCCACTCGTACCAGTCGGGGATGTGCGAGAATTCGGTCACGCCATCGTCTGCCGAAAGCTCGCCGAGCTCAGACATAGTCCATTTCTTTCCGCAGGCGCGGCAGAAGAGCTTCGTCCCCTCCGACGCGGTCTCATACTCCTTCCCGCAGGCCGGGCATTTGTAGAGGACCCTGTGCAGGCCCTCGGCTCTGCCCTCGTAGGGAGTCTTTATCCCTCTCTCCTTCTGCCAGGCGAAATCGTCATACTGAAACGCCTCCACCAGACGTGCGTTTATCTCGTCCGCGGAGGCCTTTTTCACCTCTTCCGCGGTATACTGGAGAGTCATCTCGGCCTCGGTCGGGCGGACTCCCCTGTCGTGCAGGTTCCAGAAGGGGGAGTTTACGTGGTGTCCGTGGCAGACGAGGGTGACGACCGGGACTCCCAGCATCCGGCAGCAGGCGCCGAGCGACTCGGGCAGGACGGCCGTCGTCCCGCAGAGCGAGTATCTCGCCTCGGGGTAGACGACGAGGACGTTCTTCGCGTCGAGCGATCTTTTCATATGGCGGAGCAGCAGGACGTCGGAGGTGAACTTCCGCTTGCATATGCAGCCGACGTTCCGAAGAAGCCATTCGCGGCCGATGAAGCCGTCGATCGCGACGATATAGTTTGCCCTCGAGGGCCAGATCGCCGCCGTGGCGACCTTGAAGTCGAGGAAGGCGTTGTGGTTGCAGAGGAGAATATAGGGGGGCTTGAGCCCCTCGACTCCCTTTTTGGTTATCACCGCGCCGTGTTTTTTCACGTCGGGCATGCTGAGCATATAGGTCAGAGGCCTGAGGAACCATCTCGTTGAGATGGGCTTTTTTGTCATGTCGAAGCGCTCGAAGGGCTTTTTCATACTCTTTTTCCTGTTTCTCCGTTTTTGAATCTGTAATAGCTGTTTACGAGGTTTGCGTATCCCCACTCCCTGAGCTGAGCGGCGGTGAACGAGTATCTCGCAGTCGACCAGCGCCCGCAGGCGACGAATCTCGCGCAGTCCCTTATGTACCCGTCAAGCTCCTTCAGCGTCGCGTCGGTGTTAATCAGGGGAAAATACCACCTGCACCAGGTGATCTCGCTGTGCACCGGGTTGTCGAAGAGCTTTCTTCTGCAGAATCTGAAAAAGGTCCTCACCGCCCTCTCGGCGGTCGCGCCCTTTCTCTCCTTCCACCTCAGGATCGCCTTTGCCTTCCGTTTCATCTTCTTCTTCAGCTTCTCCGCGGCGGTGCGGGAGATGTCGACGCTCCTCCCGTCGGATCTGAAGCCGAGAAACTCCCACGGCTCTCCGGGGGAGGTCCGCCTCTCCTTCGACTCGTTGACCGAAAGGCCGAGGACGTGTATCGCGTTCTTTATTTCGGCCTCGTACTCCGCGATCTTCTCCGCGCTCCCGGCAAAGACGATTATATCGTCGGAGTAGCGGGCGTAGGGGATGCCGCGCTCGGCGAAGGATCGATCGAGATCCGCGAGGAAGAGATCGGCCATGAAGGCGGAGGTGGGCGCGCCGGCCATGATCCCCTTCTTCATCACGACCTCCTCCCCCTCCCTTTCGGCATAAGGATCGAGGAGCATCGACTTCAGAAAGGCGAGCAGGCGCCCGTCCTTTTCGGAGAGCACCGACTCAAGCATCGGGATGATGAGCCCGGGGGACACCGAGTTGAAATAGTCGCTGATATCTGTGTTGTATGAGTACATCGAGCCGATGCCGTCGGTCGACATCAGCCTGTGCATCGCCTGCTTTACACCGGTGTCTCTCCTGAAGGAGTAGAGATTGTCGGAAAAAATGAAGTCGTATCCGCCGAGGAGCCAGGTGATGAGCTTGAGCAGGTTGTTCCCGGCCTCGGGGAAGGTGAAGACGGTGCGCTTTTTGCTGCTTCCCTTTTTGTTGAGGACGGTGACCGAAGGATGCGGAAAAGGACCGCCCGAGCGAACCAGCGCGGCGGGGCCGAGATATTCTCTGTCGAGGATAAAGGCGGAAAGCGCCTCCTCCTCGCGGCGGGTCATATGCCCGCCCTCCTTCTTATACCTGAAAAAGCTGTCCCAGACCTCCGGGTCGGAAAGCTTTTCGACTATGTCTTTTTCGGCCATGGTCCTGTTTTCTTTTTCTTTTTCACGGCCGTGCCGCGTGATGAGGACAAAAAGCGACCGATCCGCCTCTTCCCTGAATATCCGGCAGAGGCCGGGGAATGACGGCGGATCGGATCCTCCGGAAGACCGGAGACGGTGCGCCGCCGGCGGAGTAAAGCGGAGGAAAAAACTTTAAAATGATAAGTTTATCATACGGGGCGGCACACCGGACGGCCGCCCGCAGGGCCGCCAAAGGCGATTGTCCGGCGCTTTGCCCGTCGCGGGCATCCGGTTTTACGGATATTCCCCTCCGCTTTACGCCGCGGGCGGCGCGGAAGACGGGTCAGAGAGCAGATTTGATCCTGTCGGCGACGTAGTCCTCGCGGTTCTCGCACTGCTCGTAGAAGCGGAGCACCTTTATGCCGCGGTCGGAGCAGATCATCTCTGTCGCCTTGTTGGGCAGTCCGCGGTAGGTCTTCGTCGTGACGAGCTGAACGGCGAGCTTGTACTGTCCGCCGCTCGAGAGCATGAAGCTCACCGGCTTGCACTTCGGGTGCGCGGTCGGGTCGAGCACAGAAGCGGAGAGCTCGGTCTCAAGGGTATACTCGGGGAAGTATTTCGCGAATATGTCCTTGAAATAGGCGACCCATTCGTCGTGAGTCTTCGTCGAGATGCCGAAGATCTCGTAATGGCCGTCCTCGTCGGGCTCGTACTGGTGTGCGAGAGCGTCGGCGGAAGGTCTGTACTCCTGCTTGGGAGCGGGCTCGGAAGCTGCCGGCTTCGGAGCGGAGGCCGGTTCCTTCTTCTTTTCCTCGGCGGCTTCCTTGATCACGTCGTTGAGGAATTTTTTAAACAGGCTTTCGAATGAAGGCATGGGATATACTCCTTTCAGTTTTTGAGGGGCGGGGCTGACGCCGGGTCAGCCGCACCAGGACTGCCGAAGCCGGCCGATACCTGACCGTTTCTGCCCGGAGCCGTCCTGAAAAAATGCATAATATGCAATTGTATAAAAAATTATAGCATATGTATTTATGATTGTCAACTGTTTTTATAATTTGACGGACTGTCGGAGCATCCCGGGGCTTTGAGGCGTCAGCCTCTGACGAAGCCTTCAACGGCTTTGCCGTCGGCGTCGGGCAGGACGACTCCGAGGAGCGCGGCGTATGTCGGCGCCTCGTCGACGATCTCGCACCTTTCGGCAAAGAATCCTTCGGTGATATCCGGACCCTTGGCCAGAAATACCGGCTGCGGGCCGAACTCGGGCATGTATCCGTGTGTCGCCCTGCCGAATCTGAAGTCTGAGAGGTCCATCGGCGGGACGAGCGGGCGCTTGCAGCTGTCAGAGAAGGAGGTGTATCCGTCAGACTCGACCACCCAGGTGAAATCCCCGTCAAGATGCCATTTCTCCTTCACTTCCTCCTTCGTCAGCACCTGACCGATGCCGTATATGCCCTCGTCGCAGAGCTTCCGGAGGAGTTCGTACACCCTGTCCGCGGTCTCTCTGTCGCCGGGATCCTTCAGATAGATGAGCGACGACATCGCGTTCGAGAAGCTGTACGCCTTCCAGTTCTTCACCTTTCCCCTCTCGTCGGTCTCGATGAAGCCCGCCTCCTTCAGGTAGACGTTGAGCTTGACCGTCCTGACGATCTGGCGCTGTCCGTGATCCGAGGTGAGGACGAAGTTCGTGTCGTCCAGGACTCCGGCCGCCTCAAGCGCCTCTCCGAGCTGACCTATCTCCTCGTCGACGATGTCAAGGGCGGAGATAACGGCGGATGAGAAGACGCCGGTGACGTGGCGCTGATGGTCGATGTTGCCGTTGTGGACGAACATTACCTCAGGCGCGTATTCCCTTATTATGTCGGCGGCGCAGGAGATCATGAAATCATCGATCTCGGGGAAGACGCAGAAATTCGTCCTTCCGGTGAGGACGTAGGTGGGAGCCAGCTTTCCCGCGTTCTTCTCGATGATGTCGAGCATCTCGGGGGATGAGCCCATCTTCGCGAATCCGGTGCGGAGCGTCTGACCCTTGTCGGGGAGCCAGTATTCGTCGATCAGGTAATCGACGTAAGGGTGGTTGCCGGTGACCGGCCAGAAGACCGATCCGGTGGTGTAGCCCGCCTTCTTGGCGGCGGTGAGGACGTCGGGCACCTTAACGGCGCATCTGTCCCACTGCCAGGTGTCGTTCTTCGAATCGGTAGTGAATCTGTAGTTACTGATGACTCCGTGCTTTTCGGGCCAGGCGCCGGTGATCATCGAGGTGTGAGCGGGATACGTGACCGACGGATATACGGTGTGCACCTTCTTTACCTCGGCTCCGCCGGCGATGTATTTCTGGAAATTGGGTTTCCTTCTCAGGATATCGACGTCCTCCGATACGAGAGCGTCGACCGAAAAGACCAGAAGTCTCTTCTTGTTCGTCTTCACGGCTTCGGGCTGTTTTGAAAATGCGGCTGCCATGTTTGATTCCTTTCATTTATTAAAAAAATATATTGCAAGACCGGTGTTCCCCTCCGCGGAGGCCGCACCTGGCCCGGGAAAGGAAAAGATATTATAATATTATACCTTTTCTTTTCTCTCATTTCAATCGGAAAAAGAGGAAACATGGCCCGGGGAGGAGCTTTTTCGTGTAATTACATTGTTTTTTCGGAAAAAAATGATATAATATTAAAAAAGCCCCGGACACGAGACCGGATCCGGGACACTGCATTTGCGGAAGGCGGACACCGATATGTCTAAAAGCGTAAAGGAACTGGCAAAGGAAC
>JAEEGI010001615.1_pt1 | contig 56023 bp, 36 predicted proteins | sample 8958751 | NCBI WGS metagenome assembly JAEEGI01 (sample SAMN16246545, study PRJNA631951) | gut metagenome | biome: gut microbiome; feature: rumen; material: KS-attached | host: Bos | place: Iran: Karaj | collected 2018-10
AACAGGCCGCTGAAGGGAGGCGTGGCGGGTCTGCCCGGCTTTCCCACCGGCGACACCACGTCCTTTATGTATCTTCTCCATGCGTTGTGGGCGTTCTCCTGGCCGTCGGCGTACTCCAGCACGGTAGCGGAAGCGGTGCGGAAACTTTCTCCCGGCTTCATATAGAAGTTGGCGTGCTCTATGCCGAAAGCGATGCGGCAATCATCGTGCCTCCTGTAGAAATGCGCCTTCCACTGGCCGGTCCAGCCCACGGCAACCAGCACGCCCTTCCCTTTCCGGGTAACGTCAAAGAAGGGGAAATTTTCCAGGGCGCTGCGGCCCCAGGCGCAATGAGATTCCGTCTCCTGGCCTTCCCAGAGGCGCTCTTCCCTGGTGCACAGATCGTCCTCTTTTACGTTGGCCCCTGCGGTCTTGACGACCCTGAAGGTCTCCGGCTCCCAGGTGGCCTGGCGGTTCTTCCTCGTAACCGGAGGGTCCGGCTCGAAGGGCACGGTTATATCGCAGTCGTACAGTTCGGATATCTGGCCGCTGGGATGGTCCGTAGGATTGGAGAAATAGTTTACCCAGTGCGTAACGCTGTATTTTTCGTGGAAGTCCGCCCTGCATTCTACGGTGAGTCCGTCGGTCAATACCACCTTGAACCCTTCGGGGCTCTCGATGATCTGCTTTTCCAGTTCTTCGAAGGGCACGCCGTTATATTTGAACGAAAACGATGGTCTGATCATTCGTTCAGCCTCCTTTCAGATACAGACAGCGGGCCGGAAGATCCGGCCCGCAAGACAGCTGTTGATCGGTATTCAGTTCTGGGCTGACTTAACGGCATTGACGCAGTTGTCGTACACTGCCTTCACTTCCTCTGCGGTAAGAGGCTGGCGGTAGACGCGGGCCTCAACGATGGTAAACGAAGTGAGATTGCCCAGCCGTTCGTTCTGGAAGGAAGCGTTGTACGCGATGCCCAGCACGCCGCTCCTGGTGGAAGCCATATTGAAATCGCCTGTGCCGAATTCTCCTTCGCTGGAAAGTTCTCCGTTATAGTAGAGCTGTACCTTGCCTTCTTCGGGGTCGTATATGCCTACCACGTGGACAAGCGTCCCGGCTTCGATCTTGGTACCCTGGCTGGCGTCGTTGGTCTGAGCGTATATGTAACCCGATCCGGGGTACGTGCCGTCCTGGGCGGTGCTGCCAACGTTGAAGTTCAGCTGGCCCTGGGAGCCGCGGATAGCCAGGTTGGTGCCGCCGCCGTTGCCGTTGCTGATCAGCAATCCTCCGCTGGAAGCGGGTATCTCGTCGATCTGGATGAATATCTCGTAGGATACGCCCTCTTCTACGAATCCGCGGAAATCGGAGGCATATTCGTCGAGTATGATGGTCATGTAATCGTCATCGTCGGTGCCTCTGAATCCGGTGACTTTATAAGTCTCGCCGCCCAGATTGACCTCCACTTCTTCGACGGAGCCGTCTTCTACTTCAAGCTCGGTGTTGTCCAGCGCGTCGTACGCGTCGTTCTTTTTGAAAGCCAGGTCGAAGTAGGGCACGGGCATGCCTTCGTAAGGATTCGCAGTGGGATCTACAGAGGGCTTTTCCGTGGGAGGTTCGGTGGGATTCGGCGTGGGTGCTACGGTGGCAGCGTCCGTTGCCTTCGGGGCCTCGGTGGCTTCTGAAGTCTGGGCTTTGGTGGCCTCGGGAGTTTTTTCTCCGGGATCGTCGCCTGTATTACCGGCGCAGGCGGCGGCTGAGGCGCAAAGCAGCAAAACCAGCAGCAGCGCGGCGGCTTTCAGCAGTCCGGAAAAACGGTCAAAGCTTTTTTTCATTGTGGTCTACCTCCTCTAACTAAGGTAACGTTTCGGTAATTATACGGTATTAGTCCAGGGCGTCTCCCCTGTTTTTAATTCGATACGTCAATACTGTTCGTCCGCAGCCTCCGCGCGCTCTCGCTCCGTCAACGAGGCCTGTACGCGAACATAAAATCGTTCAGCGGCTCGCAGGAAGGCTGCACGCTCTGGATCCGCTCGTTCTTTCCGCAGTCATACCGGTAGGAATTCACTCCGTCCTCCGCGAAGCCCGCGAAAATAAAGGTGTGCCCCGGATAGACCACTCCCGCAGAACTGGTGCAGGGCCTCACGAAAACGATGTCTCCGGGCGCAAGCATCTCGACGCTTTCGATCTTCCTGAAACCGTGGTCGCGGCACCAGCTGGGCAGATCTCTTGCCGGTTCCGTGGCGTGGTAGACAACCATCCCCTGCCGCTCCACCTGATCGGTATAACCGACCCTGTAAAGCACCCAGTCCACCAGCCTGTCGCAGGACACAAGCCCCGCATCGCAGTTGATGGCGGGATTGATCGGAGCGTCGCCGTAGCGGAAACCGTTCTCCCTCACGTAGTCCGTCACCCATTTAGCCTCACGCAAAATGTCCGACTGAAGGCGGGAATAAGGACAATAAATGAGGCGCCCCTTGTCGTTGTACACTCTGTACCCGTACACGGCATTCTCCCTGGCGATCCGCTTGGCTTCTTCACGGGAGGAAACGCAGGCGATCTCGCTGGCCATGTCGTCAACGTCCAGCCGCACCGAATACGTGGTGCTGCCGTCGGAGCAGGAAGACGACACGGTCAAAACTATAGCCGCGGTAAGCAGCATGCCGAGTTTCACGGGCAACGATTTTCGTTTGTGCGAAGCCATGAGGATCCCCCCTTGCCGATGTTTTTCAACTGTGTAGATTTTAATATTTTACGTCGTTTTCTGTCAATACCGAAAGTGCCGGTATCCCCGGGGACCCGGGCCGCGGGCTCAGCCGGCCCTGCCCTTACGCTTCTTCTTTTTAGAGACGGCTATCGCCACCGCCGCTATGGCGCCCCCGACCGCAGCGGCAGCCCCCGCCGCGATGGCGGCGGCCGCGGCCCCGGGCAATCTCTTCCGGCTCTCCTCGCTGCTCCCGCTGCCTCCGTTTCCGCCCTCGTCGTCCGCGCTTCCCGGCACGTACCGCTCGTCAGCGGGCTCGGTGGCGGCAATATATCTGGGATACGTGATCGCCGCCGGCTCGGCCTGTACCTCCAGCACCTCTTTGGAATACGTGAATCCCTCAACCGGATCGCCGTAAGGTTCCGCCGCGTTGTCAGACTTGTAAGTGCCGGTCTTGAGCGAGAAATTATCTACTGCCAGCGTTTTGCCGGAAGCGGCCCTGACGCCGAAATAATACGTGCCTTTGGCCAGCGAAAGCGTATATGAGAATCCGGAAGATCCCACAGCGGTCCCGGCCACGGGCGCCTCTGCCAGAAGCCTTCCGTCATCTGCGGAGATCACGAAAAACGTTCCCTCTCCCGTTCCGCCGCTGCCTGCCGCCTCCTCCGGCGCCAGAACGTCGAAACTCACAGTAACGGCAGACTTTTTCACATACAGGCCCTGGTACATCCAGGCGTCCCCGGTCACCGCGGCGTAATGGTTTCCAGAAGCGTCGGCCGCAAAGCTCACGTCTGACCTGTTCCCCCTGACAGACCAGTTGGAAAGCCCGGAGACCCAGCCTTTCTTGCCGTTTCGCCGCTCGAAATCGCTATTCTGGAAATCCGAAGCGGAATTGATGCCGCAGTCCGTCAACAGGCTGGTGGGCTTTATTGACAGCAGCGTGCAGGATGACCTGTACGTGTTGTTGTATATGCGCACGTCCCTCACCGGGGAGTAGTCGTCCGTCTCTTCGTTGGTGAAGGGGCCTCCGTAATACGGGTTGTCGCACCAGGTACCTACGGAGCTGCCTCCGCTCAAAACGTTGTCGAAAGCGCGAACGTTGTATATCTCCTGAAGGGAAAGATCCGGATTGTCCGTGCCCCAGGTGATGAACGTGAGGCCGTGGCCTCCGAAAAGGTCGCAATGGCACACCGTAACGTCACGGACGCTGTTATCCCGGTCGGTCTTCGCCTTCCACCAGACCAGTCCTCTGGGGTCGTTGTAGGAGGAAGTCATGGTCACCGCATCGTCGTTGGAGTACAGGAAGCAGCGGTCGATCTTCACGTCGTGGGTGGAGGCGCTGAGGCCGATGCCGTCTCCCGAGGCGCAGGTGGCCTGGTTCATGGTGACGTCGGAAACGTACGCCCGGCTGCAGGCGAAAAGATTCAGGTGGTAGCAGTTGGCGCGGTTGATGGTGATGCCGCTGATCTGCACGTCATTGCACTCCACGAATGCCACGGCTATAAGGTGTATGCGGTTGGTGCAGCCGGTCCAGAGGATGCTGCCGTCCACGCCGTCTTCGCACTCGGAACCTACGTCGTTCAGCCGGATGGTGCCCTTGCCGGTGAGCTTTACGTGATCCGCCTGGTGGGAATAAATGAGCGGGTAGTTGTGGCAGAGACCGGCGTGGGTCCAGTTGACGCCCGGTATGGAAACGTCGTGGCCGTATGCCACTTCGTAGCCGTAATCCGCGGGCCTCGGGGATTGCCACAGCACCGCGTTCTCGTCAATATACAGTTCCACGTTGCTCTTTATGTCCAAAGTGGTGACGATATACCGTTTTCCGTATAGGGACCCGTCTCCGGGCACCGCCACACGGCCTCCTCCCGCCGCGCTGACGTCGTCGATGGCTTTCTGTATGGCCGCGGTATCGTTCGTATAACCGTCTCCTCTGGCGCCGTAGGGGCTGTCCGTCACCACGACTTCCATCTCAGGCAGTTCGAACCGGTACGGATTTTCGGAGAAATCGTAATAATTTTCTACCGTGAACCATTTAGACACGAATACGCCGTCGCACACCGCAAAGAAATGGGAGGACAATCGTGACACTTTTTTATTCATCAAAGGCACCGCGGCAACGAAATTTTCGCCGTCTGCAACGCACTGGGCCACCTTTTTCATCTGTGACTTGCTGAAATTGTAATTCGTTATGGAAGTCTCGTAAATGGTGACGGTCTTGCCCGCGAATTCCGGCTTAAGCGTCCCTTTTACGGTGATATCCTCGCCTTCTGCGGTGCAGGACGTGATGCTGCCTGCGTATTCATAGACCGGTGCCTCCCTCTCGAAAGTGATGGCGTCGATGCGTATGGTACCCTCTTCGGCGTCTACCGCCTCCAGCCTGAAGCCTCTGAGGTAACCCCTGGCGCCCTCCACGTCGGAAATATTAAAATAGTACGTAAAATATCCGGATTCGGGCAATATTTCGAACACCTTCGACCGGCTGTCGTCGTATTCCGGAGACGAGTCGGTTACGAAGGACAATTTCAGTTTCGTTGCCGTGGAATCGTTCTTCATCCTGACGCAGAACGTGTTCCGAAGGGGCATTTTCATAGAGTAGGTGTCCCCGGGCGCCGTGTCGAGCTTGATCGACGTTATATTGCCCGAAACGGGCCACACGTATTCCCCGTCGATCACGCCGGGCCCTTCCGTTCCGCCAGAGGCCGAAGCGTCGCCTGCGGATGCTCCGGAAGCGGCGTTCTTGGGTGTCCAGGTGAACATTTCTTTCGAATCCTCGCTCCCGAATTCGAAATCAAGCGCGGTAGTCACCACGTCCTCGTTGGAGAAGCAGATGTTTTTGACCTGGGGCTGCGCGTAATACCCCTGAATGTAGAAGGTGCCCTTCTTCATGTCGCACTCTTTCGTATCGGTACTGTAGGCCACCAGTTCTCCGTCGATAAACCAGCGCAGCACGTTTTTGTCCACGATGATCTTGAAGTGGTACCACCTGTCCTGCGCCATCCGGAAACCTGTGTTGGATGATTTGAGGCCTTCCGTGGGGCTCATCAATCGGATGCGGAGGTAGTTGTTGACCGTGTTGAGCTCGAAGAAGTATTCCGCGTCGCCGCATAAGTAGCAGAAGCCTACGTTGCCGTCCACCGTGCCGTAGCTGTCCAGGAGCCTGACGTCGTATTCGATGCAGTTGTATTCAAGTTCTTTTTCGGTGGTGATGCCTCCGAGATAATTGCGCTCGGGCGCCGTGTAGACCGCGTTCTCCCCTTCTCCGGAAACGGTCCAGTCTCCTTTGTTCCATTTAACGCTCTCAGCGCTGGCTGTCATAGTAAAAAGCCCCCTTGTGGCGGCGCAAACGGCCGCTGCCGCCGCTAAGAAAATGATCAGGATCCATACCGCTGCCGGTATCTTTTTCATTGCCGTTCTCTCCTTTGGATTCGTCGGGAGTATTTTGGCATAACGGCCGGAATGAGTCAATAGCGTACGGCACCGTAGAAGGCCCCGGGCGGGAGGCAGAGCGGTCATCAGGCGCATGCGCGGTCAACAAACGAATTGAATTTCCCCGCCGGTTCGTATAAAATATGAACACGAGGAGAATGATTTGTAAAATGGATAAAAAGTCGATTGGAAATAATAATTGCCGGAGCGGCGCCCTCACGTTTTCCGCTGCCGTAAAGCTCCTGCTCACGGTTGCGCTGATACTGGCATTGACCGCCGGAACGGCCGGCTGCTACTTTATTGATGCGGAGAAAAAAGGCATCGTTATCAGAAAGGAACTTCAGACAATGGATCTTTATGAAAACGGCTACAACAACAATATGATAGTTGGATTCGACGAGTACGGCCGCACCGTCAGCGCTGCGGCGGGTCCCAGGGAAAAGCGGGAAGTTGGCATCTTCTACTTCGCATGGCTGGGGCAGCCCATGGCCACCGACATTTACGACGTTTCAAAGATCATTGAGGAGCACGGAAAAAACGTAGTGTTCTATGAAGAAGGCGGCGAGATCAGCCCCAACGGCCAGGCCCACTGGTGGAGCCAGCCTCTTTACGGATATTACAACAGCGCGGACGACTGGATCATCAGAAAGCACCTTGAACTGCTCACCGACGCCGGAGTGGATTTCCTCATATTCGACACCACCAACTGCGTGCTTTATGAGACCGTTGTGAACAAGATAATGAAGACCGTGCAGGAACTCCGTGACGCTGGCTGGAAGGCTCCTCAGGTCTGTTTCTACACCCACAGCCGCTCCATACAGACCATACAGAGCATCTACGCCAAATTTTACGAATCGGGCCAGTATGAGGACTCCTGGTACAAGGTGGACGGCAAACCGATGATCATCGGATACGTTGCCGCCTGGAAGGACAAGCAGGAGGCCTGGTCCCGCGGTGACAAATCTTACGATCCCGGCGATCTCCCCCAGGAATACAGAGATTTCTTCTACATAAAAGAGGCCTGCTGGCCCAACGACGCGCACACGGAAGATTCGTTCCCCTACACGGAATGGGTATACCCGCAGCCCCTCAACGGCAATACGATGAACGTGTCGGTCGCCACCCATCCAATGGTGCCATTCAGCTTCTCGTTGACCCACGAAAACTGGGGCAACTGGGGCCGCGGCTTTGACGTCAAGACCGGTACCAACGTGCACGACGACATCTATAAAGGCACTTTCTTCCAGTCCGAATGGGAGACAGTCTTCGCTTCCGACCCGCAGCCAGAGATCCTGATGGTCACCGGCTGGAACGAATGGATCGCGTACAAGCAGCCCTACGGCGGTGAATATATGCTCTGCGACAACGTGGATATGGAATATTCCCGGGACATCGAGCCTATGAAGGGCGGCTACGAGGACGCCTATTTCATCCAGATGATAACGAATATCAGGAAGTATAAATACGATTCTGCCGACGGTGTGATCGCGGACAACGTTTACAAAACTATCGACCTGAACGGTCCCGACGGCGAGTGGGACGACGTAAAAGCGGTATACCGGCCGGTGGTGACGGACAACATCCCCAGGGATTTCGACGGAGGCGCCCCGACCGTGCACTACGACGCTCCGGCCGCGGACAACAATATCATTTCGGTCAAGCTCACCAACGACTCCCATTATCTCTATTTCCGCATCGAGTGCGACGGCCCCGTCAATATAACGGGAAAGAGCCAGTGGATGAATGTTTTCATCGGCACCGGCTCTCCGTCAATGAAAGGCTGGGAATCTTACGAATACGCTATAGGCCGCGTCAGAGACGATCTGACCGCCTCCTCCGGCCGCGCCGCCGTGGAAAAGCTGTCTGCGGACTTCACCGGAACGAACGCCGGAGAAGCAGAATACGTTGTCCGGGACAACACCGTTATTTACAAGATCCCCTTCAAGACTCTTGGCATAAAAGCCTCAGGCTCCGCCGCGTACAGGATCTATTTCAAAGTGGCCGACGGCGTGGACGACCCCGCGGAAATAATGGATTACTATTCCGGCGGCAAGTCTCTCCCCATGGGCAGGCTGAGCTACGAATACAAGTTCAGAACCAAAGGGTAACATTTGTCACTTAGATAATGATGCCGCTGCGCTACTGATTACGCTGCGCTGATGATGTCGCTACGCTAATGATGCCGTCCCTTCGGGACTAATTGAGGAACAATTTTTCGTTAATTAGTGAGCAAAGCGAACGGCATCATGTGCGAAGCACGCATCATTGCCCGAAGGGCAGCATCATGTGCAACGCACGCATCATTGCCCGAAAGGCAACATCATCAGCCCCGCAAGGAGCGACATCATTTCGGCCAATACATAATCGTTAGGGCCGAAGGTTTATTTCTTTTTCTTCTTCGCCACCAATATAACGATCACCGCGGCGATCACTGCAGCCACGCAGACGCCGATGATAATGATGGGAACGAGGGAGCTGTTGCCGTCCTTCTTGTTGTCATCTTTCTTGTCGTCTTCGTTGTCCTTAGGAGCCTCGGTCTTAACGGCTTCGGTAGGAGCGGGAGCGTCGGTAACGGCGGGCGGTTCGGTGGCGGGAGCTTCGGTAGGAGCCTGCGTAGGCTCGGCGGTAGGCTGAGGCGTAGGTTCGGGGCCCAGATCTCCCACCAGCGCGTATGCGACTTTCAGCGAGGGACCGTACTCCAGCTGGACAGAGCCTTCATAAAACTCCCAGCCGTCCGGGATGTCCGGAACGCCTTCGTAGTAGCCGATGGCGCCGTTGTTGGATCTGTAGATCACCAGCAGATACCTGTGGCCGTAACGCATTGCCGTGCCGAATTTCATCGTCAGGTTGGAGTTGTCCGCGTGGTTGAATATCTCTCCGGTGCAGAGGATGTCGCCCATCAGGCTCTCTTCGTAATCGCCGGTCCATTTGTAGACTTCGAACATAATGTCGGAGTCGCCGTTGGCGTTGCACCACGTGGGAGCTTCCACCAGGGCAAGGGAGAACAGTACCTGTCCATCGGGCACTTCCGGTGTGACGATGGCATATTCGAACAACGGATGCGCGCCGCCGGAGCCGCGGGCAATTATCGTTTTTTCGGGCTGGATGTCAATGGCCTCTTCTTTCCCTCCCAGCTTCAGGAAATAGTCCGTCACGCCCTCAGTCTTTTCGCAATCGATAAAGAACACGAAGGGACCTCTCTGGTCGAATTCCAGCTGAGACTCGGAATATTTCATCTCGTTGATGGGAAGCACGGAATAAGGCTTTTCGCCGTCTTCACGAATGCCCGTGAGCTGGGTTATCCTGAACAGATACTGCCCTGCGGGAAGGGGCTCGCTGAACGTAAAATACGGAAGGTCTTTCCTGTCTCCGTCGAAATACACGTCGGTGGAAAACAGCGGCGTTGTGCCAAGAGTCTTTTCAGCGTCCGTATCGAACTTGAACAGTTCGAACCTGACGTCGCAGTCGGTGAGGTTGACGCTCTTGCCCGCGTAAACTTCGGGAAGTCCGATGCCTTTAAGAGCAGCGGCGCAGTTAAAGATGACATAGTCGGTACCGGTGCAGTTGCCGTCCTCGTCGAAAGTGTTGAGCCAGACGGATGGCGAATGGGCCGTGTTCTCGTCGTAGGTGTACGCCCTTACCGTGGTCTCGTCAACAGGCTCGTCTTCGACGGGCGCTTCTTCCGCGGCAAATGACGCCGTGGCGAAGCAGGACAACACCATCATCAAAACCAGAATTAAAGCTGTGATCTTTTTCATCTTGGATTCTCCGTTCTTAGTTTATTTTAATGATTCGATCGCGTTTCTATTTTTAAGTAGGGGCGGCTGAGTCAACCCTCGATCAACTGATTGTCGGGGGTGATGTAGAATGTCCTGCCCGCAGGCACTCTCACCACGTATTTGCCCTCCGCCTGGGTCATCTCCGGCGAGGACAGGTCTTTGCTCACTTCGATGGAGTAGAGCCGTTTGGAATAATGGTACTCGTCGACTCCGGCGTACTTCATATCGGAAGGCAGGCAGCTCTCGATCCTAAGGCCCTTTACCTCCGGCGTGATGCCCACGATATCCGTTACGAAGGTCAACGGCACCAGGCCTGATTCGGGGAATTCGCCCACTATGCTCACCTGGTAAAAATTGCCCGGGATCGGTCTGGGAGCCCGTCTGAGGGAGTCTTTGTGGAATTCTTCCAGTATCACGTTGAGGCGCTGTATCGCCCTGTCTCCTCCCAGCAGGGTCCTGCCCGAGATGTCGTAATAGGACGTGTAGAAGATGGTGCCGCCGTTCTGCATCTGGTTGCCGTATTCTCCCCAGTGGCCCGGCTTCACGTCGTTGAACGAGTGTCCGTTGTACCACCAGTAGTGGAGCCCGTCTTCCTCGATCGTCTCTACGGCGACCGTATTTGCCCTGGCGGAAACTTTGAAGTGGTAAATATCTTCGCCTTTAGAGGTGTCGGTCTTGATGATACGCTTGCCGTCCACCCAGTCGTATATGGACTTAGCCTGTTCTTCGGAGGCCAGTCCCGCGGATACGGCCATGAAGTTCACGAAGGTGATCCCGAAATCCAGCACGTCGCCCTTGACGTTTACGGAAGTGATGTATCTTCCCTTCGCGCCGTCCCAAAAATAATCGTTGAACTTGGCTTTTATCTTGTCGGCCAGGGCGACGTAGCGGTCTGCTTCCGACTTGTTCCCCAGGTAAGTCTCTATGTCCGCCATTGCCAGCACTGAACGGTAGAACAGCACGTTTTCGTAAGCGGAATTATACCCGAAGAAATTAAGGCTGTCCCAGTAGTTGGAAGAGACGCCGTACACCGTGCCGTCGTTCCTGGGATCGTAAATGGTCATCAGGCCGGACTCCCCGTTAAGGTTCTTCAGCATATAATCCATGGCCTTGCGCAGTTTGTCGATCATGACCTGCATCCTCTCGTTCTTGGCGTTAAGGAAGTCCCGCGTGTCGTTTCCGGTAAGCAGGTAATCGCGTGCGGCAATGATCAGCGTGGAGTTGTTGGTGTAGTGGTTCTGGGCGTCAAGGTGCTGGGGCGCCGAGCCGGTGGCCCATATGAACCCGTCTTTCCTGGAATTGATCTTGTACTCTTTCGTGTCGACAACGTATTTGCCCTGGGCCTCGTCGTAATACCAGCCGTCGCCGCCGTATACCGCGTTTATGAGCGAGTCAACGTGGATGTTTATTGCCTCCTCGTATCCGGACCAGTTAAGCTGGGCGCCGTTCCAGGCGGTCCACTCGATGGACGCGATCATAGTCTCTCCCGACCGGAACTGTTCGGGGTTCTGCCCTGCTCCGCTGAGCGAATTGTACACTCTTGGCTCGGTCTTCGCGGTGCCGAATATGGTCCACATATTGCTGAGGTCTGCGTCGTAATATCCGTCGTAGGAGGTGTAGAAGAAAGTGCCTTTTTTACCGTATACGCGCATCTCCTCCACGGCGAAGGAATTGTCACCGGCGGAGAAGGAAGGGTAACCCATGTTCCTGATCCTGATGCCGTTGGCCGCGATACCGTCGAGAGGCAGCGACAGCGTGGCGCCCAGTGGATCGGGGAAATTCATTACGTAGGCGGGATAATAGCCTTCGGAGTTGGGCAGGACGTAATAGTAGTGCGGAAGCATATACCATACCTTGCCGCCGTCCGTGGTGTATTCGATGCTTATCTCGGAAGGAAAGCTTGTGGAATCCGAGGGGAATTTGATCTCCACCGTGTCGAGGGTGTAGTAGTCGTTGAACAGATAGCCCACGAATTCCCCGCCGGAATTATCGTCGGTCACCGCGCTCTGCCACTTGGTAGCGTTGGAACCGTCGGAAATGTTGACCCAGCCGTACTCTTCTCCTGCAGGTTCGGAGCCGAAAGGCATCACGAGGTCGATCATATTGCCTTCGTAGTCATCCCCGGTCACTTCCAGCGTCTGGGGCTCGGTCCAGCCGTAAAGCCGTCCGCCTTCCATATTCACGGCGCAGGCTTTCACCTGGTACGTTCCGGCTTTCTTATATGTGTGATAGACCTCTCCCGTAACGCCGGACTTGCCCGACGTGCCGTAAGGACCGTTATAGCTCCAGGTGCCGTCGCCCCAGTCAACGAGATAGTAGTTGAAGCTCAAAGTGGAAGTACCGAGCCTCACGTTTGCGGTGAGCCGTTTTCCGGTAGTGGCCTCCGATGCCTGAGGCAGCGTCAGATCGACTTTTTCTCCGGATTTCTGGGCGTTTTTGGTCATTTCGTATTCTATACCGTTCATAATGCGCACCTCGTCGTACTTGATGCTTTCCTCCGGGACGGTATTCCGGCATCCGGCGGATCCGACTATCATAAACATGCAAAGCAAACACATTGCCAACCGCTTTTTCATTACAGCATCTCTCCTGGTCCGGTAAACAAACTTTTTCCTGTAATCTGCGCTATGATTTTAATTCTTTTCGCGTATTTTGTCAAAATTCAAAACGTGACGGGGGTCTTATTCAAAATGTGACAAACTCTTTAAAAACGTATCAGATCCCGTCCCGGCTGACGCATACGCCGCCGGAGGGCAATGCCATGGACCACACTTCCAGCGAATCGATCACCGCGTCTCCGTCAGCGCCTATGGCCACTCCGTCCGCCCCGGTCAACGGATACAATATCCCCTGCACCGCCGCTTCGCCGCCGTTTCCGAAAATATCGTAACAGATGCGGTCCAGCATTATCCTGAGCCGCAATTTTCCTTCTTTGTCCAGGTGGGTCTCCGGTTCGTAAACGCCCTGCCAGCCGTCGCCGCCTTTCGTCACGTACAGCCTGTTTTCTTCCGCGCTCCAGCGCACTTTCAGCAGAGCGTTCTGTCCGTCTGAACCTGCCCTTACGTCGAATTCGATGTTTTTCGCGCTGCCCGGCGTTATCACCGCGGTCTGGTCGAAACAGTCGGAACGGAGACCTTCGAGAATATTGCCAGAAGAAGCAGTCAGTTTCACGTCACGTGCCGAGAACAGCAATCTGTCGCGGATCGTCTCCAGCTCTTCCACGGGATAGCGGAACAGCCGGAGCTTTCCGTCAACGGTCCGGAGCGTGTTGACCAGGGGCAGCGACTGGGCGGAATTCCATATTTTGTCATGCCATTCCTGATAAGGGTCGCGGATCCAGCTCATCGACACACGGCGGCCGAGTGGATCGGAGAAGAAGGTCTGGGTGGCGTAGATCTCGGGGGCTTTTATGCCCGGTATCTGGTCCGCAATGCCGTTGAGGTTCACTATGGGCGTCGTTTCGGCTTCGAACCTGATCCGGCCGTCGGCCCCAACTTTAAGTTCGCCGATAACGTAGGACACGCCGCCGCAGGTCAATATCCACTTCTGCTGGATCTGATCTCCGTCCACCGGGAGCCGGAACAGATCGGGGCATTCGCACTCGATCACTTTTCCTTCCGCGTCGACCACGATCCCTCCCTGTTCTTCCCAGTTTATCAGATCTTTCGACGCGAACAGATGAGTGTCGCCGCAGGTAACCATAAGCCAGAGGCCTTCCTGCCCCGTCGCGCCGCCGTCCAGCCGGATAACCTTGGGGTCCCTGAGCCCTGCTCCGAAGCGGTTGCCCGTATTCTTTACCACGGGATTCCCCGGGTATTTGATCCAGGTATTGCCCCCGTCTTTCGAATAAGCCATGCTGATCTTGGCCATGCCGTAGGTCTCGTCGCCGTACACGCTGGCGTAAAACACCATCAGCCTGGACCCGGCAGGCACGGAAACGTCAAAAAGGCCGGAAACGTTGTCACGGTCGATCACTCCGGACCCGGACCAGGCGGCGCCCAGCCGGTCGGGCGTCAATGCCATCTGCATTTCTTTCCAGTTTATCAGGTCCTTCGACACCGCGTGGCCCCAGCCCGTGGTCCTGGTCTTCTCCTCCACACCGCTGGCGAAGGGCCGGTTGCATTGGAAAAACAGATGGTACAGGCCGGTATTTTCGTCGAACACCAGGCCGTTGGGGTCGTTCATCTGATACCTGTAAGGCGTGAAATGATATACGGGGCGCGTGGCTTCGGAGTACAGACCCGCGGGAAGCCGCTCCACGTTCAGGAACACGGTCTCGTCGCAGTCGTCTGACTCAGCCCGGATCACGAAGGAATTGAAACCTTCCGCCAGCTGCAGCTGTACAGGGGTCTCCGGCAATACCGCCTTACCGTCCAGCGTAACCCTTACTTCGCCTTCGCTGCGGTCAACGTGTATGACTGTCTCCGCTTCCGTAACGGCATTGCCGACGGCCAGGGCCATCAGCATATTGTCCCCGCCCCGGAAGTCCGTCAATTCCTGATCTCCCACTCGAACGCCGCAGATCAGCCGCCTTTTGTCCGGCGCCGCTCCCCCGCCTCGGCAGGAATCGTTGCCGCTAAAATATCCTGTAGATCCGCCCATAACCGTCTCCTGTAGACCGCGCAAAAATGCGTTTTTTATTCATTCGATCTCACGTCTTATTATAACCTGCGCGGGGCCCGGAATCAACGCTCCGGAGGGAATAAAATGCGCAAAAAAAGCTGCCGTGATACCGCGCCCGGATGAGACGGCGCTCTTGGCAGCTTGATGTCAACTATTCAGTTATTAAAGTAACGAAGTACGGGCTGAAGCTTATTTCTTCTTGCGCTTCGCAAGGATAATGCCGACTACGATCGCGGCCACGACGATGACGCCGATGACGATACCCACGATGAGGCCGGTATTGCTCTTCTTAGTCTCCTGCTTTTCGTCGCCGCCTTCGTTAGCCTTCTCGGTAGGAGCGGGAGCGTCGGTAACCACAGGCTCTTCGGTAGGAACTTCCGTTGCAGGCACTTCAGTGGGGACTTCCGTGGGAGCTTCGGTAGGAACTTCGGTAGCTGGGACTTCAGTGGCGTTGGGATCTTTTCCGCCGTCCGTTTCAACGGTCCACAGCAGGTCCATAACGTCGTCGGTCTTCAGATATACTTCGATGGTGTGATAACCGGGAAGCGCGGGAGCTTTTACCCAGAACCTGGCAGCGTCAACGGCGTCCTCGAATTTGGACATCTGGCCGCGGATGGCGTTGTAGTCCGGCTCGTTGTCGTTCACGTAATCGGATTCCACGAATTCTCCGCCGTCAATAGTGTACCCGTAATGCTGTATCTCTACGTCGGTAACGCACCAGCCGGCGATCTCGATGGTACCGCCCAGGTATGCTTCCACTTCCACCTCGTCGTATCCGGCGGAATGGCCCAGCATAAGTGTGCTCACGTCTCCGTTGAACAGTATGCCGTCGCGGTTGATGAAAAGCACGTGTTCGCAGTCGTCAACGGCGCTGCCTGCCACTGTGAAAAAGGCTGCGGCCAGAACGACGGTCAATATCAAAGCGATGATTTTTTTCATATCGGTTCCTCCAAACGTTTGCAGATGATCTGACAACGAGCGTATGCTACCACCTTTGGCCGCAAATTGCAATCGGATGTTGAAAGATCGTGCAATGGATAGGGCTTTAAAGCAGTCAGGACCCGGCCTTGATCAGCCGGGTCCTTTTTTCAGTTGTTGACACGCTCCGGCCGCATCCGGCCGTGTATGCTGCCCTGTCAGGCCTGCTCTTTCCTCTTCTTGAACGCGACGGCTGCGCCGAGAGCAAGCAGCGCCGCTCCCGCAAACGTTCCGACCGCCGCATTGTCGCCGGTCTGAGGATGAAGCTCTTCTGTCGTAGGCTCGGGCGTGGTGGTCTCGGGCTCTTTTTCAGCCGCGTAGACTTCGATCTCGGAGATCTCGCATGCGTATTCGCCAACGTCCAGCTCCGGTCCGAGTTTCGTTGCGTCGACACGAACGTATCTGGCATCAATGTCGTCAAGAGTTATTTCTCTGGCCTGTTCGCCCTTGCCTTCATCTCCTTTGGCACTGTGGACCACCGTCCAGTTCCTGCCGTCAACAGAAACGGAAACGGTATAATCAGACGGGAAGCAGATCCCTTCGTTTCCTCTGGGATAAAGGACTATGCGGTCGATCTTATATACGTTCTCCAGATCCACCGAGATGAACACGTCGTCAACGTCTCGCGTACCGTATCCCACGGTGCGCCATCCGAGCGTCTGGTTCGTTGGCCAAGACGTCATCTTCACTCCGTCGGTGGCATATTTGGGATTCCAGGCGCCGTCGTTGTAGCTGTTGGAAACGTTGACTCTTTTACCCAGGGCAACGTTCTTGCCCTCGTATCCTTCGGGCTCGGTATAAGTCGTTTCGGGAGGCAGCGGAATGCTTCCGTCGTCATCGTACAGCGCGAACTCGGCCACGGACAATACGTCGTTGACGGACGAGACAGTGATCCTTACGAACCGGCCGCTGACTGTGTCGAACCTGTAAACGGGGACTTCCTTGGTGGGACGGTCGATTCCATCTACGTTAAGCGCCGTTGTCCAGTTTTCTCCGTCGGAGGATACTTCCAGTTTCAGTGAAGAGGGGAAATACGAACCGGACGCGGAACCGGTCCCAGACGGATAAACGTCGAGGCGGTTCATACTCTTGACTTCTCCCATATCGTAAAGCACTGTGGCAACCGTATCGGCTCCGTCGCTGCCGGAAGCCATCCAGCCCTTCTTTACGTCGTCAGAAAGGTTGTTGCCGTCGTGGGAGTAGGCGATGCAGTAGCCATCGCCGGGAACGGTATTGTCGGCCGTGCTCCTGGCGCCTACGAGGATGCTGTCGGCCTTGACGGCAGTTTCACTTCCGTACCCGCTTTCAGAATCGGGAAGTTTGTACAGAGCAAATTCGCCGGGCTTGAAAGTTCTGGTAAGGACTCCGTTGCTGAAATCAGGAGCGATCGTTCCGTCCGAAACGTTTTTGTCGATCTCCACGAGGGAACCGACTCCGCTGAGTTTAAACGACAGCGTAGCGGCCTGGCTGAAGTCTTTGTTTACTATCATCAGGTACCAGCTTCCGTTATCGGGATCCCGGAAGAGCGAAACGATGGCGTATGCGTCTCCAACCGGCTGGACGAAATAATCGGTAGGAATGATCGAATAAGTGCCGTTCGCCTTGCTCTTGCTGCCGGAATGGAAGACTTCCTTCGAGTCGAGTCTGACAAGTATATCTCCTACGTTATGCACTTCTTTGTTAAGCGTTGCGGCGACGTCGTACAATTCCGTTTTCTGGGCGTTGTGATCCATTATGCCATCCATAAACTGATCCGGTTCGGAGGTTCCTGTAGCGCCGGGAACGTACCAGGAGAAATATTTGATCCACTTAAATCCGTAGCTCAGAGCGGAAGCGATATGGTATCTCAGTTCTCCCTCTCCCGGACGGCGGTAGGCGTAATTCGCGCTTCCCACGGCCTGCAGGTAAAATGCCGTCGGAACGTCGTTTTCTATACCTGCGCGCCTTACGGCTTCAAAGTTTCCAAACAGAGCCTCCTCGGAGACAGTACCCGCGTTAGGTCCGAAAGGATAGTTGTCGAAGGACAGGTACGACTTTTTGTCACCGACCGTTTTAGCGTAATCCGAAAGCCTCTGATAATATTCTTCGTAGGTGCCGTAAACGGACCCGGGCAGGAAGTTGATGTCGGCAATGCTGTCAGGATCGTTTTCTTTAAGCAGCCGCTCTATCCTTGCGTAAGGTATGGGATCCCAGGGCTCGTCCTCGATGTGGTAACCCATAAATGCAAGCGTGTTGCGGTAATCTCCGGCATGCTCGATTATCCTCTCGTCTGTTGCCGAAGGAACTACGCCGTACAGATAACTGTGCACGAAGACTCCCAGGTTGCGTTCTCTGCCGGTGTCCCAGATGCTCTGGGCAATATCCAGCATCTTCTGGGTGTGCTCTTTTGTGTTGTTGTGACCCACCGCCATTATCGCGTCAATGTCTGCGTCCCGAAGCCAGATGAACTGCTCTTCCGTTATCGCATCGTCGTTGGCCCACATAGGAACTGTGATAAGGATGTTGTCCGGTCCGTTGCTTCTCTCGGCAACTACCACACGGCACTTCACCGTGTTTCCGGTCGAAGTCTCTTTGATGACGATCTCCGTATCCCCCGCCTGCTTTGCCGTTACTTTCCCGTCTTCGTTAACTTCGGCCACGGAAGGATCAGCGGACGTATATTCGAACTCCGGAACGTCGTCAAGCCCCTGCACGGTAAGTTGGATCGTCTCTCCCTCGCCGGTATATAAATACAATGCTGACTTTTTCATATTTATATCGATCACCTTGCTCCCCGGAATACCGAAAACCATTATTTCGGACATGGTACAAACTCTGTCGTTGCCGTCTTTTTCTTCGGACAATTTCGTGACGGTTATTTTTACATAGCGGGCTTTTACGGAATCAAACGAGAAGATTCTGCCCTGGCTCCTGATCTCGCTGTCGCCCGTAACGGAAGCCACCTCGGTCCAGTCTTCGCCGTTCATCGACAGCGCGATGGAATAATCGTCAGGGAAAGTCTGACCGCCGCCTCTCGGATAAAGTTCCACGCGCTTAACAGTGGCATACTGCATCAGATCAAGGGTAAGCGTGATCTCCACGTCTCTCGTCTCGAAAGCTCCGGACCGCCAGCCAAGCGTCTCTCCTGCAGGCAGAGGCCAGGGCGTCAGATAACTGCCGTCCGTAAGATACTCGCTTCTCCAGTACCCTTCCGGATCGTTCCAGGAAGAACTGGGCACTACCGCCTTGCCCTCGGAAAGGTTCTCCAGGACTCCGGGAGTTCCGTACACCTCTATCTCCGACATAGTGCAGACTCTGTCGTTGCCGTCTTTTTCTTCAGACAATTTTGTGATGGTTATTTTTACATAGCGTGCCGTTACGGGATCGAAGGACAATGCCCTTCCCTCGCTTCTGATCTCGCTGTCTCCCGTTACCGACGCTACCTGCGTCCAGTTTTCTCCGTCATCGGACAATGACACGGAATAGTCGTCCGGGAACGTAGCTCCGCCGCCTCTGGGATACAGTTCGACTCTCTCGACGGTGGAGCTCTGGCCCAGATCCAGGTCCAGCGTTATATTGACGTCTCTCGTTTCGGAAGCGCCGGATCTCCAGCCCAGCGTCTCACCCGCAGCCAGAGGCCAGGGAGAAAGTTTGCTGCCGTCCGTGAGATACGCGCTTCTCCAGAATCCTTCGGGATCGTCCCAGGAAGAGCCGGGAACGACTTTCAGGCCTTCCGCCAGATTGTAGGAACCTGCGGGAACGCCGAACACCATTATCTCCGACATGGTACATACCCTGTCGTTGCCGTCTTTTTCTTCAGACAGCTTCGTGACCGATATCCTGACGTATCTTGCCCGGACCGGCTCGAAAGCTATTATCCTGCCCTCGGCCCTTATCTCGCTGTCTCCGGTTACAGATTTGACCATCGTCCACTGTTCCCCGTCAGTCGACAATAAAACGGAGTAGTCGTCGGGGAAAGTCTGACCGCCGCCTCGGGGATAGAGTTCAACGCGGTCAACGTCTGCGGATCTTCCAAGATCGATATCTATCGCGATGTCAACTTCCCTCGTCTCAGAAGCACCGGAACGCCATCCCAGCGTCTCCCCTGCCGGCAATGGCCAGGGCGTTAGATAGCTTCCGTCCGTCAGATAAGCGCTTCTCCAGTATCCCTCCGGATCGTCCCAGGAAGAACTCGGTACTGCCTTGATGCCTTTGGAAAGGTTTATCGAATCGTCCGGCGTGCCGAAAACCTTGATTTCCGACATGGTGCAGACGCGGTCGTTGCCGTCTTTTTCCTCCGATAATCTGGTGACCGTGATCTTTACGTAGCGGGCTTCCGCCGGATCGAAAGAAAGCGTTCTTCCTTCGTTTTTGATCTCGCTGTCTCCGGTAACAGAAGCCACCGTCGTCCATTGCTGTTTGTCGGACGAAACGGATACTGCGTAATCGTCAGGGAAAGTCTGGCCGCCGCCTCTCGGATACAGTTCCACGCGGCTGACGACGGCATACTGAAGCAGATCGACAGTCAGGACTATATTTACGTCTCTGGATTCCCAGGAACCCGATCTCCAGCCCAGCGTCTCACCCTCGCCAAGAGGCCACGGCGCCAGCATGCTTCCGTCAGTAAGGTTCTTAATGTTCCAATAGTCGTCGTTCCATGAGGAATTCGAGACCACTTTAAGACCCTGAGAAAGGTTTACGGCCTCGTCTGGAACCTGATCCTGTCCGGAAGCAGAGATGCTCCCCGGCAAGTAAGCGCCAAGCAGAGAAATTACAAGGCAAAAACTTACTATTACACGAATAGCATTCCAAAAGTGACATTTCATAGTGTCCTCCTTGACAATCAAGGATACGGTTGACAATCTTCGTATCCGGTACTATATTTATGATAAATCAGGCATGACGGTTTGTCAGCAGTCTAATTGTGATAAAATATTCAATTTGTGAACCAAAAAGGACGGGCTATGTCAGACGGAAAGGTACTGTTCAGAAAGATATTGACCATAAAATCCCCGCTGCCGGAACTGCCGCGCTATTTCGGTTATATACACACGAAAGCGGACTCCCCGGATTATTATTCGAAAGGAATACTCAGGAGCGGCGAGAATCACTGCATCTTCCACTACACCCTCCATGGCAGGGGCAGCTGCTACAACGAGTTCGGCAGGTTCGAAACTAAGCCGGGCCAGGGCTTTCTGTCCATAATCCACGATCCTCTCTCGGGATACGCATATCCTGACGACGGGACGGAAGAGTGGGAATTCATCTGCTTCTGTTTTGACGGCGGCAACTCCATTGCGCTTTTCCGGGAGCTTATCCGTGAATACGGCGCCATATATACAGTCGACAAGAACAGCGACGTTATCGCAGAACTGAAAAGCGTCGCCTACAGTGAAGACTCCTATCCACAGACTCCTTTTGAAAGTTCGAGGCTTTTCTATTCTTTATACTCGGAACTGGTACGATCAGCCATAACGGAAAACAAAGCCCAGGCTGAAAAAGGATTCCATCCATACGTAAGATCGACGCAGAATATCGTACGTACGGAGATCGAGCAGAATCCGTCAATCGATCAGATAGCAATGCGGCTCGGGCTTTCCCGGGAATATCTGTCCCGGCTGTTCAAGGCTGAGACCGGCAAGATGCTGAAGGATTACATACGCGAAGAGAGGATCCTCAGGATATGCAAGCTGCTTAAAAGGACCGAAATGTCAATAAAGGACATAGGTGAGACTATGTCCTTCAGCTCCAGCACCAATTTCGTAAGATTTTTTCACAATATAATGCATATAACTCCGACAGATTTCAGGCGTCACGGCAGCATGCCGGATTTCCTTACGCTGGCGTCGAATTCAAGAAAAAACCCCTGAAAACGCCCTGCCTTGCCGCCTGAATGTCACTGTTTCCAGGTGTTGTCACGAACGCCTGAACCTTATCGTTCTCCTCTCCCCGTCCGCCAGTTCCACCTGCTTCGACTCGCCGCCCAGCTTCACGGTCCAGCTGCCTCCCTTGACGCAGCCGAGTTCCACTTCCGCAACCTTATCCGAAGACCAGGCGCAGGAAACGTCCAGGGTGCCCGTCGCCGCGAAATGGCGGAAAGCGCCGGTGGACCAGTCTTCGGGGACTGCGCCCAGTAAGCGTACCGTATTGCCCTCGCAGGAGAGCAGCATCTCGCATATTGCCGCCAGGCCGCCCATATTGGCGTCTATCTGGTATATGCGAGGCGGATGCAGGCCCAGCAGGCTCCCGGTGGCGAAATCGCACAACAGCGCGGTCAGATGCCTGAAACAATCTTCTGTCCTGCCCAGGCGCGCCATGATGCATGCGACCCAGGATCTGCTCCAGCCGGTGTGGCCTCCCCCGTGGGAAAGGCGCGAATCGAGAGAACGCTCGCAAGCCAGACGCAGCGGATGGCCTTCGGGAAACAGTTCGCCGGGATACAGGCCGTAAAGGTGGCTCAGATGGCGGTGGCCCGGCTCCGGCTCGGGCCTCTCGCGGTCAAACTCGTTGAGCCTTCCGAGCGAGTCGGTGGTCAGTTCAGGCAGCTTCGAAAGCGCGTCCTTCCAGCGTTCGCAAAGGTCCTCGTCAACGCCCAGTTCTTCCGCCATCTCTATGCAGGATCGCAGCGTGTCCGTCGCCAGTTCGATATCCATGGCGCAGTCGATCCCGATGGACACGGGATACGACCCGGTGCCCTCGAAGCGGTTCTCCGGCGACTGCGAAGGCAGGATATGCAGAACACCGTCCCGCTCCACAAAATAATCCATATAAAACGCGGCAACTTCCTTCAAAAACGGGTACGCGCGCTCCCTGAGAAATCGCCCGTCCCTGGTGTACCGCCAGTGCTTCGCAAAATGAGACGCCAGCCAGGGCGCGGCGCCGGTCCATACGGCCCAGCCCATGCTTTCCGGAGTCATCCTGCCCCAGACGTCGGTCTGCAGAGTGAAATACGTTCCGCCGCAGCCGTACAGTTTTTTCGCCATTTCCCTGCCGTGAGGCACGTAGCGCTCGCAAAGGTTGAAAAGCGTGTCTTGTTGACGGAACATCCTCAGCGTCTCTGTTGCCCAGTATGCCATCTGGAGATTTACGTCCAGGTGATAGTCGGACTCCCAGGGCGGGTTCAGCGCCTCGTTCCATTTCCCCTGAAGATTCAAGGGCAGCTCGCCGGAGGAACCGCTGACCATCAGGTAGCGGCCGTATTCGTAATAAAGCATAAGAAGGCCGGGATCCTGTCCCTGCCTGAACAGCTCCAGCCGAAGGTCCGTGTCAAGCTCGCTTTCCGGCAGCGGTATATCCACTTCCGAAGGCCCGAATGCCCTTCTAAAGGCGTCAACGTGCCGAGCAAACAGCGTGTCGTAATCCGCCTCTTCCGGGAAAGGCAGCAGCGCTCCTCCGCCGGCGTCTGTGGCAATATCCACGAGCACCGTGACCGAATCGCCGCGGCAATATTCCCTGCCCCTGATCTCGAACCCTGTGCCGCTCCTGAACCGGCCCGAAAGCTCCAGGCCCCGCACGTCAACGACGCATTCGTTGTCCGGGACGCGGCTGAGCTCGAAGGAGGCAGGGCCGTTGACGCCGACAACTATGAATCCGTCTGCAAAGCTGGCGAAGGCGCGCACGGTGGCAGCGCCGATGGTGACGGAGGCCTCTCCCGTTGACAGATCCAGCCTGCGCCGGTACTCCCCTGCCTCGGCGGTCACGGTGAGGTCTCCCGCGGGCTGATACGGATCGACCCGGTTCCTTTCGCCGGATATGCCGCCCTTGCCCGCGAAATATTTGTTGGCAAGCTCGGTGCCCCGCAAAAAGTCGCCGGACAGCAGCGCTTCCCGCACTTCCGGCAGTTTATCCGAAACGTCGTCGCAGTCCCGGAAGCGGTTGTCGCCGCGCCACAGCCACTCGTGGTTTAGCGCCAGCCGGACGTGGCGGGCGTCGCCGCAGACCATTGCCGCCAGGCGGCCGTTGCCGATGGGGAGCCCGTTGATGTAATCGGGAGCCGGACGGGAATATTTTAATATTTTTTTCATTGTACCCTCCTGCTGTTTGGAACGGTCGATCCGTGAATATCCCTGCGAGGCGGGGACAGTCGCGTAGGCAGCTGAAACGGTGTATTCTGAGGATACTTTATCATTTACGGTGCCGGGAGTCAAGGAAAGTGAGGAGGGCTGAACCGTGCGCGTCTGCCAATTCCGCCATATCCGCATTGGCAACTTTTTTCGCTTTCTTCGGCCCGGCGCGAACGACCGGGTGCGGATCTAAGCTTCTCCCCCACTTTTTCACTGAGGTAACGGTATCTGATTGTCCCGCGCCTGCTTTTTGTGATATAATCGAAGCAACGAATAAACGTGAAAAGGGCGGATAATAAATGAGCAAAAAGGCGTTGAACGTTGCCGCGGGAAAGAAGCTGTTTCAGAATATGCTGAGCGGAGCTGAGAAGCTGCCGTTTACGTTCGTATACGGAGGCCGGCGTCATAAAGGCCTGGAGGGAACGGAGCCCCGCAGGATCACCGCAGGCGGCGGAGGCGAGACTAAAGTTTACGTCACCTCCAGGATCGACGACAGGCTGTCGGTGCGGTTCGAGCTGCGTCTGGTGGAGGAGTTCGGCCAGTGCGAATACACGGTGTGGTTCGAGAACGTGGGCACCGCACCCACGGAGCCTTTGTCGCAAATATACGCTCTGGATATGGTTTTTTCAGGCAGTTCTCCCGTTCTCCGGGGCAATCTCGGGGATCTGGGCAATTTTTACGCCGCCTACGAGCACGACCTTACAAAGTCGGACAAAATCTTCACCTCGAACACCGGGCGACCTACCCACGTGGTCTTCCCCTACTTCGACCTGGTCCACGGCAACGGCGGCACGATGCTGGCGCTGGGCTGGGCCGGATCCTGGCAGGCGCTGTTCAGCGCGGACAATTACGGCCGTTCCACCCGTGTGAGAGCCATGACCGACATATCCCTCGATACCGTATTGCTGCCCGGAGAAAAGATACGCACAGGGCTTGTGGTAATGCTGCCTTACAAGGGCCGCGACTATTTCGACGCCACGAACCTCTGGCGCGAATGGTTCATGAAATATAATTTGCCCAAAGCCGACGGGTCCGGCAGACAGCTTTCGCCTCTTTCCTCCGTATTCTTCGCCAACGACACGGGATTGCCCAATTCCGACGGCAGCATTTCCGAACACAGTTTCACCTGGCGGCGCACGCTGAACAAACTGATCGAAGAAGAGATATCGACGGATCTGCGCTGGTTCGACGCAGGCTGGTACTTCGACCCGAGAGGACGCACCGTGGAGACGGACTGGTGGGGCACCGTGGGAAGCTGGGAACTTGACAGCGTGAAATGGCCCGGCAATTCTTTTAAGGAGTGCAGCGAAGCCTGCCACAGGGCCGGTATGAAAGTGCTCACCTGGTTCGAGCCGGAGCGCGTAACAGACGTGCCTTCGCTGGTCAAAAATTACGGCTACAAAGAAGAATGGAGCCTGGGAGACGGTTTCGTACGGGCAAACAATTTAGGCGATCCCGACTGCCTGGCCTGGACGCTGCTCCGCATCACTGGCACGATGGAAGCAGGCGGCATCGATATGTACCGAGAGGACAACAACAGCGATCCCGTGGCTGCCTGGTCTTTCGGAGACCGCCGGGAGACGGAGCGGCTGGAGCTTCCCCGGGCAGGCATCACCGAGAACAAATGCGTATGCGGCCACTACGCGCTCTGGGACGGGATCATACGGTATTGCCGCGAGCACGGCAAATGCACCTTCGTGGACTCCTGCGCCTCGGGCGGCGGTCGCAACGACATCGAATCAATGCGCCGGGGCTTCCCGATGATGCGCTCCGACTTCGACAGGACAACGTCGTCCATGAGGTTGTCCCAGTCCACCACGCTGCCCCGGTGGCTGCCCTTCCACGGCACGATCTGCAAGGAGACTGCCACGCAGCTGGGAGCCAGCACCGGCGCCGGAAGTTCGCCCTACGTTGCCCGCGCCTCGTACCTCCCTGTGTACAACATTTCGGAGGCGTTCACCCACAATCCTAACCTGGATTACGACCTTATGCGCCGGAATTTCAACGAGTGGAAGCATGTGCGTCAACTGCTGGTGAAGGACTATTATCCGCTGACGCCCTGGCGCCACGACACGGACCGTGCCCACTGGACCGCCTGGGCATACGACGATCCGGAGGCGGGAAAAAGCGCGCTTTCCGTGTTCAGGATGGAAGAAGCGCAGGAGGAAAGTTATACCGTGCGCCTGCCCTTCGCAATCGACGGAGCGAGCTACGTACTGGAGAATGCGGACGACGGATCGACGGTCGAAATGAGCGGTATGCAGCTTTCCAAAGAAGGATTGACCGTCACGTTAAAAGAGCCCAAATCCAGCGCGATGTTCTTCATAAAGAGAAAATGAAGTTGCCCCGGGGCTCGCATTTTGGTAAAATAGCAATCAACAGAACCAGATATATTCCGGAACCCGGCGATGAACGAGCGGGATATCCGGCCGCAGCGAGGAGGATTGTGAAATGAAAAAGATCGTTGCCTTATTATTGTCCGTAATGCTGATAACGGGGATCGTTGCCCTGCCCGCGTTCTCGGAAGCAGAAGCCGGAACGGCGCCCAAAAACTATCTGACGGGCGGCTGGACGGACGGGTATTTCGCAGGCACTCTTACGGAGTCCGAAGAAGACGGAGAAACGGTTACAACCTACGTCCCTTCCGCAGCTTATTCCTGGCTGAGCCCTTCTCTCAGCATCTTCCAGGATCTAAAGAAAATGATAGGAGAAAACCGGGGCGTCACCGTAGTGCTCACATTCGAGATCAGAGGCGTCTTCTCCAATCCCGGTTCATCCGTCGAGACTCACATACTGATCCGCGCCTGCAACCCCAAAACGGGTCAACTGGCTTATCCCGCCGACCAGATCGGCGACTGGGACGGCAACGGCTACACCTGGAAAGAGCTGTATGACGAAGTGGCCGGAGGAGACCTGCAGTTCCAGGTCTATTACGGCGACAACAACTACTGCTACCCCGTGCCCGAGAACGTGACCGTCGCGTCTGATTCCTGGACGAAGTACGAATCCGATCCCATTTATGTATCTGCGGAAGAACTCGACGAAACGCTGTTCAAAGACTGGTTCGTCTGCTTCGACAATATAAGTTACGATTCGAATCTGAAGGGATTCCAATTCAAGAACACGGCGATCATCAATTACGAAGAAACGAGGCCTACGAAGGCTCCCGCGGAAGATCCCACCGAGGAACCCACGAAGGCGCCGGAGGACGCCACAACGGTTCCTGTGGACGCCACAACGGCGCCGGCTCCCACTGACGCGGCCAAAACGGACGTTCCCGACGGCAAGGCCACGGACGCTCCCAAGGACGATAACGCTGACAATAAAGACGCCGGTTCCGGCCCGAACGTGGGCCTGATCATAGGCATCGTCTGCGGCGTAGTCGCCGTCGCGGCGGTCGTCGCGGTGATAGTCGCCAGGAAGAAGAAGGGTAAGAAATAAGCCGGACCGTTCCGGTATATAAAAGCCGCCTCGTTCGAGTGCAATAGAGCGGCAATATGAAAAAGCACCCGCGCCCTGACCGGCGCGGGTTTCTTTATGCTTGTGCTTTCAGCTTACGCTTTACGCTTGCTTTATGCGTCACGCGGCGTAGATCTCGATCTCGGCCACCTGGCAAAGGTAACCGTCCCTGGGAGAAGCTTCGCAAAGCTCGGTTGCCAGGAATTTCACGTAGCGGCAGATCACAGTCTCGAACTCGAACTCGAAAGGAGAATCGTCCTTGTCGTCGAAGCGTGAATTGTCCTTCACCTCGGCCACGGTGGTGTAGTTCTTGCCGTCCATAGAGACCTGAAGCTGGAACGCCACGGGGAAACGGCCTCCGTTGACTACGGGATAGACGATGATCTTGTTGATGGCAGTGTCCTGCGCCAGCTTGAGCTCGGCCCATTCTTCCTGCTCGGGATCGTCGAAATTCTCGCTGACGTTGGTGGTCCAGCCTACGCTGGGCACGCTGGGTTCGTAATAATAGCCGTCGTTGATGTGCTCCGGACCGAATCCGATGGAAGCATGGGACTCTCCGGTAGTGGAGGAAACGTCGACTTCCGCATCAAGGGCAACGTTGGTGCCGCTTTCTATAGGTACCAGTTCCGGACCTTCGGTGGGGTCAACGGCTTCCGTGGGTTCGGGCACGTCGGTGGGCGCGTCGGTAGCGGGCACTTCGGTGGCAGGCTCTTCCGTAGGTGCGTCGGTGACAACTGGCGCTTCGGTGGCAACGGGCTTTTCGGTGGCGTCATCGACTGTGGCTTCCGTTGCCGCAGGCGCCTGGGTAGCGTCGCCGGGTTTATTGTCATCTGCCGGTTTGTTCTGTCCGGCGCAGGAACTAAGCAAAAGTACAAGTGCAGCAGTTAAAAGCACAAGGAGCGCTATCTGCTTTTTAATCATTTTCAAGACCTCCCAAATGATCCGGAACGGCTTCCGCCATCCCGCTTTTCGCCGCGGATTATACTCCCGCGGGCCTTCCGAGTCAAGCGTCGGAAGCATCCAAAGCGCCGGGATCGACCGGGCAGGATCGCAGCCGTTCAGCTATGCCCCGCCACGTATTTTTACTCTTTGCTCACCACCAGCGAAGCCATCTCGGAAGCGTAACTGAGAGACACCGAATAGCCCTTGCCGTTCGAAGCGAAAAAGCTGTAAATGACCATTCCCATGACCTCTTCGTCCTGAAGCTCTTCGTCCTCCGTAAACCCCGCCGCCCTGAGTTTCTCGGCGTATGCCCTTACCTGGGCAACGGTCACTTCGGTGAACGCGGCGGTGAATCCTTCTTCTTCGCCGTTGGCCATCAGGATCTTGAAGCCCGGGTTAGGCACGAGGCGTGTAAATTCATTGTCCGGCCAGTCACCGCCCAGCTGCGGGATATCCACGTTGCCGCTTCCCTCCACCGGCAGCCAGGAACCGTCCGCATTCTGCTTCATCTGGGTGCCGTCAACACCGGTGAGCACCGCGCAGCCGTTTTCATCGAAACTGATCTCGAACCCGTTCTCCCGGGCCGCTTTGATCAACTGCTGTTTTATCTCTTCAGTCTGCTCTCCCCAGACCGTGCCGGCGCCGCCTAAACCGTTCATGATGGAGCTGAAGTCGATGCCGGAAGGATCGGGCATATTGAGAGATTTGCCGCCGCTCACCGACACCACCACGTCGGTGCCGTCGTCCCTCCTGAGAGGCAGATCGTCGTACTTTATATGTTGACCGTATTGACCCAGGTTGAAGCCGCAGGAGGCCAGAGAAGCCGCCAGCACCAGCGCCAGCGCCAGAGCGGTCAATGAGCGTATGTTGATAACAATTCGTTTCATAATTGAGTTCCTCGAAATAATTGACGGACCGGTCAATCCATCAGATCCACAACCAGCGTCAACGACATATACGGGCGCGGATCAACCTGTTCATACGCCCCGTCGTCGGTGTTGGTGGATTCCGTTACTTTTCCGTTGACATCAACGATCCTGGTATAGTCCTGGATGTACGCAGTCCCGGTCTCCGAATCCGTTATCTCCGTCCAGGTCAGCGTAGACGTGGCGCCTTCGCCTTTCTGCTGTATCACGCTTACGAAATCGTGGATCACGCGGCTGCGGGTAACTTCCAGAGCCATGGGGTTCAGTTTCATCTCGAAAATACCGCCGATGGAGTCCGAAAGAGTAACGTAAACGTTCTTGCCCTCCAGCGTGGTGGAGTTGTCCGACGTCCGGTTCACTGTCTGTGAGACCGGCTTCCAGAGCTGGGAAGCGGGTAACCCGGGCACGGTCGCTTTCAGCTTTTCGTTCAGGCTGTCAGCCAGATATTTGTTGAAATTTCTGTCGTAATCCTCCAGGTCAAGCTCGATCTTGAGTTTGAAATCGCCCTGGTACGTACCCACCGGATCAGTATAATCGCCCCCGACTTTAGTGAGCACAATATCGGAAGTGTAGATGTAGGGCACGTTGATCCTGGGCGAACCGCGGTACAGCTGCTCCTCGGAGACCTGGTCCTGGATGCGTATCGTCCAGGCGGTCTTTTTGCGCGTCTGCTCCTTGATGAGCAGGTTCAGGCGGGAACTGAACTCCCGGAATCTTGCCCTGGCGTTGGACAGTTCGACGATGTTCCGGTATTTCTCCTGATCGCGCTTGTATTGATCGAAAGTGATGAAAGCGCCGTTGATCACCATGCCCTTGGCAAGCGAATCCACGGTGGTCGGGACCGGTATAAGGGCGGACGCGTCCGGCAATTTACCCGACGTGATCATATCTACGACAACGGCAACGCCGTCGCTCTCTCCGTAGGACGGAAGCTGGCCCTTAAGGATGTCCGCGACCTTGTCCATACCCACCAGCGACAGCCAGTTTTTAACGATGCGGTCCTGCTCTTCCTGGGTGAACGTCAATTTGTTTTTGAGTTCGTCTATCTTGAGCTTGTCGTCGACCACGTTTTCAGGGCTCTTGTAGCCTGAGTTGGTGGCCGCGCCTTTTATGGCCTTCAGCAGGTCCTCGTCGGTAAGTTTGCCTTCGAGGGAGCAGGTGCCTTTAAGCTTTATTTCTTTCTGGGAGGCCACCAGGACGCCAAGTTCCACCGGGTAGGAATCTTTTCCTTTGGACCCGGGCAGGTTGGTGGGGCGCAGATGGTGGAGCCAGAACTGTTCCTGGAGCGTCATGGCGCTGGAAGCCGTCCGGGATGAGGGCAGCGCGCAGAGCAGCAGGATGAATACGGCGGACAGCAGGAGGATTCTCTTTATGATCGCGCCGTGTGTTCTTGTTCTCGTTCCCGCCTTCGTGTTCGTTTGGGCGTTCGAGTTCGAATTCGTCCACGCGTTCGCGTTCGTATGCGCGTTCACGTTCATATTCACGTTATAATATGTTTGATCTTTCATAACTCAACCTCCCAGCTGCCCCAGAAGCGCGTCAATGCGGTCCAGCAGGTCTCCCTCGGCGCCGGCCCTGGCCGTCTCCAGAAATGCTTTCGCCGAAGCGTCGTTCCCGGAAGCTCGCGCATAGAGCGCAGCTACGTAATTGACGGAGGGATCTTCGGGGGCCAGGAACAGCCCTTCGTTTAATATCTCCACCGCCAGGTCAACGTTCCCCGCCTCGAGTTCGAGGGCCGCGGCGTTGCCGTAAAGCGAGGGCGTCAGGGGGCTCGCGAGCAGCGCGTTCAATGCGCATTGCGCCGCCTCGGCAGCGTTCCCTTCCCTTTCGCCTGCCATTGCCAGATGGTACGCCGGAGAAAACTCGGCCCCGGTGCGCGTGTCAAGCAGCACGGTTCGGGGAGAGTATTGCCCGTACAACTCGTTCTCCAGCTCCGCCGCCTTCGCCTTCAAGTCGTAAAGCTCCTCCACGCTCATCCTGCGCAGATAGTAGAAATCACGTTCCTGATGAAGCGGATTGGCGCCCGCGAGCCTGAGGCACTCTTCCGCCTTGTCCTGCTCCCCCTGGAACCTGAACAGCAGGCCTTCGAAATAGAACGGGGCGTCACTGCCCAGCCCGGCTCCGACTACCTCGTCCCAGGTCCTGTAGGGAGCGTCACCAATGACTTCCGCCAGGTTCGCGCCTTCGCCCTTCAGCCACAGCACATAGTCGACGCAGAGCCGCAGCGAAGAGATCTCCGCCTGCGCCAGCCCGTACAGGTACTCGCTCTGGAACGTCAATCCCGCGTCGTACTGTTTCGACGCCGCCTCCGCCAGTCCGCGCACCTGAAGCATCAGCTCCACATGGGCCTCGCCCCCGTCAACGCCGTCGTTCCCGGCCGTCCCCTGCCTTCCGCAGGCGCACAGCGACAACGCCAATACGGCGCAGAATATAATTATTAATATCTTTTTGGGCAAATACAGCACCCCTTTCGAATCTTTCAGGTCATTTTATAATTTATTCGTACAACACCTGTTTTTTCTTAAACAACCCCACGAACGTTGTCAGGGCTATGGCGAGCGCGAACGAGACCCTGTTTGCGTGCCTGGCAAGGCGTATGACTATGCCACGGCGGAATGACATCATTTTATAAACGTCGCGGGCGTAATATTGACGGACGAAACTCGCTATCTCGTCCAGTTCCTCTTTTCGCGCATGCCGTTCTGCCCGGGCATTTTTGCCGCGCATGGTCCATATCAGATCGACCGGAATGGAGCAATAGTGCAGCATCTTGCTATGGCATTCCTTTTCGGCGTTGTGTTCGGATTTTAAAAAGAAGGCGTACAGATCGGATGCGGCGCGGAAAAAGTCGATCAGGTTGGAGACAGAGCCGGAATGGGAGACGCTGTTCTTCCTCTGGCGGTAATGATAGCCAATATGAGAGATACTGACGACTTTATCCGCCTTGGCGAACAATTTGAAAGAGGTGGCAACGTCTTCATAGGTCCCGGACTCCGGGAAAGTCACACCGTCCCATAGTTCGCTGCGGACAAGCTTGTTCGGCAGGATCATATTGAACTCCCGGCGGAAAAACGCCGCCATGGCCTGCTTCCCGTCGTAAACCCGGTCCTCAAACTTATATGTCGAAGAACAATTAACGTAATCCGCCGTAAAACCGCATACAACGATATCCGCATTATGTTCCCGGGCGGCGTTGACAAGCTGCCCGATCATATCCGGATCGATCCGGTCGTCGCTGTCAAAAAACAGAACGTATCCGCTGCCTGCTTCCCTTGCCCGGACAATGCCGAATTCTTTTTCGTACGCTACGCCTTTGTTTTCGTTGTGAAACACGCGGACGCGCGGATCTTTTCGGGCAAATTCGTCGCAGATCCGGCCGCAGCCGTCAGGAGATCCGTCATCGATCAATATCACGTCCAGGTCGGAGTACGTTTGAACAAGGACGCTCTCGATCGCCTCCCTTAAATATCTCTCCGTTTTATAGACCGGCATAATTACGCTTACCATAGACGTTACCCCGAAATCAGTCCCGCGCCATCACGGGAAAACAACGAATAAATTATATACGCTTATCATTATCAAGGCAACTTTTTTGGCGTTTTTGTTGCATATACAAGATGCGAGGATTTATGGTCAGCATAAATTTTATGTGTGGCGCTGAATCAGTTTGCTGTTCTATCTAAAGGAGGATTACTATGAAAAGAAGTAAATTATTGTTGTGGGGGTTGTTGTTCTCATTATTGATGGCTATGATCACGACTTCATGTTCTGTGGGGAACGGGAAAGACAAATCCTTAAACCCTTCAACGAATAAAACGGACGATCCGTCCGGCGTCAATAACGGCGAAAGCTCCAAGAACGATTACGTTATTCAGTGTGTTCTCAACCCTGTGAGTACCGAAAAGCTGGCCGAACAGGACAATTACACTATGTTTTCTGACGAAAACTATTTCTACTATATCTTCAAGATCGGACAAATGGATTATATCCCTGTCAGCATCGATCAGATGTATTACTATGACGGATCATCGGTTAAAGAAATAGAATTTACCGCCAGCACTATAGATATTAACGCTGTTAAAACCAAGGTCCAAGAGCAGGTGGAGTCACATACCGAATGGTCGAAAACCTTTGCCATTCCGAACATGTCTTACGGCAAACTTTCGCTTGGGTCGATCATTACAAACTATCAATACGGTTCCTCAGATTATTTTGAAATGAACGAACTTGAATCGTTCAGCGGAACCGCAGAAGTGTCATCTACGGTATTGCGCGAAAAATTCGATTCTAACCGTCCGGAAGGCAACTGGGCTTATGTGTTTTTTGCGAACGTTGACGTATATGCTTCAATTATTACCGACAAAGATCATAACGTCGTCGACATCAGCACTCAGAACAAGATAATCAACGGCAACTACGATTTCCAATTTCTCGGAAACAGCAAAACGCTTACCGATACTTCCGAAGGAAACAATTTCAAAGTCGATCTTGAGAGCGAACCCATAAAGCACATCTTAGCGCAAACTCCTACCACTGATATTACAGGTAAATATGACATCGTTAAGGGAGACTTAATGCCGACTTACTGCGGAAAAGATAATAAATATGCTCCAAAATCAGAGGACGGCAACTACGGTCTTGTCGATCCCAGGATCATTCAGATCACTTTTGAAAACGTCTATAAAGAAGGGGCAGACAAGTTTATCGTAAACAAAGAAACCGCTCCTTTGTTAAACGTGAAACTGATCCAGGATATAAATAATGTAGTGACAAACAAGGATAAGGCAAAGTCTATAGTTTGCAGTGATGCCGAAAAATCAGTTTCTGCCTTTGGTTCCAACAGAAACGTCGGAAGCAAGATCGGTTTGGGCGCTGTCGTAGCTCAGATAAACTATCGAGACAGTCAAATCGTTATCCAAAACGCATGCAATATATTCAACGGCAAAAATATACCTGAAACCATCAACATCCTGGACACGATAGGAGTAACCCTTGACAATATCGATTCTATTAAAAGCATCGATTTCGTGATAGTATTTGAGATCAAGACAACAGCCGGTGCTTTGTCACTCCCGGATTACACCAACTGGAGATACGATTTCAGCGTCTCTTTTGCAGGTTGATGAAAATTATCAGCGGCCTGATGAATATATCTGACGGGCCGTTTTAAGCTTATCTAGGAGAACGGATAATATATAATTATGGGAACGACAATCAAAACTCTATTATGTCCGGCTTGCGGCGCAAATTTCCCTGTTGAAGCAGGAAGAAATCAGTATTTCTGCACATTTTGCGGAAGCAGGATCATAGTAAATAATGAAAACGAATTCATATACCGGCATTATGATGAGGCGAAACTGAAAGAGGCCGAGACGGACCGTATGGTAAAAATGCACGAGATCGAAATGTCAGAAAAAGGCTCTTTATTTCGCAAAGTTCTAACCATTGTCTGGCTTGTTGTCTCAGTGATCCTCCTATTTGTCGCGGTTTCTCTGACTTTTATAAAAGCTAACGACGAAAACATGCCTGGTTGGGCACACACTTTGATGTTTGTTATGTTCGTTTGCGCACCGGTTATCGCAGGCGGAGCATATCTGGTTTTTAAGGTACTTCCGGAAAAAGAGGCTGTTTCCAAACGACTGAGGAAAGGCGGAATAGTCTTTCCGGAATGGCTGGAGCCCTTCGATGAAAGAAACGTTGCTGCGGTTCTAACTGCGCTTGAAAACACAGGATTCAAAAATTTTACAAGTGTTAATCTGCATGATCTTAAATATGGATCGCCAATAAAACCAGGTACGGTAGAATCTATAATAGTCGAAGGTGAGGAGATCTCATTCGGGGGAGAAATTTACGATCCGGAATCAAAGATCATTGTCACTTTTCACGGAGTTTAATTAGATCGAACGCGAGTAAAAACGCTTGGCACTATTTTTATCACCCAATTTAGGAGGCTCTGATGAACGAGGAACTGAAAGAGGCTAAAAATTATACGATAGAATCGATCATTTCAAAAGTGATCACATTACCCGGAGTCAAGGTAAACCGTAAACATTTTCTTACAAAGCAATTCAATGACAGCCCTTGCCTGAATGAAATCGTTACCGAGAATCCAATCGTGGTAGGGATTGACCGGGAAACGCTAAAAAAGAAAACTACCCGATTGATACTGGAAAGGACGAGTGCTTCCTCCTTGGCGTCGTTCTCTCTTGGATTGCCCGGCGGTTATGCCGCCATTGGAACTATACCTGCAGATATTCTTCAGTTTTTCGGATTCGCCCTTAGGCTTGCCCAGGAGATTGCCTATCTTTACGGAGCGGAGGATCTATGGGTAAACGAAACTGTTGACGACGAAAAGATCAAGAATCAGTTTCTGCTGTATTGCGGCGTGATGTTCGGCGTTTCAGGCGCGTCATCCTGCGTAAGAGTTCTCTCGGTACAGGCATCAAAAACAGCCGCTAAGAAGATAATGAATACTGCGCTTACAAAGACGGCATGGTATCCGGTGCTGAAAAAAACAGCAAAAGCTCTTGGTGTTAATATCACCAAAAAGACTCTGTCTAACGGAGTCTCTAAAGCAATACCTGTCATAGGAGGAGTCGTTTCAGGAACGTTAAATTTTGCAACAATGATGCCTATGGCGATAAGGCTGCAAAAGACTATGGATAAAGCGTGTTTCGATTATTCTGAAGAGGAATTCAACGCCGATATAGTAGCTATCGAAACGGAGGCACTGCCTGAAGCCGAAGATGAGATTTCAAATACAGAACCTGTCAAGAAGCGAAACATTTTGAAAGAAAAATTGTCACGGGGTTTCAATAAGGCAAAAGACAATCTCACCGGATGGATCTCTCATGCAAAAGAATCTATACAAGCAAAACGTCAGGCAAAAGAAATCGACAAAGACGATATATTCGATTCGATCAAACGGCTCAAAGAATTATACGATTCAGATATTATTACTGAGGAAGAGTTCTCTTCCAAAAAAGCGGAACTTCTTGCTAAAATCGGGTGATCTCAGCAGATAGCCACATTTACCAATATTCATAAAAAACAGCCGGGCCATCGAGCCCGGCTGCGTTTTTATCGAGTAGTCCGTTCAGATCCGGAAATTGACGCGGATCAGAATGCTCTCTTCTTGGCGAAGACTACGGCTGCGCCGAGGGCAAGAACAGCGATGACTGCGAACATTGCCACGGTCATATCGCCGGTGGTAGGCTGGGTGGCAGGCTCAGGCTGTCCCTCAAAAACGTATTCGTTCAGGTTCAGTCCCTTGCAGGTCCAGTCAGAACCGGGAGCGGTCGCCTGGTTGGTCAGTCCGCCGCCGCCAGCGACAAGGAACATACCGAAGTACAGGTCGTCCTGGCCGTACACGAAAGCGTCAGCGCCGGCAACGTCGGTGATGGTGAAGATCTCTTTGGGCAGCTTCGCGGTGAACTCGTAGCCGCTGGCGGTCTTAACGATCTGGCCGTTCACTTTGGAAGTGATGTCGGCTCCGCCGGGAGCGGGATCGTCAAGCAGGCCGTTGGCGTGGTTGTGCTGGAGAGCGGTGAGAGTGTCGCCCAGTACGAAGGAAACGAACTGGCCGGTGGTATCCCACAGATAGTTGCCGGGGTTGAAGTTCAACTGAACGTAGTTGCCGGCATCCAGGCCGTCAGCGACAACGCCGATGGCAAGTCCGTCGTCCTCTACCTTGAAGTAGTAGGTGACCTTCATTTCGCCGATATTTCCGTTGGACCAGTTGGTGGCGTTGGTCTTATCGATGAAGTAGGAAACGTCATAGTCGGCGGGGTTGACAAGGCCGGTGGCCTCGCTGGCTGCGCCGTTGGCGTAAGCGGTAGCTTCAGCTTCGTCAGCGAAGAAAGCAACGTAAGCAATGTCGATCTCCTGGCCGGGGTTCAGAACGGGAGCACCGTTAAGGATGTCCATTCTCATGAACGCGCCGTCCCAGTTCGTGTTTGCGCCGCCGCCGTTAACGGCCGCAGCAACAGACAGGTCGACAACAGTGGTATGCCACTCGCCGTCTTTGATCAGCTCATACTCGACGTGAGGCTCGGCGATCTTGGTATAGAAAGCGCCGGTGCCGCAGGAATCGTCGGCATTAGTCCTGTACTTGATGACAGCATACTTGTTCGCAGCGTCCGTCGTCGGAACTTCTTTGAACACGATCCAGGGATCGTCTCCGCTGGTCTCGACGTGAGCGAACTCGATCCCGCCTTCTTCCTGAACTTCCGCGGCGCAGTTTCCGAACGTATTGTCTTCATTAGCCATATCGTCGGGAGTGATCACCAGGGCGGGTTCAGCGGCGAAGGAAGCGATCGCGAACAGAGAAACAAGCATTGCAATCGTCAGAATTGTTGCCAATACTTTTTTCATATTTTTACCTCCTAGGATTTTTAAGGGCAACCGGTATGCCCGTACTTGTCCTGTAATTTTATCATTGTTTTTCTGCCTTTGCAACTGCTCTTTTTAAGAAAAACGGTAATTTCCTGCAAAATTAACAGAAAAAAAGACCCGCTCCGGAAAGGAACGGGTCTTCGGGATCAATATTTGATCTTACGTGTCTTCAGAAGTTCAGAAGGATCTTTTCTTCGCGAAGACTACGGCAGCGCCGAGAGCAAGGACAGCGAGGACCGCGAACATTGCCACGGACATATCGCCGGTCTGAGCGTTCTCGTCAGCAGGGCCAATGTAGGTGAAGCTGGTGTTCGGAGTGGTGCCGGCGCCGTTGGCGCTGACGTTCTCGTCGATCTTCACGATGGTGCCGTCGGCAAGTTTCGCAACGGCAACGATCTTGTTGGTGCCTTTAAGCTCGGAAACGTCGATGGTCATATCGAATCTGGTGGCGTACTGACCGCCGTTGGCAGGATCGGTAACGGCAGCTTCGGGAGCGACTTTATAGTCGCCGAAGGTGTTCTTGCCGTTGATCTGGTAGCCAAGCTGGTCGATCTCGGTCTCGAAGCCGATCCAGCCGCGGATGCGGATGGTCTGAACGCTGCCGTCGGAACCGTCGATCGTTCTGCCTACGCCGTCAAGTTTGTCGGAAGCAGCGCCGTCGGCCTGTCCGAAGTTCATAACGTCGTTGACGTAAATGGTATCGAAGGAAGCTCCGTGAAGCTGGAAGTCAGCGGTCTCTCCGGTGGTCTCGGGCTCAGACTCGAGAACGAGGAGTCTGTATTTCATTCCGGGATATTTGGTGGTTTCTGCGCCGTTGAGGTAAACTCCGGTGGCTTCGCCGGCGCTGGTGGTGTTGCACCAGAATCCGATGGGTTTCTCACCGATGGACTCGATCACGGCCAGGTAATCACCGGCGGGAATGTCTTTGTCAAGGTTAAGGACGAGGGTGGCGTTATCAGCGTGGTCGAGCTCTTCGCCGTATGCCAGAGAATCGCCGGCAACGGTAGTATCGTAATCGCTGTTCCACTTGTAAATGTTAACGCAGGCACTGCTGCCGCCGCCGGGGTTGGACCACGTGGGGCTGTCGGTTCCTAAGAGAGCGCGAAGGGCGTATCCTTCGGGAACGGTGAAGCGGATGCCGAAAGCACCGGCAGCCTTCATGTCGACGGCCTCGCCGCCTTTTTCCATAAGGACGCCGTCAAGGAGCTCTTCGCCGGCGTTAGGCATCTTCGCAAAATAGTTGGAAAGGCCGGCTTCGACGAAATCGATATAGAATCCGAAAGTTTCGTCGGTGTAGGCGATCCTGACGTTGGAGTATGCGGAGTTGGCCGCGGGAAGGACCATGTAGCCCTGATCGGAAGTGACGGTGAATCTCATAGCGTACGCGCCTTTAGGCATCGTTTTTCCGAGATCGAACTGGATTCCGTTGGCAGCGTCTCCGTCAGGATGAACTTCCTGAGAGAAAACGGGAGTGCCGGCAACAGAAGTAGCATAATCGGTATCGTAGTTGAAGAGTTCAAAGACGTACGTTACGAGGGGCTGGTTGCTGCCGTTGCTGTTCCAGTACTGGGGAAGACCAATGTAGCGGAAATCTGCAGCGACGTTGAAAGCCGCGCCGTGAGTGTTTTTCCTGCCGTCGGTATTGCCTGTCCAGACACCTACACCTACACCGCCGGTATACGATTCAACGCGCGTATAATCTTCAGCGGCAGCGGGGATAATGAACAGAGCGGCAACCATCACAACTGCGAGGATAATCGCTAATGCTTTTTTCATATAGAAACCTCCTTGAAAAATAAACAGATATGATCTGCCGATTTTGTCTATACGGAGATTTTAACGCAATCGTAAAAAAGAGTCAACAGAAAAGTCGGAAAAACAGCGAAAAAAGATCAAATGACCGTGACTCCGCTTGCCCTGCAGGCCGCGGCGATATCCTCCGGCGGCTCGCATTCGCACACCAGATAGTCGATCTGGCCCAGTTCCGCCAAAGTAAAGAGCAGACTTTTATCGAATTTCGAAGAATCAAGCAGCATGATGACGGTGCGCGCACGGGCAATGACCGTGTGCTTCAGTTCCGCCTCGTAAATGTTCGACACGGTAAAGCCCGCATCAACCGAGCAGCCGGACGCAGACATAAACGCCAGCTCGATATTGATATTGTCAACGAAATTGACGGAGATCGGTCCGGAGACCGACAGCGTGTTCCGGTTCACGGTGCCTCCCGGAACCATGACGGTGACGTTGTGGCGCGGCGCAAGCTCCTGAGCCACGTTGACCCCGTTCGTGATGATGGTCATAGTCTCGTCCGGAACGATCCTTGCCAGCGCCATCACTGTGGAACCGGCGTCGAAATAGATCGAGCGGCCTTTCTCCACGAACCGGAGCGCCTTGCGGGCGATCACGTCCTTGGCCTCGCGGTTGGATCCGGCTCTCAGCATATACTCGTTCTCCTCGCCGCTCTGGCCGTGCCAGGCGTGAGAATCGCCCAGGCTCCGGATGCTCACCGCGCCGCCGCGGGTGCGGATGATCCGGCCCTCCTGCTCGAGCTGGATGAGGTCCCGCCGGATGGTCATCTCCGAAACGCCGGAAAAGCGGCCGCAAAGCTCGGCCAGAGTTGCCTCGCCTTTAAGGTCGATCAACGTCAATATCTCGCTGCGTCTTTCTTCTGTTTCTGCCATTTTCTGCGGGGCTCCCGGGAAAACCTTAAACCTCTGAAACAGGGCGTCAACGGCTCTTTGCTGAGCCTTTGTCAAACCCTTAAGAAAGGGGACAGGCCCCTGCGGCCTGCCCCCTGAAAAGATCTTACGGTCATACGCCTTTCTTGGCGATCCTCATAAGCTCGTTGGTGGTGTAGTTCACGTTGGGCGTGGTCACGTGGCCCTTGAGCGGGATGATCTTCTGATCGATGGCGTCAAGGATCCAGGAAGTCTGCGGGAAGAAGTCTGCGTCAAACTCGTAAGCGGGAGTTATCCAGTTCTTCGCGCCGACGATGACCGGAGGCGCGTCAAGGTAATCGAAGGCCATCTCGGTGATGTTGGCGGCCAGGTCGTTGAGGAAGGAGCCTCTCGTGCAGGCGTCGGAAGCAAGAACGATCTTGCCCGTCTTCTTCACGGAGTTGATGACTTTCTCGTAATTGAACGGAACCAGCGAACGGGCGTCGATGACTTCGGCGGAGATGTTGTACTTCTCCTGAAGGATCTTGGCCGCTTCGAGAGCTTTGTACAGCGTGACGCCGATGGTCAGGATCGTCAGGTCGGAACCTTCGCGCTTGATATCGGGCTCGCCGATCTCGATGTCGTAATTCTCCACGGGAACGCCGCCCTTGTGGAACTCTTCGCCTTTATCGTAAATACGCTGAGACTCGAAGAAGATGACGGGGTCGGTGCCGTTGAGAGCCGCGTTCATGAGACCTTTGGCATCGTAAGGAGTGACGGGGAAGACCACCTTGAGGCCGGGGATGTGGCCGCAGAGAGAAGTCCAGTCCTGAGAGTGCTGGGCGCCGTACTTGGAACCGACGGAAACGCGGAGCACCATGGGCATCTTCAGCACGCCGGCGCTCATGGACTGCCATTTAGCCATCTGGTTGAAGATCTCGTCGCCTGCGCAGCCAAGGAAGTCGCAGTACATAAGCTCTACCAGAGCGCGGCCGCCGGACATGGCGTAACCGACTGCGGTACCGACGATAGCTGCCTCGGAGATCGGGGAGTTGAACAGTCTGTGGTAGGGGATGGCTTCGGTGAGTCCTCTGTAGACAGCGAAGGCGCCGCCCCAGTCTCTGTTCTCTTCGCCGTAAGCCACCAGCGTGGGATCCTCGTAGAACTTGCTGATGATGGCTTCAAACACACCGTCTCTGTAGTTGTAGACTTTCAGTTTGGAAACGGGCTTGCCGTCCTTGTCGAAACCGAAACGCTCTTTCTTGGCGATCTGCTGAACTCTGGGATCGTCTTCCATCGGGATGAGCACGTCGGGCTTCGCGTCGGAAAGCTTGGCGATCTTCTGGTTGGAATACATAAGATCTTCCAGCTGGTGAGGATTCTTGATGAAGTCCATTCTCGGAGAGATGGAAGTATCGGCGGCCATGGCGCAGATCCTGGTGATGAGGTTGACCACCCACTCGTTGATGGAGTCGATCTCGGACTGAGTAGTGACGCCGGCAAGGATCAGCTTGTTCTTGAATTCGTCGGTGGCGTTGCCCTCGAACCACATATCGATCTCTTCCTTGGTCCTGTAGCTGGAGGCGTCGGAAGGAGAGTGGCCGGTGGTACGGTAGGTCAGCGTGTCAAGGAGCACGGGGCCTTCCTTCTTCTCGATGATCTCTTTCTTTCTGCGGATGGCGTCGATAACGGCCAGCGGATTGTATCCGTCAACTCTTTCGGCGTGCATCTGGTTGGGAGTGACGCCTGCGCCGATCCTGGCAGCGATCTCGTAACCCATGGTCTCGCCGTTGGTCTGGCCGCCCATGGCGTACTGGTTGTTGAAGATATTGAAGATGATCGGAAGTCCGCCCTTCATATCGTCGCCCCAGAGCTTCTTGTACTGGTCCATAGTGGCGAAGCAGAGAGCTTCCCAGACGGGACCGCGGCCCATGGCGCCGTCGCCGATGTTGGCGATAACGATACCGGGTTTGCGGTTGACCTTCTTAAACAGAGCGGAACCGGTTGCGATAGTGGCGCTGCCGCCCACTATGGCGTTGTTCGGATAGATTCCGAAGGGGCAGAAGAAAGCGTGCATGGAGCCGCCCAGGCCTTTGTGGAAGCCGGTCTCGCGGGCGAACATCTCGGCGAGAGTTCCGTAGATAAGGAAGTCGATAGCCAGCTCTTTTACGGTCTTCTGGTCTTTCTGGACGATCTTCAGGATGGAGCCGTCGAAGTAGGTCTCCATGATGTCCATCAGCTCTTTATCGCTGAGCTTCTCGATGGCGGAGAGGCCTTTGGCAAGGATCTCGCCGTGGCTTCTGTGGGAACCGAAAATCCAGTCGTCTGTGGTGAGCAGGTAAGCCTCGCCGACCGCGGAACCTTCCTGGCCGATGGACAGGTGGGCGGGTCCGGGATGCTTGTACTGCACGCCGTTGTAGTTCTCGGTGGTCTTGATGGAGTTGATCATCGTCTCGAACTCGCGGATGATCTTCATGTCACGGTAGATGCGAAGGAAATCTTCTTTGGTGTAGTTGGCCTTCTCATCTTCGATGGTCTTATTGTACTGGTTTACCGGGATGTCCTGGAATTTTACCCAGCCGGGCTGACGTACGACGTTTTCGTCAATAAATTGTGATTTTGGCATGTTCTATTACCTCTTTCTGCTAAAATTATTACTTTCTATTCGCGTAATTCGCGGTCAGTCCTCAAACTCGAAGATGGCCTCGCGGATGATCTCGCAAACCGACGGATGCGGGAAAACGAGCTTTTTGATGTCGGCAACGCGCATCTGGGATTCGATGAGGATCCCGGCGCCGTAGATGATCTCGGAAGAATGGTATCCGATCATGTGCACGCCGATGACGTTCCTGTACTTCTTATCGATCAGCACTTTGATGATTCCGTCTCCGCCTTCGTTCTCGGCAACGTATCTGCCGGAATAGAGCATTGACAGTTTCTTCACTTCGTAATCGATGCCTTTCTTCTGGGCGCTCTCTTCGGTCTCGCCGACGGCGGCAACTTCCGGATTCGTGTAGATGACAGAGGGGATGGCGTCGTAGCGCATAAAGTCTTTTTTGCCCAGGATGTTGTTGATGGCAACTTCGGTCTCGCGGTAGGCGGTGTGAGCCAGCATGGAGAAGCCGTTGACGTCGCCGGTGGCGTATACGCCCGCAATGTTGGTCTGGCCCTTGTCGTCGGTCTTGATCTTGCCGCGTTCGGTCTCTACGCCGATGGTCTCAAGCCCGAGTCCCTCAGTGAACGCCCGGCGCCCGATGGAGAGCAGCACTTTGTCGGCGGGAACTTCGAGGACCTGATCGCCCTTTTTGTAGATGACCTTGCCGGGCTCCACGCCGGTGACGGCGCAGCCGAGGTTGAAGGTGATGCCTTTTTTCTCGTAGTTCTTAAGCAGGATCTCGGAGATCTCGCGGTCGGTGGGACCGGCGATCTTGTCCATCATTTCCACCACGGTGACTTTGGATCCGGCGGAATTGAAGTAGGAAGCCATCTCGAGGCCGATAACGCCGCCGCCGATGATGACCAGCTTTTCCGGGATCTCCTGGAGATCGAGGATCTCTCTGTTGGTGAGCACGAATCCGTTGGCCAGGCCTTCCTTAACGCCGGGAATCGGAGGAGTTACGGGAACGGAACCGGTGCAGATCATCAGTTTCTTGCCCGTGTAGACTTCGCCGTTGGCTTCGACTTTGAAGCCTTCCGCGTCGCGGCCTTTAATGGTGGCAACGGCCATGACGGTGGTGACTTTGTTCTTCTTCAGCTTGGCCTGGATGCCGCCGACCAGCGTCTTCACGACTTTGTTCTTGCGCGCCACGACGGCTTTGTGGTCGAGTTTGAGACCTTCAGCGGTCACGCCGTATTTCTCGCCGTGAGCGGCTCCGTCGTAGATCTTCGCGGAGTAAAGGAACGCTTTGGAGGGGATGCAGCCTTCGTTAAGGCAGACGCCGCCGATGAAGCGCTTCTCGATGAGCAGAGTCTGAAGGCCTGCGTCGGACGCTCTTTCGGCTGCCAGATATCCCGCGGGACCTCCGCCGATAACTATCAAATCATATGCCATAATAATACTCCTTTTCGATTATGCGGCGGGACGGACAACGCGCCCGTCCCCGGCCTTTATTATTTTATGAGCAGCATCGTGAAGTTCTCCAGGTTCTTGCAAAGTTCCTGAAGGAATCTGGCCGCGGGAGCTCCGTCGAGAGCTCTGTGGTCGAAGGTGAGGGAGAGCGTCATCGCTTGGTAGGTCTTGAAGGAAGCGCCGTCCGCCTTGACTCTGGTCTGGAGCGTGTTGACGCCCAGGATGCAGGTCTGAGGAGGATTGATGACAGGCGTGAAGGACTCGATCCCCATGGTTCCCAGGTTGGTAACGGTGAAGGTGCCGCCCTTGAGATCGTCGGGATTGATGGTGCCGCCCTGCGCAGCGGTGGCAAGCGCCTTGGCTTCCAGGGAGATCTCGTTCAGCGACTTCAGGTTAGCGTTGCGCAGCGTGGGTACCATAAGGCCTCTGGGCGTGTCGACGGCGATGCCCAGATGCACGTTCTTGAAGTAGCGCATGACCGTGCCGTCTTCGATGAAGTTGGCGTTGCAGTCTTTATAGTTGAGGATCGTGCGGGATACGGCGTACAGGATGATGTCGTTGATGGTGACGTTGGCCAGGCCGAGTTTCTCCCGGACTTCCTTCAGCTGACGGCGGAACTCCAGAATGTTGGTGGCGTCGAAGGAGGCGTTCAGAGTGAGCTGAGCCATCGTGGAGAGGGAAGCGTGCATGGACTTGGAAATGACCTTGCGGATGTTGGGGATCTTGACGTCCTCGTATTCTGCGCCGGTGTCTTTCGCTTCTGCTTTTGCAGGCTCTGCCTTCGCGGCTTCGGCGGGTTTTGCGGCTTCGGCGGGCTTCGCGGTGAGGTCGGCGGTACCGATCTTTCCGGCAAACGCGGTCCCTTCCATACCGGCTTTCGCCAGGTCGGCTGCGGCAAACGTGGTGTTTCCGCCTGCGGCAATAAAGTCGCGCACGTCTTTTTCTATAACTCTGCCCTCGGCGCCGGTACCGACAACGAAATCGGTGTTGACGCCAGCTCTCTCGGCGAAGTTGCGGGCTCTGGGAGAAACGAAATGTCTCTCGCCCTCTTTGACCACGGGAGCAGCGACGACAGCGGCGGCAACAGGTGCCTGGGCCTGAGCCTCGGCGGCAGGAGCATTGTCCGCAGCAGGAGCAGCGGCGCCGCCCTTGGGATCGAATTCCGCGAAGCTGTCTCCGGGCTTTCCGATCACGGCAACGTTCTGCAGGCAGGGTACGTCGTCGCCTTCTTCGGCGAAGATGGCGAGCACGGTGCCTTCGAATTTAGATTCTTCATCAAAGGTAGCTTTATCGGTCTCGTAGGTGAAAAGGTTGTCTCCTACTTTAACGACGTCGCCGACTTTAACGTTCCATTTAGAAATGATGCAGCTTTCGACTGACTGTCCCTGGCGAGGCATGATGACGGGGTTGGCGTCGGACTTCGGACCTGCCGCGGGAGCCGGTGCCGCCTGAGCGGGTGCTGCCGGTGCTGCCTGAGCGGGAGCCGCTTCTGCTTTAGCCGGAGCCTCGGCCGCGGGTGCCGCCTTCGCGCCGTTGGGATCGAACTCGGCAAAGCTTTCTCCGGGTTCTCCGATCACGCAGACGTTGGTGAGGCAGGGCACGTCGTCTCCTTCAGCAAAAAAGACGGCCAACATGGTTCCGCTGATCTTCGCTTCCTCATCGAACGTGGCCTTATCGGTCTCGTAAGTGAAAAGCGTGTCGCCCTCGGCAACCTTATCGCCCGGCTTTTTCGCCCAGTTTGAAATGATGCAGCTTTCAACAGACTGTCCCTGACGGGGCATAATAATGGGTGTGGCCATTGAAAAACCTCCTTGGAATGATATGGTACAAAAGGTTGTACTCTGAATGATTTTGGGATCGGATGAAAATTTTTTTCATCAATCTGTGAAATTATAACATCCGGCGTCGGTGGTGTCAACAGGAAAAACGGCCGAAAAGCTGACGAATGACGACCGAAAAACCGACAAAAATATGGCGAAAGGGGGCGTTGCCGCAGAGCTTGAAATGAGCGCGAATATACAAAAATGGCTTCTCTGTTTCTACTCATGCTTCTCGGAAGCAGCTGCGCTGTCTCCATACACGCTTCCTCATAATAATTCGAGGGTTTCAACGTTTTTCGTAGATTCCCTCGAATCTTTACCACATCTGCTCTGTCTGAAAAAAGCTTGTTTTGAAAAAATCGAGGGCTCGGATATTTTTACAACTAATCCTCGAAAACGACAAGGCCTCGCGCTGTCTTTGAATAGTTGTCATACGTTTTTTGCTCTGAACACCCTTTGAAATGAGCATAAACATCAGGGATCTCTGCGTTTTCCTTCTTTTCCCTCGAAAACGGTGGAGCCTCTTGCGACGCTGGCTGATTAAATGAGCAAGAACGTCCGGGATTTTGTCGCACGACATTTATTTCCCTCGAAAGCGACAGAGCCTCCCGCGACATGAGCCGCTCAGATGAGCATAAACGTCAAGAATTTACAACAACGCACGTAAGCATCAATTGCGTCCCATTTTTGGTACGCGTTCCGATCTATTATGTTCCCACAAAGGCAATGCGGCAGACATAGTCAACCGCTAATACAATTGCCAAAGAAGGAGAATGAATATGAAACAAGTACTAAAAGATCGGGCAGGCCACAAGCTTGGAGAGATCAGAGACGAAGGAAATCGCCAGGTCATTTATGACAGGACCGGTCATAAGCTAGGTTATTTCGACGGCAAGGCTACTTTTGACCGAACGGGGCATAAGATCGGCCAGGGCAATTTGCTCACTACGCTGTTGCCCAAATGATTACATCGCATAATTCAAACTAAACGGGGAGCATTCTCTGCTCCCCCTGGTAGACAAAGGCGACAAAAATGGATATTTACGCAATGATGAAACGAATAACAAGCCGTGAGACTGATCCAAGTTATCCATCTCCGGAGCGGCAACTGTTATTTCGGCTTGAAGATCTGATTGATCGATACAACGAGATAATTAGAGCAATGGATCTGTCTCCTAATAATGACTATGAGGACGATTATATCTGTTACGAAGAACTGATCTGCTTTTCCCCTCCTGAAGAAATGAAATCAATTTATTTGATTGAAAAAGCAATCAAGAGAGCAAAAATGGATTTGCGGGAGATATATGGCATTGATCCCGATTTCGAACCAGAAGGAATCGAAGAAGTATGTGAAAAAGAATGTGGTAATGCATCATTTAATCCATGCGTTGTCGAACAATTGCTTATATTCGACTGTGATGCATTTTGCACAATCGCAAGAAAATAACAATGAGTTTTCAATAGAACAGGAGAAAGAACTATGAACACTTTTGACAGAATTATCGGTTATGAAAGAGAAAAGAAAGAACTTGGTCGTATATGCGACATGTTGATCAATGAAGAAAAGTATAAAAAGTTAGGCGTGAACATTCCCAACGCTTTACTTATCCATGGTGACCCCGGACTTGGTAAAACACTAATGGCAAAGACGTTAGCGGAAAGCAGCGGAAGGGTTGTGTATTCTTGCCCAAAAACAAAACCGGACGGATCATTTGTTGATAACATAAAGGAAACGTTCGAGAAAGCATCTAAAAATGCACCATCCATTGTTTTTTTAGATGATATGGATAAATTTGCCGAGGACAATAAGAGTTCCGATTCAAATAAAGAAGAATTTGTTGTCATACAAGCGTGTCTTGAAGAAGTAAAAGACAAAAACGTGTTTGTGATAGCAACTGCAAATAACATAGATAATCTTCCGGAATCACTAGTCAGAGCAGGGAGATTTGGGAGACAGATTTATGTGTCATTTCCTACAATAAACGAATCAAATCAATTTTGATTGCGGCAGTGATCGTTTTCACTCTTGCTGCTCCTGTTCATACAGCGGCAGATATTGCCTTGCCTGTTGATGAATCGGTTGGACAGTATGAAACGATCACCGATGTATATGGAGAATCTCAGCTGACGTCTGTTGCGGACGAATGCAGAATTTTGGAATATGTTGATGAAAAAGATTTTTTGTCAAACGATTTCAAACGTCGCGTTGAAGCGGAAGAGAGCCTGAATACATATGTTTTTGAACGCGAGGATGGAACAAGAAGGCTGTATTTGCTGGGTGAAGACGTTAAATTTGAAGCAGAAGACGGAACCATTCTCGAGAAAGATATTACGCTTATTAAAACGGACGAAGGCTACTCGACTATGCGGAATAACGTTGGAATATTAATATCCGACAGTTTTTCTAACGGTGTACAGATAGTTTTCGGAGACAATAAGTTATCAATATTGCCCGTGGATACGAACGTCAGTTATTCCGCGGTTATACGCGATAACACGATCGTTTATTATGATGTTTATGGAGAGGGTACGGAACTTGATTTTACCCCAACCCTGTCAGGAGTAAAGCAAAACATCGTTCTGAATTCTTACGAGGGAATAAATGAGTTCGAATATATTGTTTTCTCAGAAACACTTTCTCCGTTTTCTGACGAGAATAGAGTATATTTAGCCGTGAACGAGGATTCTGATTACAGATTTGAGCTTGGTTCGATCTACATTTACGATGCTGCAGGCCGTTTTACTTCCGGCGACATTGATGTAATTGAAATCGATGATGACAACTGGCTTATAACTATAGTTGCTCCGACAGAGTTCCTTGAATCAGAAAAAACTATATACCCGGTAACAGTTGATCCAACGATTCAAGTAAAGGCATCTGATTCAGTTGCGTATATTGAGGACACGACGATTTACAGCGGAAAGCCAAATCTGAATACGGGAACATGGTTGTATAATCATACCGGATTGATTTCGGACGGATATGATACCGGACGTATGCTTGTCAGAATTCCTGGTTTATATAGTTTAAATCCGACATTTTTATCGTTGTATGCAGAACAAATTGATAATGCTTCTTTTAGTATTTACGAAGCGTCAGGATCTGCAGGTCAGCGTGTTGATTTGTACTATTATAACGGAACCGCTTGGAGCGAAACGACTGCGACGTGGAATAACACAAGTCCAAACGGATATGGGTACCTGTTCGATACAAAATATCCAAGTAACGGTTTAAAAACCACATTCGATATTACGAACCTGGTCAAAGGATGGCGAAACGGCACATATACGGCTTCGCAGGGTTTTATGCTTAAGAATTACGATGAGTCTGACGGAAACAAGTATAAGGCTTTTGACGCTTCAGAAAGCACGACAACGTCGCGCAGACCCTATGTTACCGTTGACTATTCTCCGATTATTTCTATCGGCGAAAATGTTATTAGAATTAATGAGGGAGACACGTATACCCCTACGGTGACTACGCTTTCATCTGGTCCTGTTTATTGGATGAGTAGTAACACTTCAGTTGCGACGGTGAGCAGCACCGGCGAGATTACTGCACTAAAAGCAAGCACATCGTCAGTGGGCATTACCGCTTATACGCTTTTTAATGGGAATCTTTAATTAATAGTTTTAAACCAGCACGTGCCGGATCAGCATCTTCTTGTAATAATTCGTCTTTTCTTTGCGTTATTTCATTTAGCTTTCGTTCCAGGCGAGTACACCGAAGACTGATAGACAGCATACCGTTTTCAGGATTGTCAAAATCTCGGGCTTTTATTTCCATTGAGAATTCAAGACATGGAAAACGGTTACTAGTAATTGGGAAATGGTGCACTAAACCAAGAGAAATATAATGACCTTGCCAGCTCCATTCTTTTGCCTCTAATTGAACCGCTTTATTCTCCGCAACCTTCTCGGCATAGGGCTTAATCTCGTTAATTAGGTATGATCTAAAGTTGATTCTATCCCATTTCTCCACTGGACAGTTAGAGATAATACTGAGATTATTATAAAGATAGGAGATCCGGTTTATATAATGATCAAGAATTTCGCTCCCTGTCGGAATAGCTTTTCCATCAAAGATAAATTCCGCAAAGATATCTTTATAGATTTCATCGATATAAAATGGTTTCCATTTGGCTTTTTTTACTCTGTCTAGTTCGCTCAAGTCTATTAGATCAGTCTTATAAAACACTTTATGAAGTTCAAAAGACTCAAATACTTTATCATGATATTTCCCGTGTTCCTCGAGCTTTTTCAATGCCTTTTTATAATCTTCAAGCTGATTGTGTTCACTGGAAGAAACTTTGTCCTCTATTGCAATGATGTGCAGCTTTCGTTTTCTCGCGGTTTTGATAGTTACTGAAACCATAACATCAATTTTATAATCCTGGGCATACGTTTTGAGATCAACGATATCGTCTTTGTTTATCTTAAAACCCAAGAATGATCCCAAAACTTTAAAACAGACATTACGAACTCCTTCAACGTCGCAGTCGTAATTCTCAAACAGCCATCTCAAAAAAGCATCCTGAGAAAGTTCTTTAGTTGCGTAATCAAATATGTTTTTTATTTCCATGGCAGTCCCTTCCGTATCTTTAAATGTGTTTTCAATCCTCTCCCAGCAGCCTGTCCAGCATCCTCTCGCGGCGGTTTATAAACATTTCCGTGATCCTGTAGCAGCCCGTATCTTCGTAATTGACCTTGTGGATCTCATTGCCGTCGAAGCTCAGGATCTCCGCGCCGGGGACCGACAGCATGATGGGGGAGTGGGTGGCAATGATGAATTGACCTCCGGCTCTGGCCACGTTGTACACTTCGATCAAAAAAGACATTTGACGCTGCGGGGACAATGCCGCTTCCGGCTCGTCCAGCAGATAAAGGCCGCCCGGTTGGAACTTGTCCTGCGCCAAAGCGAGGAAACTCTCTCCGTGAGACCTTTGGTGATAATGCATCGACAACTCGTACGATTCTTCGGCGGTGGCAACGTTGTAAAAACTTTCCGCGCGGAGGAAATAGCCTTTGCCGTTGCTTTTCATGCGACGCTCGACGCGAATAAGACTCACCGCCTTCCACAGATCCGAATGCGAGTCCCGGGTGGCGAAATTGTAATTGATCGTGCCGCCTTCAGGGTTGAAGCCGTATGCCACGGCAATGGCCTCCAGCAGCGTCGACTTGCCGCTGCCGTTTTCGCCGACGAAGAACGTGACCGGATTCGTGAGATCCAGGTAGTTCAGCGAGCTAAGCGCTTCGATGCCTCTAAGGTAGCTGTCCTGAGGGATCTTGTCCCAGTCGATCATTATGCCTTTTAACTGTAACAGGGGAGTGGCGTTTTCAAACGCGGTCATTGCCGGAAGGCCTCTTTTCTTGTTATTTGCAAATGACGAAACGCAGTGGCGCTCCGTCAATTTGTCTGTTGGAATTATACGATTACTTACGTACCAAAAACGGTACGCGTTTTCCAGGACACAATGCCGGACGTTCAGGGCTCGGACTGCGCTTTTCTGTCAATATTCGTCATCGCCGAAAAGGCTGTCGGAGTCGTCATCCCAGAAGTCGTCGTCCTCATCGTCGTCAAGACCGTCATCGTAACCGTCGTCTTCATCGTAATCATCGTCGTCATCGGGATCGTCGTCATCATCAAAAAAGTCGTAATTCCCGCGGCGCGACGCTTTGGCCTCCGCCTCCTCCTGCTCCAGACGAAATTCGTTCTCGTCCCAGTTGAAGCCGTCCTTGTCGACCTCCTCGAAATCTCCGGTATCATAGTTGAAAAATTTGTCCGACATGCCATCCATCTCCTTTCGGCAAAGAGAGTTTGTATACCTAAACAGACTGCGAATATATCATTTATTGACAGAAAAAATATATCAAATGATATACGATCGGTCAAGGAAAATGTTAAAGATACCAACTTCAGCACCGGATTACGAGACGTTTGTTTCAATGATTGAGATTAGCGAACGAGAACTTAAAAAGGCTTTGTGTGCGACAAGTACTTATGTGGAAAACTAATTATCTTTTATTGAAAGGAAAATGTTTATAAGGAAACACAATGATCAGTATCGAGAATATTGGGAATGAAAAAGCCGAAGCAGTTCGATATTACTACGGCTTTTATTTGTCTAGTAACTATTAATTTTCCACAAACCCGAGATGCTCCGTTGCAAACAACATGTTCACTCTTTCGCGAAAGCCTCCCGATACTCCTTGCCCACATATTCCTGCTTCAGCGCCTCAAAGCGGGCAGCGTATCTATTTATCTTCTCTTCGTTGCCCTCAACGGCCAGGAGCGGTTTGCGCTTGCCCACGATCCAGACGCTGGCAATCTTTTTCCCTGTCTTGAAATCCATGCACTCGGTCTCAACGAACGGCTTGATGGAGCGGCCGGAAAGGCCTGGATAATTGGCGGCGATCCACGCGACCTGTTCTGTCGTATAAAGATTGCTGCGAAAGTCGAACCGCTCAATATTATTCATTTTGGTGAGAAAAGAAAGATCTTTGTCCCGGATATCTTTTCCTTCGAAAGAGAAGCGTTTGACGGAGGATCCGGCAAGCGGCAGCAGAGAATCAAGTACGAGCTTGTCGTCGATAGCGTTTCCGACAATAAAGGTCTCTAAAGCCGGAGCTTTGGCGATCCCTTCGATCGTGCTTAATCTGCTGAGATCTTGGATGCAAAGCCCGGTCAACGAAGTATTTCCGCTCATATCCCACAAAGAGGTTATTCTTTGGTTATAGTAAAAATAGACGTATTCGAGCTGCGGCAAACTGCCTAACAACGACCAGTCTTCAACGAATTTGTTCTTGAAAAACCGGATCGCCTTCAGCTGGCTGCCATATCTTTTGATAAAGTATTCAAAGGACGCCTGGTTAAGCCCCGACACTTGGACGGTATCGGGGTCTGGATAGAATTGTAAAGAGTCGATATTCGAAACTTTTATCGTCCCGCCGCCGAAGTCCATCGGACCTTCCCGTAGGCAGAAGCAGTCGAACGAAGTATTTACAAACTCTTCAAATTTAAAATTCATAGTTTCCTCCACGGCGTCAGCGTTGGTCCGAGAACCGTTCGGGTCGCGTTTGGCTAACGTTCAGTTCGCGTTCAGCCGATCACCCAAAATAGTACATCACCCGGCCGAGGGGCGCGGAGTCGCCGTTCTTATAGAAGCTGAAAACGTCGCCAACGGTGTTGTTGTCCGACCATTTGAAGCCGAAGGAGGCGTTGCCCTCGATGCCAAGCGCGGCCTTGGGGACCGACAGCATCATAAGATCGCCGTTGACGCGGATGAGGGCGGCGCCGCATTCTTCGACGGAGTAGGTGTCGGAGGTGGCGAGGCGGCCCAGAGCGGTCTGGCCTTCGGAGGGCGCGGTGAAGTTGACCACGTAATTGTAGCCTTTCCAGCCGGAGTTCAGGTCGGTGGAGATATAGAGCGTCATCCAGCCGGTCTTGGAGAAGTCGTTGCCGGAGGGATCGGTGATGGCGTCAACGGTCTTGACGAAGAAGTACACGTTCTCGTCGTCCTGGCAGACTTTCATCTCTTCTATGTCGTTGCGGTTGGTCTTGTCCGTCTTCTTTTCGAACACGGAGTTGGAGCGGCTCTTCACGTCGTTGACGTAGTCTTTATAGTAGGCAGGCACCGCGTTCCACTGGGAGAATTCGCCGTTTACGTCAATAGTGGTCGCGTCGCCGGTATCGACCCGTCCGTACGCGCCCTTATACTGGCGGACAAGCGAGATCATCTGCAGATAATAGTTGTCCCCGTACCCGCCTTCCATAGGCTCGATATCACGGCTGCAGTTGGGGCTGGCGTTGTCAACGAAGCGGATGGGACGGTTGTTGTCGATCACCGGCTGGCGCTGGGCGATCCACTCGTTCCAGCCTGTTATGAATATCATTTCGGGGTCCTGCTTGATGGCCCATTCGAACTGATCCTGGAAGTTGTAGCCGTACAGGTAGGCGTTCGGAGAAGAGTCGTTTTTGCCGTTGTGCCAGCTGCGGCTGCGGTCGTTGGACTTGTACCAGGCGGTGTAGCTGAAGGTGCAGGTGGCGTTGTGCTGGGCAACCGAAACGTTGACCACTTCTTTGCGTCCGTTCATGCCGTAGACCGCGGAACTTGTATACAGGCGGCCGAATTCCATCCAGGGGAATCCGTCGTCGGTCCTTCCGGCGTTGGGCCAGACGCTGGCTTTGATGCGGAAGAAATTCTTGGCCTCTTCTGTGAGCGCCGAATCGGTCTTCACGCCCACGATCATGGGCTTGCCGTCCCAGTAGTACCATATGCTCTGGTACTCGGGGTGCTTGGCGTAGATGTCGCGGTATATGCTGTTTATTGTGGCGCCTGAGGAGGAGTTGGTGTAGAAGCAGACCTGAGGCACGTCCCAGCCCATATCCTGGTACTCTTTAAGGATGGCCATCAGGTTCAGCGCGTTCTGGGAGTAGGTGTAGGCGTTGGTGGTGTCAAAGCAGAGGAAGTCGATCCCCGCGTCCGTGAGCATCTGCACGTGCTTGCGCATGACCCATTTCTCGCTGGAAGGGTAGTAGCCGAACATGGGCTTGCCCCAGAAATGGAAGGCGTTGACGCCTCCGCCTCCCGCCGCGACCCAGTTGCTTTCGGATTTAATGGCGTTGGGGTTCGAGGCAACGATCTTGGAGTTGTCGTAGAGCGCCGTGCCGTGGTAGCCGATCCACAGGAAGTAGAATATGCCGACTTTTTTGTCCTGTCTTTCCGTGTTTTCCGCCGTTCCGGTCCTGAGCGCGCGGCCCAGGTCATCGATACCTACCGTGTAGGATCTGTCGTAAGCCGCCGTGTTGAAGTAACCTTCGGTCAGTTCGCCGGTGGGCGTGGGGGCCGCTGTCTTTGTAGGCGCAGGCGTTGGGGTGGCCGTGGGAGTGGCCGTGGGTGCCTTGGTAGGAGTCGGCGTAGGAGCTTTAGTAGGTGTGGGAGTCGGCGCTTTAGTAGGCGTCGGCGTGGGGGCTTTAGTCGGAGTCGGAGTTTTGGTAGGCGTGGGTGTAGGAGCCTTCGTGGGAGTCGGCGTAGGAGCCTTGGTCGGTGCAGGTGTAGGCGCCTTAGTAGGCGAAGGAGAAGGCGTAGGCGACGGTGTGGGCGATGGAGAAGGAGTGGCCGTAGGTTCCTCGGTAGGCACTTCGGTAGGCTCCTCTGTAGGCTCTTCCGTGGGCTCTTCCGTGGGAGCCGGAGAAGGCGTCTCAGTCGGTGCTTCGGTGGGTTCGTCGGTGGGAACGGGAGAGGAAGTTTCACCCTCCGGCTCTGTAGGGACAACAGTTTCCGGCGACGGGTCAACGGTCATCTCCGGCCCGTCGGTCTTATTGACGACAACGCCGTTTTCCGTGGCTTCCGGCCCGTTCACGGACAATTTCCCGCACCCCGCGCCTGCCATGCCCAGCGCCAGCGTCAATACCAGCACCAGCGCCATTGTCCTTATCTTTATCTTCGCCGTTTCTATTTTATTATTCATACTTTCCAAGCGTCCCTTCCGACCCGCCGCGCTGTGGGTCAACGCGGCCCTGTGACCGTGCGTTTCCGTCAGCGCCGCTGCCGTTCGATATGATGTGGTGATTATATATAAAACGGAGTCGCAAACGCAAGTCTGGGCGCGAACGCAAGTCTGTCCCACGTTCGGGCCTGGCCTTGGGGCGAACGATATTCGGCTGCGCCGAGTGATATTGCGCTTCGCGCAGTAATATTCGCACTGGCGTGCGAGTGATATTCGCACTTTCGTGCGAGTGATATTGAAAACGGCAGGCTTTCGGGAAAACGAAGCCTGCGGTTTTCAGCGAAATTCGCCTGCGGCGAGCTAAATTGAACACTGACGATTTGGGCAAGAATGTCAGTGTTCAGCTAAATTCGCACTGGCGTGCGAGCTAAATTGCTCGCGGGGCGAGCAGCTAAATTCGGTTGCTCCGAGCTGAGGTGGATTTATTTATATTTCGCGCTCATTTTTGGCTTTGAGACAGCGCTACCTTTACGAAAACGCCCAGAAATCCGGGTTAAGAGGTAAAATCCGGGCGTTTTGCGCTCGTTTTTGCCTTTGAGACAGCGCCGCGTCCTTCAAAACGCCCAGAAATCCGGGTTAAGAGGTAAAATCCGGGCGTTTCACGCGCATTTCCGGCTTTGAGACAGCGCCGCGTCCTTCAAAACGCCCAGAAATCCGGGTTAAGAGGTAAAATCCGGGCGTTTCGCGCTCATTTCTCTCTTCGAGACAGAGCAGT
>JAEEGI010001618.1_pt1 | contig 56001 bp, 56 predicted proteins | sample 8958751 | NCBI WGS metagenome assembly JAEEGI01 (sample SAMN16246545, study PRJNA631951) | gut metagenome | biome: gut microbiome; feature: rumen; material: KS-attached | host: Bos | place: Iran: Karaj | collected 2018-10
GGCTAAATGATGCATAAAAAATGAATCCCATGAAACAAATTACGTCCCTTTCAAGACAGACCGAAAGGGACGTAACTGTTTTTATGCTATATACAAAATTATTTTTTAGATTGCCATACTCCTTGAGCTTTGCCTTGAGAGTTTCTATTTCAAGATTCTTATCAGCGATAGTGGCATCTCTGGCGGCAATGGTAGCTTTGTTATTGGCAATAGTGGCATCTCTGGCGGCAATGGTAGCTTTGTTATCGGCAATAGTGGCATCTCTGGAGGCAATGATAGCTTTGTTATCAGCAATGGTGGCATCTTTTTTTGAGATTTCCTGTTCGAACTTCTCTGCTGCATCAGTATATCCGGCAGTATATTGAGAGTTCATCTGTTCTCTGTAACGGCGTTGACCTTCGAGAAGGTCTTTTGCACGGTTATCATAATTAAGTTCAAAGATCAAGTTGCCCACCTCCTTTATATCGGGATGATCCTTTGCCAGAGCCTTAAATTCTTCCCAAGTTGTTGCATTGAAAAGATTCGCCCAAAAGACAAGGTTGTTGCTGATATCTTCTTCTGTCGCAATATCAATGTGGTTTAATTGTAGCACATTTATACCGAATTTATCAGTGTATAAATCGTGGCTTTTCACATTGGTCAGACGATATTTGGAATAAAATTCCTCTGTGGCATTAGGCAGAAGTTTTTGATCTGTGATGCAAAACAGTGTGGTGGGCTTTATAAGAGAATAGTCTTCTCCGCTGCCGATGTTGTCATATGCGCGGCAAAGATACAGTATTGAACGTGAAGTCCAGTATTTATCAGGATATACTTGAAGCTCAATGTTAAGAATTTCATCGTTGTTTAGAGTGAGCTTGATATCCATGATGGTTTCTTTACCTGTACTGTTAAGGTCGATTGGGTTAGTGACTAACAGCTTTTTGACATCGTTCGGAGTGATTCCTTTAAGAGCACAGACGAGCCCCATAAGCGCCTTTTCAGATTTTTGCATGACGTAGTGGAACATCATGTCGCTCATGAGCGTGAATTCAATTTCTCCTGTTGCCGTTTCGTAGGTGAGATTTTTTGATTTACCGTTTACTTCGGTCATTTAGATAATTCCTTTCAGATTAAAATAGAATAGGCAGTATGCCCTGTTGCCGGCATTGAATGGCTGTTGAAAAGCCGCCGACTGAATAATGATATCAGATAAATCTTAAGAAATACCGTCGAAATTTCTTAAGATTTTATGTATATGGCAGATTTTTTATGAGGGTGCAATTATAAAATTCTATTTGACGTGCGTCAAATAAAGTAAAGGGTGTAATATTATTGTAAAAGTCAAATTACCGGCTGACCGCAAATGTCAGGACATTCATATATGTTTGAGTATATATACATTCTGGGTTATAATGATGTAGTGTATGCGATAAAATAGATGCTATACGGGGAACTTCATTCGGAGGGTGTATGATTATCATTCAACTTAAGGGCGGTCTGGGTAACCAGATGTTCCAATATGCGCTGTATATAGCGCTGAAAAACAGAGGCAAGACCGTAAAGATTGATGATGAAACGGGATTTGTAAATGACAAGCTAAGGACTCCGGTTCTTGCCGGATATGGGATTGATTATGATAAGGCCACTAAGGAAGAAGTTGTTGCTCTTACGGATTCCAAGATGGATATCATAAGCCGTATCAGAAGGAAACTTACCGGAAGGAAAACTTTTAGAATAGATGAAGTATCGGGAAGATTCGATCCCAAGATACTTGAACTTGAAGATGCGTATCTTGTCGGATATTGGCAGAGTGATAAATATTTCTCGCAGGAGAGTGATATCAGGGATATCAGACATGCTTTTGAGAAGAGACCTCAGGAACTTATGAGCGATGCTGTGAGCTGGTCAGTGCTTCAGCAGATAGAATGTTGTGAGTCTGTCAGCCTTCATGTGAGAAGAACCGATTATATAGATGCGCAGCATAAGCATGTTCACAATCTGTGTTCGGAAAAATATTACAAAGATGCGGTAAACAAGATACTGCAGGAGTATCCCGACGCTGTATTTTTTATCTTTACCGACGACAAAGAGTGGTGTAAAGAGCACTTCAAGGGACCCAATTTCAATGTTGTTGAACTTGAAGAGGGTGAAGGAACTGATATAGCCGAGATGATGCTTATGAGCAGATGCAAGCACCATATTATAGCGAACAGTTCATTCAGCTGGTGGGCTGCATGGCTTAATGATGCACCTGACAAGCTGGTACTTGCTCCTTCCAAGTGGATAAACAACAAAGATATGGATGATGTCTATACGGACAGAATGACAAAGATTGCGATCTGAGCAATGCGGAATTAAATGATACGGAGCAATCTACATATCATTCAGGAAAAATACAAAAGAGGGATATAAGAAACGTACAGATTATGAGTAATACCGATAATAAAAAAGTCAGTTTATTTTCAAAACTCAGATATATATTTGATAGAAAGCAGAAGGGACAGTTGGTTGTATTGGCTGTCCTTATACTCATTGGGGGTATTTTTGAGACATTCAGTGTTTCTATGATGATTCCCGTTATGTCGGGAATCATAGACCCGAGCACGATGCAGGATGTTATTGATGATTACAGTGTGCTAAGGCACATTGTGGAATTTTTTAACCTCGGTGTCAGCGCCGAACTTGCCAAAAAACTTGCAATAGCAATGATCGTTTTATTTTTGGTCAAGAACGCATATCAGATATTTCTTATTCACAGGCAGAATACATTTATAACGCGTGCAAGAAATGACATGATCAGCAGGGTTATGAGAGAGTTTCTTAACAGGCCGTACGAGGATTATCTCGGAGCGGATATTCCCACTGTTTTCAGAATAACAGACAGTGATATCCCAAGAACATTTACATTAATGCTGTCGCTCTTATCACTGGCAACAGAGCTGATCGTTTCCATAGGACTGGGCGCGGTAATTCTTATCATGAATCCGTTGATGACGGTTATTTGCGTGATTGTTTTTATTCTTTTGACACTTTTTAACACCAAGTTGCTCAAACCAAGGCTTAATAAGATTGGAAGAGAGAACCAGGAGACACAGTCTAGGATTGCCAAATGGAGACTTCAGGCAATATACGGACTTAAGGATGTAAAAGTACTTAACAGACAGGATTTCTTTATAAGAAATTATTATGAATCCGGAAAAGTGGGCGCGGATCTTGCAAGAGACTATGCCGTTATGAACAATATTCCCAGAATCCTTATAGAGACTATGTTTGTTACGGTTATTTTGGTATATGTTTTATATTCGATGCTGACAAGCGGAAATACACAAGATATGCTTACGCAGATGGCTGCAATCGGACTGGCTGCTGTCAGGATCATGCCTGCCGTAAACAGGATAAACACATATCTTGCAGAGATTGCTTACAACCAGTACAGCCTTGACTTTGTATATAACAATCTTACGGATTCAATGAAGATGGATAAGGCCATGAGAGCAGAGAGAGCTGCAATAGCGGGTCCTGAGCTTCATCTGGAAAAAGAGATTGAGATAAAAGATATTACATTTGCTTATCCCGATTCTGAAACAAATATATTCAGCGGGGCAAGTATGGTTGTTCCGAAGGGAAAATCTGTAGGTATTATCGGCCCTTCAGGCGCCGGTAAATCAACTGTTGTGGATATTATCCTAGGTCTTTTGCATGTGCAGAGCGGAGAGATTCTCTGTGACGGAAGCAATATATTCAGTAATTACGATTCATGGCTTGCGCAGATAGGTTATATTCCTCAGACAATCTACATGGTTGATGAGTCTATAAGAGAGAATATCGCATTCGGTATAGATGCAGACAAGATTGATGAGGACAGAATCTGGGAAGTTATGGAAGAAGCCCAGCTTGCTGATTTTGTCAGAAGCCTTCCCGAAGGACTAGATACGAAGATCGGTGACAGAGGTGTGAGACTTTCAGGCGGACAGAGACAGCGTATAGGAATCGCGAGAGCTCTATATCATAATCCCGAGATACTTGTGTTTGATGAGGCTACAAGTGCTCTTGATAATGAGACAGAGGCAGCAGTTATGGAGGCTGTCAACAGCTTCCACGGCAAGAAGACAATGATCATCATAGCTCACAGGCTCAATACTATTGAGAACTGCGACATAATTTATGAGGTCAAGGACGAGAAGATCACGCAGACTACTCTCGAGGGCAGAAACGTTATTCACTGACGCTTTGCTTTTTCAGAAGGAAAAGATAATATGATCGGAACAGAATTTATAAAAGGATACGGACTTGGAAATCAGCTCTTTTTCTATGTTGTGACAAGGTGCATGGCTGAGGAAAAAGGTGTGGATTTCGGTTTCATAAATCCCGGTCAGGTGGGAAACGTTTTTCACTCGAATAAGGGAATGTACTTTATGGACATTGACCTTGGAACTGAGATACCGCCTGAGGACAGGGATAAATACACAATCTTTAACGAGCAGGACGATCGCCTTTACATGGGCAATTCAAGGCACGACATGAGTAACGGATGTTACATAAGCGGTGCGGACAAAAGACTTTTTGAGATTGAGGACAATACTCTTATCTACGGAAATCTTCAGGATGAGAGCTATTTTGAAAAATACAGAGACAAGATAAAGGACTGGCTCAAGGTTAAGCCCGAGGCCGAGTCGTATGAGTATACAAGCGATGACCTCTGCATTATCAACATAAGAGGCGGCGAGTATACAAATCACCCCGAGCTCTATCTTGACAGAAAATACTTCTTAAATGCGATAGAGCATATGAAGAAGATAAATCCAAATATGAGATTCATGGTGGTAACTGAGGATGAGGAAGCTGCAAGAAAGGTGCTTCCGGAGTATGAATGCCATCATTTCGACATGGGAAAAGACTATGTTACCCTAAAGAATGCAAGATATCTGATATTGTCGAATTCATCTTTTTCCATAATGCCGGTGCTCTCAAGCACCGAGCTTAAGTATGCGATAGCGCCGAAGTACTGGGCGAGACATAATATCTCGGATGGTTTCTGGTCTTCCGAGCAGAATATATACAGTTTTCTTCACTATCTGGACAAAAAAGGCAGGATCTTTGAGGCGGATGAGTGCCGCAGGGAACTTGAGGAATATAAAAAGAGATCGGCACTTTACGCCGGAAGAAATATAAGACCGGGCAAGATAAGGCTCTTTTGCCAGATAATCAGAAGAAAGAGCCTGTACGGTGTCTTTTATCTAAAGAAGATTATCAGAAGCCTTGAGAAGAGAGTCGGAATTATCAAGAAATATCAGTATTGATCGGATTATAAATTTGATCAAAGTGCGATAGACAGAGGAACAAAATGGAAAAGAAGATTAAGCTCCCTCAGGTTACGCTCTGCGCAATGACAAGTGTCAATGTCTACGAGACTGTGCAGGCGCTTAAATACAGCATGAGGGAAATCGAGTTTGGTGACGTTGTTCTGGTATCGGATAAGAAGCCTTTTTATCTGCCCAAGAATATCAGATTCAGCTATACTTCAAAACTCGACAGCATTGATAAATTTAATTACAAAATGGTCTATGAACTTAAAGACCACATAAATACTGATTTTGTGCTGCTTGTTCATGCGGACGGATTTGTTATTCATCCCGAGAACTGGAATGATGAGTTTCTTGAGTATGATTATATCGGATCGCCCTGGCCGCTTCCCAAGAACGATTATGCATACAGGGACAGCAAGGGTACAATATGCAGAGTCGGAAACAGCGTCTCCATAAGGTCCAAGAGACTTTTGGAATTCCCTTCCAAGTATAACCTTAAGTGGGAGCGGGTTGACGATGGATTCTACAACGAAGATATTTTTATCTGCTGTCATTCCAAGAATGCAATGGAGGAAAAGGGCTTTAAGTGGGCACCTTTTGAACTCGCACTTACATTCGGAAGAGAGCATCCGTTACCTGAAAATAAGGGAATAGAGCCGTTTATTTTCCACAAGTGGTGGGGAGAAAATGCGGATTATCCCAGATTTTACAGCCCGAAGAAACGCTTTAAGATGGCTGTCAGACCGTTCCTGTTTTGGAGAAAGACCAAAAAGTGGAAAGAGGAGCATAACATTACATGATCTTTTCAATCATAGTTCCCGTGTGCAACGGTGAGAAGTATATCCGCGAGGCTGTTGATTCTGCACTTGCACAACAAGTAAATAGCGAGGATATGTTTGAGATCATTCTTTCCGAGAACGGTTCGAGCGATAAAACGCCTGCAATATGCGATGAATACGCCACTTCGAACGATAATGTTTCCGTTATCCACAAAGGAAAGATAGGGCTTTATCAGGCAAGGCAGGAGGGAATAAAGGTCAGCAAAGGCGACTATATTCTTGCACTCGATGCGGATGATAAGCTTGTTCCGGGAATGTTGTCAAAGCTCGCAGGTCTTATCAGGGATTATGAGAAAAAAGGCCATGCTCCCGAGCTGATTTTTTTCAATGCGACAGAGCTTGGCGGCGATAAAAAAAGGCTTAAAGATTTTTCTTTTACAAGTGGAAAAATCTACAGCGGAGATGAGAAGCGTGCTTTTAAAGAGCTTGTACTAAAGGGTGATTATCTGAATGCCATGTGGATAAAGTGTATTCACAAGAGCATTGCGCTTATAGATGTTGAGAGAATCGGGCTTAACTATGGCGAAGATCTTCTGCAGACCGCGGAGTATGTCGACAGAGCGGGCGAAATAGCCTACATAGATGAGATTCTCTATTATTACAGAAGAAACGAGCAGAGTCTGACTGCGAGTTACAACAGAGCTTTTCTTGATAACCAGAAGATCGTTTGGGGAGAAATAGACAGAATAGGCGATAAATGGGGGCTTACAGATCTCTTTGATGTTCTTGATAAGAGAAAATCCCTTACCTGTGCCATTGCGGTGGCAAAGATTGTTTACTCCGGATTGTCATACGGACAGAAGAAGAGCAAGCTTTCAGAGCTGTTTGCGGATGACTTTTACAAAAAATATTTTGAGACAGATCTTCCGGATTTCGCACCCGAAGAGGATATACACGTTCATAGTCTTATGACTGTAAACGGCGGAAAGAGTCTCTACAGAGAAGCTTTTGTAAGTACTGTTAAGACTGTGATTAAGAAGATGATAGGCAGGGCATAAAGATGGTCTATGATTTGATACCATTTTTTAACGAACTTGATATATTGAAGCTAAGGCTTGGAATTCTTGATAAGTATGTGGATAAGTTCATTATTGAGGAGTCCACGGTTACTTTTTCGGGGGAACCCAAGGAACTTTGTTTTGATAAGAACAGAGAGCTTTTTAAGGATTATCTTCACAAGATAGTTTATATAACCGTTGATGATACACCTATGGATATCTCAACGCATGAAAGAGATTATTATCAAAAGAACTGCTTAAAGCGTGGACTTGAAGAAGTGGGCGCGACGGCAGACGATGTGCTGATATTCGGAGATGTCGATGAGATACCGAATCCGTCTGTTCTTGAGAATATCATTGCGAACTTTGACAAGAATAAGGTCTATCACCTGGCTCAGAGAAATTTCTATGTCTACATGAACATGGAAGAGAAGTCGGGAAAGCTTTTGTCCATAACGGGAGAGTTTCCGGAAATAGCTGAAAAAGACAGAAAGTGGCTTGGAACCAAGATTACTTCACTTGATAATATCCCTAAGGAAGGTATTGTAAGGCTTCGTGATATCATTCCCGTAACGGATGAGAGATCGGTCAGAGTTGCAGACGGCGGCTGGCATTTCGGATATATGGGCGGATACAAAGAGACCAATCCCGCTAAGAGGATAGGAGTTAAGGTCAAAGCTGCTGCTCATCAGGAGCACAATGACAAAGAGGTTCTTGCTGAGACTATGGATCATCTGGTTTTAGGGCAGGATATCTTTGGCAGAGCCGCAAAATTTGAAAGGGGCGAGATAGACGATTCATATCCTGCATATCTTCTTGAGCATATGGATGAATACGGACATCTTGTTATGCCCAGGATAACTGCCGCATCAAAGCTTTATCATTACTTGGATATTACGGCGGGAAGATTTATGAGAAAAGCTTTTCGCAAGATAAAAAGAATTCTTAGCAGGTAGATAACATGAACTTTTTAAGCGAAGAAAAAAGGGCTAAACTTAGTGAAGTTTTATTTTACGTTGCGCTTACCATAGAGCTTGGTATAATGCTTTTGGATAAGAGTGAGCTTTATTTACGTAATTTTTCAACTTATGTTTTTTATGTTACTTTCGCTATCTCGTTAACTGTTGTGCTTCTTATGAAGCATGACAAAAAAGAGTGGATAGTTTTAGGAGTGATATTTGCCTTTTCTTTTATATGTTGGAGGATCACAAGGCGAAATGACATCTTAAGATATACTGCATTCGTGATGGCTGCAAGGGATGTGGACGTTAAGAAGACTATGAAGTATGTGTTTTATGTCATGTCTGTCGGATTTGCATTTATAGCTCTTATGGCCGAATTGAAAATATACGGGAATATGGCGCTTCCGCTGCAGGATTTTGGAAGAGGCTATGAAGAAACAAGATATACACTTGGTTTTGGACATCCCAATGATTTCTATTCATGCATTTTTTCAATCGTGCTACTCTGGATGTGGGTTTACGGTGAGACCGCAACGCTCAGGGAATGGATATTTGTATTTTTGATGAATTATGAAGCGTGTATACTTTCACAGAGCAGAACAGGTAAGTATATAAGCCTTATTGCTTTCTTTGCGGGCTTTTTGGTAAAGTATGCGAAGAAATTCAGGGACAGCAAGATTGCTTACGTTCTTGCAGCAATTGTATCGCCGATTTTGTGCGTGGCATTTTCCGTCTGGGCGGCAATTGTAAGCTATATACCCAGGTACGAGCCGGCGCACAAATACTATAATATAGTTAACGGTATTGATGAAAAGCTGACCGGCAGGATACATGCACTTTCGCATGCGTACAGTAAGCCTGCGGGAGCTATTGAGACGTGGAAACTTTTTTCCGACATGTCGAGCGATGAAGCTTTTGATATGGGATGGGTTAAGATTTTTTACCAATTTGGAATTATTCCGGGGATTGTGGTAGTAGCCATTGTTATCTTATTGATCGCTATCTGCTACAAGAAAAAAGATGTTTGGACATTGATCGTAATAATGTCGCTTTCTATTTATACTGTTGTTGAGGCGATATTTGTATCAAGGTTTATTGGAAGATTGTTTATTCTTCCTGTTGTCGGAGCTTATCTTGGGGAATTTGTACGAAAAAGGATAGGAGATAATGTCTGAAAAGATAAGGAAAAAGATTTTTTATATACTGATTGGCGTAGCATTTGTTTCAGTGTTGATATATGCATTTTTTACTCCGAATATGTCTGATGATCTGAATTATATGAATGATGTGGCGGAAGCCAACAATTTCTTTGATCTCTTCAGGCAGGAATATGAGCACTACATGGGACACGGCGGACGAAGTGTTGCACATTTTATTCTCAGAGTCTTCCTGTATACGGGGACCAAGAATGTGTTTAATGTAGTTTCGGCGCTTGTATTTACGATTGAGTCACTTCTCATATACGTAAATGTTGATATGAGAAGGAAGTATGATGTCAGAGTTTATGCGATTGTTTTAAGTTTTTTATGGATGCTCGATCCTACGATCAGCCAGTCTGTATTTTGGGAAGACGGGGCATGTAATTACCTGTTTACAACAACTATCCTGTTGGGATTCATGACTTATTTCAGAAAATGCATGGATTCTGAAAAGAAGAATACGCTAATGCTGATGCTTATAATGGCATTCTGGGGAATTCTGTCGGGATGGTGCAATGAGAATACTTCAGGCGGAGCAATTCTGTTTTTGCTTATTATGCTTTATCTTAAGTGGAGAGAAAAGAAGAGCTTTTCTTTTATTAAACCATGGATGATATGCGGGCTTATAGGAAGCTGTGCCGGTTTTGTGATAATGTTTTTATCTCCCTCAAATTTCACGAGGGCAGGCGATGCGGCAGATAAAGAAGCACATTCGGGTGTGCTGGGCATGATGGCAAGATTCCTTAAGATATTCCTTAATATAAAAGAGAATTATCTTATTCTTGTGCTGATGTTTGTTGTACTGTTGATAATTATTCGCAGTATATGTGTCTCCAAAGAAAAGTACGAAGAAGTAACAGCTTTTATGAAAATTATCGGATTCGTAGCTCTTGCTACGGCACTTGCGCTCATCGCAGTTCCGGGAGATCCGCAGCTCAGAGCTTATTACGGAGCAGGAATATTCCTGATGATTGCGGTTATTAACGGGCTTGGTGTTATGATGAATATGACCGATCTGACTGTTTCGGGTGAAGGAGAGAAGCTTGAAAGACTTCTTCAGGGAATATATACGTCAGCGGTTGTAGTAATGGGAATATGGTTTTCGTTTGAATATATCGAGCAAGGTGCAAATGTTGCCCGTGTATACAGGGAATATAGTGAGAGATACGCGTATCTTGAGGAACAGGCAGCGGCCGGAGAGGAAGATGTCGAGGTGCCTTTGCTCAGACCTGACTGGAAGTGCAAATATACAGAAATGGCGTATGATGCAGATATAATCGAAGGCTGGGGAGATCCGAATGACGAGGATCATCCGGAAAATAATATTTACTGGATTAACTCCCTTTATGCAAACCATTATAAATACGGATTTGACAGTCTGACCGGAGTTCCCAGGGATGACTGGACAGAATATTAATGTAGGAGCCGTTACATCGGATGGACGTTTATAATAGTTTTCGTTCGATGTAGCTTAGAGAAAGATTTTGAATACAGAAGTACTCGTTAGCATCATAATTCCTGTATATCAGGCAGAGGACACGCTCAGAGAGTGCGTCTTGTCTTGTGTTACTCAAAAAGGGATAGAAGACGATGCTTTTGAGATAATTCTTGTTGATGACGGTTCCAAAGACGCAAGTGCAAAGATTGCCGATGAACTTTCCGAAGAATACGGGCAGGATAAGATAAAGGTCAAGCACATCAAGAACAGAGGCGTATCCGGTGCCAGAAATATCGGCTTGGAGATGGCCACCGGAAAATATGTGTGTTTTGTCGATTCCGATGATACAATAGCTGAAAATTGCGTCGCAAATATGTATAATTATGCTGATGAAGGCACAGTCCTGATAGACGGGTGCAAGGATATCGATTCGCCATATGTGTTAAGCGGTTATCAGTATATTGAGGACTATGTTCTTGAGAGCAATACACATGTGTGGGGAAAGCTCTTTCTTAGAAAAAAGCTGAGAGATGAGCATATTATTTTTAAAGAAGGCCTAACTATCGGGGAAGATTTGCTTTTTTTACTTGATATTTCCGTTTCCGAAGGAAAACAGAAAAATATAAAGAGTGTTCCTGTAGGAACCGATGATTACAGATACACAGATAACGACAATGGAGCCATGAAGGCCGCTTTTAAAGTAAGTTTCTTGGATCAGCTTACATGCTGGGAGCTTGCTGAAAATAAGCTTAAAGAGGTGCATGAGTACCTTTCGATATATTCTTTTGTTAAGGTTGCCGTTTCACAGATACTTACAGCACTGCTGGTTATCGGGAAAGTATCGCTCATTCCCGAGAGTGAGAAGGACAACGATCTTGCGCGCGAAGCGGTTTATGCTTCAGGCGATAGGATAAAGCACGCTATGAAGACAAGAGGAGCATTTGCTGCATTGTCACTTGAACATAAGATAAAAGTGATAATGTTCAGGATAAGTCCGAAACTGTATTTGAAAATGTACGCTAAGTATAAGGACAGGTGAATATATATGAATATTGATTTTAACAGACCGATAATTTTATATATGCACGCCGGTTCGGGAAACCATGGTTGTGAGGCGATAGCCAACACTACTGTCAAAATGATCGCTGAACAGAGAGAGAGGACAGGAGCGGAGGAGGATCTTCCTCTTATCATTGTAACCAACAGCTGTGCTGAGGACAGGAAGTATTCTCTTGGTGTACTTGAGAAAAAGGGCCTTTGCACGATTGTTGAGGAAAGACACATAGATAGAAAATTCGTTGACCACGTGATCTATTACTTATGGCGACTTATAACCAGGGATAAACAGTCTTTTTTAAGATACAGATACAAGGATGCATTTGCTGTGTTTACGCGTGTAGCCGGAAAGATCAAGAAGGGAAAGGGAGTAAAGCCCCTTGCAATATCCATAGGCGGAGATAATTACTGCTATGAGAGTCTGGTTCCCGATCTGATCCTTGCACACAAGGTATTTATAAAAAAGGGATTTGAAACAATATTGTGGGGATGCTCGATTGAGCCAAGTTCCCTCAAGGACAAAAAGCTTGTTAAGGATCTCATGGCATATGATACGATCTATGCAAGAGAATCCATTACATATGACGCGCTTGTCAAAGCAGGATATGACGAGAGCAGACTTATTTTGGAAAAAGATCCGGCGTTTAGGCTGGATACGGCCAAAGTTCCGGGAATCAACGGTTTTCTTCCGGGTAATACTGTCGGAATAAACTTAAGTCCGATGGTGCAGGCGCTTGAGAAGACACCCGGAATTACTATGAAGAATTACAATAATTTCATAGAGTTTATTTTGAGAAATACGCATCAGAACGTTGCGCTCATTCCTCATGTTGTATGGAAGAACAACGACGACAGGAAGATACTCAAAGAGCTCTACGAGATACATAAATATACAGGAAGAGTTGTACTTCTTAATGATATGCCCGCTGAGAAGCTCAAGGGGTATATTTCAAAGTGTAGTTTCTTTGTGGGAGCAAGAACTCACAGTACAATTGCAGCTTATAGTAGCAATATTCCGACTCTTGTTATAGGATATTCAGTAAAGAGTAAAGGAATTGCAAAAGATCTTTTTGGAACGTACAAGGGATATGTACTTCCGGTACAGAAACTTGCAAGTGAAAATTCGCTTGTTGACGCATATATGCGTATTATGAAAATGAAAAAAATGGAAACAGAGGCACAAGGAGGAACACAATGATCATAATTCAGATTGCGGGCGGTTTGGGAAACCAAATGCAGCAATATGCGCTATATAGAAAACTCCTCAGTCTCGGAAAAGAAGTTAAGCTTGATATTTCCTGGTTCAGTGAAGAAGTACAGAAGAAGATGCTTGCTCCAAGAGAGTTTGAGCTTCCTCTTTTTAAGGATCTTCCTTTCGAAGTCTGTACCGATGAAGAGAGAGACAGATTTTTAAAGCAAAATCTTTTTTCGGCGATAAAAGGGAAAATAACCAAGAAACTTGGACTTACTGCATCTTCAAATCCAAATGTATTTGTTGAGACAAAGATGTACCACCCCGAGATATTTGAGTTTGAAGATAAGTATATTACAGGTTATTTCTTATGTCAGAAGTATTACGAAGATATCATGGATGAACTGCGCGAGCTCTTTGTATTCCCGCCTCACAGGGATTCGGATCTTGCAATGAGAAACAGGATCATCTCCGAGAAGATGGAGAGATTTCCTTCTGTCAGTGTACATCTTAGAAGAGGAGATTACCTCGATCCCGCAAATGTAAATATTCTCGGAAATATTGCTTCTGATGATTACTACAAGAATGCGATGGATTATTTTTTGAAAAAAGATCCTGAGACGCATTTCTATATCTTTACAAGCGATCACGATTACGCGAGAGAGCACTACGGTGATATCTCCAGATATACGATTGTTGAATGGAATAATGGCAAAGACAGTATACAGGATCTCATGCTTATGAGTCATTGTAAGGGTAATATCTGCGCCAATTCAACATTCAGCTTCTGGGGCGCAAGACTCAACAAGAGACCCGATCACGAAGTCATAAGAACATACAAGATGAGAAACAATCAGCCGATAGATCCCGAGACAATGCATGACTATTGGAAGAATTGGATTCTCATGGACAATAAGGGAAATATAGTTTAATGGGAAGAGTTCAGGCGGCGAAGAAGAATATATTGTTCGGGTACGTAGGGCAGATTGTAACTATGGTTATGGCCTTTGTTCTTCGTACCTTTTGTATGCGTTATATAATTGAACAGATACTTGGAGTTGACGGTACTTTCGTAGAAATCTTGTCATTCCTGAATATGGCAGAGCTGGGCATTGGCACAGCTCTGAATTTTAGCCTTTATAAACCTGTTGCAGAAGGTGATACAGAAAAGATTAAGTCTTATATGCAAATGTATAGAAAGGCTTATTATTATATTGCAGGTGTAGTGGGTATAGTAGGCCTTATTCTTGCGCCATTTTTAAAATACCTTGTAAAAAATCCGGGTGTCCCGGAAAAAGATCTTGTTCTTTTTTATCTGATCTTCCTCTTTAATACTGTCAGTTCATATTTTGTTGCATACAAGTATAGCCTTGTTAATGCAGAGCAAAAGAACTATATTCAGACCAATATAATTGCTATAACAAAGATTGTTACATCGGTTTTCCAGATTATTGTTGTGGCTCTTACTAGGAATTATTATTTTTATCTTATTACTGACGCGGTAATTCAGCTTATTCAGAAGATATTTGTTTCAAGATATCTTGATAATATGTATCCATATCTTAAGGAAAAGAATATTGAAAAGCTTGCCAAGGAAGATGAAGAAATTGTTTGGACTAAGACTAAGGCGCTTGTATTTCACAAGGTTGGTGATGTCTTCAGACTTCAGACCGATACTCTTATAATTTCATCTTTATCGGAAGTTGGAGCGGCACTTGTCGCAGTTGTAAGAAATTACAACATGATCATAGTAGCGGTCTCAAGTTTTGTAAATATTATTTTTAATTCCGTAATTTCAAGTTTTGGAAACCTGATCGCAACAGAAGACAGAGATAAGCAGTATAGCATGTTCAAGGTATACAGGTTTTTTGCTACATGGGTATATGGTTTTTCCTGTGTTGGTTTCATGCTTCTTTTGACACCGCTTGTGGAGATGTGGACTAAGATTTCCAAAGGAGATGAGTGGACAGATTTTTGGATTTTGCCTGCTTTAGCGGTTTTCCTGATCCTTACGGATTATTATTTTAAGGGCGAAAGGATAGTACTTTCGAATTACAAGGTGGCAGCCGGTGTTTTTGAGCAGGATAAATATCTTGCGCTTATTCAGGGAATTGTCAATCTTATTCTTTCAATATGGCTGGTTCAAACGAGACTTGGGATTGCCGGTATATATGTCGGAACAGTTGTATCGGGAATCATTGCAAACATAACAAAGCCGGTAATTATTTATAAAGCCTGCTTTGATAAAAGCGCTGTGAGTTATTTTATTGATTCATTCAAGTATATTGCTTCCATGGCATTTGTCATGGGGATATGTTATTTTATCAGGCAACTTGTAATGCCTGAGCCTACGATACTTGGATTTGCAGCAATGGTAGTTATTATTACCGTTGTATTTAACGGAGTATATTTTCTTTTATACGGAAGAAGTGAAGAATTCAGATATCTTTGTGGAAAACTCAAGACCAGAAAGGCGTAATTGTGGACAACTCTGCATATTATGAAGTGGTCGGAAAGACCGTAGAACAGCTTAATAATATTATGAATGTCAGCCTTTCGGACAGGGTAAAAGATGCTGTAAAAAAGGCACTTGGTAGAAGTGTGCGGACAAAAGATCCGTTCTTTTGGCATGCGGGTATGCTTATGGTAGGGCTTGTTTCGGCGCTTGAGTGTCTCGATAAAGATGAAGACGCTAAGGAAATTAGCGATAAGATCAAGGCTTCTCTTGAAAGTTATGTGGATCTGTGGCTTAGGAAGACAGGCGGTAAGATAAGCTTTGTAGATGATGCGCTTGCGGGATTTGCGCTTATTAAGGCTTATGAGATAACAGGAAATGAGAAATATAAGAAAGCTGCAGATGCGGTAAGTTCGTATTTAAAGAGTGCCGGAAGAGATGCGGAGGGCGCAATCCTTTACAATTCCGGAAGAAGCGGAAATATCTTCGCTGACGGAATCGGACAGGTTTCCATGTTTATGGCGGCCTGTGACGATAAGGCATTTGACAGTAACGAGCAGCTGAGACTTTTTTATAAAAACGGGATGGACGAAGCAAGCGGGCTTTGTTATCACGGATATGAACTTAGGAAAGATGCTGACGTTTACAAAGCTTCTAAGACTGGTTATGTTTCTGATAGAAAAGGAATCCTTTGCTGGGGGAGAGCGTTTGGCTGGCTCATCATGGGCGCTGGCGTAAATGCTTCTATGGGCAAGGCAAATGAAGAATCTTTGAAGCAATTTACAGGACTTTGTGAGGCTGCGCTTAAGTATCAGAGAAAAGACGGCGGCTGGAGCTGGCAGATGCAGGCTGTTGACGGGCATATAGATCTGTCTGCGACAGGAATGATAGCATATGCACTTGGTTATGCGCTTAAAAGTAATGTCTTTGGCGAAGATGATATTTCAGGCAGAATTAGAGAGGCGTTGAAGAAAGCCCAAGATTGTATATATGCCCACACCGAAGGCGGAATCGTAACAGATTCGCTGAGTTCGTGCGATGATTTTGCGGTGCATTATCAGACCTACGGAAATAATCCCTGGGGGCAGGGAGCCGCTTTGGCGGCGCTTTCCGTAATTCGTTAAATAGAAAGTATATGGAGGAAATGCTATTTTTTTAGCGTTTCTTCTTTTTTATATAATTTTTTGCTATTGTCATGAAGAAGATATGATGGTATACTTCATGTAGTAATCAAAACTACATCAAAGGTTTTTAGTATCAATGTGTTAGGAGGTATACCGTGAATACCAAGGAATTAAAGAAATTCTTCAAGGAACATCTCGTTCCTTCAAAATTATATAAAGTTGGAGGACATCACAAAAATCGTGTATGTCTTGATAAAACAGAAAACGGATGGGCCGTATTTTTCCAGGATAAGAAGGAAAGAATCGGAGTTATCAACTTCCCTGACGAGGCTTCAGCCTGTGACAAGATGAAGGAAGAGCTTCGTAAGATGATGGAGCAGCTCTATGGTGTAACATGGGCGCCCTCCAGATAATTGCAATGTGATGGATTATGCGAAAGGTTATTGCCTATTTTAGGCAGTAACCTTTTTTATTGAATAGGAAATTTCTCTGAAATTCCCTATTCAATAAAAAAGCTCCGCAGGGATGCGACCGATGCGCAGATGAAGCAAAAAGTTAAAAACATGCTTTTTATAATGGCAATTCCTATGTTAAAATACGAATACAGGTAAATCTATGGATATTTATCCAAAAATAAAGAGAAGGAGATTAAAATATGGCAAATTTAGAACCAAGAACAAACGAACTTAAGGGAACAGAGACAGAAAAGAATTTGCTTGCTGCATTTGCAGGTGAGTCTCAGGCAAGGAATAAATATACATACTTTGCTTCAAAGGCAAAAAAAGACGGCTATGTTCAGATCAGTAAGATCTTTGAAGAGACAGCCAATAACGAGAAAGAGCATGCTAAGCTTTGGTACAAGATTCTTACAGGAATCGGTTCAACAGTAGAAAACCTCAAAGAAGCAGCAGAGGGAGAGTCATACGAGTGGCAGGAGATGTATCCTTCTTTTGCAGCAAAAGCACGTGAGGAAGGATTCAATGATATCGCATATCTCTTTGACAGAGTTGCTGAGATCGAGAAAGAGCATGAGCAGAGATATAAAAAGCTCCTTGAGAATATCGAGAAAGACATTGTATTCTCATCAGACGGAGATTCAATCTGGATCTGCTCAAATTGCGGTCATATCGTAGTTGGACCTAAGGCTCCCGAAATGTGCCCTGTTTGCAATCATCCTAAGAGCTATTTCGAGAAAAAAGCAGATAACTATTGATAAATTAGAAGTTTACAAAGTTGTGTCATATGGGGATTGCCCGTGTGACGGTGTTTTATCTTAATATTGTTGAAATTGAGAAATCTCGCAAAGATTTTAATGTCTTTGCGAGATTTTTTTTGCTTGATTTAGTGGAAGTAGATGTGCTAGAATGTTAAAGAGTTGTTAAAAGCATGTTAAAGCAACAGAGAGAAGTACTATGAAGAAGCTATTGGTTACAATTGGAATAGTGTTGATAGGAATAATGATCATGGGGGGAACAATGGGCGTTAAAGTATTAAATAGTTTTTTATATTATTTTGGAGATATAAAAGGAATTGTTATTTCAAGCATTTTATTTGTTTTATCTTTGGCAGCGTTGTTCATATTCCGTGATGTTATGCAAAAGAAAAATATGTTGTACCGCTCGGTATGTTGTTTTGCAACTGTATCCGGAATGACATCAGGAATTCTTTTGGCATATAACAATTGCTTTGGTGTACTTGACGGAACATTGAAGATTTGCTTTATCATCTTTGTGATGATCGGTGGAACAGCCTTTTTCTTATACAATCTGCATTTTCTCATTCACAGCAAGAAAGAGATTCCGGCTCCAATCCTTGGACAATATTCAGTAAACAGATTTTTTGATAATTACGCGCAGGAGTAAGACCTGCGCTTTTTTTTGATCAAATTTACACATTACACATTTTATATTTTTTTTATAATTAATCACTTGATTTTTTGTTCTAGTTGTTCTATAACATACTTGTAAAGAAAATTAGCAGCCAAAAGATGAGAGTGCTAACACATCATCTGGAAGGTTGCGCAAACTACTACAACAAAAAATTATTATAAAAGGAGTGATGACTTATGTTGATGCCTATGTTATGGAGTAATAATAATTTGTTTGACGAGATGGATGACCTTTTTGGTGGCAGATTATTCGGTGACCTGTATGACTCAGGACTTATTGAGAAAAACTTCGAGCCGGCATCAAGTCTTATGAAGACTGACGTCATCGAAAAAGACAACAGTTATCAGCTTGAGGCTGAGCTTCCGGGATTTAACAAGGAAGATATCAGCATTGATCTCAAGAATGACGTTCTTACCATCAGTGCTTCGCACAATGAGAACAAGGACGAGAAGGATGAGAACGGTAAGTACATCCGCCGCGAGAGAAGAAGTTCTTCTTACCAGAGATCCTTCCGTACACCGGGACTTAAGCCTGAAGACATCATAGCTCAGTACAAGAACGGTGTTCTTACGGTCAGCATCCCCAAGAAGGAAGCTATTCCCGAGAAAGAGGAGGCTGTGAAGATTGAAGTTAAAGATTGATTCAAATAAATTATAATAAATATCCCGGCATCCTAGGATTCATTTAGGATGCCGGGATATTTTTATTCGCCTGAATAAGTTTTGGTGTAGTATATTGAGCATGATTTCTTTGTGATAAAAAGAACGGTTAATGCAGCTAAAAATGCTATCGTAGCTTCAAAGCTGATGAAACTTACAATAATTGCAAGGATCAGAAGAACTATTGCGGTAAATTCAACTGCGGATTTACCGGATAATGATTCAATCTGACAAAGACGCTCATCGTTGAGCTCGTTGTAGATTCGAATAAGCTTTTTTTCATCTTTAAGAGCACTTATGTATTTTGAAATTTGATAAACGCAAATGATTTCTATAACAATAACCATTCCAACAACAAATCCCTGCATAAAATCAGCTTGATCTGAGTTTTTATAAAGTGAGCTTATAGATGTTCTTTGAGAAATAATGAGTAATGCGATACTCAAAAATACCATTGATGAATATGAAGTGATTTTTTTCTTAATTGATTCTTTGATCTTATCTTTTTTGCTGCTATTCATTAGTTTTCTTCCTCCGGGTCATTAAAATCAAATACTTCTTCGATTATCATGTTAAAATGGTGTGCTATCTTATATGCCAGTACCAATGAAGCAGTGTATTTACCAACCTCAATGGAAGTAATTGTCTGTCTGGTTGTTCCCACAATGTCGGCAAGTTCTGATTGCGATAGCTTATTTGCTTTTCGCAATTCTTTTATCTTGTTCTTCATTGACACCTCCTTACTTTTTGCCAAGCTCGCTTTGCATATTTAGCATAGTATACTTTGCAATAAATGTCAAGCGTACTTTGCAAAAATATTTTTTATCGGCAAAATCGGTATATGCTATTCAAAGTGGATAAGAGTGTTCGAAATCACGATTTTTCCCCGATATCCTTTTAATTCAGCTATGAATGATTTACAATGCTTATAGTAATTTGCCAAGTACAAAGACTTAAAATAAGAAAGAGATAATACTATGGAAAAAGAGTTTGAATACGAAGGATATACAGGTACCGTTAACTACGACAAGAATTGTGATTATTACACAGGTGAAGTTGTAATAGACGGAAAGATCTATACCTATGAAGGCGATACAATTGAAGAACTGAGAGAAGATTTTGAAGACATTATCGATTCAATGATCGCATTTGAGGAGATGGATGATGATGATAATTGATTGTTTTTTTAATTCACAGCTCGGTCAGGAAAATGTGCCATTACATTGGACGATGGTGGTAATTGATTGCTTTATTAGCTATGCGCTTCCGATAATTCTTGCATATGTCATAAATCTTTTGATCGTCAAATATATCAGTAAGGAAAGACTCCGCGGTAAGATTCACCTTGTCTTTTTACGAGGCATAATGATTGCGGTAATTTGGGGAGTGGCATTTTTCACCATTGCCGGAAATATTCTTACAGACGCATGGAAGACGTTTGCCGGTTCATCGGCACTTATCGCAGCTATATTCGGTCTTGCAGCCCAGTCAACATTATCAAATGTTTTTGCAGGTATCGCGATATCCGCAGCAAAATCCAGGCCCTTTGATATCGGCGATAGAATCAAGATCGACTCTATCGATCCCGGCTATGTTGAGAATATCACATTAAGACACACGGTTATCAAGACTTATCAGAACGAGATCATATATATTCCCAACTCTACGGTGGGCTCGGCGACTATCATCAATTATACTCAGGAAGAATCTTTTTCTTTTCCGATTGTGATCTCTGTGGCGTATGGCACGGATATGCAGAAGGCTATGGATATTATGGCCGATGTTATTGTTGAGAATCCTGTGCATCACGGAGGCAGACCTACGGTTCTTTGTAAGAGCTGTGATGACAGCGGCGTCACATTAAGGGCGCTCGTTGAGACAGAGGATTTCAAGGATAACCCGAAGGCATGCTCTGACTGCCTTGTAGAGATAATGAAGAGATTTGCAAAAGAGGGAATCGAGATTCCTTACAACAAACTTGTTCTTATCAATTCGGATGAGAAAAATTAGTAGAAAACACGGGAGAAGGTATGGGAAAGTTATATTTCAGATATGGGGCAATGGGGAGCTCAAAGACAGCCAATGCGCTGATGGTGCAGTACAACTATATGGAGAAGGGGCAGAAATGTATTCTCCTTAAGCCCAAGACCGATGACAGAGACGGGGCGAAGATCGTCAAGTCTAGAATGGGACTTAGCGCAGAAGCTACATTTGTGGAAGAGTTCATTGAGGAAGTAAAAAATGAGTGGTTTACGGGGAAGTCGGAAGGGTGGAAAGAACTGGACTGCGTAATCGTTGACGAAGCACAGTTCCTTACGGAAGAGCAGGTGGATATACTTGCTGAAGTTGTGGACAGATATGACCTTCCGGTTATATGCTACGGACTTCGTACAGATTTTACGAGCCATCTTTTCCCGGGTTCAAAGAGACTCATGGAGATAGCAAATTATATCGAAGAAGTTCCGACCGTGTGCTGGTGCGGACGCCGCGCACATTTCAATGCAAGAGTAAGTAACGGCAAGATTGTTCGCACAGGAGAGCAGGTTATGGTGGGAGGAAACGAATCATACGTATCCCTTTGCAGACGCCATTTTCTGAGCGGTGAAGTAGATGGTAAGAGAGAGCGTGAGCTCTCGGACGGAACCAAAATGAATTAAAGAATGTAAAAGGCGGAGCACCGGCGTGTCAGAACACCGAGCTCCGTCTTTGTTTTATATAATAGAAATTGCTTTCCTATGATATAAAAACGCTCCGCTATGGATGCGACCGACTCTTTTATGAAATGGAACGATTTTCTATAGCTTCTTCGTGAGTCGCAAGATCAATCTGCTGAACTACTCCAACACCTCCGCTTTCTTTTAGGAACACGCCACTCGCGCGCAGCTTGGCAGCAGTGTTAAAAGAACTGTCGCGTAAGCTGAAGTCGGTTACGGCACTTCCAAGATATATTGCGCCGACATCGGCTTTTTTTAAGGACAGAAGAGAATCGGTGCCGTCTTCGTTACGGATCCAGACTTTTAGATCGTTGTATACCTCATCATTTTCATCAATCCATCCGTTTCCGTCATTGTCGTATGCGGACAGGTCTTTGAAGCCGTTTCCACTCTTTGTGCCGAAAAGTTCCGAACCGTCATTTATCTTCCCGTCACCGTTTTTATCAAGGGCAAGGAAACCTGCACCTGCCGAAAGATTTGAAATCTTATCCTCTTTTCCGTCGCAGTTAATGTCGAAATAGAAAGTCTGGTCGCTTATTGATGTTATTTCCCTGCCGACATTGATCGTAAGAGGATCTAAGAAGTTTGTCGGGCTTGAGATGCTTATGCCGGATTCTTGTACAAATCTTGTAGACATGGAGAATTTAACTCCAAACTCGATACTTCGTCCGTCTTCTGTAAAAGCGGTTCCCGCCCCTTCAAAGGATACAGCCTCTTCCTCATAATGGCTTTCGGTTACGGTCGTTACAGAAAATGCGCTTCCGGCTCGGATTATTCCGGACATGTTATCCAATGATTGACTGAAGCGTTTTGTCATATCCTCGCCGCCAAGAATCTTCATGAAACGTAGAATCATTTCAATAAGTGAAGCTCTTATATCCATCAGCTGATCCTCAAGAGAGTCCGTTGTGTTCAGTCTTCTTGTCATTGAAGGCTTTAGCGAATTGTAGTTTTCACTTCCCAAGGCAAATTCGCCGGCAGATGTCGACGAGTCATCGCTTGCAACTTTTTCCTTCTGAGTTTCAAGACTGTCATTGAAACTTCCTCGCGGGGCGGAGCTGATCGATACATTCACGAAACTCCCTTTGCTGTACGATGAATTTGACATCAGATTTACGTTACTTTGTGCAATTTTCATGGTTCTTTTCCTCCGTTTGTTAGCCCGAAGGTTCAGAATAATTGCGCAAAAAAATGAACCTTCAAAGCTGAAGATTTATAATCCTCCTTGAAGATCCATGCTTTCCCTAGCTGCCATACCACGCATTGAAATGGTATCAAGCGTGGTATTTCAGTATATATATCGGTAACCTGATGTTTTTACATTATAGTATCAGAGCTATTTTTATCAGATTTAAAAATGTCTTTCATCTTGCTGTCTCTGATAAGGTAAAGCCCAAGTAACACAGATACAACCGATATCAGGATTGATTTTATGATGATTCCGTCACCCAGCCATTCTCCGATTAGAACATCCATGTCGCTTCTGTTTGCATAGATCACGGGATATATCATTAAGCTGATGTCAAAGAGGAAATGCAATACCATATTTCCCCAAAGATTGCCTGTTCTTAAATAAAGTGCTGCCAAATAGAAACCGATTCCCACAGCATAAATGATCTGGGCATATATAGGTGTCGGATTTGTTGCGCCGTCAAGGTTTGAAATATGAATTGCGCCGAAGATAAGTGATGACAATGACATTGCAGCCAGGCATGATGCTTTGCTGTTACCAAATGCTTTTTTAAAGAATGAGAGCAACAATCCTCTGGTAAGTAATTCTTCACGAATACCGGCGCCTAAAAAGACTGAGATTAAAAACAGTACAACAGATTTTGTGTCCATGGCCGGTGTGCCGTAGTCTTTGATTGCCTTATACATATTTGTTATCAAATAGAAAGCAGTAACGGCTGACATGACGCTGCCAATTATAAAAGTATCTTTAAAGCTTTTAAATGAAAAATAAAAAACCTTTTTTTCTCCGAAACCAATTATAACTGCTGCAAGAATAGCAATGATCAATAGTAGATAAATTGCGCCCACAAACGGCAGATTGGAAAGATTTGCATGTTGAACGATCATCGCCGGAAGAGTCAGCATCAATGCAAAAGCCAGCACAATACCACCTAAATACTTTATCAATCTTAAACTTGTTTTCATATTATTATTTCTCCGTTAGTATTTTCTTTTTAAAAAATCTAATGAATGCTTCGATTATCAAATAGCTCAGAACACCGCATAGAGCACCTGAAAGAATTCCACCCAGAATATCCGTCGGCCAGTGAACAAAAAGATACATACGGCTGAAAGCACCGAGAGATGCAAAGACAAGAGCCGGAATTCCGAATTTCTTATTACTTAAGAATATTGCTGTCGCTAATGTAAAGAACCCGGTTGTATGTCCTGACGGAAAAGAATAACTGTTTGGGCAGTCAACTAATAATTTCACACCCGGTTCCAGCCAGCATGGCCTGCATCTTGTGATAAGATGCTTTAATTCATGGTTTATGAGTATTTGTGAAAGTAAATAAGCAAGAATCAATTGAATTCCGATTCGTCTTGTTTTTGGATAGACAATCGATATAAGTATCAAAATCATAATTATGTTGCCTGAATTAGTGAAAAATAGCATAACTGAATCTAATACCGGATTATGAATGCTTTGCAAAAAGTGTAGGAACTTAAGTTCCCAATCAAAATAAAAAATTGTACCCAGATCTTGTGGCATATTATGTCTCCTCTCTATATACTATGACTATCATACTATTATAAACGTACTATGTTAGTCGTAGTATTTGGTTCAGATAACAATATACTATGACAGTCGGAGTATGTCAACAGCTATTTTAATCAGTCGCATCCATAGCGGAGCGTTTTTATATCATAGGAAAGCAATTTGATATAAAAAAAGCAAAGGAGCATGGTTGCAGCCTTTGCTTTCTTTGAGAAAATGGAAATTACAAATTATCTTCTTTTTTTCTTTTTAAATAATCCTGCGAAAGGATTAGTGATCTTATAGCCTATCTTAGCGCTGAGAACACCTGTGATCATTCCGCCGATGACATCTGTCGGCCAGTGAACGAACAGGTATAAGCGGCTGAAAGCTACCAGTGCAGCTATTACAAGAGCCGGAGCTCCGAGTTTCTTATTCTTTAAGTGAACTGCCGTTGCCATTGCAAAAAAAGCATTTGTATGACCGGACGGAAAAGAATAGTCATGTGGAACAGGTATGAGCAGTGGTACGCTTTGATCTAACCAACAAGGTCTGCATCTCATAACAGATGGCTTTATTGCTACATTTACTATCAGTACAGATATAACTACGGCAATTGCCATTGGAATGCCATATTTTCTGGTCTTTGGAATAATGATAAGAGCAAGTAAAAATAATGCGATAAGTATGGCTTTATCACCCAAACCGGTGAAAAAAAGCATTTTTTTGTCCAATTCAGGTGTGTGGATAGTTTGTAAATAATGCAGGAATTCCAATTCCCAATCCATATAAAAAATTCTGCCTATATTTGCCGGCATAGTTCATCTTCCTTCCTTAACAAAAAATTAACTGTTATAATATTACGATAATACAAAAGTAATTCAACAGCCTTCGGTGAGTTATAGTATTGAGTTTGCAAATAAGTATGTAATAGCGGATAGGATGTGCTATTATATAAAAAGAAGCAAAGGCGCTTACAATTACGTGAGTGCCTTTGCTTTTTTTTGGAGAAGAGCATTAAAAGAGGATGGGGAAATGATTACTTTAAATGATTACTTATATTCAGGGGATACGGTACTAAAGATCCTGCAGCGGTATTATGTGGATCTGAAAGAAGATGCGAAACATACTAAGAACATCATGGATATGATTCATTGCAATTTCCTTCTGCAGCAGCTTGAACTCTTGCAGCACAACGACTTTTTGACATCACAGTCCCAGCGCCTTAGGGAGTTCTACAAGTATATGTCGGTTGAGTATCCTTTTCTTGCATTTACATTTAAGGGAAGGATCAAATCGATAATAAGGGCGGAGCAGAAGTTTAACGGTAATATAGTCGAGTATGTTTATGATTATTATGGCAAAAACGGGAAGTTTCCGGGTGAATGTGAAGTTAAGCAGAAGATGGGGGCAATCAGAGATCTTATTGCCTATAGGATTGTAATATCAATGCCGGCATGTCATTTGGATAAAGGCGAAGATCGCGACGAGATAGAGCGTGAGTATGTCTACAAGATTGCAAATGAACTTCCGGGATTCCTTGAGCAAAACGGATTTAGTGCAGAGATATACGGCATTCCCGGTTGTGAGCCTTCGGATATGATTGAAGAACAGCTAAGGCCCTACTATAGGGACTATATAAAGAATCCGAGTCCGTACGGTTATAAGTCTTTGCATATTACTTTTTATGACAATCAGTCGAGATCTTATCTTGAAGTGCAGATACGCACCAAGCAGATGGATGACTATGCAGAGATAGGCCCTGCACATCATCTTGGATATGAAAAGAGGCAGGACAAGGAACGTAGCAGGAGAGACAAGATACCTGCAGGAGAGTGTCTGTATTTTGATGAAGCTTATGAAAGAGGTATGAGATTACAGGAACTTGATCTTTCTAAAGTTGATGTGAATATGTTCGGCGCGGTCAATAATCAGCTTGTAAACGACGGTTGCGGATTGTATAGAGGAAGACTGATTCTTCCGTTCGAGCATTTGTCCAGGTTTCAGAATGATATTATCGATTGATATTTGTTAAAAACATTTATATGATTTTGACCTCGGTAATTATTTTTGTAAAAAATGACAGTTGCTAAAAAGAAAATAGTCTGTATACTTGTATACAAACAAAGGCGTTTTGATTCACTTAGTGTTTCAGAGCGCCTTTCTTCATAACAATTTTTCTGCAAAGATATAAGAGACAACGGCGTTTCGGGATTTTTTTTCCGAAGCGCCGTTCTTTTATATCTTTCCCTAAAAGGGGATCCGAAAACGCTCAGTGATGAGCTTAGAAAGGTAACAAGCAATGGCAATGATCAAACTTGAAAATGTAAATAAAAATTTTGGCGATCTTCATGTTCTTAAGAATGTGAATCTTGAAGTGGAGGAGGGTGAAAAGCTTGTAATCATCGGACCTTCCGGCTCAGGAAAATCAACGACGGTAAGATGTATGAATTTCCTGGAGGTTCCAAGCAGCGGACATGTTTATATAAACGGAACGGAGCTTACGACCAAGAATAAAACAAAGGTTGTAAGGGACAATACTTCAATGGTATTTCAGCAGTTCAATCTTTATCCGCATATGACAGTCCTTAAGAATCTGACACTTGCGCCGATAAAGCTTCAGCATAAGTCAAAGAAAGAAGCCGAGGAACTTGCATATCACTACCTTGATATAGTCGGACTAAAAGATAAGGCTGATGTTTATCCAACAACACTTTCCGGAGGGCAGCAGCAGAGAATAGCAATAGCAAGGGCTTTGTGTTCACAGAGTAAAATCATTCTTTTTGACGAACCCACATCGGCGCTTGATCCTGAGACAATTCAGGAAGTATTGGATGTAATGATAAAGCTGGCAAAAGAAAATATAACGATGGTAGTTGTAACCCATGAAATGGGATTTGCAAGACAGGTAGCTGACAGAGTGATATTCATGGAAGACGGACAGATTATAGAGTCCGGAACTCCGGAGCACTTTTTCAATAATCCCGAAAGCGACAGAGTAAAACAGTTTTTGGGAAAGATAATCAGGTAATATCAGGAGGAAGCAGTTATGAAAAGAAAAATTTTGAGTATTGTATTTGCAGGTATTATGAGCTTGATGCTCGTTGCATGCGGAGGCGAGAGTACAGGTGAAACAAGTGAGACATCAAGTGATGCCACGGCGTCTCCTGCATCAGACAGTTCATCCGGTGAGAGTGCTTCGGAAGATGTACAGGCAATTATTGACAGAGGAGTTTTGAAAGTCGGAGTAAAGAACGCGGTAATGGGATTTGGTTTTGAGGATCCGCTTACAGGCGAGTATTCGGGACTTGAGATAGAACTTGCTAAAGCACTTGCCGATAAGCTTGGGGTAGAGGTTGAGTTTACGGCAGTTACGGCGGCTACAAGAACAGAGCTTCTTGATTCGGGAGATATCGATTGCGTACTTGCAACATTTACCATCACCGATGAGAGAAAAGAGAGCTGGGATTTCACAACACCTTATTATACGGATCATGTAACCGTACTTGTCGAGGATGCAAAGGGAATAAAGACACTTGACGATCTTATGGATAAAAAAGTAGGCGTATCATCCGGTTCAACATCAGCAAAATCACTTGTAAAAGCAATGATCGAAAAAGGCCTTATAAGCGGCGACGGATTTGATGAAGAGAGTTTTGATCCCGCGACATGGACAACGGGAGTTAAGTTCCAGCAGTATGATGACTATCCGACAATCTCAACAGCTTTGAGCGCAGGTGAAATTGATGCGTTCTGCGTAGATAAGTCCATTCTTGCCATCTATAAGACAGAAGGAAGATCATACATCGATGCGGAATTCGCACCTCAGGAATACGGCATTGCCACAACAAAAGGTTCGGGATTGTCAAAGACAGCAGAGAAACTTATTACTGAGAAATTAGCGGACGGAACTATCGATAAGCTCATTTCCGAGAACGGACTTGATTAAAAGAACCGACTAAAGTAAGAAACATTGGAGGACCGGTATGTCAGGATTATTTTCTCCGAGAGCATGGAACAAGATATGGCTTTATAAAGATACATTCCTGCTTGGATTTTTAAATACTATAAAAACAGCATTTGTTGCACTTTTGATCGCGCTAGCCCTTGGTATTGTCTTTGGACTCATGGCAACGAGCGGAAAGAAGATACTAAAGGCAATAAGCAGGATGTATGTGGAGGTGATCCAGAACACACCGGTTCTGTTACAGATGTGCTTTTTGTATTATGCGCTTGCGTTTTCGGGACACAGCCCCGGAATAATAGTGACAGGTTTTCTTGCACTTGGTATATACACAGGTGCATACATGGCAGAGGTTATAAGGACGGGAATAGAATCTGTACCTAAAGGACAGTTCGAGGCTGCTCAGGCACAGGGATTCGGATATGCTGCTCAGATGTTTTACATCATAATTCCTCAGAGTATAAAGGTGATCTTGCCTCCGATGACAAACGTAGTTGTAAATATGATAAAGAATACTTCTTGTCTTTACATAGTCGGAGGTGCGGATCTTCTTTCTCTTACATACAGCTTTGTTACGGGAGAAAACACAGGCGGTTCATATGCTCCCGCATATATTGTATGCGGCGCGATTTTCTTTTTAATCTGCTTCCCATTGTCATCTTTTGCATCAATGTGGGAAACATCGCTAAAAAAGAGAGACAGCAAAGTATTCCAAAACGGCAGACCGAAGGAGGCATGACATGGATACATTAGGAAACAGTTTTTCGATGCTAAAAAATCCTGCAATATTAAAATTCATAATGCAAGGCGTGCTCTTTACCATGATCATTTCGGTTGCTGCGGTTCTTTTCAGCATAGTTATCGGAACAGGTCTTGCACTTCTTAGAAACTATTGCACAAATAAAAAGACAGGAATATTTAAGGTGCTGTCTGTCATATACATTGAGCTGTTCAGAAATACTCCGCTTTTGTTCTGGATATTTATATGCGTTGTCTTTTGCCCTGTTCCCGGATTTGCAAATAAGCAGATGTTTGGGCTTTCGTCGGTAAATAACAAGCTTTTGTTCAAAGCTACCGTGGCGCTTATTCTGTATACGTCGGGTGTCATTGCGGAGATTGTAAGAGGCGGCCTTAACTCGGTTGCAAGCGGACAGGTTGAAGCAGGATATTCACAGGGCTTTTCGATGCTTCAGATATTGTGGTATATAGTGCTTCCTCAGACTTTCAGATCGATCATTCCGACGCTTTTAAGCCAGGTCATAACCACCATTAAAGACAGTTCATTCCTTGCAAATGTGGCGGTCATAGAACTTATGGCGAGGACAAAGCAGGTACTGTCATCGGCAAACAGATACAACGGCCTCAACGCGATCAATGTTTCGGATGTATTTGTCCTGTTCGGAGTTGCGGCAGCTATGTATTTTGTTATAAATTTCAGTATCTCCATGACGGTAAGGAACATGCAGAAAGCAAGGTAAGATGATTATGGATAAATATGTTATTACAATTTCAAGGCAATTTGGTGCACTCGGAAGAACAATAGCCCAGCACATGGCGATGGAACTGGGAATAGATTATTTTGACAGGGACATTGTCGAGGAGACAGCGCTGCGCATGGGGCTTCCCGTCTCGGAGATAAGCAAGGAAGAGGAGCGCGCGGGAGGTTTTTTTGCAGAAAAAAGATATCCTCTCGGCATGGGACCTGTGAGTATGCAGGAAGAACTTTTTCTTATCCAGAGCAATATAATCAAAGACTTTGCGGCGATGCAATCATGTATAATTGTAGGAAGATGCGGAGATTATTGCCTCAGAAATGCAGACAGGGCGCTACATGTATATGTTTATTCTCCCTATGAAAAGAGGCTTGAGAATTGTACATCGATTCTGGGGATGGATGAAAAGACCGCACGTGATATGATAAAAGATGTGGATAAGGCGCGCGACAATTACAGGAAAAAATACTGTAAAGATATGGCGGGTGTCTTTGACAACAGAGATATATGTATAGATTCGAGTAAATTCGGAGCTGAAGCTACAGCCAAGATTCTATGCGGCATAGCAAGGAGTGTTTTTAAATAAAAAATGAAAATTGAGAGAGTACATCTTCCGCACATAGGGCTGCGGATAATAAAATCAGCGGTGGGAGTGCTTATCTGCTTTGTGATATATTTTTTGCGAGGTAAGCAGGGAACACCGTTTTATTCTGCGCTCGCGGTTCTCTGGTGTATACAGAACCAGACAAAGAATACTGTAAATAACGCGATACAGCGTACCATTGGCACATTTATAGGGGCGGTGTACGGACTTATTTACATATTGCTTAAGCAGAACGTATTCAATTTAGGAGACAGTTTTTTACACTACTGTATCATCTCACTGGCACTGATACCTATCATCTACACCACTGTTGTTATAAAGCAAAAGAAGGCGTCGTATTTTTCCTGTGTAGTATTCTTAAGTATAGTTGTGAATCATTTGCTTGATGAAAATCCTTATATATTTGTACTGAACAGATCGCTCGATACCCTGATCGGAATATTTGTGGGGCTGATCCTTAACTCAATTTCTTTGCACGGAAAACTTGATAAAGAAACGCTGTTCGTTGTAAATATGGACAACTCAATGGACGGATTGGCGGGCGGAGTAACTCCTTACAGCAAGGTCATTATGAACGGAATGCTGGAAAAAGGGATGAAGCTTACGTTTATGACGCTCAGAACTCCCGCGGGATTCCTTGAAGGGATGCCTGATATAAAACCTGCACTTCCGATAATCGCGATGGACGGAGCGATATTATATGATGTAAAAGAAAACAGATATCCCAAGGTGTACATCATTTCAGCCGAGCATGCAAGCGATATTGAGAAGTTTATCACTGAGCGTGGGTTTAATATTTTTACGACAGTGATACTCGAAGACGTCCTTATCATCTATCATGGCGAGCTTGTTAATGATGCAGAAAAAGATATTTATGAGAAGATGCACAAGTCGCCTTACCGAAATTATCTTAATAAAAAGCGTCCCGACGATCATGCGGTTGTCTATATGATGAGCATAGACAAGACGGAAAATATAGAGAAGCTTGTAAGTGAAATAAAAGAGAGCGAAGTATATGATGAACTTAAGATCTTGTCATATCCTTCGCGTGAATATAGAGGTTACTCTTACATAAAAATCTATAACAAAAATGCTTCCGTTAAGAATATGAGAGATTATCTGATGAATGCGGAAGAATTTAAGAAGGTCGTGACGCTTGGCGACAATGAAAGAAATAAAGCGGATTATAAATATTCGTCCTGCGATGAGATGGTGCGGAAGATGCGCAGGTTGTTTTTCAATTCGAAAATGTAATACATAAAAAGTATCTCGTGTGGTATTATTAATTTACAGAGGCAAAGGCGCCAAAGAAATTGGTGGTCTTTGCCTTTTTCTTTTGATTACTACTTAGCAAGGTTAAAGCGAGCTTATTGGAGCTTGTTGGTTTATCTTTGAGCGGAGGTACTATCTATGGCAGCATTTGACAGAGTATTGTCCGGTATACCCGAGATGGACGAAGCGCTTGATAATATCAGGCTTGGCGACAACGTTGTTTTCAGAGTTTCCGAACTATCGGAGTTTAAACTTTTTGTGGATCCTTATGTTGAGCAGGCAAAAAAGGATAAGCGGAACATCATTTACTTTCGCTTTGCAACGCATGAGCCGCTTGTGGAGGACTGCCTGGAAGTTAAGATTGTGAAGGTTCCTCTTTCGCACAGGTTCGAGACATTTACGGTTGAGATTCACAATATTATAGAAAAAGAGGGTAAAGATGCCTTCTATGTTTTTGATTGCCTGTCGGAACTTCAGATAGCATGGGCGACCGACCTTATGATGGGCAATTTTTTCAGGGTGACATGCCCGTTTCTGTTTATTCTTGATACAGTAGCTTTTTTCCCCATAATCAGAGGGAAACATTCATTTTATTCCATAAACAAGATTCTTAATACAACACAGCTTTTTCTTGATGTGTATTCCGATTCAAAAAATGTATATGTGCGTCCCGAGAAGGTATGGAACCGCGATTCCGATACCATGTTTCTTCCGCATATTTACAGGAAGGAGGACGGATATTTCAGGCCGATTCTGGACGGTGTGCAAAGCAGTCGTTTTTATCAGCTTCTTGAAAATTTCCAGCGTCCCGGCGAGGATCAGTATATTGATTTCTGGGATAAGTTTTTTAACACGGCGAAGTTCCAATATGAGAGCCGGATGAACATGGATGAGTCCTGCGATATCATGTGCAAGGTAATGATGACGCGTGATGAGAAGATGAGACTTATGGTAAAAAAGCACTTTAAGCCGGAGGATTATTTTAACGTGCGAAGTCATATGATAGGCACCGGACTTATCGGAGGAAAAGCGTGCGGAATGTTGCTTGCGCGTGCCATTATAAGGAATATGGCGCCTGATGTTGACGAAGTGCTTGAGCCGCATGATTCATTCTTTATAGGATCGGATATTTATTATACGTATATTGTGGATAATGATTTCTGGGATATCAGAGTTCGCCAGAGGACTGATGAAGAGTATTTCTCACTTGCGGATGAGTTCGCGGAGAAGCTACGGACAGGCATATTTGCTGAGGACTTACGGACGCAGCTTAGGCATATCCTGGAATACTACGGTCAGGATCCTTTTATCGTGCGATCGAGCAGTATTCTTGAAGATGGATTCGGTAATGCTTTTGCTGGCAAGTATGAATCAGTTTTTTGTGCGAACAGAGGAACACTGGAGGAGAGGCTTGAAGAATTTGAAAATGCGATTAGGACGGTTTATGCAAGTACCATGAGCTTATCGGCGCTTGACTACCGTAAGAGGCGCGGACTTGATAAAAGAGATGAGCAGATGGCGCTTCTTGTGCAGAGAGTTTCGGGCTCGTATTACGGGCAGTACTATATGCCGTGCGCTGCGGGAGTTGGGTATTCCTACAGCCCGTATAAGTTCCTTGCGGATATAGATCCTCATGCCGGAATGCTCAGGCTTGTAATGGGGCTTGGAACATCCGCAGTCGACAGGACAATGGGCTCGTACCCACGCCTTGTAAGTCTTGATATGCCTGAGGCGACATCTTGTGTGACGGTTGCGGAGAGGCATCAGTTCTCACAGAGAGCTGTGGAAGCTGTTGATGTGACGGAGCATGAGCTCAAGAGGCTTGAACTACGTGATATTGAGAAGAAACTTCCGCTGTATCTGATCAATACTTTACTTGAGCATGATTATGAAGTTGAAGGTTCGCTGAAGGAAAGAGGAATCCTCCGCGATGTAAGATTTATTTCCTGCAGAGGACTTGTCAGGAAAGAAGAGATAATGGCACGGATGCAGAAGCTAATGAAGTGTATTCAGGATGAGTATGAGCATCCCGTGGATATCGAGTTTACGATAAATCTGTCGGAGACGGGAGAGTATTCGATAAACCTTCTGCAGTGCAGGCCACTTCAGGTTTCGAAGGATACGGGTAGTGTTACTGTTCCACAAAATGTGGATAAAGATCAAATTTTGCTTGAAAATGTGGATTCATCAATGGGACTTTCAAGGAGCGTTCCGATCGATCTGATAGTATATGTCGATCCCAAGGCTTATTACAACCTGCCTTACGCGGACAAGCCTAATATTGCGAGCATTATTGGCAAGGTCAATTGGACATACAGAGACAAAGGAAGACATATGATGCTGATAGTCCCCGGGCGCATCGGAACATCGTCGCCTGAGCTTGGCGTGCCCACGACGTTTGCGGACATAAGCGAGTTTGAAGCAGTGTGTGAAGTTGAAGAAAAAGAAGCCGGCTACAATCCCGAGCTATCCTACGGAAGTCATATTTTTCAGGATCTTGTTGAGGCGGATATACTCTATACTGCTGTGTTTAGCGGTGAGAAGACGGTTGTTTTTGCACCGGAGAAATTTGCGAGGTTCAAGGATATTACGGGAGAGTTCTGTGATAGGCAGGGAGTTGCCGGCACTTCAGGTGAAGGAGGTACCGCGAAAGGTGCAGGTACATCAGGTGAAGTAGATACTGTAGGCGTTGCAGGTGCTTCAAGGGCAGAAAGTGTTCTCGACGTATCGTATAGTAGAGGCGATTCAAATGTTGTGAGCGTCTATGACTTGAGCGATTCAGGTTGCATGCTCTACTACGACCTTGAGGCGAACCACCTGATGTTGAAGATGTGATTGTTGGAATGGCTCTACGGGCATGGAGCCCCAGAAATCGATTTGTGCCCGTAGAAATAAGCGATTCTGGTAAGAGCTCTACGGGTATAGAATCCCGAAAATCGATTTGTTCCCGTAAAAATAAGTGAATATGGGAGTGAATTTACGGACATAGAATCCAGAAATTTGACTTGCTCACGTAGAAATAGCTGAAATGTGAGAAAGAGTTTACGGACATAAAGGTTGTAATTGAATCTGAGTAACGTAGTGGGAAAGAGCATATTTTTGATTGCTAAGCTATATCTCCGGAGAAAAAATATATAGAAAGATTTAAAGGATGACCCAGATAAGAATTGCGATAGATTATCGTCTTATCTGGGTTTTTTGGTCGGATTAAAGGGAGAAATGCAAAGAATTCCAGATAAATTGCAGTAATAAGATAGTATCTATCTGTGTTTTCATGGCGTGTTCCGGTAAAAAAGATCAGAAATCCCATATAAAAACTGTGATAAGATAGTGCTTATCTGTTTTTTTATTATGAATATCGTAAAAAAGAGCTAAAAATCCCATATAAATAATTGCGATATGAAACTATTTATCTGGAAAACTCATGAAAGAAGTCGGAGAACACAGGATAGACTTACTGAAAGTACATATAAAAAACTGAGAAAAAGTAATAAGGTGGATGCTGCAAAAAAATGAAAAAGTTAAAGCTGTGTATATTTAAGTTCAGCACATTAATGCTATTGGCGCTTGCATTAACAGGGGGCAAAAAAGAAGCAAAAGACGTAACTGAAGGAGAAATGGCTACGGGAGAAAAGTCTTTGACTGCGGAATCAGAGCCTTATGATGTGGCCGGAAGTCTGGGAGAAAAGAGTTATTTTGCCGAAATAACATGCAATTGAACAAGATGATAAAGAAACAGTACAGCTTTTTCCTTGTATAATAAAAATCCATATGCATATCATAAAGTTAATATATTCTTGCTTTTCCGTCATTTTAAGAACTATCGAATGTTAGGAAAAGAATATTACTAGTGCTGCTGTCATCAAATAACTCGACTTTTTACGCAGAATAAATTGTTAATTTGTGAGACGAAGGAATGAGTCGTACCGGGCGGTACGACGATTGACGACAACGAAACAAATAACATTTTAGGCAAGTAATAAAGTCGACTTATTTGGTGACAGTAGCACTAAGATGATGAGAGGTATGATCAGGCATTATGGGTATGGCAGTAAGAAGCAAGGAAATTATTTACGACACAAGAATTGACGGAAGGGAGATTCAGACAGACGGTGGAAACAAAGTGACGTTTACCGGCAATTATTTCTGGTTAAAGACAGAAGGATTTTTGGAAGAATTAAACGTGTATTTCTTTGTGGATATCGACGGAGAAAAACAGGTAATCGAATGGAATAAAGGCGACAGTGGCGAAGGTTGGTATTTGCGCCGTTGGAAGGAAAGAGGAGAAGAAAAATCTTCATCACTTGATTCGTATATTTACAAGATGATCTATTCCAAAATGCCTGAAAAAGAAGGTCAGATCTCAAAACCTGAATGGTTATTTTTTGACAGCGGATCTGAAGAGAGCAGAACATTCATTAATATGTTGGAAAATTTGAAATAATCTAAAGTAATATTGTTGCGGATATAGTCTTCTATAGCCGTAGAAAAAGGATTATCCAATCAATGGTTTGGATAATCCTTTTTCTTAAATACTATATGAATGATATTCTTTTTACAGCTGGTAAACTATATATAATTGAGCTATAAAGCACAAAGTAATCGGTATCAGTGAGAATAAAGTGTTATACGAAGATTCTTTCACAGCTTCTCCATCAATCTTCTTTGTTCCGGACATACCTGTTAGAAGTATTAGTGCAGGGAATATAAAAGGAAAGAAGTATCTTCCGCTAACGCCATCTATGTTTGAGGCCCCGGGAGCTGTCCATTGAACAAACTCAGCAGTAAAAATCAGTATTGTTGTGATAATAAGAGCTGCAGTTATGACAATTTTCAGTGCAACATCATTTTTTACTTTGATTGCTATTTCAGACTTGTTGTGCCTGCTTCTGTGGACATTTTTGCTTATATAAGCCGCCACCAACATGATAAAGATCAAGACTAATGTTTCATTGGTGTTATCTTTAAATACAAGTGAACATCCAAAGAATTGCATCATATAATCAAATCCGCTAATTCTCAGAGTATTGAGCAGTATAGGTATATATTGTCTAAGGTTCATAGCAATAAACTTGTTAGTTGAATTGATACTTGAATATCCGAGGCTAAGAATATGGGATGATACCTTAAACCATGCCAAAGCAGGAACTATTGTGATTAATCCTATTGCGGTCGCATGGTAGAAGTAACTTTTCTTATTTTCAAATTTGTCTACCGGGATCAGGAATAGCAATAAACAAAATGCAACATATACGATTTTAAATTGTCCGAGCAAAAATGGGATAATATATATTGCAGCTAAATATCCCCTTTTAGCATATGCTTCAGGATCATACCTAAGTCTTAAAACTATTGCTGTAAGTAAATAAACAAGAGCAGCAGTCATAATATCAGGAGAAATAGATGTATATTGCTTCATCATAAATGGATGCACGATAATCCATAGGAAATACTCTTTTCCAAAAGGAGTTGCCTTGATTCCCAGAAAGAGTAGTATTCCTATAACAATAAAGTTTGCAATCTTTGCGACCATCTCAATGATAATTATGCTATGTGTAAATAGTCGTGTTATACTCATCGCCAGTGCCGGAACTGCATGGCAGACAGGCGAATATAATGCTATGTTTGTGTATGTCAGATACTGAGTATTACTTGGTTCTGTCACATCAAAGTTCATTCTGTTACGAGCTTCATACCAAGAAACAGAAACGGTTTCATCGGTTTCCCAAGTCGAAGGCCATGCAAAATTACCACCTATAGCATTCTCGTCGTCCAGTTTCGGGAAAATTTTGCCTTCGGAAATTGCATAAGCTCTTCTGTAATGATTTCCGGAATCAGGCTCAGCAAAAGGGGTATAGACCATGAACGCGAGGATTCCCATAGTAATATAAAGGATAACAAACAGCTTTTCGAACGAAACACTCTTGTTTTTGAGTATTATGATTCCTGTAAGAAAGATTAATATCCAGGCTCCGGAAAATATATATGCTTTTGTTTTGGGGAAAGATGCTGCATTTACTTGCATACTCAGACTTAAAGCAATGTTTCCGTTTTCATCCGGGACACCTTCCTGCGAATATCCAATAACTTTTAATCCGTCTACACTGATGTTCTTAAGAGCAATCTTCAGATTACCTGCTGCTACGTGGCGACCTATTTTTATCCATGTTACTCCATCATCGTCTGTAGTTAATTCTTCAAGATTATACTTCTTTGAGTATTCACGTCCGGTTGAATCTTTGATCTGTAATGCAAACTCACCGGAATTTTCATAGGACAACCTTATTCCGATTTTTCTTATATTCCATGCTTTATAGGTTATGCTGAACTCTTGTCCGTTATTATCTATTGGAACTTCTGACCAGGAAATGTTTGAATAATCGGTTTCCTCTGAAGGAAAACTGTATTTTAGTTCACTTCCTAATGAATTTGAGATTGTCAAGATTGAAAAGACAATAGTGATAAATGCTATAGATATATAGCGTACATTTTCTTTGAACAGTTTTACTATTTTCATAAATACTCCGCAAAAATGTATTTTTGTATTTCGCAACATCCAATATAGTAGCATTTCCCGGAATGCTTTTCTATGAGAAAAAAGCATGATTATTACTGGTTTTTGGGAGCTTTTTTTTATGAAAACAGCACTGTACCGCAATAGTAGGCATCAGTGTTCGAAAAAACGCACTATCTGTGGCTTTTTCGCTTGACGTTGCAACTGTTATCACAAAGATTTCACAGTAACGTTGCATATTGCAGAGAAGTAGAATGGAACTGCAGTGAAGATTCTATTGTAGAAACTATGAATGAATCTAAGTCTAAGCCCGGAGTGGGTACGTTTATTGTGGCATGCGTCGGCATACTTTCTACGCTCACAGGCTGCGGTATATTTACAATAAAGAAATTAAGGGCATAAAAAATATAAAGCCGGAAATCGCGATGATTTCCGGCTTTAAAAGCATTATTTGTTAAGCGTTAACAATATCTTTCAGAGCTTTACCTGCTTTGAATTTAGGTGCTGTAGAAGCAGGGATCTCAATCTTTTCACCTGTCTGGGGGTTCTGTCCAACTCTTGCAGCTCTTTCAGCTGTCTCAAATGTTCCAAAACCAACGATCTGAACCTTACCTTTGTTTGCAAGCTCATTTGAAACTACTTCGATAAAAGCTTTAACTACTTTCTCTGATGCAGCTTTTGTAAGATCGGCCTCCGTAGAGATTGCCTCAATAAGTTCTTCTCTGTTCATACTTTGAACCTCCTTAATGCTTTTTCCATCACATAAATCGCTTAAATCACTTAAGATACGGTGTGACTAAGGAATAATAATACAATTGACGGACGTTGTCAATTTTTTTATAACGAGAAACGGCATAAATACTGGGTTTTAAACCATTAATCCGAGATATGTTAATGAAAAAATAAACATGTATACAAATAGACAAAATGCTCACATCAGTATCCATGCGCATCTTGGCTGTTTTTCGATTAGATTATGTATTGTAATAAGCAAAGTTTATACTCCGCTATAAGTATTCCTTAATTTTCACCTTGATACCCTTATGCTATGATTCAATCATCAAAACAAACACGAACAAAAATAAAAATGAAATATAAAGGAGAAATGAATCATGGCAGACATCAAAGAAAGCGCATTGGAACTTATCGGAGGAACACCTCTTCTTAAACTTAACGGATATAGCAAGAAGGTTGGAGCAACAAATGCAAATATCCTTGCAAAGCTTGAGTACTTAAATCCCGCAGGATCTGTAAAAGACAGAGTAGCACTTAGCATGATCGAAGATGCTGAGAAGAGCGGAAAGATCAAACCCGGAGCAACAATCATCGAGCCTACAAGCGGAAACACAGGTATCGGACTTGCAGCAGTTGCAGCAGCTAAGGGATACAAAGCAATCCTTACACTTCCCGATACGATGAGTGTAGAGAGAAGAAATCTTCTTAAGGCATACGGCGCAGAGATCGTTCTTACAGAAGGTGCCAAGGGAATGAAGGGAGCAATCGCCAAGGCAGAAGAGCTTGAGAAAGAAATCGAAGGATCAGTAATCCTCGGACAGTTCGTTAACCCTGCAAACCCTGCAATTCACAAAGCAACAACAGGTCCTGAGATCTGGGATCAGACAGACGGAAAGGTTGACATCTTCATCGCAGGTATCGGTACAGGCGGAACAATTACAGGTGTAGGCGAATATCTCAAGGAGCAGAATCCTAACGTTAAGGTTATCGCAGTTGAGCCCGCTACAAGCCCTGTTCTTTCAAAGGGTGAAGCAGGACCTCATAAGATTCAGGGAATCGGTGCAGGTTTCGTTCCTGAGACACTTAATACAAAAGTTTACGATGAAGTTATCGCAATCGAGAATGACGATGCATTCGCAGAAGGCAAGAACTTCGCAGTATCAGAGGGTATCCTTGTAGGTATCTCATCAGGTGCAGCTCTTAAGGCAGCTACAATCGTTGCGGCAAGAGAAGAGAACAAGGGAAAGAACATTGTTGTACTTCTTCCCGATTCAGGTGACAGATATCTTTCAACACCTCTTTTTGCAAACTGAATGATATAGGCGTCATAAGTCAATAATGCGTACATGTTTGCATTTAAGCATTCATTGACTTCATGATCGTATATCATTCACATTATAAATGTACTAGCAGACCGCCGGTGGTCATTTCCACAAAGCGATCAACATGCAATTATATTGAACTGACTAATATGAGACCGCTTGTCATCATACATGATGAGCGGTCTCAATTTTAAAAAGAGGTACTTATTGTGAGTAAATACGATTTTAGCAAGGAGACAGACAGGCACGGAACAAGCAGCCTTAAATATGATTTTGGAATAGAAAGAAGGAGACGTGACGATCTGCTTCCTCTCTGGGTTGCGGATATGGACTTTAGGCTCCCTGAAGAGATACTTGATGACATAAGATCAAGAGTGGATCACGGAATTTTCGGATATACAGATCCCAAGGAAGACTATCAGCAAGCTGTCGCAAACTGGTACAGCCAAAGGCATGGCTTTGAAATAGAAAAAGGCTGGAATACCGTGGTTCCCGGAATAGTTTATGCAATCGCGGTTGCTGTAAGAGCTTTTACTAAGCCCGGTGAGAGCGTCATTATTCAGGAGCCTGTTTATTATCCGTTTAGGGAGACAATAGAACTTAACAAAAGAAAAGTCGTAAACAATCAGCTTGTATATAAAGACGGGCATTACGAGATTGATTTTGAAGATTTTGAGAAAAAAGTTGCGGAAGAAAATGTAAAGCTGTTTCTTCTTTGTAGTCCTCACAATCCCGCGGGACGTGTTTGGACAAAAGAGGAACTCATAAAGCTTGGTGATGTTTGCGCAAAGCACAACGTTACAATATTTGCGGATGAGATACATTCTGACTTTGTATTCAAAGGATATAAGCACACTTCGTTCATTACACTCGGAGAAAAATACACGGAGAATCTTATTCTCGGAACTTCACCGAGCAAGACCTTTAATATTGCGGGACTTCAGATTGCAAACATAATCATTCCGAATGAATCTGTAAGACACAGATTTAAGACAGAGAACGACGCAGGAGGCTACAGCCAGTGCAATGCAATTGGCCTTACGGCTACCAAAGCCTGCTACGAAAAAGGCGGTCAATGGGTTGATGAACTACTCACATATCTTGAAGGAAATCTTGATTATATCAGGTCTTTTATAAAAGAAAAACTTCCGAAGATAAAACTTATCGAGCCGGAAGGTACATACCTTATCTGGCTTGACTTTGCAGATGCTTTTGACAATTATCGGGAACTTAGGAAATTTATAGAAGATGAAGCAAAGCTCTGGCTTGACGGCGGAGTAATCTTCGGAAGAGAAACGGCTCTTTTTGAAAGAATCAATATAGCGAGTCCCCGAAGCATCATTGAACAGGCAATGGAGCAATTATATGCTGCATACATAAAAAGATTTGGCAATTAAGGAGGAGTGAATTTGAGTACGGAGATTGACTGTAGACAGCAGGAAAAGTACAGCTTGGATACCAAGTGTCAGCTGAATGATCTGAGCATCAAGGACGCATGGGGAGCGGTTAGTTATCCAATCTATCAGACTGCTACGTTTGCGCATAAGGGGCTTGGAGAGAGTACGGGTTTTGACTATACGAGAATGCAGAATCCCACCAGGCAGCAGCTGGAGGCCGTTGTAGCTCTTTTGGAAAACGGAAAAGATGCGATAGCTTTTTCAAGCGGAATGGCAGCAGTTGCGGCGGTGATGGAGCTCTTTTCACCGGGAGATCATTTCATAATCGATTCGGATCTCTACGGCGGAAGTGTAAGACTTTTTAACGAGATCAGCAAAAAGAACGGGCTGACATATACAACGGCTGACTTAAGCAGTGAAGATGTGCGGCCTCTTATAAAAGAGAACACGAAGGCCGTGTATCTTGAGACGCCGACCAATCCGATGATGAATGTGACCGATATAGAGGAGCTGGCGAAAAAAGTTCATGAGAGAGGACTCATCCTCATTGTGGATAATACTTTTTTGTCCCCCTATTATCAGAATCCGCTCGATCTTGGTGCGGATATAGTGCTTCATTCGGGAACAAAGTTCCTGGGAGGACACCATGATACCATAGGCGGTTTTGCAATCGTCAAGGATGATGAGATCGATGAGAGGCTTCGTTTTATTTACAAGACGACAGGCGCGGGACTAAGCCCTTTTGACAGCTGGCTTATCCTAAGAGGAATCAGGACGTTGTCGGTAAGACTTAACAAGGCTCAGGAGAATGCTTTTGCGATCGCGGAGTATCTTAAGAAAAACAAGCATGTAACGAAAGTAATCTATCCGGGACTTGAGGAGCATCCGGGGTATGAGATCATGAAGAAGCAGGCAAGAGGCTTTGGCGCGATGCTTACTTTTGAAGTTGATTCTGCCGAATTTGCAAAAGAGATACTTGCAAATGTAGATCTTATCTATTTTGCGGAGAGCCTTGGCGGAACGGAGACACTTATAACGTATCCCATCACACAGACACATGCTGATGTTCCTGCGGACGTGCTTGAAAAGAACGGTATCAACGATCGCATTTTAAGGCTGTCTGTCGGTATAGAAGGAACGGAAGATCTTATAAGTGAATTTGAGAGAGTATTCGAAGTGTCAGAAAAGAATATTCAAAAATAAAGGGTTAAGAATTTTTTATACCCTGCTATAAATTTTTAGTGTTTTACAACGACGCTATGCTAAAGCATAATGCTAGTAACACAGATGTGTAAGGCAGAAACACATAAACACATAAACACGGCGAGGAGATAAACTTATGGCAAAGGTAGAAGTACCCCTGACAAAAGAAGTTGATGCTGCTGTTTTGGAAGGGATAGTTGAGAGCATCAAGAGTTTACAGTATGGCACGATCACAATTACGGTTCACGATGGCAAAGTGACTCAGATTGAGACCAGCCGCAAGCAGAGGTTTAGCTAGGCTGTGAGAACTTGCTGAGATCTTATCGAGGCCGGTTCGAGCGTTGGTAGATATTTTTGTAGGAGAAAAAAGAGAATGGCTAGAACGTATGAAGAACTTGAGAAAAACCATCCGTGCTTTGGTGGGTGCAAGTTCAACGCAGGCAGGATCCATCTTCCGGTAAGCCCGGGATGCAATATTGCATGCAGATTCTGTGACAGAACGATAAATGACGTTGAACAGCGCCCCGGAGTAACGTCCAAGATAATAACCCCTGATGAAGCGAATACATTTATTGATAAAGCACTTGGCTTTGTTCCAAATATCAAGGTTGCCGGAATAGCAGGCCCCGGAGATACTTTGGCAACAGACTACGCGTTTGAGACTTTCAAAAAGATCGGCGAGAGTCATCCGGAGCTTCTTAAGTGCATGAGCACTAACGGACTTCTTCTTTATGAGAGGGCTGATGAGCTCATAAACATCGGAATAGATACGCTCACAGTTACGGTTAACGCGGTAGATCCTAAGATTGAAGCGAAACTCAACGAGTATATAATCTGGCATGGCGAGAAGATATACGGAGAAGAGGGAGCGAAGATCCTTATTGAGAACCAGCTTAAGGGAATCAAAAAGGTTGCCGATGCAGGTGTTACGGTCAAGATAAATACAGTTCTCGTACCCGGAATAAACGATGAGCACATAGCTACGATCGCAAAGACGGTCAGAGAATTGGGAGCGATAATCTACAACATAATCCCTCTCATACCGCAGCATCAGCTTAAAGATATACCAAAGCCCACTTGTGAGCAGATTGAAAAAGCAAGAAGCGACGCGGAACAGTATATCAAGGTATTCAGACACTGCGCACACTGCAGAGCCGACGCAGTAGGAGTACCGGGAGTATCGGAGTACAGTAAGCTCGTATATCAGAGCAGATTAAATGTAAGGAATACTTTTTCACATGGATAAAGCAGTTTACAGAGTCGCGCTCGCATCTACGGACAACAGGTTTGTGGATCAGCACTTTGGAAGAGCTGAGAGCTTCCTTATAGTGGATGTGGATGATAACGGCGATTATGAAGAGATTGAACAGCGATTTGTGAATCCCGTTTGTATGGGAGGACATCACGACGCTGCTGAATTAAAAAGAGGAGTAGACGGAGTTTCCGATTGCAACTTTGTTCTGGCAGCCAGAATTGGAGACGGAGCAAGAGGAGAGCTTGAGGAGCGCGGTATTGCGGCATTTGAGATGCCGGGGCCTGTTTCGGAAGCGATAAGGAAACTTGACGGATATCTGAAACTACTTCAGGAAATGAATAGAGTAAAAGGACAGTAATGAAGCTGACCGGACAACCGGAGGTTTTGTGAATGTAACTATCAGAGTTATTTTCGCATGCCTTTTTTATTTGCGCTTTTTTGCGCAAGCGAAATTCTAAAAAATAAATCAATAGTTAAGAGGAGAAAGAAAAAATGGCAGAACTTAGGCAGATTGCAATTTACGGAAAGGGAGGAATCGGAAAGTCAACAACAACCCAGAACCTTACGGCCGGACTTGTTGAACACGGCAAGAAAGTAATGGTTGTTGGTTGCGATCCCAAGGCGGATTCAACAAGACTTCTTCTTGGCGGACTTGCTCAGAAGACGGTTCTTGACACTATCAGAGAAGAAGGTGAGGACATCTCACTTGACCGTATCATGAAGGAAGGCTTTGGCGGTACAAAGTGCGTTGAGTCAGGTGGACCGGAGCCCGGTGTAGGATGTGCCGGAAGAGGTATCATCACTTCGATCAACATGCTTGAGAACCTCGGCGCGTATACAGAGGACCTTGATTATGTATTCTACGACGTACTTGGTGACGTTGTCTGCGGTGGTTTCGCAATGCCCATCCGTGAAGGTAAGGCAAAAGAGATCTATATCGTAGCCAGCGGTGAGATGATGGCTCTTTATGCTGCAAACAATATCTCAAAAGGTATTCAGAGATATGCAAGAACTGGCGGAGTAAGACTTGGCGGTATCATCTGTAACTCAAGAAATGTTGACAGAGAGCTTGACCTCTTAAGAGCATTTTCAAAAGAGCTCGGAACAAAGCTTCTTTACTTCGTTCCAAGAGATAACGTAGTTCAGCATGCTGAGATCAACAAGAAGACTGTTATCGAATACAAGCCCGATTCAAATCAGGCGCAGGAGTACAGAAACCTTGCACAGGCTGTTATCGAGAACACAGACTTCGTTATCCCCACACCCATGACTCAGGAAAGACTTGAAGAAATCCTCATGGAGTATGGAATGATGGAACTTTCAGACGATTACAAGATCTGATCGTTATTAAGAAGATGCACAATTAAGGAGGAGAAAGTATGTCAAACGTATATAAATCAATTACAGAACTTGTGGGAAAAACACCGCTTCTTGAGCTTTCGGGATTTGAGAAGCATCACGACCTCAAGGCAACCGTTATCGGAAAACTTGAGTATTTTAACCCAAACCAGAGCGTAAAGGACAGAATTGCCCTTTCAATGATAGAAGATGCCGAGAAGAGCGGAAGACTTAAGCCCGGTGATACAGTTGTTGAGACAACAAGCGGAAATACAGGTATCGGACTTGCTGCGATTGCTGCAGCAAAGGGATATCCTTTCAGAGTTTATATCCAGGATCAGGTTAGTAAAGAGAGATTCCAGGTAATCCAGGCATTTGGCGGAAAGACAATTAAGCTCGGAGATGAGCCTGTTATCGCAAAGGTTCTTGAAGAGACAGGCGGCGACTTCGTTGCTGCAATCAAGGCACTCAAGGAAGATGTTCTTGATAAGGAAGAGAATGTCGTATTCCTCGATCAGTGTTCAAATCCCGCAAATCCTGCGGTACACAAGAGAACAACAGGCCCCGAGATCTGGGAAGATACAGACGGTGAAGTTGATATTCTTGTTGCCTGTGTAGGAACAGGTGGAACAATCTCAGGAACAGGTGCTTACCTCAAGGAAAAGAATCCTAACGTAAAGGTAGTCGGTGTTCAGCCGGGACCTAATTCACTTCCCGATAAGGATAAGAATCAGCCTGAAGAAGAGATCACGGGAGTACATCCTTTTGAAGGTGTTGCTGAAAATCTCATTCCTTCAACACTTGACAGAAAGATTTATGACGAATATATCGAAGTTGAGGCTCTTGAAGCTTTTGAAGCAGCAAGAGAGGTTGCGGCAAACGACGGTATTCTTATCGGTACATCATCGGGAGCGGCTCTTTATGCAGCAAAGAAGCTTGCGCAGAGACCTGAGAATGCAGGAAAGAAGATAGTTGCTATATTCCCTGATACAGGACTCAGATATCTTTCAACCAACCTTTTTGCAACACAAGAATAAGAAAAAAGTAGGAGATAAAAGATAACATGGCAACAAATTTAAATAATTCCAATGTAGCTACAAGAGAGAACCGAATCGGATCTATCACAGGCTACATCGGTTCACTCAAAGATCTTGCAAGTCAGAGTGAGTGCGGTACTTTGAAAGGCTGTTCAAGATGTTTTTCACAGTCAAGTTCATGCCTTTCAAGCTGTGCACTCGGTCAGCTCTCTGCTATAAGAGATATTGCTATTATTCACCACGGCCCTGCGGGATGTTCCGTTGCGGCAGCAGGCACATATTACCTTGATAAGGTTATGGCCAAAAAACGTGGTGTAACAAATAACACTGTTTATGTCGGAACCGATATGAACGAGAATGATACGATATTTGGCTCTACATCTACGCTTCGCAACATCATCGTTGAAGTAAACAAAAGATATAGCCCAAAGGCAATTTTTGTTTCAAGTTCCTGTGCAACGGGTATCATCGGTGAGGATATCGACAGCATCGTCGATGAGTTAAAAGAAGAGATTGATGTGCCTATCGTTGCGGTTCACTGCGAAGGATTCAAGTCAAGAATCTGGGCTACAGGTTTTGATATCGCAGATCACGCGGTACTTCAGTCAATTGTTCAGCCTCCGAGAGAAGGTGTAAAGAGCAACAAGATCAACTTCAAGAATTTCTATGAGAGTGCAAGACCTGAAATCATCGAGATGTTCAAGAACTTTGATCTCGAGCCTACATTCCTTTACTGTAACTCAACTGTTGAAGAGCTTTCACATATTTCGGAAGCTGTTGCCACAACATGTATCTGCGGAACACTCGGAAACTACTTAGGAAACGTTCTTGAAGAAAAGTACGGCGTCCCCTATGTAAGAAGTATCAACCAGTGCGGTATCGTCGGATTTGAAGCATGGCTTCGCGAGATCGGTAAAGTTACGGGAAGAAGCGACAAGATTGAGAAGTATATTGAAGAGCAGCGTGCAATCTACCTTCCGAAAATTGAAGAAGTTAAAAAAGAGCTCAAAGGACTCAGAGCAGTACTCGGCATGGGACCCGGTTATACTTTCGAAGTATCACGTGTCCTGAATGAACTCGGAATTGAGGTTGTTTGGGCACTTGCATGGCACTATGACAAGAAATATGAGAACGGAGACGTTCCGCCTTCAATGAAATATCTTTTGGATAATAACATTGATTTCGAAGCAAGTGTTGCCGATCAGCAGAATTTCGAGGTTATGAATATCCTCAACAAATATCAGCCCGATCTGTATCTTTCAAGACATCCGGGTTCGACCGTTTGGGCTATCAAGAACGGAACACCTTCTGTGTATGTTGCCGATGAGTATATGATCTTCGGTTACAAGCATACTCTGGAATTTGCATATTCCATACTCGATAGCATCAAGAACAGAAGCTTTGAAAAGAACCTCGCAAAGAGAACAAAGCTTCCTTACACGGATTGGTGGTACAAGCAGAACGTAGGAGCTTTCCTTGTGCAGGAAAAGGACAAAAAATGATTCACGGAGGCTGATATAAATGGCAAAGTTACTTGATAAACAAAGATATAAGTGTGCACTTGGCGCGATGCAGACAGTGCAGGCAATAGAGAGAGCCATTCCGATCCTTCATTCGGGTCCGGGATGTGCGCAGAAGCTTTCTGACGGAAACGGAAGCAGCGGATACTTTTCACCAAATATTTTTCCATGTACCAGTATCAATGAAAAAGACGTTGTATTCGGCGGTGTAAAAAAGCTTCATTCAACGATCGAGAATTCGCTCAAGGTCATCGATGCTGACCTCTATGTGGTTCTCACAGGCTGTATTCCTGAGATTGTAGGCGATGATTCGGGTGAAGTCGTATCTGAATTTGCAGATGCGGATAAGCCTGTGATCTATGCTCCCACAGCGGGATTTAAGGGAAATAACTACAGAGGACACGAGCAGATAATCGATGCGATCATAGATCAGTATGTAAAAAAGAATGACAAGAAGGAGAAGGGACTTGTAAATATTTGGGCCGACGTTCCTTATCAGGATCTTTACTGGCTCGGAAACTTAAGAGAGCTTGAGAAGCTGTTAAAAGAGATCGGGCTTACACCAAACACTATCTTCGGATATCAGAGAGGAATCAAGAACATAGACAAGATCGCTTCGGCGGAGTTTAACCTTCTTATTTCGCCCTGGGTTTCTGTTAAGAACGTAAAGAAGATGGAGAAAAAGCTCGGTATTCCTTATCTTCACTACAGCACACTTCCAATCGGAGCTTTCGAGACAAGTAAGTTCCTTAGGGAAGTTGGAAAGTTCGCGGGAATTGATGAGAAGAAGGTTGAGGATGTAATAACAGAGCATGAAAATTATTACTACTACCTCATCGAGAGATTTGCGGATCTTTTCCTTGAGAACCGTGTAATCAACAAGCAGTTCTCTGTTGTAGCGGATGCTCAGTACGCTCTCGGAATTACCAAGTTCCTTACAAACGATCTCGGACTTGTTCCCGCAAAGCAGTTTATCACCGATGATACGCCGAAGGAATACAGGGAAGCAATTACCGAAGAATTCAAGAAGCTCAACTACGGACTTGAAGCTGAGGTTGTATTTGAGACAGACAGCTACAAGGTTCATGAGCAGATAAAGAGTCATGACTATCACGGATATCCGCTGGTTCTCGGTGGTTACTATGACAAAGAAGTGACGGAAGACTTAAAGGGTAACTTCCTCAACATCTCATGGCCCGTTAAGGACAAAATCGTTCTTAATGATGCAATTGTGGGCTACGAGGGCGGTATCCGACTTATTGAGGATATCTACACGGTAGCTTCACAGAGGTTCAACTAAAGAAATATTGATCCGGTCAATGTTTCTCCAATGAATAATCACAGCGACAACACAGCTTTTGATTTAACTAATCTGCCTAAAGTTCGTGTTTATAAATACTAAGAGGAAAAAGCGATGTCATATTTGATTGCTGTCGCAACATCAGATGCCAAGGTCGTTGACCTTGGCTTTGGTGCTGCTAAAGGGTTCCATATCTACGAGGTGGAAGGAACAAGTTATAAAGAAAAAGAATACAGAGAGTTTGCGGAAGATGTGATAAATTCCCGCGCAGGAGCAGGGAATGAAAAAGAAGGTGAAGATACTGCAGCGCAGATAAGTAAATGCGCAGGATCACAAAGCGGCTGTGGCGGACTAGCATCCGGCTATGGCGATTCGAGCGGTTGCAACGCACAGACTTCCGAGTGCGGTGACACGAGCAATTGTGGAAGGCCGAGTGGAGGTTGCGGCGATGGATCACAAGGCGGCTGTGGCGGAAGTGGCGATGGTCATGGAGGCTGCGGTGGAAGTGATGGGGCTCTCAAGAAAGTTGAGCTCATCGCAGATTGTCGAAGCCTTGTCTGCAAGAAAATCGGTTTTCAGGCTCAGAAGCAGCTTGAAAAGAAGGCTATCGCAGGCTTTGACGTAGAGTGCAGTGTTGATGAAGCTCTCGCAAAAATCGCAACTTATTTTGATAAGATTGATAATCACGTGAGCCTTAGAAGAGGATGATTGACGGATAAGTGAGTTTAGGAGTCAATTTACGGGCACAGAATCCCGGAAAGCAGTTTGTACACGTAGAGGTGAGTGAATTTAGGAGCGGCTCTACGGGCATAGAATTCGGAAATTGATTTGTACACGTAGAAACAAATGAATGTGAGATGGATTTTACGGGCGTAGAATTCGGAAATTGATTCATACACGTAGAAACAGTTCAATGTGAGATGGTTTTTACGGGCATAGAATTCCGGAAGTTGGTTTATACCCGTAGAACTAAGCAAATGAGAGATTAATTTTATGGGTATAAAGTTTGCAATTGAATTTGAGTAACGTAGGGGAAAATCAAAAAGAGTCTATTGGGATTATAGAGCTGTATCTCCGAGGGTGAAAATACAGCTCAAATGGTATGTGCAAGACTAACTTTTACATTGCCTTATTTTTGACCTAAAATAGCGAAAGTGAAGATTACTTCTTTCCCATTCGATTTGCGATATCGTGAACATATTCAGAAAATTCCTCGGATCTTGATTCAAGAAGTCCGTGTGTGGCATTTTTCATAACGTACATTTTCTTATCGGGAGCATTTACCTTTTCAAAGTACTCACAAGCCATATCGTAATTAGTCTGGTAATCCATGTCGCCGTTTATATTGTAATACGGCACTTTGTAGTCATATTTTCCGCTAAGCGAGCACTCATAAAGCCCATTTGCAAAAAAAGATAGATATGGATTCATCGAGATTGCAATATTTTTTACATAGCCGATATAGTCTTTTACCATGTAATTTGGATTAAAAAGAATCGTCGCAACTATATTGTAATCTCGACCATCTTTCATCATGCCATAACCGTACCTGTCCATTATTTTACTTCTGGCGGCCATGGATTCAAGGCTATCCGAGTTTTCGGGCGACCATTTTTCAAGAAGTGCCTCTCCTTGCGCATCACCATTCGTCCACTCTTTTGCCGCAGCATAGAGTCTTGCTTCATTCTCATAGATGTCTATACATTGTCCTGTTCCGATAAAAGCGTCGTAGTATTGCGGATATTCCAATGACAGATTTGCGCCAAACATAGATCCCCATGAATGCCCAAGCAAAGTTATTTTTTCTTTTCCCATATAAGATAAAAGAAACTCAGTCATTGCTTTGCCGTCAGCCATCATAATATCCTTGGTTATCTTATCCGAAATGTTTTTCTTATCAAAGCTCTTTCCTACATTCCTCTGATCCCACGTAACGACAGTATATACGTCGCTCCACTTTCGGGTAAAAGAATAATCCACGGGACTTGTCGCAGATCCCGGCCCTCCGTGCAGATACAAAAGAACGGGATTGTTTATGTCTTGTCCATAAATGTTTATCCATTGACTGTTTCCGTTTATATCAACGTAAAAAGATTCATTTATCCCACCTTTCGGTGTTATCTTATTTATTCCCATTCCGACAGATCTGACAACAGCTAAGATTATTATCATCGTTGCCAAAACCATCATAACTGTCTTTACAGTTTTTAGTGCTGTTTTCATTATGCTTTCTCCCAACAATCGATTATTTTATTAAGTGTTTTTTTATCGACACCGGCCATTTTTACGATCTGTTTGCTAAGTACCGTGCTTATTCCGGAAACTGCCTTTTCTCCAATGCTATCGATGGTATAAAAATGCTCTTTGTCCGCATGATAGAATTTAAGGTGTTTTGCTACGTCATTTGATCCCTTCTTGTCAAAATTCACCGCAAGCTTTTTTCCCTCGGAAATAAACTTTTTCATTCCGGCTTCATCTTTGATACATGCACAAAAATACGCTTTTATCACATAAAAAAAAGCTATATACTTACTAAAACATCCAATCTCATCTTTGGAGAATTTTTGGATTACATCAATCATCGTATCCGTCAGACATATTGATTCTTCGAGGTTTTTCTTTTTGCCCGTACCTGCAAGGGCCATTATCATGTACACCGACGAGTCTATTAATTCTCCGAGATGATTTATTATGCCTGATGTGCTATAGTTAAGCGCCTGATCTGGCTCTTCATTCTGCAGATATATAAGTGCAAGGACAGTATCGTTTATTCCTCCGAAGTTTATCTCCTTAAGACGTTCAAGCGCCGCTTTTTCATCAATGATCAGGTAATTGTATGCAATGTTGCTCCTTATAACATAATCATTTATGTCCGGGTTCTTGTTCTGCGAAAGGTATTCAAGTGATTTGGTAAAAAGATCTATTGCCATCCTTGCATCATTCTTATCTTGATTCTCAAGGGCTTTCACATGATAGATCATCGCTGATGAAAATATTACAGAAAAATCATGGGGATATCTGTTAATGGCATCACGTGATATAACTTCCGCTTCCTCAAATTTGTGCTTGGAAACAAGTGAGTCAATGTTTGCAACAATGTCCTCCACTTTCCTGGATATCATGTTATATCCCAGAAGAACATCAACCGAAACATCAAAAAAGCCTGCAAGTGTTGTAAGCATCACAATATCAGGCGTATTGTTGCCGTTTTCCCACTTGGACACCGCTCCGACCGTAACGCCCAGCATCTCTGCCAGTTTTTCCTGTGTCAGGTTCTTCTCTTTTCTGAATTTCTTTATATTTTCATGCAGTTTTAATTTCATCTGTCGTTCCTTTCTGCATTGGTTATATTTTATTGGGGATCCAAAAGAATTATAATATATCATTTGTACAATTCGGACACTATATTTTTTCCATATTGGAAAAAATATGAAAATTCACGCTATGTGACAGCAGTGCATGGAAATAAGCAAAGTTTATACTCCACTATAAGTGTTTCTTTATTTTCACTTTTATTTGCGTGTGATATTATTCAATATAATAAAATTACCTATTGACCTAGTGGGTGAAAAGACATTATAGTGGAGGATAGTTATTATGAAAAAACAATTATTACTGACAATACTGGTCGGAGCAGTGCTGACGCTGGCAGGATGCGGAAGTTCCAATGGCGCAAGTGCCAAAGCAGCAGGCAGTGCCAATGCCGGAGAAACCGTGAAGATAGCATATCTTCCCATAACACATTCTCTCGCTGTGTTGGAAGAAGCTGAGGAACTTGCAAATAATGAAAAAGTGAATGTTGAACTTGTTAAGTACGGTTCGTGGCCGGAACTTCTGGATGCTCTTAATTCGGGAAATGTAGACGGAGCATCGGTTCTTATAGAACTTGCAATGAAGTCAAAAGCTGAGGGCGTAGGCATAAAAGCTGTTGCACTGGGACATAAGGACGGAAATGTTCTCATCGTTTCAAATGATGTTAAAGACGGCGCAGATCTTAAAGGAAAGACAATAGCTATTCCTCATCGTCAGTCATCGCATAACATCCTGGTAAATGATGCACTTGCAAAGAATGGACTTACGATCGATGACATAAATGTCGTGGAACTCGCACCTACAGAGATGCCTTCGGCACTTGTCACAGGAACAATAGACGGTTATTGCGTTGCGGAGCCTTTCGGTGCGGTAGGTGTTTCTACGGGAAAAGGAAAGGTTCTGTATACCTCCGAAGAATTGTGGGAGGATTCGGTTTGCTGCGCACTTGTTTTGACAGATGATTTTATAGACAAGCATGCGGACACAGCCAAGGCATTTGTCGAGGGATACAAGACAGCGGGCAATAATCTTGATGCTGAAGCAGCCCAGACTGTTGCAGAGAAATATCTTAAGCAGAAAGACGATGTTCTTGAAACATCTTTGAAGTGGATCTCTTATGATGATCTGGATATCACAGAGGAGCAATATAACAAGCTGACCGAGAAGGTTAAAGAATACGGGCTTTCAGACAATCCACCCGCATATGCTGATTTTGTAAAGACTGATTTTTGATTTACTTATTATTTTCTACATTTGATGACAGTAATAAATTAAGGGGACATGATGAAAAAAATACTCTCTCTAAAATACGTTATCGTATCAATACTTATTTTACTTGGAATCTGGCAGTTGGCATTTATGATAAGCGACTATAGCCCGGCGTTGTTTCCGTCTCCTTTAATGGCAATCGAAGCTCTTTTTGAGATGATTGCAGACGGCACGCTATTTGCATCAATAGGCGCAAGTATGTACAGATTTGTAATTGGATACGGATTATCGGTTCTGATAGCAGTCTTTCTGGGGCTTATCCTCGGAAGTCTTCCTAAGGTGTTTAAATATGTGAATCCTTCACTGCAGCTGCTAAGACCGATATCACCGACAGCGTGGATGCCTTTTGTGGTGCTCCTGTTTGGAATTGGGGATCTTCCTGCCATTGTCATTATTTTTATTGCAGCTTTTTTCCCCGTACTGCTGTCTACAGTATCAGCGGTAAGTAAGATCGATGATATGTATTTCAAAGTTGCAGATAATTTTGGAATCAGACAGCCTCAGCTTATGTGGAAAGTTATCCTTCCTGCGGCGTTCCCACAGATCGCCAATGCCGTTCATCTTGCTCTCGGAAGCGCATGGATATTCCTTGTTGCGGGTGAGATGGTAGGAGCACAGTCGGGACTTGGTTTCCAGATTATTGATGCGAGAAACAATATCAGAGCGGATATTCTTTTGGCAACAATACTTGTGATCGGACTTATAGGACTATTGCTTGATTTCCTTATCGGATTGTTGGAAAAAAGAATTCTTAAAGCCTGGGGAGGAGAGCAGTAATGTCATATATTCATATAGAAAATGCAGGAAAGACCTTCATACAAAATGGCACGCAGTTCACAGCTTTGTCAAATGTAAATCTCGATATTGAGAAGGGCGAGTTTATCTGCCTCCTGGGACCGTCGGGATGCGGGAAAAGTACTCTTTTAAATGCTATTGCAGGCTTTGATCCGGTAAATCTGGGAAGCGTTAAGATTGACGGAAACGAGGTAAAGGCACCAAGCACAAAGAATGTAACTATCTTCCAGAACTATGGTCTTCTTCCGTGGCGCACTGTTATCAAGAACGTAGAACTGGGTCTCGAATCAAAAGGTATTGAGAAAGAAAAGAGAAAAGAGATTGCAAAAGAGTATCTTAAACTTGTAAAGCTTGAGAACTTTGCGGATAGTTTTCCAAGGCAGCTCTCCGGCGGAATGAAACAGAGAGTTGCGATAGCCAGGGCACTTGCGGTGGAGCCCGATATCATCTTTATGGATGAGCCTTTCGGAGCACTTGATGCGATTACCAGAATGAAGCTTCAGGATGATATTTTGGATATCTGCAAAAAACAAAAGAAAACAATCATCTTTGTAACTCATGATATAGAAGAAGCTGTTTATCTGGCGGACAGGATTGTTGTAATGACATCCAACCCCGGCAAAGTAAAAGGTGTTATAACAGTTCCGATTCACCATTTCAGAGATAGGACAAGCGGAGACTTTTTGCTTATAAGAGACAAGATCTTCGATCTGCTTCAGATGAAGATAGAGGAAGATATTGAATATACGATTTAATTTAAGGTAGGGGAAAAATGAGCCACACACATTCACATGAACACGAACATTCACATGAACATCACCACCATCATGGCAAAAACGGATTAGAGCATATTCATTCACACAGAAATCTGATCGGTTTTGATGAGCACGGTATTCCGACTGTTACACTTAAGGCAAGCGACCACGGCGGAGAGAGCAGTCCCGAGGACTTTACTAAAGATTATATGAACGCTGTTGCGGAATACAGAAAGACATTTCCGTCAAAGCAGGAAGTAATCGATAATACACCCGATCCGGCCGTAAGAGAGATGATCCTTAGAATGGAGCAGATTGGAATAGATACGGCTTTTGACAGGTTTGATGCTCAGAAGCCTCAGTGTGCGTTCGGACTTAGCGGAACATGTTGTA